>Ga0302324_100009759_pt1 | contig 20005 bp, 13 predicted proteins | sample Palsa_T0_1_FD_201949 | JGI IMG/M metagenome (GOLD analysis project Ga0302324, IMG submission 201949) | Peat permafrost microbial communities from Stordalen Mire near Abisko, Sweden - Palsa_T0_1 | ecosystem: Environmental > Terrestrial > Soil > Palsa > Peat permafrost | place: Sweden: Abisko...
GCCCGGGCCGGATCAGCGGCGCTGGTACACTTTCAAGTGACCACCGACCCCTGGTACATTTTCAAGTGGCCACAAGTGGTACATTTTGGCTGGCCGCCGAGGCGCAGGGTATAGCCGCGGCGCATGACTGCCTTGCGAGGATCGTGACCGCCGGAAGAGTTGCGAGCCCGTCGGGCGACGTCCTCATTTACGACGCGAACGGCATTCGAGCAACATATCGACTTGATGGCATTGGTAATATTCACGACGCGCTGTTTCTTCAGGAGTCGTTGCTCATCGTCAATACAACTGGCAATGCTGTCGTTTCTTTAAAGGCGGACGGCTCGACATCCTCATTTTGGCAAGGTCCGCCGTTATTTGACGCTTGGCATATTAATTGCTTATTCGCCGACGATGGCGCAGTTTTTGCCACGGCTTTTGGAAAATCGGGAACATCTTGCGGATGGCGCGCGGGCACTGAAGGAACCGGAATAGTCTTTCGACTTCTAGACGAGGAAGTGTTGGTTTCGGGTTTAGACATGCCGCATCACCCCCGATTCATAGATGGGATGTTGGTCGTTTGCAATTCGGCAAAATTTGAAGTACTCGGTTTTGACAATAAAGGTGCAATCGTCCAAAAGTGTGTTCTAGACGGATTCACCCGTGGAATAGCGTATGACTCGCAGCACATTTGGATCGGCGTAAGTCGCTTACGCGCTAACGCTAGTGATGAACGATCCAGCCATGTCGTGGTCCTCGATCGAAAGACATGGACCGAGCTTGGCTCATTCGAAGTCCTGGTTCCGGAAATATATGACCTTTTAATTGTCTCAAAATCCCTCGCCAGCGGAGTAGCGAAAGGGCACAGAAGCTCGCGAGACGACGTGCACGCCCGCGGACCATTGTCGAAGTTCGGTTCCATGACAGCTCAATACGATTGGCGAGTTGCCGACCTGCTGCCGCCTTCGTCTAGGCGCTTTGCCATTGAGGTGGAAATTCCAAGTGTTCTACCGCCAAACGCCAATTTAAAACTGTGGTGTCACGTTCGCAACCACGGTGATGCGTGCATTGACTCCGTTGGACCGTTCCCTGTAGAGCTGTCATACCGATGGACGAACTCGCAGGGCCGCGCGGCGCCTCAGGCTATTAGATTTGAGCTGCCGGAGAATATCGGGCCTGGCAAGTCATGCGCCGTGGAAATCGTTTTGGCAACCCCAGGTGAGCTAGGTAAATTCATCTTAGACATCTTTCTCACCCAAGAAGGCACTATCGACTCTGCGCCCGGTTACCCGCCAGGTCGCTACGAGGTTGATGTCGCCGATACTAATCGCGCAGGCTTCCGGGCCCCACTCGGTTGCGATGGCTGATGTCTTGCTAGTCGCTTCCGACAGAGGCTTGCTGTATTCAAACGGGTCAAGCTTTGAGTATATCGACAGATTATCGACGCCTGCGTGCAAAATCTTCGGACAACGATTTTACCGAGTAATCGCCGACCTCGAGCCTCACTCGCTTGATCTTTTGGTTTACGACGAATATGGTATTCTAACGCTGCGCCGGATTGACCAGCGACCGTATAACGACGTAGCGTCACGCGGGGCGCGAAGATGTAGGCTCCGAGTCGACGGCGCTGCGGACCGTATCGACCTCGATGTTCCGGGGGAGGGCCTTCAGAGTACGGACTGCGATTCGTTCTGGGCCCCGTCGCCGGGCCCGCGGGCGACGCGAGGCAGAGCGCGCTCCGTAGCGCATAGTGCGATTAAAGCGCCTCGGGTTACCGGTATCGGGACCGCTGGCCCAACCGTCTACGTGGCTCCTAATTGGTGGTTCTTCGATAAACGTGCTCATGAGATCCGCGTTGTTGACGCTTCGGCGCACACGCTTGCTCGCCACCGCTTAACCGGTACCGCAACGGCCATAGCCAGTTTGGGCGAATTGATATACATCTCAGAGAACAATAGCCCTACGGGCGGCGTGCAGTCGTCCTGCACCATTTCCGAATTTGGCGCTGAAACGCTCCAGTTGCTACGAAGATCAGAGTTGCACGGCACACTCACGTTTGATTTGGCGGTCGCACCAAGCGCGATTCTTTCCGGACTCAGGACTGGATTTGCAACCAACTCAACGCGGACAAAAGAAGAAGCGCAACTCGCACTGTTTGCCCGTTTGGGTATGGAGCCAAGAAGTCTATGGGCATCGCGCCAGCCGTTACCTCCAAGCTCGATGCGTATTCGCATCGATGCTATGGCTCCGAAGCACGCTTGTGTGGGCGAGGAGTTTTCTGTATCGTATGATTTGATCAACCTAGCAAACGGCTGGCTTGTGTCTTCGCCTCCCAATGCCGTTTCCGCAAGTTATCGTTGGTTCGATTTTGCCGGGAAACAGGTTGGAAAAGACTCAACTTCGCTGCGTACTCCATTACCGCATACACTACCGCCCGGCGAAACGCTGCGAAGCAGGGTGAGAGTCATGCCACCCAGACGAGCTGGCGAGTTCCATCTCCTGCTTACGCTTGTTCAAGAGAGTACTGCGTGGTTTTGCGACGCATCGAGAGCCAGCGCTTACCGAACGACTGTTCAAGTCACCTAAGGCGGCTTTGGAGTTGCCCAGATTCCCGCGGAGAGTCGCGAATTGGACTTCGCGCGGACTTGCGTGTTTGAGGGATCATCGGATGCGTAGCGCCTTCCCCGCCGAATCCAGCGCGTCGCCGATTTGATCGGGCGAATAACCACGGTAAACAAAAGTCTCGACGAGTTCATCTATCGATACACGTAGCATTCTCAACCGTTCGACAATGCCGCCATTAGGCCGGCTGTGCGAAACTTTGGTCCCACGGCGCCTATCGCTGATGATCCAACCATTTTCTTGTAATGTCGCGTAAGCTCGGGCGACCGTATTTGGTGCAATTTCTAAATCGCGCGCAAGCTGGCGAACCGTTGGCAGTGACGCGCCGATGCGAAGGTCACCATGTTCTATCGCCGCTTCAATTTGATTAACAAGTTGAACGTGGACCGGGTCTAGTAGCTCTGGGTTTACGACAACGAGCGGCATGGATATCGCAAGCCTTAAGAACTGGTTGCAATGAGTCGTAATTCACGATTGCACCTACGCGCGGCCGCATAGACCAGAAGCGGCTCGCTTAGGGACACGATGAGTACGACTATTCTCACGGATATAGTCGACAATCTCTGATCCGGTAACATTGCAGCCCATGCGAGCGATGGCAATTGTGATACAAAGATGAGCCCTGCGACTCGCGATAAACGAAAGCGTTCGTCAATGTTACGCTCCAGTTCCACGTCCCTGCCGAAAAAGACGGCCGGTAGCGATGAGGCGCGCCAGATCGCACCCAGGCAGATCAAGGTTGCCACACCAACGACGATAGGCGTGACTGTGCCCAGAAGCCCCTCCGCCACGGCTTCGACGACTAGCAATCCCATAGCCCATGGAATGACATGACTTGGATAACGTTTACCGAGGCTAGCTACGTGCTTATCATCTGCGCGATTCGCAGACGTCAATAAAAGAGCCATTGACCAAGCAATCACGCCAGCCGCCAGGGACATTGCAATAGGAAGTGTTACCGATGTGAAGAGGCCCGCGAGTCCCGCGATCAAGAACGCGCCGCCGGCGATGCGACCGAAGCGACTATTGTATTTCAGCCCCTCGCGATCCCGAACTATTGATAGAATCCGATCCATCAGCCGTGCGGATACGTTAAGATTCCGAGCACTGTCACGTGAAAGAACAAGCATACCTAGGGGCTCGGCCAGCGCCAACGGCTGGAGAACAAACCACATCCCAATGAGGCACAGCGCCACATCGAAAACCTTCCAAATTGAAAGGAATAGGTCGTCGTAACCGTTCAATTTTGCGGCTCCTGATTTGCAAGATTCGACAATCTTAATATAGCACGAAACCTTGCTTTGTGTCAACGCGCTGCGACAAACGGGACCTGCGCCGCGACGCTTCCGAGATAGCTAGGCAACCGCCAGTTCGCGGATGGCGCCGGCGTTAAAGTACGCCGCTTGCGGGTGGTGGATGATAATCGCCGCGGTCGATTGCTCGGGGACGATTTGGAATGCTTCGGTCAATTCCGTACCGATTGCGTTTTCGGCATCGAGCAGGCGCCACACAATTGCGTGCTGCGAGAGATCGGGGCACGCGCCGTAACCCCAGCTGTAGCGTTTACCGCGCCCGTTTTCCAAACCGAGTTCGCTGCGAATGCGGCGGTGCATCGTTTCGGCGAGTGCTTCGGCTGATTGCACGGAGAAACCGTGCAGGAAATAGGACTCGCTATAGTCGCCCTTGGCTTGCAGCGCGTCGATCTCGTGCGAGACGTCGCGGCCCATCGTGACGACCTGCAATGCGATCACGTCGCTTGCGCGGCCGTGTAACGGTTCGCGCAAGTAGTCGGCCAGGCACAGGTGCTCCCCGCCTGCTTGACGCGTAAAGGGAAAGCGCGCGATCTCGCGTGCGTTGTCACTTGGATCGTACACGATCACGTCGTCGCCGGAACCGGCGGCGGGGAAGTAGCCGTAGACGACGCGCGGGTCGAGTATGCGCTTGGATTCGGCAAGCTGTTGGAAGTGCGCGAGGCGCGGCGCGAATTCGGTCGCGACGATACGCTCCCACTCTTCGCCTTTGACGTTGCTGCCGCCCCATGAAAGGCGGTAGAGGCTCTTGAGATCGAAATTCGGCCACAGCTCGCGCACGTCGAAGTCTTTCATCACGCGCGGCCCCAGGAACGGCGCCCGCGGCACGTCGAGATAGCGCAGGTGTTCCCGCGCCGTGCGTCCGTCGGGGGGCGCGGCGGCAGCGGCGTTGCGATCCCGTTCGCGCGCGGTTTCTGCTTCGGTTCGAATGCGCTCGAGAAACGATGTCCGTTCGGCCGAACCGCTCATCAAGCGATCCATGATGTCGAGACCCTCGAAGGCGTCCTTGGCGTAGAAAAGTCCCGGATCGAAATAGCGGTCGCCGTCAACGAATGAAATGCGACGGCTGAAATCGCGGTTGATGGCGGCGCCGCCGACGACGACCGGAAACGCCAGACCACGCGCGTCTTGTTCTTTCACACACACCGGCATTTGTTTCGAGGTCGAAACGAGCAGTGCCGACAAGCCGATCGCATCGGCGCCGACTTCGACCGCCTTTTCGAGAATCGTATTCATCGGGACTTGCTTGCCGAGGTCGAACACGGTGTAGCCGTTGTTGCTTAGAATCGTGAATACGAGGTTCTTGCCGATGTCGTGTACGTCGCCGAACACGGTTGCCAGCACGACTTTGCCCTTCGTAACGCCTTCGACCTTATCAAGGAACTGCTCGAGATGCGCGACGGCCTTCTTCATCACTTCGGCCGATTGCAGCACGAACGGCAAGATCAACTCGCCTGATCCGAACTTGTCGCCGACTTCCTTCATTGCCGGCAAAAGGACGTTGTTGAGAACGTCGACCGGATCGCGCTGCGCGAGTACGATATCGAGCTTCGCCTCGATGCCGTCTTTGCGGCGGCGCAAGATCGCGTTGTGAATGCGAATCTCGATCGGCGCATCCACATCGTCGTCGAGCACGGCGGCGGCGGTCGTGCCGCCGGTTTGTTTGTTCTCCCAATGTTCGATGACGCGCTGCAGCGCGTCGGCGCGCCGGTTGAAGACGAGGTCGTCGCAGAGTTCGCGTTCGGTCGCGTCGATTTCGGCGTACGGCTGAATCTCTTTGGCATGCACGAGCGCCATGTCGAGTCCGGCTTCCACACAGTGGTGCAGGAATACCGAGTTAAGAGCGGCACGCGCCGGCGGCTTGAGGCCGAACGATACGTTCGATACGCCCAACGACGTCAGTACGCCCGGCAGCTCGCGCTTGATGAGACGAATGCCTTCAATCGTCTCGACCGCCGAATCGATGAACTCGGCGTCACCGGTTGACAGGGTGAAGGTCAGATCGTCAAAGATCAGCGCGCCCGGCGGTAAACCGAACTCGGTCGTGACGATGTCGTAGATCCGGCGCGCAACTTCGAGCTTGCGTTCGCGCGTTTTCGCCATACCCGTTTCGTCGATGGTGAGCGCGACGACGGCGGCGCCCGCTTCGCGCACGAGCGGCATGACCTCATCGATCCGCTTGCGACCGTTCTCGAGGTTGATGGAGTTGACGATTGCACGGCCGGCATAGATCTTCAGTGCCGCCTCAATGACGCGCGCTTCGGTCGAATCGATCATGAGCGGCGACTCGACCGACTGCGCCAGGCGCTTCACAATCGTCGCCATCTGCACGTCTTCATCGGTTCGCTCGGTCAATGCGGTGCAGAGGTCGAGCAGATGCGCGCCGCCTTCAACTTGTTCGCGCGCGACGAGCGTGATGTCGTCGTATTCATCGGCAAGCAGCAGCCGTTTGATCTTCCGCGATCCTTGCGCGTTGATCCGCTCGCCGACCACCGTCACGGAGCCATCCTGTTTGAGCGCGACCGCCGTCATCGACGACGCGGCGAATTGCAGCGTCTTCGGCTCCGGTGCGCGTCCGGTGCGTCCGGCGACCGCGGCGGCGAACGCCGCGATGTGTTCGGGCGTCGTGCCGCAGCAGCCGCCAACCGCATTGACGCCAAAATCGGAAACGAACTTTCCGAGTTCGGCCGCCATTTCGCCGGGCTGTTCGGGATAGATCGTTTCACCCTTGGGACCCATGAGCGGCAGCCCGGCGTTTGGGATCACGCTGACGTAGCAGCGCGAGTTGTCGACAAGATACCGCACGGCATCGCGCATGTGCGTCGGCCCCGTCGAGCAATTCAGACCGATAACGTCGATCTGCAGCGCATCGAGCGTAGCGCAAACCGCGCGAATATCGGTGCCGAGCAGCATGCGACCGGTGACGTCAAGCGTCGCTTGCGCTTGAATCGGCACGCGTCGCAAACCACGGTCGAACTCGCGCACGATGCCGGCGATACACGCCTTCATCTCAAGCAGATCTTGACTGGTCTCGATCAGCAGCAGATCGACACCGCCTTCGACGAGATAGCGGGCCTGCTCGCCGTAGAGGTCGGCAAGTTCGTCAAACGTGATTTTGGAAAGCGACGGATCGGACGAAGAAATGAGCATGCCGGTCGGCCCCATCGCGCCGGCTACGAAGCGCGGCCGCTCGGGCGTCGAAAAGCGGTCGGCGGCCTCACGCGCAAGGCGGGCGCCGTCCCGGTTAACATCGGCGACGCGATCGCCCAGGCCGTATTCGTCGAGCTTGAGCCGCGAGGCCATGAACGTCCCGGTTTCGGCGACGTCGGCCCCGGCCGCAAAGTAGGCTTCGTGAATGCCCTTAATGATGTCCGGGCGGCTGAGGATGAGCGCTTCGTTACAACCGTGATAACGAGCACCCCCGAATGCAGCATCCTCAAGCTCAAGCTCCATAAGCTGCGTCCCCATAGCCCCGTCGAAAACGAGAACCCGGCGGTCGAGAGCATCGAGGTACGGAGAACGGCTCATGCACCCTCTTTCGGCAGGCGAAGGGCACACAAGTCCTCGAATGTCTGATTTGCCTATAATATTTTCTGAATCGGACACACTTAAGGCCGCCAGCAGACACTTCGCTTCCCGCTTTCCGTGTCTGAAGGCTAATGCGTCCGATTTCACGTTATCTGATTCAGATCGGACAACAATTTCGGCAGATCGGCAGATTTTGGACACGGATTTTTTGCGAGGTGCCGGCACCCGGCTCGGCGCGATGGAGAGCGCGCTCGAAGCGGTCCGGATGCTTGCGCCAAACGCGACGCTCGCGCGCGAGGCTGCCCGGCTTTGGCGGTCCGAGGTCGTCGGATCCGCCTCCCTCACGGGCAGCGCTTTGAGCGCAGCGGAAGTCGACGCGCTGCTCGATCGCGGCCTTGCACAAGGCGATCACCCGCTCGAAGACTACCTCCTCGTGCGCGCTTACGCGGGCGCGGCGCGCTGGGTCGCCGATCAGCGCGCGATCGCCCGTGGCGATCCGCGGCCGCTCCTGACCGTCGAAGAATTCCGCCACCTTCACGGCCGCGCCGCGGCCGGTTCCGCGCTCCATCCCGGAGCCTGGCGGCTGGGCAATCCCGCGCCGCGCTCGCGCATCGTCCCTCCAGCGGCGTGGCTCGTTCCCCGCGAGGTCGACGCAACGATCGATCGGTTCGGCCACGGCCCGGGCGAAGCCCCGATCGCGCTGTGGATCGCCCGGTTCATCGCGCGCCTCGGCCGTATCCGGCCCTTCGAGGGCGCGAACGGCCGAACGGCGCGCCTCGCCGCCAACCTGATGCTGCGGCGCCTCGACTTCCAGCCGATCGTTTTCGAACGTCAGGAACGCGAACGCTACGGACCCGCGCTTGCGGCCGCAGAATCAGGCGAGCCGGCGCTGCTGGCAGACGTAATCGCGCGAGCCGTCATCCGCAGTTGCAATCGGCTGCGAGCCGCAGCGATTTCCGGCTCGGATCCGCTCGCGCCACTGCGCGAACTCGCCGGCGACGCCTACTCGACGCTTGCGAAAGCCGCGCAGCGCGGAACGTTACGAACCGTCATGCGCGGCGGCCGCTATTTCACGACACGCGCTTGGATCACGAACTACCGCGCTACACACCCACGCCCAAAGGCCGCTCAGACGATAGCGTAATACCGCCGTCGTCGCCCGGCGGTTTACCGTGGCGCGGCCGCAGCCGTTCCTCGATATTGATGATGAGCACGTACATCACCGGCACGACGAATAGATTGAGAAACGTCGAGAGAATCATTCCGCCGAAAACGACGGTGCCTAGCGAATTGCGGGACGCCGCGCCGTTGCCGGTTGCGACAACGAGCGGGAAGATGCCGAGGATGAATGCGATCGAGGTCATGAGGATCGGCCGCAAGCGCGTTTCGGCGGCGCGCACGACCGCGTCGGTGATCGACAGCCCTTGCGCGCGCAACTGATTGGCAAACTCCACGATCAGAATTGCATTTTTGCTGGCGAGGCCGATGAGCATGATGTAACCGACCTGCGCATAGACGTCGCTTACCTCGAACGTGTGCGTGACGCCGGCCAGAAAGAAATTGCGCAGCCAGATCGCGCCAAGTGCGCCCAATAGCGCAAGCGGCACCGAGAGCAAGATGATCAACGGATCGATGAAGCTCTCGTATTGCGCCGACAAAACCAAGAACGTGAAAACGATGCCGAGCGCAAAGATGAAGATGGCCTGGCCGCCGCCCTCGATCTGTTCGCGTGAGATGCCGCTCCACTCGTAGCTGACGCCGGACGGAAGTTGCGAGGCGAGCTTCTGCATTTCGTTGATCGCGTCACCGGAACCGTAACCGGGTTTTGCGCCGCCGTTGAACTCAACGGACCGGAAGAGATCGAAATGCGTGATGATCGGAGCTGATTTCACCTCGTCGGAAATCAGCAAGGTCGAGAGCGGCACGACGCCGCCCACGCTGCTGCGGACGTAGATCTTCTGCAAATCGTTGACGCTCATACGGTACGGCGCGTCGGCCTGAACGTAAACGCGGTAGGAGCGGTTCAGGAAGTCAAAATCATTGACGTACACCGAACCCAGATACACTTGCATCGTCGTGAAAATGTCGGACAGGGAGATGCCAAGGTTCTTGGCCTTCACCCGGTCGACGCGCGCGACAAGTTGCGGACTGTCCACCCGAAATGTCGTATAGACATTGCTCACGACGGGATCCACGTATGCCATTCCCATCATTTGTCTCGCGTCGGAGTACATGGCAGGCAATCCGATGTTCGAGCGATCTTGCAACTCGAAAAAGAAACCGCCCTGAAAACCCAAACCGATGATCGCCGGCGGAACGAGCGGATATGACGATGCTTCGGGCACGCGTCCCAGCAGCGGGAACAGCCGTCCGACGACGGCGCCGACGCCGTGTGGCCCGCCGCCGCGCTCTTCGAGCGGCTTGAGCCGTACAAACATCGTCGCTTTGTTCGGCCCGTTGCCGGTGAAACCAAAACCGCCGACGTCGAAGACGTCCGTGATCTCGGGTTGCGCCAAAAGAATGTCTTCGATCTTTTTCTGCGCGACGAGCATGCCGTCGACCGAGGTTCCTTCGGGCGCCTGCGACGCAACGATCATGAAGCCTTGATCTTCGTCGGGCACGAAGCCCGTCGGGGTCGCTTTGTAGAGCAGTGCCGTGGCGGCGAGCGCGATACCGAACATCACGAGGATCACCGGGGCGAAGCGAATGACCCGCGGGAGCGCCTTGTCATAGCGCCGCCGCGTGCCGTCGATCAGGCCGTTCACGCTCCGAAAAAAGGCATTGCGCGGCCGCTCGACTCGTCCGAGCAGGAGCGCCGACAACACCGGCGTCAGCGTTAGCGCGTTGAACAACGAAATCGCGACCGAGCAGGCAATCGTGAGCGCGAATTGTTTGTAGAGCGCACCCGTCGTTCCGGGGAAGAAACCCACCGGAACGAAGACCGACAGCAGGACCAGCGACGTCGCGATGACGGCGCCCCCGATTTCGCGCATGGCTTCGCGCGCTGCCTCGAACGGCGCCATTTTCTTTTCGTAAATGAAGCGCGCGATATTCTCGATCACGACGATCGCGTCGTCGACGACAAGCCCCGTTGCGAGCGTCAGACCGAACAACGTCAGCGTATTGATCGAAAAGCCGAGCGCCTTCATCAGCGCAAACGTGCCGATCAAGGAGATCGGAATCGTGATCGCCGGAATCAGCGTCGTACGCCAGTCTTGCAGGAACAAGAAAATGACCGCGATGACCAGGAAGATCGCGATCGCCAGCGTCACCACGACGTCGTGAATCGAGGCGCGGACAAAATCCGTCGAGTCGAAGGCAATTTTGTAATGCACGCCCGCCGGGAATTTGGCTTGCAGACGATCCATCGTCGCGCGCACGTTTTTGGAAACGTCGAGCGCATTACCGTTGGGTAATTGCTGGACGCCGATGCCGACCGACTCCTGGCGGTCGAAGCGCAGGTCCGTCGCGTAGTTCTCGGCGCCGATCTCGACCCGGCCGATATCCGCCACCCGGATGTTGCCGCCGTCGGGCGTCGTGCGCAGTATGATGTTGCGGAATTCAGACGGTGACGTAAGGCGGCCGGTAACGCGCACGGACACTTGATACGGCTGACGTCCGGTGGTCGGCGGCGCGCCGAGCGCGCCCGCGGCAACTTGCACGTTTTGTTCGGTCAGCGAATTAACGACATCGCCCGCGGTCAGCCCATTGTCGGCCAAACGCTTGGGATCGACCCACAACCGCATCGCGTATTTGCGCTCACCGAAAATCAGCACGTTGCCGACGCCCGGGATGCGCTGCAACTCATCACTCACGTTAAGCGCGACGTAGTTGCTCAGCGCGATGGGTGAAACACCCCCGTCGGTCACCATGCCGAGCGCCATGACGAACGAACCCGAATTCTTACTGACCGTGACGCCGGTCAGCTTGACTTCGTTGGGCAATCGCCCTTGCGCGAGGTTGACCGCATTTTGCACGTCGTTCGTCGCTTGATCGAGGTCGCGATCCAAATTGAAAACACACGTAATCGTGCTCGAGCCGTCATTTCCCGACTGCGACGAGATATAGCGCAGCCCTTGGACGCCGTTGATCGCCTCTTCGAGCGGCGTCGTCACCGACGTCTCGACGGCTTCGGCAGACGCGCCGGTGTAGATCGCCGTAACCGTCACGGTCGGCGGCGCGATGGCGGGAAACTGCGCGATCGGCAGGATCGGAATCGCAACCAAACCGGCGAGCAAGATAATGAGCGACGCGACCGACGCAAAGATCGGGCGTTTCAAAAAGAATTCGATCACGCTTTTTGGGACTCGGCAAAGCGCGGGTTGGTTGCCTTAGCGGATAGCGCTGGGTTCCCAAGCGGTGACGTACCCGACGGTGCGGCCCGCGACATTCTTGATCGGCACGTGCGCGTGCGCGTCGAGCGCCGGCGCTTGTGCGGCCTCCAGCGCACCGAGCTGCCCGAGCAGCGCTATCGCTGCCGGCGACACCGCGCGTCGCGCCCCGCCGTCGACGACCTTGAGCACGAGGCCCAGCCCCGAATCGAGCAACGCATCACCGTGTACGCCTTCGGCGCCGGCCTTGCACGCGATCGCACCGGCTGCAACGCGCATGAGGTCGGTATCGAAGCGGCCGGTCCCGGCCACATAGGCGGGCTGCGCGATCATCGCCGTGCGGACGCGCAGCAGCGCAGCGGCATCGGCGTCGTCGAGCGCTTCGAGCGTGGCCAGCCGCGCGAACGACCGCGCGGCATTGCGTAGCGACGTCGCGTACGCCGGGATACCGCAGCCGTCGACGCCGAGACGATCGGGCCCGAACGTATCGTCGCTCACGCGCTCGCACATCGCAAGGATCGTACGCTGCGCGGGATGCGCGGCTTCCAAATAGCCGGCGAGCGGCGCGCCGAGCACGCGGCACAACGCCAAAATCCCGGCATGTTTGCCCGAACAGTTGTTGTGCAGCGCCGTCGGCGCTTGCGCGCGCGCCGCGAGCGCCGCCGCCGCCGGTTCATACGAGGGCGGATGTGCGCCGCACGCGAGATCGTCGACGGTCGCGCCGATCTTGGAGAGAATCGACTCGACCGCCGCGATGTGAAACGGTTCGCCGCCGTGTGAAGCCGACATCACGGCAAGTTCGCGGTCGTCGAGGGCAAAGCGATCGGCGACGCCGGCCAATACGCCTGCCGCTGCAATAAACGGCTTCGCCGCGGAACGCAAATAGAACGGCTCGTCGATCGTGCCGAGCGCGAGAACAACCTTGCCACGCACGTCGCACGCACACGCGGCAACATTGTGAATTGATTCCACGCGTGACCCGCGCGTGACGGCAACCGCCGGAACTCCTGATAGCATCGGTTCGGCGTCTTTGGGGACGCCGTCCGAATGCCTTTGCTACTGTCGGACAGCGATAATGCCGTCTTTGGCGAGATCGGCTTGAACACTATCTTGGCCGACAAAATGCCCCGCACCGACGGCGACAAACGACACGCCGTTACCCTTAAGCATTTGCTCGATCTTATCGGCGAAAGCGCGATTGCGATCGACGACGAGCGTGCGATACAGCGCCGGGTAGCGTTTGAACAAGGCGGCATTATCGACGAGTGAGCCGAGTTTGTCCACGTCGCCCGCAGCCCACGCATCGACGATATCGCCGGTCCGGGCGACGGTCTGACCGGTCGCATCAAGCGTGAACGACAAAAAGTCGATCTGGAGTTTTTGCGGCAGATCGGCAAAAAAGTGCATTTGCTGTTCGAGTGTCTCAAAGCCCATCGTTGGTTTGCCTTGCGCGGCGGCCGCCGCCTTGAGCGTGAGTTCGACGCCGCTCTTCGGATCGTAGCCCGCCGTGCGTTCGGGCAGCGCCTGGAATTGCAGGGCGGCAAGCCATGGCCGCAGCGCATCAATTTGACCCGGCGGGAGGTTGTAAGCCGCTTCAAAGGCCGACAATTTCGCTCGCAGGGGATCGTCCAATTGCGCCGACAGCGGGTGTGCCGGATCGAGGCCGAGCTGCGCGACAATCGACTGCGCGGCGGCGGCATCGTCGGCATTTGCGATCTCTTCCCAGAGCGTGGAGGCGGACGCGAACGCCGCCTCGATCTTCGGCGAACGCCACTGTGTCGCGGGTTTTAGGAGATGCACGGTGCCGAAGAGATACACGATCGCGTGCGACCCGGTAACCTTCCAGAGCGCGGGCTCGGCAGTGGCCGGCACAGCAGGAGCAAGGGCAAAGAGGCCGCCGGCGGCCAATACGGACAGCGCCAAATGTTTGACATTCATACTATATTGTATACAATATTTTGAAATTGGATGCAATACCGTCGCTCCCGGAACGCGATCGCGTCTATCGGCAACTCCTCGACGATATTGTGGAGAGCCGGCTCGCGCCGGGGGCACGGCTCGTGGAAGCACACATCGCAATGCGGACCGGCGTCAGCCGCACGCCCGTGCGCGAGGCGCTGCTCGCGCTCGAACGTGAAGGGTTCGCCGTCAGCGAGCGGCATCACGGCTTTCGGGTTGCACCGCTCGACGAGCGCACCGCGCGCGAGATTTTTCCGATGCTTGGTGCGCTTCAGGGCCTAGCGCTCGTCGAAAGCGGCCCGCTGGCGATGTCGCTCGTCGACGCTCTCGGGCTCGCCAACGAGCAGTTGCGCGCGGCTACGGAACCACGGCACGCGCTGGCCGCCGATTCGGAGTTTCATCGGATCTTGGTCAGTTTGTGCCCCAACGCCCGGCTGCTCGGTTTGATCGATACGCTGCACGCTGCGCTCTACCGGTACGAGCACATGTACATGTCCGACGCAGGCTTGGTCGACACGTCGCTTACGCAGCACGAAGACATCATCGCGAGCATCGCAAGCGGCGACGCCGCCGGGGCCGAAAGAGCAGTGCGCGCGAACTACGCTTCCGGCCTGGCGTCTGTTATTGCGAAATTACGCGTTAGGTAGCGAGCGCGGGTTCGTAGATATTTTCCGCTTGATCGGCAAACAGCGGGCTGGACAAATACCGTTCGCCCGTGTCGCAACCGATCGTCACGATCGTTTTACCGGCAAACTCCGGTCGCGCGGCAACTTGCAGCGCGGCCCACACATTTGCGCCGGACGAGATTCCGACCAGAATGCCTTCTTCACGCGCCAAACGCCGTGCCACCGCGATCGAGTCGTCAAACGACGCTTTGATCACTTCGCTGTAGACGTGTGTGTCGAGAATCGACGGGATGAATCCCGGCGCAAAGCCTTGCAATTTGTGCGGGCCCGGCGCACCGCCCGATAACACCGTGGACGTGTCGGGCTCGACCGTAATGATCGTCACACCGGGCTTGCGTTCTTTGAGCACTTGGCCGACGCCGGTCACCGTACCGCCCGTGCCGACGCCGGCGATAAAGGCGTCAACGGCGCCGTCGGTATCGCGCCAAATTTCTTCCGCCGTCGTGCGCCGGTGAATCTCGGGATTCGCCGGATTGTCGAACTGCTGCGGCATGAAGTATTTCGCGGGGTTGCTATCGTGAATTTCTTTGGCCTTGGCAATCGCGCCCTTCATGCCTTCGGCACCGGGCGTGAGCACGAGTTGCGCACCGTACGCCTTGAGCAGGCTGCGGCGTTCGAGCGTCATCGTTTCGGGCATCGTGAGAATGAGCGGATAGCCTTTGGCGGCGGCCACAAACGCAAGCGCGATGCCGGTGTTGCCCGACGTCGGCTCGATGATGATCGTGTCGGGGCGCAGGCGCCCCTCGCGTTCGGCGGCTTCGATCATCGCGACGCCGATGCGATCTTTTACGCTGCCGGCCGGATTGAACGATTCCAGCTTGACGAGAATCTTGCCGCCCAGGCCCTTGTTGAGGCGCGGAATGCGAACGAGCGGCGTGTTGCCGAACGTGTCGGCGATGCTGTCATAAATACGAGCCACGAGTTTCTCTCCTTAAAAAGAATGCTTGTTTTGAAATGGCGGGGAGAATCGCGGCATCAACATCGAGTCAATCGTCTCATCAGTACAGGCTTGAACCGCAGCGCGGTGTCGAAGGGTGCAAGAAAAGCGTCTCGAACATACGTTCGCTCTACCGTGTTTTCGCTCGCTGAAAAGTCGCTCTACGTGGCGGCACTCGACCTCTGGATCGACTCCATGCGGCCCCGCGCGCGCTGCTATGTTTCGCACGGGCACAGCGACCACGCGCGCGGCGTCCACGAGACCGTCATCACGACGCCCCACAACGCCGAAGTCTGCCGCCTGCGCTTCGGCGCGAAAGCGCGCAAAACCAAACAAACGGCGCTGCTGCCCGACCCGGCAAAAAGCGAACTCGTTTTCGAGGAGCACGCATACAACGAGCCGTGGTCCGAGGGCGAGCATCGGCTCACGCTCTTTTCGGCGGGCCACGTTCTGGGCAGCGCACAACTTTTAATCGAAGGCGAGGCCGGCGCGTTTGTGTATACCGGCGATTTCAAACTCGGCCGCGCCTACACGTGCGAACCCGCCGAGGTGAAAAAATGCGATGTCGTGCTGATGGAATGTACCTACGGCCGGCCTCAGTACGTCTTTCCATCGCGCGATCAGGTCGAAGACGAGATGATCGCCTTTGCGCAAAAGGCGCTCGAAGATGGCTGCGCGCCGGTCTTCTACGCCTATTCGCTAGGCAAAGCTCAAGAGGCCATGGCGATTCTGGGCAAGGCCGGGATTCCGCTTGCGGCGCACGGCGCCGTGTACGGCATGGCGCGCGTCTATGAAAAATGCGGCGTAAAAATGCCGCCCTATGAGCCGTACGATGCCGCGACGTACGACGGAACGCAAGCACTCATCTGGCCGCCGAGCGCAAACGACCCGGTGGCACTCAACGGTAAGCCGGTCCGCAGCGCCGTGCTAACCGGCTGGGCTCTCAACAGCGGCGCGACCTATCAATTCGGCGCGGATGCCGCCTTCGCACTGAGCGACCACGCCGACTTTCCGGCGCTGTTGCGGTACATCGAACTCGCCGAGCCGCGCAAGGTCATCCTCAATCACGGCTGGCGCGATTTCGTCTGGCGCTTAAAGCGGATGGGGATCGACGCGGAGTACTTGGAAGAAAACCAGCAACTCGCGCTGTTCTAAGGAGCCCGCCGTGCATTTGCGCGCGATCTTCATCTTTGCCGCCACCGTCGCCGCCACATGCGTTGCAGCCGATGCGAAAATTACGTCCGTGAACGTCGTACTTCGCCAGCCGTTCGCGCCGGGGACGACGTTCGGCGCGGCCGGCGAATACATCCGGATCTCGGGAACCGTTCACGGCGAACTCGATCCCGAAGATCCGCGCAACGCGAAAATCATCAATCTCGCTGGTGCGCCGCGCAACATCCGCGGCATGGTCGAGTACGACACCGATTTTGCGATTCTGCGTCCGGCCGATCGGGCTAAAGGCAACGGCGCGCTTCTGTATGAGGTCGTGAATCGCGGGCGAAAGTTTTTACTGCCGTGGGTACTCGATGCGCCCAGTCCCGCCGGTGCGCTCAACGATCCCGCAGTCGCGGCCGACGCCGGGACCGGCACCTTCTTCAACCGCGGTTACACGCTGGTGTGGAGCGGATGGGAACCCGACGCACCGCGCACTGATAACGGCATGACGATTCGCTTGCCGGTTGCGACGCGCAACGCGGCGCCGATCGTGCAACGTATTCGCGACGAATTCGTCTACGGCACGCGCGTGCCTGTTACGAACGTGTACGCACCGCTCAGCTACGAAGCCGCTAGTCTCGATCAAACGCAAGCGCAGCTCACCGTGCGCGATCGGCAGAGCGACAACCCGGCCGTGATTGCCGCGAGCGGTTGGGCTTACGCCGATAGCCGTCACGTGAAGCTATTGCCCGACGGCACGACATTCCGACCCGGCGCCATTTACGAATTCTTCTATCCCGCCAGAGATCCGAAACCGCTCGCAATCGGCTACGCCGCAACGCGCGATCTCATCGCGTATCTGCGGCATAACCCCAATGAACTCGTCGGCCCGGTAAATCGCGCGCTCGCCATCGGCATTTCGCAGAGCGGGCGCTATTTGCGCAACTATCTCGCCGACGGTTTCAATCAAGACGAAAACGGGCGCATCGTCTTCGACGGCGTCATGACGCATATCTCGGGCAGCGGCGGGTTGTTCGATAACGCCGCATTCGCGCAACCGGGACGCACGAATACGCAGCACGAGGATCACGACTATCCCGAATATCTCGGACCGACATCGTCTCTCTTCCACCACGACGCGTTCGATCCGTATCTGTTTGAAGTGAATACGTCGACCGAGTTCTGGCAGAAAGGTGCGTCGCTCGACTACACCGATGCGAACGGCACGCGGGAATTCTTGAACGAGCCGCGCGCCCGCTACTATTTTATCGCAGGAACCCAACACGCCGGCCGCGCGGGACTCACAACTGCCCGCGGAAACTGCGCTGTCGCGCGCAATCCGCACAATCCCGGACCCGCTTTGCGCGCGCTCTTCATCGCACTCGACGACTGGACGTCACGCGGTGTCGTTCCCCCCGACAATCGTGTTCCGACGCTACGCGATCAAACGCTCGTCGCGCCCGACGCGCTAAACTTTCCGCACATACCGGGTGTCGCTGTGCCTACCGCCACGAACAGTATCGCCGTCATCACCGACTGGGTGACGGGACAACGCGACGTGCCGGCTTTCGTGTCGCGTGTGCCCGCCGTGGATGCAGACGGCAACGAAACATCCGGCATTCGGTTACCGGATCTCGCCGTACCGCTCGGCACGTTCACCGGCTGGAACTTCTACAGCGCACCGTATCCAACGGGTGAACTCTGCGACCGCGACGGAACGTACGTTCCGTTTGCACAGACAGCCGACGAGCGCCGCGCTACGGGCGACCCGCGACTATCGCTGGCCGAGCGCTACGCGAGCCGCGATGCCTACCTCGCACGCGTGAAAGCCTCAGCCGACGCACTCGTGCACGACCGCCTACTGCTGCCCGACGATGCAGACCGCGCAATCGCAGCGGCACAAGCCGCATGGAAACCGTAACGCGTTAGTCGACGCCGATGTCCCAGACCATTTCGAGATCGCGTTTCGCGTAGGCGCGGAACGCGATCAGCGTTTCGGTGCTGACGATGCCCGTGCGGGATGCGATCATCTCGGTAACGAGATCGCTCAGTTGATCGTGTTCGCGGACGCGCGCGATCGCGACGAGGTCGTACGGCCCGGCGACGCTGTAGACTTCCGTCACGGCATCAATGGCGAGCAACTCCTCGGCCAGCGACTTCACGCGGCCAGGTTCGACATTCAGGAGAACAAGCGCGGTAATCACCACCAGCGGCTACCGTACGTGATCCGCGCCGACCTTCAACGTGAGCACGAATCGCGTGCCATCCAAGGAACGCCAGGAAGCCGGTACCGCGGCACCCGATAAGAGCGACGTGATCGCTTTTGCGATAACCTGCCGGCGGATTGCGGAGACCCCGGCGAAGAATGAGAAAATCGCGCTGCTCGGCGACTATTTGCACGGGCTCGCCGACGCTGATCTCGCGGCGGCCGCGCGCTTTTTCACCGGCAATCCCTTTGCGCAGCGTGAGAAGCGCACACTCGCGGTCGGCGGCCGCACCCTGGTGACGGCAGCCCACAATGCCTGGGGAGTCGATGAAGATTCGTTGCGGGCGGGCTATCGCGCGACCGGCGATCTCGGCTCGGCGCTCGGGCCGCTCGTACGTCCGGCCGTCGACCTCGGACTTTTCCGCGATACGCTCGCGCCGTCGACGCTCAAAGCACTGCTCGACGAAATCGCGGATGCATCGGGCAAATCGGCCGGCCGCAAGCGTCTGGTGCTGTGCGAACGCATCCTCGGATCGTGTACCGATCCGCTTGAAGCCACGTATGTCATCAAGATCATGACGGGCGACTTACGTATCGGCTTGCGTGAAGGACTCGTGCTCGACGCAATTGCCGTCGCATTCGGGCGCGAACCCGCTGCCGTGCGCCGCGCCGCGAGCCTCGCCGGCGACGTCGGCGCGGTCGCGCTCGCCGCCAAGCACGATCGGCTAGCGGAAGTTGCCATCGCATATCACGCGCCGATTGCGTTTATGCTTGCATCCCCGATCCCGTACGGCTCCGACTATAAGGAACTCGCCACCGGATCGTGGCTCGTCGAAGACAAGTACGAGTCTTCGGTTTATTGCCATTTCCGCTTCATGACATCGCATTCACCCTTGTACTTACTGAGTATTTCCGATAATATTAAGATAGGTGGCAAGGCTTTCTCTAATTCGTTCACCGGCCAACTTTGAAATTGAGGGTCTCCCGTATCCGGGATTGCCCATCTTCGTGCGCCCGCAGTCGATGCGGATCGAGTATCTGCCAACAGAGTATCTCGTCTATCTCGCCGTCATTCGAGGCGATGCCAGGTCGCCAAAGACCTGGATGGCACGAGCTTACGCTCTTCTCCCGTTTCTAAATTTCATGGACGAGCATGCCTTCAGTAGATCGTGTCCCAGCGCGTGGTGTATGAGCGGGCCGCCCTCGTAGGCTAGAGAGCGGTCACCGTGGCTTTCAACGAAGGTTGTTTTTGCAAAAGAACTTCCGTCATGAAAGGACCCACGATGACCAAA
>Ga0302324_100009761_pt1 | contig 19999 bp, 21 predicted proteins | sample Palsa_T0_1_FD_201949 | JGI IMG/M metagenome (GOLD analysis project Ga0302324, IMG submission 201949) | Peat permafrost microbial communities from Stordalen Mire near Abisko, Sweden - Palsa_T0_1 | ecosystem: Environmental > Terrestrial > Soil > Palsa > Peat permafrost | place: Sweden: Abisko...
ATTCCGGCCGAACTCAGGCGTCCGTTGGTCCGGGGGATCAGGACTTTGTCGAGCCGCGGTGCGAGCCGGACCAGATACCGGTAGCCCGCCGGACTCATCAGGGCGCGCTCGATCAGCACTTCGTGCGGCCGCAGCCGGCGTCCACGAAACGGGCTCTCCCGTCGAAGGGACATCAGTCGACGGTACTCAATTCGCTGGTTTGCCGATAAGCCTTTGGGCAAACCGTGGCCAATCACCGCGGCGTGCCTACACATAGCGCCGCAGGTGTATTCGGCAAACCATCCTGACTCTCTTTGGAATCACTGAGCTGAGCCTAAAATTGGTCTAATGCCTGGTATTACCGGCCCGAGTGCGCGGTAGGGTTAGCGCTCGCGAGCTCTGACCCGCAACGCCGTCGGGTTATCGCGCCGCGTGATCGGGTTGGGGCAACGAGGGGGATGAGGAAAGAGGAGATGCGCCACTTTGCGGTCGCATTCGCCGTGGTCGGCGTCGGGATCATCGTCGCGGGGTGCGGCGGTGCCAACCAAGCCAGTACCAGTTCGACGACAACGGTCGCATCGCTGATCCCGCGGCCTGTTGTCGAGCGTGAGCTCGATGCGTTGTTGCTGACCCCTGCGCAGATCAATCCCCTGATGGGCGCGACCGGGATGGCGATCATCAGGAAGCACGATGCGATGTCAGACGACAGCGCCACGATGAAGCCCAGGGAATGCCTGGCCATCGACGGCTCGGCGCAGGCGAAGGTCTACGACAACAGCGGTTTCACTGCCACGAGTGATCAGGCGCTCAACGATGGCAACAGCTTCACCCATTACGCCGAGCAGGCGGTGGTGTTGTTTCCCACCGCCAAGCAAGCCAAGGTCTTCTTCGTTGCGTCTGGCCTGCGTTGGCCGGCCTGCCACGAGTACACCCATACTCAATCCGGAACGCAGTGGATCGTCGGGCCGATATCAGACTCCAACGGCGCGCTGAGCACCATTTCGACGCAACAGCAAGCCAGAGCCGGCGGCTGGGTCTGCGGCCGAGCGCTGGCCGTCAAGAACAACGTCATCGTCGACGTCAATACCTGTAGCCCCAACCCCGCGAACTCGGCCGTCGACATCGCCAACCAGATTGTCGCGAAAGTAGCAGCGCGATAGCGGATGCGGTCAGTCGGGGCTGGACGGCCCGAGCAGCCGTGCTTCCTCGAGGTCCATTGACTCCTGCAACTCGAGCAGCACGATGTCGTCGATGCGACGCTGGTCGCGAAGCTCGGTGATGGCGCGGCGCTTGTATTCGAGAACGCCCAGACGAACCTGCCGAATCTGATCGCTCTTCGCTTCGGCATCGTTGGCGGCCGAACCGTCGCCGCCGGTTTTGACCAGGGCAGCGTGTTGCCGGTATTCGGCTTGCAGTCGGTTCTGTAACTCCTCGCTCACGCCGACTTCGGCGGCGACCAACGGCAGCGCGTCGAGGGCGGCTTGCGCGCCGTAACAACGGGCAAGCCGCAATTCGTCAGCGTGGGCCACGTCTTCGGGAATCCGAGCCCATCGGACGATGGCCGGCAAAGTGCTGCCCTGGACCAGGACGGTCGTGAGAATCACAAACGACACGACGAAGATGATCAGGCTGCGATCCGGGAACGGCGCACCGCTGTGAGTGGTCAGCGGGACCGCTATTGCTGCGGCCAGCGATACGGCTCCGCGGAATCCGGCCCAGCCGGACACGGCGCGCTGGCGCCAGTCCACCCGGCGGGCGCGCTGGACTTCGCGCCGGTCCAGAGCACGAAGGAACATCGTGGTGATTTCTCCCCAGATGAGTCGAGTCGCGACGACTGCAGCGGTGACGGCCAGCGCGAGCACCACGGCGTGCTCAATGCCGCCGTCGACCCGGGAGATTCCCCGCACCGCGCTGGGGAGCTGAACTCCGACGAATACCCACAGCGCGCCGTTGATCAGGAATGTCGCGATGTCCCAGAACGCGAATGTCGTCAGTCGGGATCGAGCCCGGATCACCCGCGGCGAGACATAGGCGAGCACCAAAGCAGACACCAGGACGGCGACGACACCGCTGCAGTCGAACGCGTCGGCGAGTAGGAACGCGGCGAACGGCGTCAGCAGGCTCAGGGCGGCTTCCTCTTGCGGCGCGTCGAGTCGCTGCCGGGTGAGCGTCACCACCCCGCCCACTAGCAGGCCGGCGGCGATGCCGCCGAGATAGGAGAGGATGAATCGGACGGTCAAGGCGACCGGTCCGACGGGTGCGCCGCCCATGGCGACCGAAACGCTCACACCGAACAGGACCAGCGCGGTCCCGTCGTTGATGATGCTTTCGGCTTTCAACACGGTGAGGGTGCGGCGTGGCAACCGCTTCGCCAGGCCGGCGACGGCGGCGGCGTCCGTGGGGGAGAGCACGGCGCCCAGAACCGATGCGGCGTGCGACTCCATGCCGAACGCCCGCGCAGTCCAGGCCACCGCTACTGCGCTGGCAATCACCAGGCCGACGCTGAGTAACACGATGACCCGCAAATTTGCGCGGATCTCGCGAAAGCTCGTGTTGAGGCTCTCCCAGTAGAGGATTGCCGGCAAGAACAGCAGCAGCACGATCTCACCGTCGAGTCGAACATGGCCGAACTGGGGGATCAGACCGAGCACCGCGCCAAGCCCGATGAGCAACACTGGCGGGCCCACGCGGTAGCGCCGGCCCAGGACCGTCCCCACGATGACGATGGCGAACAACACGACGATGACGACTAGCCCGAACACCAGCACATCATGCTGTACGACCCGTCCACTGTCTTGTTGTCGATCGAAGGGACAGCGTTTTCGCCCACGGCAGGGTGTGGTCGGTTGACCTGCCGCCGCGACGAAACACGTGAATACCATTACCGCCGGGTCGTATTCGCCGTGTTGTGTACCAGGACGATCACAGCTGCATACCGATATCGACGGTGACCTGGCGTCAACGGGAGCGGGCGCAAATCATGGCACAGGCATGCTCTACAGGAGGTACGCACGGTATGACGACAGAACTGCACGGTGGTCGCATCCTCGACACCGCGAAGGGCATTATCATCGGCCTGCGCCGGTGCCCGTCGGAGACGGCGTTCCACGAGTTGCTCGGCGCGTCACAACGGCACAGGATGCCGGTGTTCGCCATGGCCTGGGCGCTGGTGCATCTCGCCAACGGGAGCGCAGAATCCGTGCACACCTCCACCGATGCGCAATCGGCGGCTCGTCACGAATGGGGCGAGCTGTTCCTCGACTCGGCGGTGCCGGTCGGCTGAGACCGATCAACCGTGGCTAGAAACGCACGAGCGTGAATGGGTAGGACACCGTCCCGCCCGGGAATCAACCCGGCGGCGTCCAGGCGATCGGCAGCGTCTTGATGCCGTGGATGAACGGCGACAGCAATCGTGCAGGCTCGTCGGTTGCGACAACGTCGGGAATCTCACGGCTCAGTTCCTCGAACATGACCCGGATCTCGCGACGAGCCAGGTTCGCACCCAGGCAGAAGTGCGCACCCCCGCCGCCGAATCCGACGTGTGGATTCGGGTCGCGGGTGACGTCGAACACCCACGGGTCGAAGAACTTCGACTCGTCGCGGTTGGCCGAGCAGTACCACAGCGTCGCCTTGTCCCCGGCCGCCATCGTCGTCCCACTGAGCTCGAAGTCGCGGGTGAGCGTGCGTCGCATGTAGATCACCGGTGAGGCCCATCGCACGATCTCCTCGACGGCCGAATGCGAGACGGCGTCGAAGTCGGCCCACCACTTCTGTCGCTGTTCGGGGTAGCGGGTCAGCGCGAGCAGACCGTGGCTGATCGCGTTGCGGGTTGTCTCGTTGCCGGCGACCGCCAGCAGGATGAAAAACGACGCGACCTCGGCCGAGGTCAACCGCTCCCCGTCGACCTCGGCCTCCACCAGACTGGTCGTCAGATCGTCGTGGTGATTGACGCGGCGATCCTCCGCCAACGCGTTGGCGTATGCGCCGATCTCCATCGAAACCCGGAGGAAATCGTCGAAATCGGTCGTCAGATCGGGATCGCCGAAGCCGAGAATGACGTTGGTCCAGTGGAATATCTGCTGATGGTCCGTCTCGGGGATGCCCATCATGTCGCAGATGACCTGCAACGGCAGCGGCCCGGCAAGCTCGCTGACTGCCTCGCCCTGGCCGTCGGGATGCGCCGCGATCATCGACGCGACCAATCGGTGGGCTCGCTCGCGCACCGACGTCTCGATGCGGGCCACCACTTTCGGGGTGAAGGCCCTGCTGACGATCGATCGCAGCCGTTGGTGCCGCGGGTCGTCGAGCACGATCATCGAGCCGAAGTACTCGGATACCTCCGGCGTCTGGTCATTGATGGTGATGTTGGGGCTGGAGCTGAAGATCTCGGGGTGGCGGCTGGCGTAGAACACGTCGTCGAGTCCGGTCAGCGCCCAATGTCCGACGCCTTGGTGAAAGCCTTCCTGCACGGGCTCCGGCCAGAACGAGATCGGCGCCTCGCGCCGCAGCGTGGTGAACGCCCCGTCGCGCAGATCGTCGTCGAGGGCCCAGAAGTCCCATGTGCCGAGTTCGATGTCGGCGAGCGAAACCTCGGGTGGCGCCGTGCCGTTCACTCGAGCTGCAAGGCCCATGTCGACCGTCCTCGTCATTGAGCGGGCTACGAGCGCGAGCCTAAAGGGCCCGCGGCCTCCTGCGAAGGCGAGTCGAGGAACTGTTGAACGACTTCGGTCAGGATGCGGCCACCCCGGGTGTTGAGGTGAATGCCGTCGATATGAAACTCCCAGCCATTTTGTTGTGAGATCTCGTCGAAGCTGCGTCGCAGAATCATTTCGCGGAACAGGTAGTCGCGGTAGAACCCGGCGAAGGAGAACCGGGTGAACGGTTTGTCGATCGGTGAGCGGTCGAGTTGGTCCCGGAAGCGTTCGTAAAAAGGGATGTAGTACGCGCCGCTGCTGCGCGAGACGTCACGGATGACGCCGTTGTAGGCGGAAACGAGCTCGTTGAGCCGCGACTGCACGGCATCGTTCGATCGAAGGGATTCGCCGATGGGCGCCAGCGAACTCACCGCGATCATGGCGGAGGTTTCCTGCTGCAGTCGCTGGGTGATGGCTTCGAGGTTGGCCTTGAAATGGATCGGCGAGGGTTCCTGAGCTGGCCGCTTCCAGACGCGGGTAAATCGTCGGAAGCTAGGAAAGGCGCTCGCCAAGATGTCGTTGGTCCCGATCAGAACGATGACCCGATCCGGTGCCGTCCGCAGCACTGGGCCGAGCCGACCGGCCAGGTCGAAAGACAGGTCACCGCCTACGCCGAAGTTGACGAATCGGAAGCGGCTGTTTTGCGGTCGCTTTGCCAGTTCATCGATCCACTTATAGGTGCCCTTGGCGGCAGTGGTACTCGAGCCCAAGCAGGCGACGGTCTCGAGGGTTTCCAGGGGCACCGGCACATACTACGCTTGCCGTAATACGTAGTACGTACTAGCGTTGACGGCCATGGCGCGCGGTTCGAAAGCAGCCCGGAAGCTGGGCAGACGAAATGACCCGGGTCTGCTGATCATGACCAGCCTGGCCTCCGGCGCCAAGCACGGCTACGCGCTGGCGCGCGATATCGAAACATTCGCCGGGGTGACGCTCGGACCGGGAACGCTGTACGGAGCGATCACCGCGTTGGAGGGACACGGCCTGATCGAACCGGCCGGCGAGGACGAGCGGCGGCGCCCGTACAAGTTGACCGCCGCGGGACGGGCCGAACTGACGACGGCGGTACGCAGCCTCGGCGCGATCGCGGCCGAGGGCGCTCGCCGGCTCGGGATCGCATTGCACGGTCCCAATCTGGGGTGGGCGCGGTGAATCCCCGCGACGCCAAGCGCATCCTGCGGTGGTACCCGGCGGGTTGGCGCCGCCGCTACGGCGAGGAGTTGATCGCCATGCTGGACGACACCCACGGCGAAGGTGAGCTTCCGCTGCGCGTCCGGATATCACTCGTCCGAGCGGGCTGCTTAGAGCGAATCCGCCGGCTGCACAACAGACCCCGCACCTACACCACCTACAGCATCGGCTGCGCGGTCGTCTGGGCTGTCATCATGGCGACGGTGTTCACGCACGCCGACAATGCCACCTGGCACACGTTTGCGGTGTTCTTCGGCGGGTGGGCTATCGGCTGGCTTTCGGCGAGCATCGCACGCGTGGTCTATCCACCACCGAAACCACGCGCACCGGTTGACGCCGGTTCCTGAATTGCCGGCGACGCTCGAAATGTCAGTGCGAGCACACGGTGCGAGCCGGCGCCCCGTTAGCGGTCGCTTGGTTGACCACCTGGCCGTCGAGCAGGATCGTGCAGGTGATCGAGCCGGGGCTTTGCGCGCTGATGACGAGCACTCTGCTGCCGAGGACGCTGAAGTGCGTCGTCCATGGCAACTGCACGTGGGCCTGCTGCGTTTGCCCTGAATCGGTCTCATAGGAGACGTAGTCGGCCACCGGGGCGCTACCGCTCAACTGGTAGGTCACCTGTGTACCCGCTGCGTGCGCCGGCCCGCTGAGCCCGACGGGTGTCACGACCGCGGCGAGGGTCGCAAGAACGATCGATCGGCTGGTCATGGTCATCACCCCGCGACATCGTGTCACCACGACGAGTCGCGCGGGTCGGTTTCGGAGTCTTTCCCCAAAAGCAGTTCCGGTGTGCCGCAATTGAACCGATGCCCAACAATGGTCGTGGGAGACAATGAAACGCCGTATCCGATGAGCATCCGGGGAGCCGATATATGACCGAACCGTCCGAGAGCCCGGGACGATGGGGCACAGCGCGTCCCGGGCGGCGCGATGTCCTGCGCGGCGCCGCCGCGGTGGGGGCCTTCCTAGCTACCGACGCGGCTGCGTTGCTGACCGCGAACAACTGGATCGGTCCGCCGCGGCTGACGCCGCGGGCCTTCCTTGACGGTTTCAACAAGGATTTCGGCCGGCATCCCGGATTCCGCACCAACCACGCCAAGGGGGTGGCCATTGCCGGCTGGTTCGACAGCAACGGCAACGCCAAAGAGTTGTCGACGGCGGCGGTGTTTGCGTCGGGCCGCACCCCGGTGCTCGGTCGATTCTCGGCAGCCGGCGGCAACCCACACACCGCCGACGCGGCTTCGGCGGGGCGTGGGCTCGGCCTGGCATTCGGATTTCCGGGCAGCCAGCAGTGGCGGACGGCGATGCTGAATCTTCCTGTTTTCCCTGATAATTCGCCGCAGAGCTTCTACGACCGGCTGACCGCCCAAGCCGTGGTCCCAGGCACCGGCAAGCCCGATGCGTCGGCGATGACGCGGTTCTACGCCACCCACCCGGAAGCAGCGCGCGCCGCGAAGATCCTCAAGCAACATCCGCCGACACCCGGTTTCGCCGACAGCGTCTACCGGGGTTTGAACGCGTTCTATCTCGTCAACGAATCCGGCGTGCGAGTGCCGGTGCGGTGGTCGCTGACCCCGCTGCAGCAAGCGCTACCGCCGTCTTCGGGGCCCAACGCGCTGTTCGACCCGCTCGTGCGGCAGCTGCGGGCGGGCCCGCTGCGCTGGCGGTTGGTGCTGACGATCGGTACGGGCGAGGATCCGACGCACGACGCGACCCTGCCGTGGCCTGCTGATCGCCGCACCGTCGACGCGGGAGTGCTCACCCTCAACTCGGTCGACACCGAAGCCAAAGGCAACGCGCGCGACATCAACTTCGATCCGCTGGTGTTGCCGCCAGGCATCGAACCGTCCGACGACCCGTTGCTCAGCGCCCGGTCGGCCGTCTACGCAGCGTCGTACCGACGCCGCACGGGGGAGATCACGCTGTGACCGAAGTGACCGAGATCAACAAGTTCAGCGGGCTGAGCAGAATCCTGCACTGGCTGACCGCTGTTTTGGTGTTCGCTGCTTTGTTCATCGGCTTCGTCATGGTCAACACGGTCAGCGGCCACGGCGCGCTGGTCATGGTGCACAAGTCGCTGGGCTCGCTCATCCTGCTGGTGATGGTGGTCCGGGTGATCAACCGGCTGACCCATCACCCGCCCGCATGGCCGCCGACAATCGGCGCGCTGGAAGGCAAAGTCGTGGTGCTGTCCGAAAAGTTGTTGTACGCGCTGCTGCTGCTCCAGCCACTGGTCGGTTGGGCGATGCTCTCGGCGGCAGGGGGACCGGTCGTCGTGTTCGGCGCGCTTCGGCTGCCGCGGATCGCGCCGTTCGACGCCCAGGTGTTTTGGATTCTGCGCCAATCGCATTCGGTGATCGCATACACGTTGATGGTGGTGATCGCCGCGCACATCTCCGCCGTGCTGTGGCACACCGTGGCGTTGCGCGACCGACTGATCGAGCGGATGACGTTCAGGTTGAGCCGCAAGCGCTGATTTCTCCCGATCGCCGGTCCGGCGCGCCTAGGGTGAACCGCATGGCTAAACGGGTTGTGGTGTGGGGTACTGGCTTCGTCGGCAAGATGGTGATCGCCGAGATCGTCAAGCACCCGGAGTTCGAACTGGTCGGCGTCGGCGTCAGCAACCCGAAGAAAGTCGGTCGCGACGTCGGCGAGATCTGTGGGCTCGCCGAACCGGTCGGCGTCACCGCCACCGACGATGTCGACGCGCTGATCGCCCTTAAGCCCGACGCGTTGGTCCATTACGGCCCGACCGCCGCGCACGCCGACGAGAACATCGCCTTGATGACGCGATTCCTGCGCGCGGGCATTGATGTGTGCTCGACCGCGATGACGCCGTGGGTCTGGCCGACGATGCACCTCAACCCGCCCAATTGGATCCAGCCGATCACCGAGGCGTGCGAGTTAGGCGAGTCGTCCTGCTTCACGACCGGAATCGACCCCGGCTTCGCCAACGACCTGTTCCCGATGACGCTGATGGGACTGTGCTCGGAGGTGCGCACGGTCCGGGCATCCGAGCTGCTGGACTACACCAACTACGAAGGCGACTACGAAGTCGAGATGGGTATCGGACGTGAGCCCGAGTTCCGCCCGATGCTGGAAAACCGTGACGTGCTGATCTTCGCCTGGGGCGGCACCGTCCCGATGATCGCCCACGCCGCCGGCATCGTGCTCGACGAGATCACCACGACATGGGACAAGTGGGTGACTCCCGATGAGCGCAAGACGGCCAAGGGCGTGATTCTGCCGGGACACGTAGCCGCGGTCCGATTCACCATCAACGGTGTCTACCAAGGTAAGACCCGCATCCAGCTCGAGCATGTCAACCGCATCGGTCTGGACGCGGCACCGGACTGGCCGGCCGGCACCAAGGATGACGTCTATCGCGTCGACATCGAGGGCACGCCGAGCATCTCCCAGGAGACCGCGTTCCGGTTCACCGACGGGTCTGGAAGGGACGCGGCCGCCGCCGGATGCCTGGCCACCGGAATGCGGGCGCTCAACGCGGTCCCGGCCGTCAACGATCTGCCCCCGGGCTGGGTCACTCCGCTCGATCTGCCGCTGATCGCAGGGGTTGGCACGATTCGTTGATGCCCAGCCGGTGACGATAAATTGGTGGCCGATGCGCGGGATCAGGAGACATGGCTGACGGAGAACGGTTGGCGTTGGGCCTCTCCATAGGGGCCACCAACCTGGCGGCGGTGACCGCTGATCGGGCGGTGACCCGTAAGCCGGTGTTGACGCTGTATCGCCAGCGCCCACCCGAAGTTGGCGTGCCGTCGGAGAACCTAAAGCTCAACGAGCCCGGGCTGGTGGTCACCGATTTCGTGAATCGGGTAGGAGATCCGGCCGGCATCACGGCCGCCGACGGCACCACGCATCGCAGCGAAACGCTGGTTGCCGACGCACTGCGGGCGCTGGCGTACACCGCTACCGACGGGGTAGCACTGCCGGATGCGGTCGCCGTCACCCATCCCGCGCACTGGGGCCCGGCAGCGATCGACGCAGTGCGGGCCGCAATGAGCCGGGTGTCCGAATGGTCGCGTGGGCGATTGGCTGTGCTGCCGGACTCAACGGCAGCGCTGATCGCATTGCGGGCGAACCCTGGAGTACCGCGCCGCGGAATCGTCGCCGTCTGCGATTTCGGCGGCTCTGGAACCACTCTCACCCTGGTCGATGCCGCGAACGACTACCAGGCCATCGCACCTGCCGCGCGGCACGCCGAATTCTCCGGCGACCGGATCGACCAGGCGCTGCTGAACCACGTCGTCTCCGATCTGTCGTCGGCGAGTTCGTTCGACACGGCCGCAACGTCGGCGATCGGCTCCTTGACGCGGCTGCGCAGCGCGTGCCGGTACGCCAAAGAGCAGCTCTCATCGACCATCGCGACCGAGCTGACCGCCGATGTGCCCGGTCACCGTGGTGAGATCCGGCTGACCCGGGGCGACCTCGACGACGCTATCCGCCAGCCGCTGGACGGCTTCGTCAATTTTTTCCACAACATGTTGCAGCGCAACGGAATTGGTCTGGAAGACTTGGCGGCGGTCGCGTCGGTAGGTGGGGGCGCCAGTGTCCCACTGATTACGCAGACCTTGTCGGAACAGTCGGGCGCCTTGGTCATCACCGCACCGCGGCCGCACCTGACCGCCGCGGTTGGCGCGGCGCTGCGGGCCGCCCGCGGCCCAGGCGACAGCGAGACGGCGTTGGCGCCCACCGTGGCCAGATCGATCGCGGACGTGACGACGAAGTCGGACGTGGCTGCCGGCGCCCCACCGGCGGCGCTGGCCTGGTCGGAGGCGGGTGACGACTCCGGGATCTTGCCGCTCCGCGCCGGGGAGTACTCGGACGAAGTGGTGCCTTCCGTGCGCCCGCAAGCCGGTGCGGATCTCGCCTCCCCGCCGGGGTTGACCGCCGCCGACGCGTGGTATCGCCGCCCCGTAGTGGTGGCAGTCGGCACGGCGCTTGCGGTGCTGACCGTCGGCGCCGGAATCATGATCACGTTGCGGCACAACGCTGGCAGCGCGCCGACCACGCCAACACCCAGCGTCAGTACCACACTGGCGCCCACGAACCAGAACTCCGGTTCATCCGGCACCACGGACACCGGTACGCTGACCGGCAATCCAACGTCATCGACCGAGTCGGACACCGGAACGCCCTCGTCGACAACCAGCGAAACGCCGGCGACGACTACCACCACCAGCGCAGCCCCCACCACGACGACGACCAGCCAAGCGACCACCACTACGCAGGCGCCGGAGCCACCGGACCGCCGGCGATTTCCGCGGGAGCCGGTCGGGCCGAGGGTCTTCCCGCAGCCCGGACCCGGCTACCGTTAGTCGGCGTCTTCCCGTTGCTTTTCTTTGCCGAATTTCGGGTTGCCGTCGTCGTCTAGCCACTCGTTGACCGCGACACCGGTGATGGTCCCGTTGGTGCCGGGCAGGACCGCGGTGGGCCGCTCATCGTCGTAGACCGCCTGCATCTTGCGGACCTGCTCCCTGCCTTCCTCGCTCAATTCAAGCGTGTGGGAGGCCGATTGCCCGTCGTCGCTGCTGTCGGTCTTCGTTTGACCCTTTTCGTGCGCGCTCATAACTCTCCGTCCCGGTGACATTGCGGTCACCACTTGGCGCTCTTGGGTGACTACCCGCGTCGTAGGCGGATCCAAACTGCGTTGCGCCTTCGCCCGGGTCGGGTGGGGTAGTTGATACCGGTCAGTTGCTCGGAGATTTCCCACAGTCGCCGGCCGTCAGCATCGTCTCGGGCCCGTGCGGGCACCGTTTTACTGTGCGCTTCGCGGCCGGCGATGACACACTGCACAGGTGAGCGGCGAAAGGCCCGCGAAATTCTCGCGCACTATTGCCATCTTGTTGATGGTCGTGGCGGTCCCGGGCTTCATTGCCACCTTGGTGCTCAACGCGTTCTTCCTCGACGACTATGACGCGTACGGGGAGGTGCCGATACCCGGCTCGGCCAGTCTGCACCTGCCCCAAGGCGAGGTGACCATCAGCTTTCACACCGTGGTGATGGGCGGCCCGAACGGGGGTGGCCTGCCCGTCCCGCAGCTGAGCGTCGGGTTCGACCCGCCCGACGGTGTTGCGCAGCCGGTGGTGACGGAAAACAGCGGCAGCACAACGACGGTCAACAACGACGCGCATGTGCGGGTCTGGACAGCCCAGGTTCCCGCCGACGGAACCTACAACATCACCACCGACGGCAAAGTCAACGGTTACATCGACCCGCGACTCGCGTTCGGCCACTCGAGTCAGGTCGGCTTTCTGGTGTGGGTGTTCGTCGGCATGTTCGCTGTGGGCCTGATCGGAACGATCTTGGCGTCGACGTGGTTGGGCCGCGTCCGCCGCAAGGCGGCGCCCGCGGGGGTGCCGGACTACGGGTTTTCGGTTCGGCCGGTTCCGCCGGTCATCAGGCCCACGGTGCCCAACGTGGCGCATGAGCCCAACGACGAGGGTGTTCGGTTGGAGCGGCTCGAAACGCTTGCAGCGCTGCGGGATTCCGGAGCGCTGACCGAAGCCGAGTTCGAGGCCGAGAAACGCAGAATCCTCGGAGGCGGGTAGCGCCCTTACGGATGATCAGTGGCTCTCTAGTGCCCCCGGGCGGCCCATTCGTCGTAGTGCACGATCTCATCACCGATGTTGGTGGTGTCGCCGTGACCGGTGTAGACGACGGTGTCGGCGGGGAGGGCGCCCAGTCGGCCTGAGATGGACTGCAAGATGGTCGGGAAGTCGGAGAACGATCGCCCGGTGGCACCCGGTCCGCCGGAGAACAGGGTGTCTCCGCTGAAGACGGCACCCAATTCCGGGGCGTACCAGCACACCGAGCCGGGAGAGTGGCCAGGGGTGTGCAACGCGCGCAATTCGGTGCCGGCGACACTGAGCGTTTCTTCATCCGATATGGCGCGAAAGGTCTTGTCCGGGTGAGTCATCCGCCACAGCACATCGTCGGCGGGATGTAGCAGTACCGGCGCGTCGAGCGTGTCGCCGAGTTCGGGAGCCACGGTCACGTGGTCGTTATGGCCGTGTGTGCACACCACCGCCACCACGTTGCGCCCGCCGACGGCCGCCACGATCGGCTCCGCCGTGTGCGCGGCGTCGAAAACGACGACGTCGGAGTCGTCGCCGACCAGCCAGATGTTGTTGTCGACTTCCCAACTGCCACCGTCGAGTTCGAAGCTGCCGTGGGTGACGATGCGTTGGATGTTGCCCATCACAGCATCACCACCGAGCGCAGCACCTTGCCGTCGTGCATTTTGCGGAACGCCTCCTCGACGTCGTCGAGGCCGATGCGTTCGGAGACGAACTTCTCCAGCGGCAACCGCCCCTGCAGGTAGAGGTCGACCAGGGTGGGGAAGTCGCGTTCGGGCAGGCAGTCGCCGTACCAGGACGACTTCAGCGCGCCGCCGCGGGAGAAGAAGTCGATCAGCGGCATGTCGAGGCGCATGTCCGGTGTCGGAACGCCCACCAGCACAACGGTTCCGGCGAGGTCGCGGGCGTAGAACGCCTGCTTCCAGGTTTCCGGGCGTCCGACCGCGTCGATGACCACGTTGGCGCCGAAGCCGTCCGTCAGGTCCTGAATGGCCTTGACGACATCCAGTTCGCGAGCGTTGACGGTGTGGGTGGCGCCGAATTTGCGGGCCCAGTCCAGTTTGGTGTTGTCGGTGTCGACGGCGATGATCCGCTTGGCGCCGACCAGTGCCGCCCCCGCGATCGCCGCATCGCCCACGCCGCCGCAACCGATCACCGCGACCGTGTCGTCACGATTCACCGCACCGGTGTTGATCGCCGCACCCAGGCCTGCCATCACCCCGCAGCCCAGCAGGCCGGCCACTGCCGGGTCGGCCGCGGCGTCGACCTTGGTGCACTGGCCGGCGTGCACCAGCGTCTTCTCGGCGAACGCCCCGATCCCGAGCGCCGGAGTCAATTCGGTGCCGTCGGTGAGCGTCATCTTCTGCTCGGCGTTGAAGGTGTCGAAGCAGTATTGCGGGCGCCCGCGTTTGCAGGCCCGGCACTGGCCGCACACCGCGCGCCAGTTCAGGACGACGAAATCGCCCGGTTCGACTGCGGTCACGTGTGCCCCGACGGCTTCCACTGTGCCCGCGGCCTCGTGGCCGAGCAGGAAGGGGAATTCGTCGTTGATTCCGCCGTCGCGGTAGGTCAGGTCGGTATGGCACACGCCGCACGCGATGATGTCGACCACGACTTCGCCCGGGCCGGGATCGGGGATGACGACGTCAACCAACTCGACTGGTTCGCCCTTTTTTCGTGAAATTACGCCGCGCACCAACTGACTCATGCCCACCAACCTAGTGCTTGGTCGGTAGGCTCCTGCGCGATGGCCGCACTTGATGCACTCGACGACTGGCCGGTACCGGCTGCGGCCGCCGCGGTGATCGGACCCTCGGGCCTATTGGCCAGCCACGGCAATACCGAACGGCCGTTCGCACTCGCGTCGGTGACCAAGCTCCTGGTGGCGCGGGCCGCCCAGATCGCGGTCGAAGAAGGCGCGGTGGAGCTCGATACCGCTGCCGGACCGCCCGGTTCGACGGTCCGGCATCTGCTGGCGCATGCCTCGGGATTGGCGATGCACTCCGAACAGACACTCGCCAAGCCCGGCACCCGCCGGATGTATTCCAACTACGGCTTCGCGGTTTTGGCCGATACCGTGCAGCAGGCGTCCGGGATCGAGTTCGGCCGCTACCTCACCGAGGCGGTGCTCGAACCGCTGGGGATGACCGCCACTCGCCTCGACGGCGGCGCGCAGGCTGCCGGTTTCGGGGCGACGTCGACGGTTACGGATCTGGCGGCCTTCGCCGGCGACCTGCTGAGCCCGGCGACGGTGTCGGTTGCGATGCACGCCGAGGCGACCTCCGTGCAGTTTCCCGGCCTTGACGGCGTTTTGCCTGGGTACGGGGTGCAGCGACCCAACGATTGGGGCCTCGGCTTCGAGATCAGGGACGCCAAATCACCGCATTGGACCGGCGCACACAACTCGCCGCGCAGCTACGGCCATTTCGGCCAGTCGGGCACGTTGATCTGGGCCGATCCGCAGGCGAAGCTGGCGCTGGTGGTGCTCACCGACCGCGATTTCGGCGATTGGGCGCTGCCGATGTGGCCGGCGCTTTCGGACAGTGTGCTGGCTGCTCACAACTCGCACTAGCGCAACATAGGTCTCACGAGGCACAATAGACACGCAAGGCACAACATTTCTGCTCGTCGGATACACCAGGCCGTTGGGGAAGACGTCCCTCGTGGAGCCGAAGGAGCAACAGATGCGTGCGTCGAACCAATGCACTGACGTTACGACAGGCGTGGTCTACATCCATGCCTCGCCCGCCGCGGTATGTCCGCATGTCGAGTGGGCGTTGTCGTCGACCTTGGCTGCCCAGCCCAACCTGAAGTGGACCCCGCAACCGGCGATGCCCGGGCAGTTACGGGCGGTCACCAATTGGGTCGGCCCGGTAGGCACCGGCGCCCGGTTGGCGAACGCCTTGCGTTCCTGGACGGTGCTGCGGTTTGAAGTCACCGAGGATCCCAGCACCGGCGTCGACGGACACCGTTTCAGCCACACGCCGCAGCTGGGGCTGTGGGGTGCGGCGATGAGCGCCAACGGCGATGTGATGATCGGGGAGATGCGGTTGCGGTCGATGATGGCCGCCGGTGCTGACGCGCTGGCCGCCGAGCTGGATTCGGCGCTGGGGACGGCCTGGGACGAGGCGCTCGAGGCCTACCGCGACGGCGGTGACGGCGCCGAGGTTTCCTGGCTCAGCCGGGGAGTGGGTTAGTCGTGGTGATCGCAAGCGCGGCGTAGCCGGGCGCAGCGGGTCACCACCATCAAACCGGGCGCAACAGGTGCAGCGCGCCTCGCACCGCGGATATCTGGGCGGGCAGCGCGCACGCGTAGTCGCCGTCGGCATAGACGTTGATGCCCGGCGATTCCACGTCGACCGTCGTCGCTCGTGCCGTTGTCACCTCGTCGAGATTGACGTGGGTGCCTTTGTAGACGGTCGGGAAGAGGCGGATCAGCCGGGTCCGCGACGCCGAATGCACCATGGTGATGTCGAGTTGGCCGTCGGTGTGATCGGCATTGGGGCAGATCAGCATTCCGCCGCCGTAGCTGCGGGTGTTGCCGAACGCGGCAAGCGTCAGGTCGGTGACGATCTCGTCGCGGCCGTCGAGCACCAGCCGGAAGGGCAGCAGCCGCAGCGCTGAGAGTTCGGCGAGCATGGCGAGGTTGTAACGCATCCGCCCACGCGGCCAACGCATCCGGTTGGCCCTGTCGGTGACCAGCGAATCGAATCCCGCGGCTGCGACGGTGCCGAACCACTTGGTTGCGCCGTTGCGGTCGCGGATCCGGCCCAGGTCGACGGTGTCGGTCCAGCCGTCGGCGACGACGTCTGCGGCGGCGACGGGATCCTTTGTCGGCAAGCCGAATTCGCGTGCGTGATCGTTGCCGGTGCCGGCTGGAATGATTCCCAGCGGGGTATCGGTGCCCGCCACAGCTTGCAGTGCGTCGGCGATCACCCCGTCACCGCCGACGACGACCAGTGCGTCGGTGCCGCGTTCGACCGCGTTACGCAGCAGTCGGCGCGCGTGTTCGGCGTCGCTGCCGACGATTGCCACCACATCGACGCCACGCTGTTGCAGGCGCGAGATCGCCCTTCCGGCGGCATGTGGTGCGTTTCCGTGTCCCGACGCCGGATTGGTCAGCACCGTCACCCGGCCAATCTGGCGCGTGGTCACGGGATCAGCTTGCCGGGGTTGAGAATTCCCGCGGGGTCCAGTGTCGCTTTGACCGCCCGCAACACCTGCACGCCCAGCTCGCCGACCTCGTCGCGCATCCAGGCCCGGTGGTCGGCGCCGACCGCGTGGTGATGGGTGATCGTCGCGCCGGAGGACACAATCGCGTTGCACGCAGCAGTTTTCGCGGCGCGCCATTGCTCGATCGGGTTGCCGCGTTGCCCGGCGACGACGGTGAAGTACAGCGAGGCGCCGGTGGCATACACATGCGAAATGTGGCACAGCACCAGCGCCGGTGTCCCGGATTCGGCGAGCGCGTCCGTCAGCGCATCGGTGACGGCGGCCTTCAGCGCGGGGACGTTGGACCAGTCGGTGGCCGTCTCCAGGGTTTCGCACAGCGCGCCGCCGGCCAGCAGCGCGTCGCGCAGATACGGCGCGCCGAACCGCCCGCGCTCCCAGGCCCGCGCCGGGGCTTCGCCCAGCGACGTGCCGCCGTGGGTGGCCATCAGCGCCGCGGTTTCGGCGTGCCTGCTCTCGGCATGTGCCGGTGTGCCTTCGAAGACGGTGATCGCCAGGCAGCCGCCGGTGATCTGGTTCCCGCCGATGGACTCGGTGGTGGCCAAGTTGACGCCGGTCTCGGCTTCGTCGGAAAGCCGGATCACGGTGGGACCGGCGCCGGTCTGGGTGACGGCGCGCAACGCCGCAGTGCCGGTGGCGAAGTCGGGGAACGACCACGCCTCGTAACGGGTGGCTTGCGGTGCGGGGTGCACGCGCAACCGCACCCGGGTGATGATGCCGAAGACGCCCTCCGAACCGATGACGAGCTGGCGTAAATCGGGGCCGGCCGCCGACTGCGGCGCACGGCCCAGGTCCAGCACGCCGGCGGGCGTGATCGCACGCAGCCCGCGAATCATGTCGTCGAACCGGCCGTAGCCCGCCGAATCCTGGCCCGACGATCGGGTCGCGGCATAGCCGCCCAGACTGGCGAATTCGAAGCTCTGCGGAAAATGCCCGAGCGAAAATCCGCGCTCGCCAAGCAGTTGTTCGGCCTGTGGCCCCGTGACACCGGCACCGAATTCGGCCTCGCCGGATACCTCGTCGAAGGCGAGCAGTTGGTCCAAGCGTCGCAGATCCAGCGACACCGCCGCGCTGAATTCACCGCGGAGGGGATCGAGTCCGCCGACCACACTGGTTCCGCCGCCGAACGGGACGACGGCGACCCCGTGCTGCGAGCAGTACCGCAGGATCTCGGCAACCTCGTCCTCGGTGCCGGGCAGCAACACCGCGTCGGGAGCGTCCTGAGCGCCGGAGCTTTTGCGTCGCAGCAGATCCAGCGTGGACTTGCCGCCGGCGTGCAACAGCCGGTCTCGGTCGCCGACGCGGCAGTGGTCCGGCCCCACGATGGCGGCCAGTGCCTCGCGGTGGGGGCTCGGCAGGTCCGACGGTCGCAGCTGCACCTGGCCGGCGTCGAGTTCCGCCTCGGGCGATTCCGTGACGCCTAGGGCCTGCGCCAACAGCGAGCGGATGCCCTCCGAGAGGGGCTTGGCTTGACCGGGATCGCCCCAGGCATTCCATTTCATCGGTGGCAACAAGTCGGCAGACATGCGTTACAGTATTACATATGTTGTCAATCAGTAATGCCGCGGTGGATGTCGGTGATCGAATACTTGCCGCGGCGGCGAGCTGCGTGATCGATTTCGGGGTCGAGCGCGTGACGCTGGCGGAGATCGCGCGGCGTGCCGGGGTGAGCCGTCCGACCGTCTATCGCCGTTGGCCAGACACCCGCTCGGTACTGGCCGCGCTGCTGACCAGGCACATCACCGCCGCGCTGAGTGAGGTGCCTGCGCGCGAAAGCGGCCGTGAGGCGCTGGTTGATCGGGTGGTCGCGGTCGCCGAGCGGCTCAGGAACGACGACCTGGTGATGGCGGTGCTGCGCTCCGAGTTGGCCCTGGTCTACATCGCCCAGCGGCTTGGCAGTAGCCAGCAGATGCTGATCAGCGCCCTCGCCGACGAGGTGCGGGCCGCCCAACGCGACGGCAGCGTGCGGTACGGCGACCCCCGTCAACTGGCCGCGATGGTGCTGCTCATCACCCAGTCGACGATCCAGTCCGCCCAGATCGTCCGCCCGATTCTGGATGCTGATGCGCTGGCGGCCGAACTCGCCTACTCACTGAACGGCTACCTGTCATGACGTCGACTGCGCTGGACGCTGCGCGCCGTGACGCCGACCTGGCCGCATTGGCCGAGGGCGCCCCGACCGACGTCGTCGTGATCGGCGGCGGCATCACCGGCGCCGGCATCGCGCTGGACGCAGCCTCTCGAGGATTGCGGGTGGCGCTGGTGGAAAAGCACGACCTGGCATTTGGTACCAGCCGATGGAGCTCCAAGCTGGTACACGGCGGGCTGCGCTATCTGGCCACGGGCAATGTCGGGATCGCTCGGCGCAGCGCCGTCGAGCGTGGAATCCTGATGGCGCGCAACGCTCCTCATCTAGTTCGGGCCATGCCGCAGTTGGTCCCGCTGCTGCCGTCGATGGGCCGCGTGGAGCGGGCATTGGTGCGGGCCGGGTTCCTTGCCGGCGATGTGTTGCGTAAGACAGCCGGCACACCAGGGTCCATTTTGCCCGGTTCACAACGTGTTTCGGCGCAGCGTGCCATCGAGATGGCGCCGGCCGTTCGGCGCGGTGGTCTCGACGGTGGCCTGCTGGCCTACGACGGGCAACTGATCGATGACGCCCGGCTCGTCGTTGCCGTCGCGCGTACCGCGGCGCAGCAGGGTTCCCGGATCTTGACGTACACGGCGGCCTCCGATGTCACCGGGACGTCGCTGCGATTGACCGATCAGCGGACCGGCGAATCGTTCGACATGTCCGCCGTCGCCGTCATCAACGCCACGGGGGTGTGGGCCGGTGAGATCGACCCGTCGCTCACGTTGCGTCCCAGCCGTGGCACCCATCTCGTTTTCGATGCCAAGGCCTTTGGCAATCCCACTGCGGCGCTGACGATTCCGATCCCGGGTGAGCTCAACCGTTTCGTCTTCGCCATGCCCGAACAGTTGGGCCGGGTCTACCTTGGGCTCACCGACGAGGAGGCGCCCGGGCCGATTCCCGATGTGCCACAACCCACGTCGGGGGAGACGAAGTTCCTGCTCGACGTGGTGAACACTGCGCTGGACATCACGCTGGACAGTGCCGATGTGATCGGCAGCTACGCCGGGTTGCGCCCGCTCATCGACACCGGAACAGGCCGCACCGCCGACGTGTCCCGCGACCATGCCGTCGTCGAGTCGCCGTCGGGGGTGATCAGCGTGATTGGCGGCAAGCTCACCGAGTACCGGCATATGGCCGAGGACGTGCTCGACCGCGCGATCGAGTTGCGAGGACTC
>Ga0302324_100009764_pt1 | contig 19996 bp, 11 predicted proteins | sample Palsa_T0_1_FD_201949 | JGI IMG/M metagenome (GOLD analysis project Ga0302324, IMG submission 201949) | Peat permafrost microbial communities from Stordalen Mire near Abisko, Sweden - Palsa_T0_1 | ecosystem: Environmental > Terrestrial > Soil > Palsa > Peat permafrost | place: Sweden: Abisko...
AGTGGCTTCAGCAAGGGCGCTCCCTTCTCTGACCTCTCTGGCAGACGCAAGCTGCTCCGTCGAAAAGACGCGGTCGATATCGAGGATCATGATGAATTGGTTTTCGCGCGTGCCCATGCCCTGGATGAAGTCAGTGCGGATCTGGGTGCCGATTTTTGGAGCCGGCTTTATCTGATCCGGTTCCAGATCGATCACCTCTTCGACTGAATCGGCAAGCGCGCCGATCACCGTAGACTCCGACTCCAGCAACACCTCGACCACAACGATGCAGGTGTTTCTGGTGCGCACGGTCTTAGACATCTGGAAGCAGAGCCGCAAGTCGACTACGGGCACTACATTTCCCCTAAGATTGATGACGCCGCTCATGAATTCCGGCGTCCTCGGGATCGCTGTGATAGTGGTGAAGTCGAGTATCTCGCGCACCTTCGCGACGTCGATACCGAAAACCTCGTTGCCTAACTTGAACGTCAGGTATTGCCGCATTTCAGAGATTTGTAAAACACTCATTGGTGATCCTCTTTTCGCTTCGCTGTCCACTCCGAAACGCCGCCCGATTGGTCTAGAAGCGTTCGTAGTCCTTGTCGAGGTTGTCGCCCTTGTCTTTCATCTTGAGGCTCACGCCGGACTTGGAAGTGGTCCTGGCGCTGCCTCCGCCTCCGGTGTGGACATGGGCAGCAGGCTCTTCGGCCGGCCGGGGAGCGCGCGGCACTGCCGGCCGGGCAGTGCGGGAAGGTAATTGATCGCCGGTGCGGAAGAAGCCCAGCGCGCTCATCAGCTGATCGGATTGTCCGGTCAACTGCTCCGTGGTTGAAGCCATCTCTTCCGAGGCGGAAGCATTCTGCTGAATGACTTTTTCTAATTGCTGCAAGGCCTTATTGATCTGCGATGCGCCGGTGTCCTGTTCCCGGCTGGCGGCGGTGATCTCCTGCACCAGCTCGGCGGTTTTCTGAATGTCCGGTACCAGCTTCTCGAGCATTTCGCCGGCTTTCTCCGAAACCTTGACTGTGGTCACTGAGAGCTGGTTGATTTCCCCTGCCGCCTTCTGGCTGCGCTCGGCCAGCTTGCGGACTTCCGCCGCCACCACGGCGAAGCCCTTACCATGCTCTCCCGCGCGGGCCGCTTCGATAGCTGCGTTCAAAGCCAAGAGGTTGGTTTGCCGGGCGATCTCCTCGATGATGGAAATTTTGCTCGCGATCTCCTTCATCGCTGTTACCGCTTCAACCACTGCCCGGCCGCTCTCCTGCGCGTCCTTGGCCGACTTGTTGGCAATCTTGTCGGTCTGTTGTGCGTTGTCTGCATTTTGCTTGATGTTGGAGACCATCTGTTCCATGGACGATGAAGCTTCTTCCGCAGAAGCCGCTTGCGTAGTCGCGCCGCTTGACAACTCAACCGAGGCCGAGCTGATCGACATGCTGGCCGCCGTCACCTCGCCGGCGATGGTGCGTATTTCCGCCACCGTGCTGGTCAGGTCCCTCACCATGGAAGCCAGCGCCTGCATCAGCTTGTCCTTGGGAGAGCGTTCCTGGATGGTGACAGTAAGGTTGCCTTGTGAGATTTGGTCGGCCACGTCGGTGATCTCAATCATGGCATCGATCAGGGTGTTGAGGTTGTTCTTGAGCAGGTTGAAGTCGCCGTGATAGGTGTCTGTGATGGGCCCCGGAACGTCGCCTTTGCTGATGCGCTCCACGTAGTCCGCCGAGACGTACAGCGGCGTAACCACCGCGTCGAGGACGCTGTTGATGCCGCGAACGATTCCCGCGTAAGCGCCTTGGAACTGTTCCGCTTTGCCCCGCTCCTTGAGCTGTCCTGCCTGGGCTGCCTCGGTCAACTGCGCCAAGCAGTTATCGAGGTTCTGCAGCACAGTGCCTACCGTGTTGACGGCCACCTTCATTTTTTCGTGATCGCCCTTGTAGGTTTGGGCGATCAGCTCATCTATCTTGCCATTGGAAATCTGGGCCAGGATGCGGTTGCCCTCTCCGATAGGCAACAGGATGGCGTCGAGCATGGAGTTGACGCTGCCGACGATGCCGGCGTAAGAGCCCTGGAAGTGTTCCGGCTTGCCGCGCTCGGAAAGCAGCCCTGCATGGGAGGCTGCAGTCAACCCGGCGAGTTCTTTATCCAGGTTCTGCAGCACGATGGCGATGTTGTTGACCGCCACCTTCATTTTTTCGTGATCGCCCTTGTAGGTTTGGGCGATCAGCTCATCTATCTTGCCATTGGAAATCTGGGCCAGAATGCGGTTGCCCTCTCCGATAGGCAACAGGATGGCATCGAGCATGGAGTTCACGCCGCTGATGATACTGGCGTAAGCGCCTTGAAACTGCTCCGGCTTGCCGCGCTCGGAGAGCTGTCCGGCATGCGATGCTGCGGTGAGCTGAGCCAGTTCCTTGTCCAGTCTTTGCAGCACAGTGGCTACTGTGTTGACCGCGATCTTCATTTTTTCGTGATCGCCCTGATAGGTTTGGGCAATCAGCTCGTCGATTTTGCCGGCGGAGATCTGTGCCAGGATGCGGTTGCCTTCTGCAATGGGCAACAGAATGGCGTCGAGCATGGAATTGACGCCACGCATCATTTCTTTATAAACGCCGTCAAACTGGTCGGCTCTGCCGCGTTCTGTTAATCGACCTTCCCGCGATGCTTCGACCAGCCTCAGTATTTCCTGGGAAACGGCCACCGCTTCGCTGTCGCCGGAGCCGTTGGTATGAGACTTCTTTGTATGCCCGTTAGGTGGGGCGGAATGTGGCTTCGGCTTCCTGACGTCCGTTGCGATTGCCATGACTTTCTCCTTTTGGTTTCTTGCGGGTTGATACGTTGCTGCTTCGCATTTCAGGCAACTGCCGACGGGTGAGGTACGAGGCCGGGTTCGCGCTTCTCCGCGGAGGAGTTGCGAATTACGCTTTGTACCAGACGATGCAGGTCGAGAATTAGGGCCACCGTTCCGTCGCCCAGGATCGTGGCCCCCGATATCACATGGACATTTCGATACAGCCGCCCCAGGTTCTTGATCACCGTCTGGTGGTCTCCGAGTACCTGGTCGACCACGATGCCGAACCGTCCGTGCTCGGTTTCGGTCACCATCAAATGTTCCCGATCCGGCCTGGTCGTGCGGGTTTGCAGATACTCGCTCAGGCGGACGTAGGCGATGATCTCACCGCGGATATTGGCCAAGTGATTCCCGTTGGCGCTGTCAATGTCCTGCTGGGTGAGTTCGACGCATTCCACGGTGTTGGCCAGGGGCATGACAAAGCGCGCGTCGCCGACCCGCACCAAGAGCCCGTCAATGATGGCCAGGGTGAGGGGCAGGCGGAGGGTCACGGTGGAGCCGAGGCCGGGGTTGCTGGTGATCTCGATGCTCCCCCGCAGGGCCTCGACGTTTCGCTTGACTACATCCATGCCGACGCCCCTCCCGGAGACATCGGTGATCTCGCGCGCGGTCGAAAAGCCCGGCTCCATGATGAGAGCAAATACTTCGGAGTCGCTGAGCCTCGCGTCGGCAGAGATGAGTCCATTGGCGACTGCCTTGGCGCGCACTGCTTCGCGGTCGATGCCTTTTCCGTCGTCGGTTACGCTGATGAGGACCTGGGCCCCGGCATGGCGCGCAGAGAGTTGAATATTGGCGCTGGCCGGCTTGCCCGCGGCCAGACGATCGGCGGCCGGCTCAATGCCATGGTCCATGCTGTTGCGGACTAAATGCATGAGCGGATCGTTCAACTGGTCGATCACGCTCTTGTCCAGTTCCGTCTCGCCGCCGTCGAAGGTGAGGGTGACGTTTTTGTTCAGGCTGCGGCCCAGGTCGAAGACCAGGCGGGTGAAGCGTTCGAAGGTCGACCGCAACGGCATGGTGCGCATGCTCATCGAGTTCTCGCGCAGTTCACCGATCAGAGCCTCGACTTCTTCCGCGACTGTCTGCAGATCGCGGTCTTCGCTGCGGGCGGCGATCTCACCCAGGCGTGCCTGTAAGGTCACCAATTGCCCTACGACGCCGACCAACACATCCAGCTTTGCGGCTGGAACGCGGATGTTCCCCGGCTGCGTGCCGGCTTCTCCGCCGCGCCTTCCCGAATTTGCGCCTCTTCCAGGCCGGGTTGCGGCCTCTGCCACGTCGTCGCTCTCTAGCGATGCGGGAGACGGCTCGATGATCAGTTCGCAATCGTCCTCTACGAAAATGAAAACATTGCGAATATCGAGCTGCGGCGCCGCGGTCGTAAGCTCTATCTCCCAAGAGACGTAGCATTGCTCCGGGTCAAGGTCGTCGAAGCCGGGGATGAGGGAGGTATCGGCCTTTGTCCGCAGATTTCCAAGCTCTCCCAGGTCTCTGATCAGGAGCAGGGGGTCGGAGCCGGTTCGCATGAATTCGGGGCGCGGCTGAAAGCGGATGATCCAATCGGTGACCGGACCGGAAGCGAACTCTGCGGTGTTCCCCCCCGAGGGGCTGCTTTTGTGCGCCGGCCCGGTGTCGAGTTCGCCGGTCAGCTTCTTGAGTTCCTCCAGAATCTTGGCCGAGACGGCGACGTCGGCCTCGCCCTTGCCCGCAGCTTCATCGAGCATCGATTCGATTTGATCGGCGGCGGCAAGAGTCAGGCCGATGAGATCGGGAGTTGCCGCGAGCCGGCCGTTGCGAACCTCGTCGAAGGCGGTTTCGACATGGTGAGTAAAGGCGGCCACCTTGTCAAAGCCGAACATTGACCCGGAGCCTTTGATGGTGTGCAGCGCGCGGAAGGCCCGGCTAACGAGTTCGATATCCTCGGAACTTTCGTTCAGCATGAGCAGCGCCGACTCCAATTCCTGGAGATTTTCGCGCGCTTCTTCCTGGAAACTCTCTTTAAAGTGATCCTTCATTCGACCCGGTCTGTAATTGTGTCGGTATCATGTGTCTGCTGCGCAACCACTTCGGTCTCTATCGCTACCGGAAAGTGCTCGAAGCCTGCTTCACGAACGCCGTTAAGGATCGCCTCGGGCACAACGCCCGCGACGGTGAACGCCGTGCCTGTCTTCTCCGCATGGCGTGCCGCCGCCCAAAACAATTGAATGGCTGCAATGTCCAATGTTGCCGCGGTTGAAAGGTCAAGTTGTACTTCCTTTCCCGTGGAGAACGCCTGCACGAGCAATTGCTTGAGTTCGGCCGAACCCGCGACATTGATGTCGCCCGGAAGGCGGAGCAAAGCTTTCCCGTCCTGCACATCCAAAGTGGTCAAACCGTGACTGCCTTCCTGCTACGGGACCGACAGGTAATTGCGTCCCGCAAGATCTGACAGTGGACTCAAAAAGTTCGATAGTACATTGCAAAATTCCGGATAGAATTCGTTGGTGCCTATCACGAGTTCCATTTCGGAGAAAGTGATTCACCGGCGCGCACTCGCCGCCCTAATTCGCTCCATCAGGCACTAGAGGAACAGTAGGCTCGTCCAGGCATATTCCAATCCTTCCGATCCAAGTATCGTCAGTCCTTGGTTGGTTGTTCTTTCTTTCGCGGAACAGGTCATCGTGGTGGACTGAAAAGCATCAGGAGGATTATTTTGTTTTCTGCCCATCTTCTGTGTGACTGGGAATGCCGGGAGCGAATTAGTTTATGAGCCCTAGACTGCGTTCGGGGTGAACAACCACGGCCCTCCCCAAACGGAAATGTGGACCACCCGGACAAATTCCGGTCGCCTCTGCGGCTGTGCCCGCTCATGGCTCTCTTAACCTGTTGCGGGAAGGTCTCCTGTTTAAAAGTTCTTGATTTGGCTGGGGAATGCGTTGTACGATCGGCCCATACAGATTGTATGCAGGTTGTACTCAACCGGTAATCGTTTACTTAGTGGCTTGTACGGAGAGGTCTGGCGGTTATGCCCTTTGACACTTTCAGCCGCAGAACGTTTGCTTCCTTTGCGGCCGGCGCCCTGCTGCAAGGCACACAAATTGCCGCCGGCGCCGAACCCACGGGCCTCTCGGATCCAGGACCTAAGCCGCCGGACCTCTCGCTCGCAGATTGGGGCGAAGTACGGGCGAAATATAGCAATATGCTGCGCGTCTATGGCGAGCGACTTTCGCCGGCAGAGAAGAAGCGCGCGGTTAAAGTCCTAATCCAGCATCAACACATGCTGGCATCGATCCGGAAATTTGTAGTGCAGAACGAGGATCCATCGGCCTGCACGCTGCGCCTCTGCGGCGCAGAGCGCGTCTGATTTTTTCGAAAAACGGCCCCGGGCTCAATATGAAGTCGTCTCTGGAGGAATTTACATGCCTTCACCGGAGCCCTATTTTCTGTCTATCAGAGAGCAGGGAACCGCCCTCCGCGAAGGGCGTCTTTCCGCCGTAGCGCTGGCCAAGGCGTATCTCGAACGCAGCCGCACGGTTGGCACGCGGCTCAACGCGTTCGTCACCCTGACGCCCGATCTGGCGCTCGAGCAAGCCGCCCGTGCCGACGCGGAGCTCAAGGCAGGCCACGACCGCGGACCGCTGCACGGCATCCCGTACGCCGCCAAAGATCTGGTTGCTGTGAAGGGCTACCCGACCACCTGGGGAGCGGTTCCTTATGCTCACCAGAGTTTCGATTACAACGCCACGGTAATTGAGCGGCTCAACCAAGCGGGCGCAGTGCTGATCGGCAAAGCGGCCATGATTGAGCTCGCGGGCGGTCTGGGTTACACGAACGGCTACGCTTCGCTCACCGGCGCGGCGCACAACCCTTGGAACCCCGAGTGCTGGACCTGCGGATCATCCAGCGGTTCTGGCGCTGTCGTCGCCGCCGGGCTTGCCTCCTGGGCGATCGGCTCAGATACTCGAGGTTCGATCCTTTGCCCATCCTCGTGGTGCGGCGCCTCCGGGTTGCGCCCCAGCTTCGGCCGGGTGAGCCGCTACGGCTCCATGGCCATTGCCTACAGCATGGATAAGCTGGGTCCGATGGCGCGCACCGCCGAAGATTGCGCCCTGGCGTTGAGCGTTCTGGCCGGACACGATCCGCTCGATCACGACTCCATCCCCGCCGGCGCGCGAGCCTTTGTTTACAGCGACACGGATCCTGCGCAAGGGCCGCCCTTGCGCATTGGGCGCTTGACGAATGTTTATACTGGGGGCGATGCCGGAACGGCGCAGGCGGTGGACGAGGCGTGCCGTGTGTTTGAGAAGGCCGGAGCTACGGTGGAGGACTGCGAATTTCCCGACGGTCCGTTCGAAGAAGCCGCCGAGCTGACCATCTTGATGGAGGCTGCCAGCTCGTTCCAGCAGCTGATCCACTCCGGCCATTGCAAGGAACTCACCGACCCCCTAGGCAGGATCAACGGATACGTCAGCGAGCAATTTTCCGCGCCCGATTACCTTCATGTGCAGCGGGTCCGCACCTTCCTGCAACGCACCGCGGATTCGGTGTTTGATCGCTACTCCGTAGTCATCTCGCCCGCGGAGCCGACCGCCGCGCAGCCGCTCAAGAAGAAGGATCCCGACGACGAGCCGGGAAAGAAATTTCATATGGACCGCCGCGCTCCGGATGGAGTATCGAGCTTGTGCGGTCTGCCTGCTATCAGTGTTCCCTGTGGCTTCAGCCCTACGCGTCTCCCTTATGGCATGCAGATCATGGGACGCGCGCTCGACGATGCCACGGTGCTCAAAGCCGCACGATTGTTCCAGACCCACACAGATTGGCATCAGCAACACCCATCCATTTAGGAGGAATCATGGCGAAGAAGCTAGCACTCATTCTGTTCACCCTTAGCTTTGTCTGTAGCTCCAGCTCCCGCCGTCTACTAGCCCAGGTGGCGATTACCGGGCAGATTCGCGGCGTCGTGACGGACGCCTCGGGCGGGGTGTTGCCTCACGTCGCCGTTTCCGTAAAGAGCACTGCCCTCATGAGCGCGCGCAACACGACGACGGATGTGGCAGGGGGCTACCTGTTTGACTTGCTGCCTCCAGGCACTTATCAACTTACCTACACGATTTCGGGCTACAAGACCGAGGTTCAATCCGACATAACCATCACCCCCGGTTTCACGGCCACCGTGAGCCCCCAATTGCAGGTCGGAGGCAGTGAGGAGTCGGTAATGGTGTCTGCCACGTCGGCGGTTATCGATACCGCCAACAATACCGCTACCACCACGTTTGACAATGCTTTGCTGCAGGGTATTCCCAGCGGGCGCGATGTTTTCTCCACCGTCGCTCTCGCGCCCGGGGTCGCGACCAGTGATTTCGACATCGCCGGCAGCCAGAGCTTTCAGCAGTCGGTCATGCAGGTCCACGGCAGCCTGCCGGGAGACCAGGTCTACAGCTTCAACGGCCTGCGTCTGAACTGGCCGGGTGAAACCGGAGGCTATACGTCGTTCTACGTGGACGACGACGCACTCTCCGAACTGCAGGTGGTCACAGACAGCGCGCCCGCCGAGGTGGCAGTGGGCGGCGTGTATATGAACCTGGTGCCTAAGTCGGGCGCGAACACGATGCACGGCCTGGCCGCCTTTTACTATCAGTCAGCGGGGACGCAGGCTACCATCTCCGATCCTGTTTACCAAGGCGTTCCTGTTCCTTCAGGCACGCCGTTCATTATGGCCCGGGATATCGCCACCAACCTGGGCGCGCCGCTGATCAAAGATAAATGGTGGATCTTCGGCTCCTGGCGGCTGTATGACCTGAAGGAGAGCGTGCTCTCGGTTACGAATCCGGATGGTACACCGACCACTGACCCTAACCACCAGAGCAACACCACGCTGCGCAGCGACTACCAGCTCAGCAAGAACAATCACCTTGATTTTGTGTGGTGGTTTAACGAGCAAAACCGCTTTTTCCGCCGCGATACAACTTATGCGTTCGTCGATACCGCTGCATCCTGGCGCCAGATCGAGCCGGCTTACATCGTGCAGGGAGAGTGGACGAGCACGCTGCACAACACGCTTTTCGATACGCGCTTCGGATATCTGCACCAGATCTTTCCTCTTGCCAATCAGCCCACAACCCCGGTCACAGCGCTGAACCGCCAGGATGTGACGCTTTCGACCGAGAGCGGAGCGCCGCCCTACTCCTTTGTAAACCCGGCCAGCGTTTTCTCCTTTGCCGAAGGAGTGTCGTACTACAAAGGACACCTCTGGGGCAGCTCGCATACTTTCAAGTTTGGGGTTGATACCTCGGTCAATCGCAATGGCTATAACTACACGGTGAACAATGGCATCAATGCAATTTACAACGACGGAACGCCCACCCAGGTTTGGGCCTACAACACCCCGGTGGATGTAAGAAGCGTCTATCATGAGACGGCAGGGTACGCGCAGGATTCGGTGACCATCAAGCGCAAACTTACTCTTAATCTGGGCTTGCGCTACGATCACTTCAATACTTTTTACCCGAAGCAGACCAGCCCGGCGGCTACGTTCCCAGCCTTATTTCCGCAACGCACGTTTCCTCAGTCGCCGAACATCGCCACCTGGAACACCTTTCGGCCCCGGCTGGGAGCGGCTTACGATCTGACTGGCCGCGGAAAGTCGGTGATTCGCGCCTACTTTGGCCAGTTCGACATCCTTGCCGGCGCCGGGCTGGCGGAGCAGGTCAACCCCAACGGCCTTAGCACCCAGGTTTATAACTGGAAAGATACCAACGGCGACGGGATTCCCCAGCCCAGCGAGTGGGAATCTCCGGCCAACCTCGTCTCCGCCTCTGGAGGCGTGGTGACCACGGTCGACCACAACTTGAGCCGGCCCTATACCAATGAGGTCAATGTCGGTTACGAACAACAGTTAAGCTCGTCGATCATGCTGGGTGTGAACTATTACTTCCGCAACATTAAGAGCCAGATTGCCGCGCGCAATCTCGACAATCCGGCGTCGGACTACACCGCGGTTACGAAAGATAATACCGGCGCTCCCCTGATCAACCCCATCACCGACCAACCCATCACTCTCTACAACCTCAACCCGGCGGATGTGGGTCTGAGCGCATACTTGATTACCAACATTCCCGAGCTGAACACCAACCATTACAACGGCGTTGAGTTAACCGCTACCAAGAGGATGAGCAACGGGTGGCAGCTGCAGGCGGGCTACACCCTGCAGCAGCAGAAGGGGACCTACACCCGCGCGCTCAGCGATGACTTTAACAATCCAAACAACGGCATTAATCGCACCAATGCCAACCTGAACTACGATGCCACTCAGATGTTCAAGCTGCTCGGCAGCTACACCTTGCCGAAATCCATCAACACCGCCATCAACTACCAGCATTACACCGGCTACCCTCTGGACCCGAATAACGGGCCGCCGACGGCTTATTTCGAAAACCTCAATCAAGGGCAGGTGGGCGTGATTGCAGATCAGATCGGCAAGATACGCCTCCCGAACGTCGATATCGTCAACCTGCGGCTGTCTCGCCCAACTCGTATCGGGGAACGCTTTACCCTCGAACCGACGGCTGATCTCTTTAATATCCTGAATTCCAATACCGTGGTCAGCGAAGTGCCGACCGGGGGCAGCAGCTTCGAGAAGCCGACCAACCAGCTCAATCCTTTTATTGCACGCTTTGCCCTGCGGTTCAGCTTCTGATTCGTGGTTTGGAGCGTTCTTTATGAAGCGAAAGCTCTGCCTGCTACTTTTTGCAGGCTTGTCCCTCTCCCTCGCGGCGCCGGCTCAGCAGGCGCCGCGAGGGAGCATCACCATTGACCGTATTGCGGACATCAAATATCCAACGGAAGCGCGGTGGTCTCCCGATAATCAAACGATCGCGTTTCTCTGGGATGCGGCCGGCAATCAGCAGCTTTTTATGGTGCGGCCGGGCGCTGCTCCCATTGCTCTCACTAATTTTCCTGTCGACCCGAATCTTCTGCAATCGGATATTGGCCACTTTGAGTGGTCTTCTCCGAGCGAGATCATCCTCGCCCGGGCTGGGGGGCTATGGACGGTTTCTACCACGGCTCCCTCTCCCAAACCTCTGCCCGGCTTTGAGGGTGTGACCAGCTTTTCTCTCTCCGCCGATAAGAAGCAGATTGCCTTCGTGCTCAATGATGATATTTGGGTAGCGTCGCTTCGTGCCGGGACGCGTCGCCGCTTGACCCACATACCCGAGGGTCTGCATGCGGCCAACCCCATGTTTTCTCCGGACAGCCAGTACGTGGCCTTCGCCGCCGCGCGTCATCAGTCGGTGCCCGAACCGCTGCCCTATAACGGCAACCTGGTGAAGGTGTTTCGCAGCACGAGTTGGGACGATCGCATCGGCGTTATTTCTGTTTACGGGTATGCCGAGGAACCTACGTGGATCCAGGTCTCTGCCCGCAACTACGGATCGACAGAGATGCAGTGGGCGGCGGGTCCGTCGATCGTCCACGTAGAGTTCTCTCCCGACCATAGGACGATGGAGATCAAGAGCACCTTGCTTAGCGGCGAGACGCGCACTCTTTGGAAAGACCACGATGCGGCCTGGGTTTCTCCCGCTGACGGCGCCGAGGACGTAGCTTCTCCTGACGGCAAGTGGCTGGCATTCATCAGCGATCGTAGCGGGTGGCCGCATCTCTATGTCATTCCGACAGACGCTGCGTCGGAGTCGCAGGCAAAGCAGATCAGCAAGGGCAACTTTGGCGATGGATACGCGGCTTGGTCGCCTGACAGCAGCCGCGTCGCTTTTGCTCACAGCGCGGATGGCAACCAGGGGGAACGCTTCATTTCCATCGCGACAGTCGCGACCGGCCGCGTCGAGGCCGCGATCGCCCAGCCCGGAGTGAATCGGGCGCCTGCTTTTTCGCCAGACGGCGCCTCGCTGCTTTACGAGCGCAGCGCCGTCGAGCATCCGCTGGAGATTTATTCCGTCGCGTTGCGGCCCGGCGCAACCCCCACTCGCCTTACCGATTCGCTTCCTCCAGGATTATTGCCCCAGGACCTCATCGCGCCGGTCGCTGTCCACTATCCCAGCCGCGGCGACGGCAAGCCGGTCCCCGCCACGCTGATGGTCGACCAGAAGCTGGACCGCTCAAAGAAGCACCCGGCGATTATTTGGATACACGGTTCGGGCGCTGACCAGAACTATCTCGCCTGGCACCCCGGCTGGTATCGTATGTATTACTCGATGTCTGAATACCTGGCTCAGCAGGGGTATGTGGTGTTGACTCCGGATTACCGGGGAAGCTCCGGCTACAGCCGCGATTGGGCCACTGGTGTGTCTCGTGACCTGGGGGGCATCGAGACTCAGGATGTGAATGCTGGGGCTGACTATCTGAAAACTCTCAGTTATGTCGATCCCGATCGCATAGCGATTTGGGGCCTCAGCTATGGTGGGTTTATGACTTTGCAGTCCATGGTGACCGACCCGACGCTTTTTCGCTGCGGCATTGATGTGGCCGGGGTAGGGGACTGGGAGACGTGGACTACCGGTGGCATGATCTTGGGGCGCCTTGGAGAAACCCCGGTAACGGATCCGGAGCTGTATGATCGATCGGCGCCGGTGAAACATTTGGATAAGCTGTCGCGTCCGCTGCTGGTCTTGCAGGGGACCAACGATGCGAATGTGCCCTTCTGGGAGACGCTCAAGGTGATCGACACGCTGGAGAAATTGGGTAAGCCGTTCGATATGGCGATTTACCCCGGGGAGATTCATTTCTTCCGGCGGGCTTATGTGCTGCGCGACGCCTGGCGGCGCAGTGCTGCTTTCTTTGACCAGTGTTTGTCGCCTGATCAATGAGATCCGGAATGCGGTAAACGGTCTGGGTGCAGGAAATGTTTTCCTTACCTTTCAAAGAGTCTTTCCGCGACATATAAAACGTCGCCTATCTTCAGGCAGTAGGGCGACTAATGTCTCGTCCTGGTACAAAGTATGCCGGAGCTTGAACAACAAGCCAATCCACTCCACTTCTTAAGGTAACCGCGATTAGTGCCGATGAGGTTTATGTCCTCCGGGCCTGCACGTCACTATTCCTTCAATGGAGAGCGTTCTTGCGCGACTCGGAGAAACATGGTTCAACAGCCGGACTGCCGAGGCCATCGCGGAGAAGAGTTCTCGGCAGCCTGGGCGCCACACTGGGTCTTCCCCTACTGGAAGACGCAGCTTCGTTATTCAATGTTCCCGCACTGGCGGAAGGCAACCCGCAACCAGTACCTACAGAAGCCCAGACGCGTGCCACCGCCCTCATCGAGGGTCCGGCCGGAACGATCCCCGACTACTTCATGGGGCTCGCCTACGAGAAGGGGGATCTCGTCAGTGACGTACTCTTCACCGGCGCCAATATGTCGCTGGCAGGACTGTTCAATCGCCTCGGCAACGGCGTACTTGCCATAGGCGGCAATTCCCTCGACACGACCGTCTGGACCGCCGACGGCATGGGCAATACCGCCGGACAAGTCTCTCCAGTGGACGTCGACAATCTCGCTGATTTCCTCGCTCTTACTAACTGGAAGCTTCTCTATGGAGTCAACTTGGCGACTTCTACGCCGGCCCTTGCAGCCGCGGAGGTCGCCTACGTCCAGGCGACGCTGGGCAATGTTGTGATCGGTTACGAAATCGGCAACGAACCCGACGAATACTACCTCAGCTATTTTCCCAACGGGTGGGACCTCTCCGCCTTTCAGGCGTTGTGGGAGGAATTCCAGTCTGCCATCCTTGCTGCCACACCCTCCGCCGTGATCACCGGCCCGGCCGCGAGCGGGAACGTCACTACCTGGACCGTTCCTTTCATCCTGAGCTCCACAGGCAACCTCATTTCGCTCGTTACCCAGCACTACTACCGCGGCAACGGCCACAACGTGAATGCAACCGTGAGCAACCTGGTCTCGGCAGATCCTAACATCATCGCCGAATGTGTCGCTCTCAAGTGGTCCGAATATGTGAGGAAAACTCCCTTCCGGTTCACCGAAACAAACTCCTACCTTTACGGGGGGTCTCCCGGAGTGAGTAACGCTTACGCTTCCGCACTCTGGGTCATTGACCATCTCTTCCGCATTGCTCTTGGCGGAGGCAGCGGCGTTAACATGCAAGGCGGAGACGCTAGCTATTACACGCCCATCGCCAACCAGGGCTCCGCGGTCCTCGAAGCCAGGCCGGAGTATTACGGGCTCCTGTTCTTCTCGCTTGCAGGGCAGGGAACTCTTCTGCAAACCAAGCTCTCCGTCACCAACTTCAACGCCACCATGTATGCGGTACTTACCGCCTCAGGAGTGACGAACATCGTCATCGTCAACAAAGAAGTGTATTCGAGCCTCAAAATTACTATCGAGTGCGGCAAAACCATCAACGGCGCAAGCGTGATCGAACTGCGCAATACTGACCTCGCCGCGACCACCGGCCAGACAATTCAGGGCGGGACTGTGGCCGTTGACGGTTCGTTCACTTTGGGCGCGCCCTACGCGCCGGAAAACATTTCCTCTTCATGGGTGACGTGCTACGTTCCCGCCATCTCCGCAGTGCTGCTACAGATCTTCTGAAATCTTGAAAGCAGCAGAGATTCCTGCTTGTTGAAACGCTCCCGCCACTGGTACATTCCAGCTCAGTGCTTGCCCACCGAGTACTGCAATCCGGCGTAGATTGTTCTGCCCTGCTGCACGGGAATGGTGTCGATGTTGGAAAACCCAAAGCCCGGCAGCCAAACCGCCTGGTCCAAAAGATCGTCCGCATGGGCGGCGATCTCCAGGCTGTTCTTTTCCGGCAGGTGCAAGTAGCGTGAAATGTCCTGGCTCACCTTAGCGCTCAGGCTATGGTGCCAGCCAGTCAACGGATTGACGGTGTAAGGGTAGGGCTTGGGTTTTCCGTCGGAAGCATCGAACAGGCCGAAGACCAACCCGCGATCGTTCTCATAACTTATGCCGGCCTTCAGGCCGAGATTAGGAATGGGCGTGACGTTGCTCACACCATTCTGGTCGTGGTTCGCCTGATAGAGCAATGAACCTTGGGCAAAAAAGTCCCTCCGAAAATAATATTTGCCCTCGCCTTCAACGCCGTTGAACGTAACCCCGCCCAGGTTTTCGTAGTGGATCGGAGCACGACCAACGGTGACGATGCTGTTGGTTTGGTGGATGTGGAAGTAGTCGGCGCCCAGCTGGAGATGGGAAAACTGCAAGTTCAACCCTACCTGGAAGGTGCCGACGGTTTCCGGAAGCAGCTTCGAATTGCCCTGAATATCGGCAAGATTCAGCGTAGTTTCGTCCAGGCTAGGGGGACGAAAGGCCCCGCCATACAGTACCTTGATGCTGGTGGTGGACGAGGGACTCCATATTCCTCCGAACCTGGGGACGGTGGAAAGTGGAATGTCGCCAAACTTGTTGGATTGAAAACCGGCAATCAGCTTCACGCTGGGCAATAACTGATGATCAAGTTGGGCGTAGAACCCGCCCGCGGGACGGTTGCCGCCTGCCGTGCGCACACTAGGAACAACACCAGCGTACTTTTCCGTCCCCGCTATGCGACTGAACAACGTGCCGACGGTGAGCCGGTCCCGGGAAGTAAGCGTAATCAGGTTCGTCCATTCAGCCACAAATTCATTGGAATCTCTCCTGGTGCTGGGATAAGCCGTGATGTCAAAGGTACAGCGGCTGTAGGTGATGTCGAACTCCATTTGCCAGTTGGCGCGCGCTTGGTGTTCGTATCCCAGGTTGGCGAAGTCTCGCGTGAGGCGGGTCTCTCCGATTGAGCCTTGGGTGAACGAGGTCGATTGCCACTCGGTGAACAGGGACATGAAGCTAAGTCCCTTGTAGTTCATCCCCAGATAGTCGCCCGTACCTCGGTCTATCAGGGTGGCGTCCTCGAAGGGCGGTTCGGGCGGGACACCTGGCACGTGCTGGAGCGGAGGGGGGACAATGTAGACGAAGTTCCAATTGGGCACTTTGTGGATCTGCGAAGCCCCAACCATAGTGAAATTGCGCTGCTGGTAGAGAAAGTGTCCTGACACAGACAGGGTTCCGTCGGGCCCGATGAGACCGTGCACGGCAGCCTGGTTCCTATCTGCTTTGCGTGTGATGAGATTGATCACGGCGGAGAAAGCGTTGGAGCCGTAGAGAACCGAACCAGGGCCGCGAATGACTTCTATGCGCTCCAGGATCTCCACCGGAAAAGATTCCAGCAGATCGGAGATGATTCCGCCTTCCATGATTTCTCGCGTGGGTCGGCCGTTGATGAGGAACAGAATGTGGGCGCCCGAGGTCTTGGTCTGGTCGCCATCCGCCGCTACCAGGCTGCGGTCGGTAAAATACTGGCTGCTTTGGGTTAAACCTGTGACCCGCTCCAGGATCTCGGCTAACGTGACGCCTCCGAAACGGCGGATTTCGTCGCTGGTCACCACCGACATGATGCTCGGCGCCTCGGAAAGCTTGTCACTAAAGCGAGATGCGGTGGTGACCTTGAGGTTCATCAACTGCTCCAGATCCATGGAGGCCAGATCGGTGCTTGAAGATTCGGTGCTGTTGGGCGGTCCCGCTTGTTGCGCGCCGGCGCAGATGGCGAAAAGGAAGAGTGGCGAGAGCATCCAGCGAGTCAGGGGGCGCCACTTAGTCCGATTCGAACATGAAGCTTCCGGTCGACTCATGGTACGAACCGCCCATCGCTGTGCCATATCTCTAAATGGGGCTATCGGCAAATGAGCAGCGGTCCGTTAACAGGCTGAACAGGGGGCTCCTGGGCTCAGGGGCCGAGAGCCCGGGTCGACATGGCTAAAGCCATGCCCTGCGCGCACAGGCTGCCTTGTCCGGTGCAGCGCACCAGGAAATCCGGGTTCGCTCCGGTCGAGATGACAAATTTTCTACGCAATTAGCTGCGATTCATTTTAAGTAAGCAATGAGCCGGGCAAGGGTCACCTGCCCTGGCTGGACCACAAATGTAACTGCTAAAGATACTGAAAAAACTTTAATTTTTCAAGCGTGTTTCATTTGAGGAATCGGCGATAGGCTCGTCCTTATTCCGGGAATGTGTGACGGCCGGGTCCAGGCAGCGCTTCGATCCGTCCCGATGAGAAGTATGTCACTGGGTGCATCCCAAGGGCGCCCTCTGAACGGTAGTTAACGTACAGCACCGAGTAAGTTCAAGCTCAGAATCATGAGGCTGCAAACAGGCTATGGAAAACGGGAGAAGGAGTGTTGCCATGCAAGCTAAGAAGACAGTAGGACTGGCTAAGAGCCACCGCAAGCCGGCGCCCGGCAGTCGCCTCATTGGCGATGTCGATCCACAGGAAACCATCGAGATTACCGTACGGCTTCGTTCTCGCACGTTGGAGGATAGGACCGTGCTGCTAGCAGAGATGCTGCAACAGCCTCCGAGAGAGCGGCACTACCTGAGCCGCGCAGAACTGGCGAGCCGGTTTGGGGCTGACCCCGCGGATATCGAGAAGGTGACGGCATACGCGCGTGATAATAACCTCACTGTCGTCACGGCCAGCATCCCGCGCAGGAGTGTGATGCTCAGAGGAACCGTGGCCGACCTGACCAAGGCGTTCCCCACCGAACTGAAGCGGTACGACTCAGATCTGGGAGAGTATCGGGGAAGAACGGGAGCCCTGCAGATTCCGCAGAATCTCTCCGGCGTCATCGAGGCTATTTTTGGCTTTGACGATCGCCGGCAGGCGCGCGCTCATTCGATTATGCGGATGGCAAAGGCCAGACCAACTCGGCCCGGCTCTCCGGACGTGTCGTTTTCGCCGCCGCAGCTCGCAGGCATCTATGACTTTCCCAACGGAGATGGCGCGAATCAATGTATCGGCATTGTGGAGTTCGGCGGCGGTTACGACACTGCGGATCTACAAACATATTTTGCTAACTACGGGTTCAATCCGCCCACAATTACGACAAGTTCGGTGGACGGGGTGACAAACGATCCTAACTCCACCAATCCTGACGACAACGAGGCCGACGGCGAAGTTATGCTGGACATCGAAGTGGCTGGTACAGTTGCTCCAAAAGCTAAGATGGTGGTGTACTTTGCCCCGTTTACCGAGCGCGGCTGGGTGGATGTACTGACCACGGCCGTTCAGGACTCAGTAAACAAGCCGTCTGTGCTCTCGATTAGTTGGGGCTGGCCGGAGAGCCAGGACCTGTGGACACAACAGGCGATGGATGCGGTGAACCAGACGTTACTGGAAGCAGCCTTGGCGGGAGTGACCGTATGTTGCGCCTCCGGGGACGATGGATCGGAGGACGAAATACCGGATGGCCACGCACATGTGGATTTCCCCGCTGCGAGCCCATACGTCCTTTCGTGTGGTGGTACCAGCCTTACTGTTTCCAGCGATAGGTCAAGCATCGCCAGCGAAGTCGTCTGGAACAACGGGCCTCGAAGCGACGGGGGCGGCGCCAGCGGGGGTGGAGTCAGCGAGATGACTCCGATTCCTACCTGGCAAATGAACTGCGGCGTGCCTCCTTCGATTAATAGCGGCTTCCAGGGCAGAGGAGTACCGGATGTGGCTGCGGATGCCGATCCCGACACAGGGTACAAGATCCGAGTTCACGGGCAGGATGGTGCGGCGGGAGGAACGAGTGCCGTTGCTCCCCTGTACGCGGGCCTGGTTGCACGGTTGAATCAGCAACTCGGGGCGCAGGTGGGGTTCGTGAATCCCATGCTCTATACCAATCCGGCCTCCACCTCGTTCCACGACATAACGCAAGGCACGAACGACGTCACGGGCAAACTGGGAGCCTATTCGGCCGCAGAGGGCTGGGACGCATGCACCGGGCTCGGCTCTCCGGATGGGGCTAAGATATTGACTGCTTTGCAACCACCGGCTGGCCGTCTCAATGCAGTGGACCCGCAACTGGAAAGAACCGCACTCCATACCTAACGATGTAGAGGGCGATGCCGGCCGGGATGGTTTGGCATCGCCCCTATTTTGGTCTCCAGAGCTGCCGAGCTTTCACTTTACATAGGTGAAGGTGCCGCACAGATCGGTTGAATCCGCGATTGCATCCGGGCTTAGGAGGGGCATCTTGTTTCCCGAGAAGAATGCCAGATGCAAGGAGTGTCCCGCGACGTAAGTTGCCATCCACTGGACATCTTCATTCCCGCAGAGTGTGTTCCGGTGCAGAAACTTTTTTGCACCCGGTATGCTGACCCGGTAGAGGCTGCCGCCTCCGCCTGCAGAACTGTCGGCCTCGAAAGCTGCATTTACTTCTGCCGGCTGGAGAGCGCGTATCTGAGCAATGGTAAAGCTGGAAAAGTTGATCGAAATCTTGTCAGCGGAGAGCGCAACGTCGCCCGTGATGGACTGTGCGGTCGAGCTCGCCGCTCGCCAGTTTCCGTTTTCCTGGGCCGCAGCCGTCGTACAGCAGGCCAGCACCGATACCACAATCGCACCCAGCAGTTTGTCTTGCTTCATGTATCGAGCATGACATTCGGGTCAGCGTTAGAGCAACTGCCCGGACTTCCGCTGTTAAAGGCGTTTGCTCCAGTTAATTTAACTTGACGTGGTTTGTGCTGTTGACTTAGCATTCCCGGCCGAGCCTGTTGGTTACCCGCCGAGCTCACATACCAGGAGACAATTTTATGTACAAAGTGTTTGTTTGGATAACTTTGCTTGCAGGCGTAATCGCGTGCGGGCATGCCTTGGCACAAGACTCTCAATTCGCTTACGTAGCAAGCGCCAATAACGACTACCTGCTGGGTTTCAGGATCGATGCGGTGACCGGAGACCTGGCACCCGTACCCGGATCGCCGTTCGCGACCGGACAGATGGGCAACAACCAGGTCGTGATCGACCAGTTAGGCAGGTTCGTCTATATCGTCGGCGGCGACGGAAACGTTGTCGGTTACAAGATCGAGCCGTTCACCGGCCGCCTGACGCCCATTCCGGGTGGTTCCCTGAAACCAACGAACGTTGAGTCCCTGGCAATCGACCCCTTGGGTCGATACGCCTACGCGGTGCAGGCGCAAGAGGGTGTCTTTTTGGCGTCGGTTTACGCTTACGGCATCGACCAGACGACGGGGCAGCTCTCCCTTTTACCAGGAACACCCCTGCCGACCGGATCCGACATGGCATCGATCACGGTCGATCCGCTGGGGAAGTTTGTCTATACGCCGAACCAGGAGTCTGACACAGTCTCCGGATTCAGCATTGACCTGGCGAACGGCACGCTTACCGTGATTC
>Ga0302324_100009765_pt1 | contig 19995 bp, 16 predicted proteins | sample Palsa_T0_1_FD_201949 | JGI IMG/M metagenome (GOLD analysis project Ga0302324, IMG submission 201949) | Peat permafrost microbial communities from Stordalen Mire near Abisko, Sweden - Palsa_T0_1 | ecosystem: Environmental > Terrestrial > Soil > Palsa > Peat permafrost | place: Sweden: Abisko...
GAGCGGCCGCGGGCGACCTGGTCCTTACCCACCACCGCTATGTTGTTTTCCGACTGGCACGCGACCACGCAGGCGTTGCAGCCGACGCAGCGATTCAGGTCGATGGACATGCCCCAGGCGTACCCATCGTATTTGTAGCCAGGGTAGATGGTGAGATTCTTGGTGGCTTCCTCTTCCGGGTGCTTCGCAAAGCTCGGGTTTTTCTGGAATTCGTCGAACGTGGCGATGCGCACCAGGTCGCGGGCATTTTCGCCGAGGGCCGCCACGCTCTCTTCGTCCGCCGCGTGACCATCTTGATCGATGGTGTATTGCTGCTGGATGGACGCGAAATAGAAAGTCTTGCCGGTCTTCGCGATTTGCGCGCCGTGCGCTATGGAAAGCGCCGAGGAAGCGCGCAAGAGATACGCGTTGAAGCCAGGGCCTGTTCCCACATTTCCGGCGCGCGTCCGGCCGTAGCCGAGATGGACTGTCACGGAATTGTCGGCGTGTCCGGGCACGATCAAAACTCCGGCCGACACGTGGCGGTTCTCCAGGGTGAGCGTCACGTAATCGCCGCTGGTGACGCCCAGTTGCTGCGCCGTTCCAGGGCTGACCATTGCGGCGTTGTCCCAGGTTAGCCGCGTGATGGGCTTGGCCAGCTCCTGAAGCCACGAGTTGTTCGAATACTCGCCATCGCCGATCGAGGGGTCGGGCCGGAAAGTGATCTCGAGCGCGTTCGCGTCGCCGCCCGCTGCCTGCGCGCGTCCCAGGCTGACAAAATCCGCATGCACCGGGACGGAAATTACGGGCATCGCGCTGCGGGCCACCAATCCGTCATGCAGCGAAGTTTCCCAGAGAACCTCGAACGCTCTGTCCTTCTCCGGCCGCTGGCTCTGCCAGTAATCGCGAACCAACTGGTGTCCCGACTTCCCGGCGTCGGAGGTGAACGCGGCGATAATCTCATGAGCGGAACGGCCGCCGTAAAGAGGAGCGATGAGCGGCTGCACAATTCCGACGGTGCCATCGAATGCGCGGCCGTCGCTCCACGATTCCAGATAGTGCGCTGCCGGCGCGTGCCAGTGGCAAAGCTCGGCCGTTTCGTCCTTATATAGCCCGGAATGCACGCGAAGCTTGGCCTTTTGCAGAGCCGCTGCAAACTCGAAATCGGCCGGCGCGTCGTATACGGGGTTCGAGCCCAAGACCACCAGGAATTGAACATTCCCGGAGTTCAAATCATTCACCAGATCCCGAAGCGACTCGAGCTGGTTGACCGGGTTTGCCTCGATCGACTCGGTATAAACGACCGTCTTGCCTACGTTACCCAGTGCGGCATTGATCGCATGCGCGAGGGCGTGCACGAACGGAGGTTGCTGTTCACCCGCAATCACAAGCGATGAACCGCGATGCGCGGCAAGGTCTCGACCGACGGCGCTCACCCACTCCGCTGAAATCTTCGCGCTGGCGTTCGCACTCGGCGGAACGGCCACGCCCGCGGCCGCTGCGATTTGCCGCGCAAGATCGTCAATATCCGCGGCTCGCAAAGGCAGGCGATGATCGGCCATCGCTCCCGTGCTCGTCGGCATACTCTCGGCTACATAGAGGCGGTTCAGCTTCGAAGCTGCTCCCGCCGAAAGATCGCGACGTGAAGAAAACTCACGCGTGTAGCGCACATGGCCCGGCCCGGAGACAAGAAAGTCGGCATCGAGCGAGAGGATCACGTCCGCCTGATCGAAGTGATACACGGTGTTAACCGGCCGGCCAAACGCGAGTCGCGCCCCTTCCCGCGCGGAATCGCCGCCGCAAGGCTCATACTGGTGCCATTTCGCTTCGGGGAATCGCGCAAGAAGAGCGCGTATCTGCGCTCCCAGGGTCGGCGAGATGACGGTCTTCGTCAGCAGCCGCATCCCGGTGCCTCTTGCGCTCAGCAGAGTGCCTTCATTGGCCATCGCCGCCGCGAAGTCGTCCCAGGTGCTGACGCGCCCTTCATAAACCACAGCCTGCGACCGGTCGGGATCGTACATGGTCAAGACCGACGCTTGCATGAAAACGTCCGTGCCGCCCAGGCTGCCCGGGTGCTCCGGATTCCCTTCAATCTTCGTGGGCCGCCCCATGTGGCTTTCGACGAGTACGCCGATTGATTCGCCGCCGCGGGTCATCGAAGTGGCGTAGAAAAGCGGCCGGCCCGCAACGATCTCCTCGGGCGGTTTTACGTACGGAACGATCTTCTCAACCGGCAGCTTTGTGCAAGCGCTCAAGCCGGTCATCGCGGCGGAGGCGGCCATCAGTTTCAAAACATCGCGCCGGTTAATGCCTTCGCTATCCTTGCTGGATTTCGACGGAAATTCGTTCTCGAGGAAGTGCTGGAACTGCGTCGTCCCCGACAGTTGCTCAAGGCTCTGCCAGAGCCGCCCGCCACGTTCATCTGCCTTCGAGCGCGCAGTAACCAGATCGATCGAGTTTTTCGGGCTTGGGTCTTGGGTCATCTTTCCACTTTCGCTCATCGGTGACACGTCGAACAAGATTGCAAGGTCCGGAGCCCCTGAATCTTGTATTCCTTTACAAGCTGACGTCCAAGCTCCAACTGTTTGTCGCCCGAAGGCGGCACATAGAACGGATTGAACACCTCGGATTTTGGCCGGAGGTATTTTTCCGGCGCGCGATGGCATTCCAGGCACCAGGACATATAGAGAGTGCCCGCTCTTTGGGTCAGAGGCATCTCCGCAATCTGGCCGTGACACGTCGTGCACCCGACGCCCTTCGCAACGTGAATGCTATGGTCGAAATAGACGAAATCGGGCAGCGCGTTTACGCGAGTCCAGGAGAGCGAAGTGTCGTCGCGATAACTGGCGCGCACGGGTTCGAGCATCGAAGAGTTCGTCCAGATCTGCGAATGGCACGTCATGCAGGTCTGCGTGGGCGGCACTCCGGCAAACGACGATTTCTCGACGGTAGTGTGGCAATAGCGGCAGTCGATCCCCAGCTCGCCCGCGTGATGGCGGTGGCTGAACGGCACGGGCTGCTGGCGTTTCATGTTTTGGTCCGTGTACCAGGGCGACATGGCGATCGTATAGAGGGCGTAGCCAAGCGCGCCAATAATCAGCACGGCGCCGTAGATGCTGACGCGCGAAATAAAGTTCGTGCTGCGATGAAATATCTGTGGCATCGATTTCTCTAAATAGCCCTCTACGAGTGCCGCTTTCCTTCTCTCGTTTCATGCAGCAACGATCGCATTTCGACAACCGAGATCATCGGCAGAAAGCGAATGAAAAGCAGGAACAGAACGAAAAACAGCCCGAATGTGCCTGCGTACGTCGCCCAATCCCACCTCGTCGGCTGGTACATCGCCCACGAGGACGGAATGTAATCGCGTGACAGGCTGATGACTACGATGACGAAACGCTCGAGCCACATTCCCACGTTCACGACCAAGGAAATAAAGAATAGCCAGGGAACGTTGCGCCGCAAGCGGTTCGACCACAACGTTTGCGGCAGAAAAATGTTGCACGTAAGCAGAAGCCAGTAAATCGCCGCGTACGGCCCGACAAGCCGGTTGACCATCATGAAGCGCTCATACTGATCCGCGCTGTAGAACGCAATGAACGCTTCCGACGCGTAACCGTAGGCTACGATCAGCCCCGTGGCCAGCATGACCTTCGCCATGATGTCCAAGTGGCGGTCGGTTACCATGTCTTCCAGGTGATAAATCTTGCGAATGGGAATCGCGAGGGTCAACACCATCGCGAAGCCGGAATAAATGGCGCCGGCAACGAAGTAAGGCGGAAAAATTGTGGTATGCCACCCCGGAATAATGCCGATGGTGAAATCGAAGCTCACAACCGTGTGGACGGAAAGGACCAGTGGAGTCGCGAGGCCTGCCAGCAGGACGGAAGCCGTCTCGTAGCGGAACCAGTGCATCGCCGAGCCGCGCCAGCCCATCGCCAGCATCCCATAAACGATCTTCGAAACCCGGTTCTTGGCCCGGTCGCGCAGCGTCGCCAAATCCGGGATCAACCCGACAAACCAGAAAAGCAACGAGACCGTCAAGTAGGTCGATACCGCGAACACGTCCCATACCAGCGGGCTGCGGAATTGCGGCCACAGCCACATCGGATTGGGATACGGCATTAAGTAGAAGAACAACCACGGGCGGCCCATGTGGAGGAGGGGAAACATTCCCGCGCACATCACGGCAAACAGCGTCATCGCCTCGGCGAACCGGTTGATCGACGTCCGCCATTTCTGATGCAGGAGAAGGAGAATCGCGGAAATCAGCGTGCCCGCGTGCCCGATACCGATCCACCAGACGAAATTGACGATTGCAAAGCCCCAAGCAGTGGGCACTCGGATGCCCCAAATGCCGACGCCCTTGATCATCAGCAGGGTGACGACCATATTCAAGAGCATCAACAGGCCAAATGCAATGAGGAAACCGAAGACCCAGCCCGGAGTCGTGCCACGCGTCAGCACGATCGAGCTGATCTTATCGGTTACGGTTTCAAAGGTATGCCCTGGCCCGATCAGCGGCTCAGGTTCAGTAACCTTTAAGTTTGGCGAACCTTCAGAATTCACGCAATGTCCCCTGCTGTCAGCAAGTATCTCTGTGAACCGCTAGAGGGGCGTCGTAACTTCGGAATCATCGGTCCGCACCCCGCGGAGACCGTGATTCTCGCTACGAACTAAACATCTATGGATTGCAAAACCGCACAAATTTACTGCGCCCTGAACTCGAATTTCCTGTTTCTGAATCTATAAGTGTATTTAAGACGCCATAGGATAAAACTGAAGACCTTTATACGCAAGTCGAAATCAAAGAAATTTTGCGTGGGCAAAAACGATCCGGCTCGGCCCCTGAAGGCCGCTATGTGCGGTATGGATTCGCAACAACCCATGCTCTGGTGTGCCACAAAGCCGCCGTCTGCCCGCGGAACCGATCCGGCACACATGCCGCTTAGGGCATTCGCCACCTAGAGCGACGGGGCATCCGGCGGCGCGATTGCTAAAATCGACCTGTGCGCACTGCAACGCCAGTGATTCTGTGGCTCGCGCTCGCCCTCTCGTGGTCCGCGGCGGCCGATACCATTGTGCTCAAGAATGGCCGCCGCATTGTCGCCGACAACGTCACGGAAGACGCTACCCACGTCACTTATCAAACCCCCGCAGGCGAACTATCCATTCCGAAAGCGATTGTGGCGCGGATCGAGCGCGATAATTTCGGCTACTCCTCCGCCGCAAGCGCATCTTCCGAACCTCCTATTTCGGCGCCGCAAATAGAACCGGTCCGGGGATACGAGGAGGTGGCTGCCCTCACCGTCCACGACAATTCGGTTGATTTCTCGTATCTGGCGGGCCTTGAGAACGACGCCAGGTCGGGCTCGGCCTCGGCCGTCTCAAAAGTAGCAGCGGCGCACTATGCCGCCGCTCAATTTCTTGTAAATAAAGGTGATACGGACGCCGCGATCGACCATTATCGCGAGGCGCTCGTCTTCGCTCCAGAAAATGTCGGGCTGTTGCTGAACCTGGCTGTCCTCTACCTTCGTGAGAGCCAATTCACCACCGCTCTCGATCCACTCGAACGCGCCCGCCGCGTCGCTCCCGATTCCGCGGACGTCGCAAAGCTTACCGGTTGGGCCTATTACGGAGCAAACAAGATGGATCGCGCCGTCGAAGAGTGGCAGCGCGCCGAAAAGCTGCATCCCGATCCGGAAGTCGAGCAAGCCCTGGAAAAAGCGCAGCGAGACCAATCCGAGGAGGAGAGCTATCGCGAAGGCGAAACAGCTCACTTTGCCCTGAAATACAACGGGGCCGCCACCCCGGACCTCGCGCGCGGGATACTCCACGTTCTCGAAGACGATTTCCGCGACCTGGAATCGCAGCTCGATTACACCCCGCCCGAGCAAATTGGCGTCATCCTTTATACGGAGCAATCTTTTGCGGACATCACGCGCGCGCCAGGATGGGTGGGCGCGCTCAACGACGGGCGTCTCCGCATTCCCGTGCAGGGATTAAACTCCGTTACCCCGGATCTCGCGCGCGTGCTTAAACATGAGCTGACGCATAGCTTCGTGGGACAGAAAACCCATGGCAGAGCGCCGACGTGGCTTCAGGAAGGCATTGCCCAGTGGATGGAGGGCCGCCGCAGCAGTTCGTCCGCCGCAGGCTTGCTCGACGCCGCCGGCCAGGGCATGGCGCCGCCGCTCGGTTCTCTCGAAGGCTCCTGGATGGGACTTTCCGGTAACTCCGCCGCGTTCGCGTATGCGTGGTCGCTGGCCGTCGTCGAATCCATCATCGACGCAGGCGGCGTCAGCGATATTACCCGCTTGCTCGATAGGGTCGCCACGTCACCTTCCACCGAAGCTGCAACCCAGGAGATGCTGCACTCCAGTTACGCTGACCTCAACCAGCAGACCATCGCCTACCTGAAGCGCGCCTACCTGCGCTAGCAGCACCCCAAAATAGAGGAGCCGACGCGCGCCGTTGTAGGGGCGTAGCACTGCTACGCCCCTACAAAGGTCAACAAGCGCGCGCGATTACGGTTACAGCGATGCGAGAAGTCCTGCGATCAGAGCCGCACGTGCCGGAAGAGCACGGATCACCACATGCTCCCCAGGGCTGTGCGCGCCATCGCCAATGGCGCCGAGCCCATCGAGCGTCGGCACGCCAAGCGCGCCCGTGAAATTCCCATCCGAGCCGCCGCCCGTAGAAGCTTCCCCGAGCGGAACACCTATCTCTTGCATCAGCGACCGTGCACGGCGGAAAAGCTCGCGCACTCCCGCAGTGCGTTCCAGTGGCGGACGGTTCACTCCACCCCGTACCTCAATTCGCGCACCGGGCAATATAGGCTTCAAGGCGTGGAGCTTGCGGTTGAGCTTGGGCGCGTCGGCCAGTCGCGAGTAACGAATATCCACTTCGGCCCGGGCGTGATCGGGAACAACGTTGGACGCGGTCCCTCCCGCAATCACGGTAGCCTGCACTGTGATGCCTCGGCGCGGCGCATTCATTTGACCCAGCCGCGCGATCTGCAGCGCCAACTCGTGCACGGCGTTGACTCCCGCGCCGGGATCGATTCCGGCGTGCGCCGCCCGGCCCGTGACGATAATCTCCGCGGTGCCCACTCCCTTGCGCGCCGTCTTCAGCTTTCCTTCGGGACTCAATGACGGCTCGAGAACCAGAACCGCATCGCTTCGCCGCGCTTCTCGCTCGATTTCGCGGCGCGACGTAAAGCTGCCGATTTCCTCATCGGAGGTCCACAAAAACACGAGCCTCTTGCCGCCGCGCAACCCCGTTGCCTTCAGCGCGTCTATCGCAGCCAGCGCCAGCACAAGCCCGCCCTTCATATCGAAGGTTCCCGGTCCCCACGCGCGTCCGCGCGCCACGCGAAACGGCATCTTCGCTAGGGTCCCCAGCGGATAGACGGTATCCATGTGCCCTAGGACCAGTATCTGCCCGGACGCGCGTCCGCCTCCGGTCCAAATCTCTGCGCGCACGTGATTGCCGCGCTCCTTTTGACGCAGGACGCGAACCTTCGCGCCGCGCCGCCGCCACTCGCTCGCCACGATCTCGCCCATTCGGTCGACCGCCGCCTTGTTGTGGCTCGGCGACTCGCACCGGACAAATTCTCCGAGCAGCCGCACGATGTCTTTTTCGCGGCCCTGGGAGTCGCGAAGCAGGCTTTGCATCATGGGCGCCGTTGCGTTCCTCGTTGGATTCATCGCGCGGTATCGTAACAGCCGCATCACTCTCCGGCAACGCCGATCGGTCCCGCGATTCCCACGTGCCGGGGATTCGTATAGAATTGTGAATTCACCGGCGCGAAAACAAGAACCCAAACCGAGGCCAACAATGCTCCTCGACATCAACGAGATCCAAAAGATACTCCCGCACCGCTATCCATTCCTTCTCATCGATGGGATCGAGGAAATGGAACGGTGGAAGCGCATCGTGGGAATCAAGAACGTCACGATGAACGAAAACTATTTTCAAGGACACTTTCCCGGAAAGCCGATCATGCCCGGAGTCTTGATCATCGAATCCATGGCCCAAACCGCGGGTTTTCTGCTGCTTCAGGAAGTTCCGGACCGCGATAAAAAGCTGCTCTATTTCGTTTCCATCGACAACGCGCGCTTCCGCCGGCCCGTGGTTCCCGGCGATCAATTGCGGATTGAAGTGAACGTTGTCGCCTGGCGCAGCGGATTCGGAAAATTTCACGGCCGCGCGACGGTGAGCGGCGAACTCGCCGCGGAAGCCACGCTGATGTGCAAGATGGTTGATCTGGAAGCGCTGCGGCCGCCAGCCGCGGAAACCGCCGGGAAGGCTCAATGAGTGGTATCGATTCCCGGGCCGTCATTTCTCCCTCGGCACGGATCGGGACCGGCGTTTGTATCGGGCCGTTTGCCGTCGTCGGCGACGAAGTCGAACTTGGCGATGGCTGCGTGCTCGCTCCGCACGCGGTGGTCAAGGGCCCATCCACCTTCGGACGAGATAATCAGATTCATTCGTTTGCCATCGTCGGCGGGGATCCGCAGGACCTCACGTATACCGGCCAGCGCGTGAGACTCGAAGTGGGTGATGCAAACGAGTTCCGCGAATTCTCCACCGTGCATCGCGGCACGATCAAGGGCGGCGGCGTCACGCGGATTGGCAGCCACTGTCTCATCATGGCTTACGCGCACATTGGCCACGACTGCATGATCGGGGATCACGTGATCCTCACGAACGGCGCGCAGCTCGCCGGGCACATCATTGTCGAGGACCACGCCGGGATCAGTTCCTTCTGCCTCCTGCACCAGTTCTCGCGGATCGGCCGCCATTCGTATGTCGGCGCCGGAACGATCATCACGCAAGACGTCCCGCCGTTTTCCATGGTTGTGGGCCCGCGCGAGACTCGCTGCTACGGAATCAACAAGGTTGGTCTCGAGCGGAGCGGATTCTCGGCCGAGCGCATTCAAACTCTCGAAAAGGCTTACAGGTATCTCCTTCGCTCGAAGCTCAACACCTCGCAAGCCATCGAGAAAATGCGTGGAACCCTCGCCCACTCCGAGGACGTCCAAACACTTATCCGCTTCATCGAGTCCACCAACGAGCGCGGCTTGACGAAATAGGAGCCGGCATGGCAGCGACCGCGGAAAACACTTCGGGGAATTGGGGGCTGATCGCCGGGAACGGAGATTTTCCTTTCCTCGTGCTCGAAGGAGCGCGCAGCCGCGGCATCGACATGGCGGTGATCGCCATCCGCGAGGAAGCTTCGCCCGCCCTCGAGCAAGTTGCAAAGCGTTTTCACTGGATCAGCCTCGGCGAACTCGGCCGCGGAATTGACCTGCTGCACGAGGAGGGAGTGAAGCACGCCGTGATGGCCGGGCAGGTGAAGCACAACAAGATTTTCAGCTCGATTCGCCCCGACTGGCGCCTTGCGAAATTGCTTTTCGCGCTTCCATCGAAAAACACCAATTCGCTGATCGGCGCTGTGGCCAGCGTCCTGCAAGACGAAGGAATTGAGCTTGTCGATTCGACGAAATTCCTCGGCTCGCTGTTGCCCGCCGCCGGCGTTTTAACGCGGCGGCCGCCGGACGAATCCGAAGCCGCGGACATCGACTACGGCAGGCAAATCGCCCGGCAGATTGCCGGCCTCGATCTCGGGCAGACGGTCGTGGTGCGCGATCGCGCCTGCGTGGCCATCGAGGCGATGGAAGGCACGGATGAAACCATTGAACGCGCCTCCCGCATTACCGGAGGACAAAAGCTTGTGGTCGTAAAAGTCAGCAAGCCCCGCCAAGATATGCGATTCGATGTACCCGTCGTGGGAGTGAGGACCATCGAAGTGATGCGCGGCGCAAACGCGACCGCTCTTGCCGTCGACGCCGGAAGAACTCTGCTGTTCGACCGCGACAACCTGATCCGCGCCGCGGATGACGCCGGAATTGCGATTCAGGCGTTCGCGCTCGAGCCCGCGCAGGCGAAAGAAAAATCGTGACCGAAAAACCCATCCGCGTGGCCGTCGTCGGCGTCGGTGAATTTGGACGGAATCACGTCCGCGTCTGGCGCGAGCTCGAAGGCGTGGAGCTCGCGGGCGTGGTCGATTCAAACGCGGATCGCGCCCGGCAAATCGCCGCGGAATTCAACACAAAGGTCATCGCCGGCCTGGATGCGCTCACCGCCGAACGCGTGAACGCCGTCAGTCTCGCTGTGCCCACCGAAGAGCATGCAAGCGTCGGCTGCCGCCTTCTGGATGCGGGGCTCGACGTTCTCGTTGAAAAACCCATGGCTGCTTCGATCGAGGAAGCCGGCCGATTAATCGCTGCCGCCGAGCGTTCCGGGAGCATCCTACAGGTTGGCCACGTCGAACGTTTCAATCCAGCCGTGATAGCCGCCCAGAAAATTGTCTCTCAGCCCATGTTCTTCGAAGTCCACCGCCTCGGCATCTTCACGCCGCGCAGCCTCGATATCGACGTGGTCTACGACGTGATGATCCACGATCTCGATATTCTCCTCTCGCTCGTGGATTCGCATGTGGTCGACCTGAAAGCCGTCGGCATCCCGGTAATTACGGATCGGGTGGACATCGCCCACGCGCGCATTGAATTCGCCACGGGCACCGTCGCGAACCTCACCGCCAGCCGCGTTTCCACCGAGCGAGTCCGCAAGATGCGTTTCTTCCAGGCGCACGAATATATCTCACTCGATTTCGCGCGGCAGGACGCGCTGCGCATTCGCGTCCAGCCCGGCAACGCGCAGAGCCCGCAGCCCGGAATCGGCTTCGAGAAATTGCCCGCGCCGCCCGAGGAGCCGCTGCGGAGCGAACTGCGCGCGTTCCTCGATTCCGTTCGCACGCGCAAGCCCGCCGTCGTCGATGGATCCGCCGGACGCCGCGCCCTCGCGCTGGCGGACATGGTAATGGCAGGCATCCTCGATCACGCACGGCGCGTCAAACTGGGTGCCTTTACTCCACTGGAAGCTTAATGATTCGCCGCACCCTAGTCCCGGTCGATGTGCGCCCCGTCTCCAAAGACGAGGCAAAGAACAACGTGCCGCACCGCGTCACGACCTACATGGACGACCGCACCGTCGTCCCTTCAGGTCCATCCGACGCCCCGCCGCTCGACGGTAAGACCACCATTCCCGCGCATATGCCGCTCGATGTCTTGGTCAATCGCACGCTGGTGGCGCGCGGCATGGACATCAAGCCGCTAGAAAAGCTTCAGCGGAAGGCCTCGGCCGTTTCTCTGGAAATTCTGGATTCGCGCACCGTTGTGCCCGCCCAAATCAATCCGCTCACCGCCGAAGACATCAAGGATTTCGAGCGGCCGGTGGAAATGACATCCGAGCTTCGCGAAATCGTCAAGCCCGACATCTTCACCACGGGCGACGCGAACCTTTTAATCGAGCCTGAAGAAAAAACGGATGCGAAGTCGGACGCGGTGACTCGCGTCCTCTCGATCCTGGTCCATATCGGGCTGATCGCGTTCCTGATTTTTATTCCAAAGCTGTTCCCCCCTCCCACGCAGGAGGAAATCGCGAAAAATCAGTTGCCAACGAACTGGATCTATTCGCCGCCGTCGACGCCCGAGCCCGCGCCTCCCACTCCGAAGGTCAGGGTCGATCCCAACACGCTGAAGAGAATCGCTCCTCCCGCTCCGCAGCCCCCGACTCCGCAGCCGCCGGTCGCTGCTCCAAAGCCGGCCGCCGAGCTTCCGGAAGCGCCGACGCCAAGGGTGCCCGTAACGCCCACTCCCACGCCCGAGAAGCCAACTCCGCAACCCTCGCGCCTGGAGCCGGTGCTGCCCGCAACTCCGCAGGCTCCCAATCACCTCAACTTGCAATTGCCGCAGGGATCTCCCGGCAGAATGCTCGACAATCAGATCGATAACGCGATTCACCACGCAACCCCCGGCGGTATCGATAGCGGCGGGCAGGTTGCTCCTGGGGCGGGCGGCGGGCCCGGCATCGGGTACGGGGTTCAGATACTCTCGGACACGCAGGGCTTCGACTTCAATCCCTATATCCAGCGCCTGCTTGCCAGCCTGAGACGCAACTGGGACGCAGTGATGCCCGAATCGGCGCGCATGGGTGATAAAGGAATGGTCTTCACTTCGTTCACCGTAAATAAGGACGGCAGCGTCAGCGCCCCCGATCCCACCCTCGAGAGAACGTCCGGAAAAGATCCTCTTGATAACGCCGCCATGTCCGCCATTCACGCGTCGAATCCATTCGAGCCGCTGCCCTCCGGATTCCACGGCGAGAATCTCAGACTAAGGATCGTGTTTCTTTACAATCTTCCGGTTGACGCCGCCCGTTGAAATCGCCGTGCACGTGAACCGAACGCAAATCGTTGGCGCTCTTCTCCTGGCTGCACTCGTGCTGCTGCTGTTGCTCCTGCGGCTCTGGAAATTTTCCGGATGAGCGATCTCGCGCCGCTCGTCGTAATCCTAGGGCCGACGGCTTCCGGAAAATCGGCGCTCGGCATAAAGCTCGCGGAGCAGCTTAGCGGCGAAATTCTCGTTTGCGATTCCACGCAGGTCTATCGCCATTTCGATATCGGCACGGCAAAAGTTCCCGTGGCGGAGCAGCGAGGCATCCCGCACCACTTGGTTGACCTCGTCGAGCCGCGCGAAGTCTTCACCGCAGGCGAGTATCGCCGGCGCGCGCTCGAAATCCTCGCCGGCCTGCGCGAGCGCGGCAAGCTGCCGATTCTCACAGCCGGCACCGGGCTCTATCTGCGCGCGCTGCTCGAAGGCCTCTCCGATGCGCCGGAACGATCCGAGGAACTTCGCGAGCGTCTGCGAAAGAAAGTCGAATTGCGAGGACCAGCGCACCTGCACCGGATTCTCAAGCGCATGGACCGCGAGGCCGCGGCGCGGATCGCTCCGCAAGACACCCAGAAAATCATCCGGGCCATCGAGATTCGCACGCTCGCAAAGAAACCGGTCAGCGACGTTCATCGCGCCGGACGAATTGCCCTCGAAGGTTATGCGGTAACAAAAATTGGCCTGATGCCCCCTCGCGCCGCGCTCTACGCCAGGATTGATGCGCGCGTCGAAGCCATGTTGCGCGCCGGGTGGGTGGAAGAGGTTCGCAAATTAATCGATCAAGGCACCCCTGCCGATGCCAAGCCTTTTCAGTTCATCGGCTATTCCCAGTTGCGGGCGTCCATCGAGAGCGCTCAGAGCATCGAGGTAGCCCGCGAGCAGGTTCAGCAAGCCACGCGCCAATTCGCCAAGCGCCAGATCACCTGGTTCCGCAAAGAGCCGGACGTGCACTGGCTCACCGGCTTCGGCGACGACCCCGACGTTCTCACTGCATCCTTCGCCTTTCTCTAGACTCCGGAAACGAGCCGCCCGCTTACGTTTCTTGACCTTATTTCAGTATCGAGTCACGCACGATCGTCTGATCCGCAATCGGTACCCACAAGCTGACCCGGTCCTCGGGGCCAGGGTTCCGGTTCCTATGGCCTTTCGAGGGCGCGAGATCTTCCACAAGCTCGATGTCTCCGGGGTTCAGAGTGATCTTTTCTCCGCCGGAAAATTCGATCTCCTCATGGCCGATGAGGTCAAATATGTACTGGCGGCGTGGGCCGGGGTGGTAGGCGCCGAAGTCCGCGCCCGGCGCGTCGGGCTTCGATCGATGGAGCTCGGCCCCGCTCGCCGTCATCAGGAGACGGGCCACGTCGTGGCTGTCGAAAGTTTTGACCTCCATCTTTTCGACGTGCGACAGCCCATCCGTGCCCTCGTAAAATCGATACATCATTACGGGTTTGCGTCCTTGAGCCACGCCCGCGTCATTCTGGGTCCCGCCGCTAATTGGTAGAACAAACATCCCCACCATCGCAATACCGAGTGACCACCGCACGATCGATTTCATCGAAGCTCTCCTGGCAACCGGATTTCGCATTGGATTCGTGGCTCGGCTGACAATGTATACTCGCCCCGGGTCAGGATCAATGCTTCCGGCACGCAGGGCAGCGGTGTAATTTTGGATTTTTCCCCCCGTGGCCGCAGGCTCACCCCGCTACGCGGTTCACACGAGGTAGCTGGCGCCAAGCGCATGTGGAGTGCGGCGGTTCACCGCCGCTTTTGCCGCCGGGCTATCGTGATCGGGATCACCGCACGGTGTGATCTGGGACATATCGGAATTTTGAGGAAAGGAATAAAAACGTTTCAGATAGAAGGCAAGCGCAGAACGGAAGTGAGCGAGAAAAGAGACCAGGCGCAAACAGTGCCGGCTCAAAAACGCTCCGCCGAAGTCAGGCTTCACCGCTGACTCGCTTCCCTTCAGCGGCGTACGCCCACGGGCGGCCCCTTCCGTTAGGGCCGCCCTTTTTATCTTTGCCGCACCATTCTCACTCCCGCTAAGGAATAACCGGGCGCGCCAATCAAACGTAGCCCCGCCACCAACTCTCCGTCAGTAGTGCCCTCTGCCTTTTTCGCCTGGGCGTCGCATCCTCATCAGCCTACGCGATCCGCACCAGGTAGCCTTCGCCCCCGCGCATGTGGAGTGCGGCGGTTCACCGCCGCTTTCGCCCCCGGCCCGGCTGCGGCAAGCCGCGGCACTCCACATGGGTTTCCTTGATCGCTAAAGAGTGGGGCGCCGGCTGAGCGGGCCGCTGCGGTGTTCGTAGCGCCGGCATCCTGCCGGCGAATTTCGGTCGAGGCTCTTCGACAATGGCAGCGACCTGGCGAACGGCACGAAAACAGCCGGCGAGACGCCGGCAGTACGACCGAGAGATCCTTCGCTCCGCTCCGGATCACAACGCACGACGCGATGCTGGGTCAGTTCGAACAAACTGACCCACTACCTACTGGCCGACTTGCTGGCCGGGTACCGGAAACTGTGGCAAACTCGAAAGTTCGAGGATGCGGCGGACGCGCGCTGGCTGCGCGTTCCTTTCGCCCGGCCGCAGCCCGCACAAGAATCCATGGATCCCCAGTACATCAGGAATTTCTGCATCATCGCGCACATCGACCACGGAAAATCCACCCTGGCCGACCGTCTGCTCGAATTGACCGGCGCGCTCACCCACCGCGAGATGACGGCGCAGGTGCTCGATTCGATGGACCTCGAACGCGAGCGCGGCATCACGATCAAAGCCAAGAGCATCCGCCTGCACTACACCACGAAAGACGGCCACGAATACCGTCTGAACTTGATCGATACGCCGGGGCACGTCGATTTCTCCTACGAAGTTTCCCGCGCCCTCTCCGCGTGCGAAGGCGCGCTGCTCGTGGTGGACGCAAGCCAGGGCGTCGAAGCGCAAACCGTAGCCAACGCATTTCTCGCCTCGCGGCACAACCTCACGATTATTCCCGTAATCAATAAAATCGATTTGCCCGCCGCGCGGCCCGATTACGCCAGGGAGCAGATTGAAAACGTCCTCGCCATTCCCGCGGACGACGCTCTGGAAATCAGCGCGAAAACCGGTATTGGCGTGGCGGACGTCCTCGAAGCCATCGTAAGCCGCATCCCTCCGCCGAAAGGCTCTTTCGAAGCGCCTTTGCGCGCGCTGATTTTCGATTCCTGGTTTGATATTTATCGGGGAGCCGTCGTCCTGGTGCGCGTGATGGAAGGGCGGATCGCGCCGGGAATGAAAATCCGCCTGTGCGCGAACAATGAAGTTTACGAAGTGGAAACCCTGGGCGCGCTGACTCCCAAACCCGTCGTGCTGGAGGAGCTCGCGGCGGGCGACGTGGGCTTCATCGTCGCGAACATCAAGCGCGTGGCCGACGCCTGCATGGGCGACACGGTTGTGGAGGCGGACCGCCCAGCGCCAGCGCTGGAGGGCTTCGAAGCCACCAAGCCGATGGTTTTCGCCGGGCTGTTTCCCGTGAACGCGACCGATTACGAAGTCCTGCGAGACGCGCTGGGCAAGCTTCAGCTCAACGACGCCGCGTTCTTCTACGAGCCGGAAAATTCCGTCGCGCTCGGCTTCGGCTTTCGCTGCGGTTTTCTCGGCCTGCTGCACATGGAAATCGTGCAGGAGCGCCTCGAGCGCGAGTTCAACATCGACCTAATCACCACCGCCCCGAGCGTCCGCTACCGCATCACCACAACGGACGGCCAGGTGCTGGAAGTGGATAATCCCACGAAATTTCCGCCGCCGACTTCGATCCAGGAAATCGCGGAGCCGATTCTGACCGCCATGATTATTACCTCGGAGGAATCCGTCGGAGGCGTGCTCGCTCTGTGCGAGGAAAAGCGCGGCGTCCAGAAAAAGTTCGAGTACCTTTCGCCCACGCGCATCATGCTCACCTACGAAATGCCGCTGAACGAAATCGTTCTCGACTTCTACGACCGCCTGAAAAGTGTCTCGCGGGGTTACGCGTCGCTCGATTATCACATCTCGGGATATCGCGAATCCGATCTCGTGAAGCTGGATGTACTGGTCGGCGGCGAGCCGGTGGACGCCCTTACGATCATCTGCCACCGCGACCAATCCTACGAGCGCGGCCGCATGCTGGTGAGCCAGTTGCGAAAACTGATTCCGCGCCAAATGTTCGAGGTCCCCATTCAAGCCGCCATCGGCAGCCGCATCATCGCGCGCGAGACGATCAGCGCCATTCGCAAAAACGTGATCGCGAAATGCTACGGCGGAGACATTTCCCGCAAGCGCAAGCTCCTCGAAAAGCAAAAAGAGGGCAAGAAGCGCATGAAGCGCGTCGGCCGCGTCGATATCCCCCAGGAAGCGTTTCTCGCCGTCCTCAAGGTCGCAAGCAGCAGCACCGACGAGGATTAAAGCGCAGGATTTTATGGAAATGACGCGTCTATTTCTTGCGGCGAACCGTGGCATCGAGCTGTCCGCGGGCGAGGCGCACGGAAATATCTTCGCCGATCGCAACCTGGTCGGGCGAGCGCAAAACTTTTCCCGAGGCGTCATAGGCAATCGCGTAGCCGCGTTCAAGCAGCTGAAACGGGCTGCGTTCTTCCAGCTGCAAACCGGCCGCTTCCAGCCTGCGCCGCTTCGCGATCAGCAAGCGATCCATTCGCGCCCGCAAGCCGCTTGAGCGCTCGTCGAGAGCGCGCCGCAGCTTGCCGACGCGCGCGCGCAAATCGAGCCCCGCAAATCGCAAGGAAGCCGCCGCGTATCGCCGCTGCTTTCGCGTCATCACTCGCTCCAGGCCCGCGCGAAGAGCTTCCCTCTGCTGCTCGATTCGCCGCCGCAGCACACGCGCCCGCCCCTGCAAATCAAAGGACGAAATGCGCGTGCCGGCCTTCGTCACTCGCTGCCTTACCGCGCCCAGGCGGACGCGCAAAAGGGTTCCGAGCGCCAACGAAAGATCGTCCAGCCGCTGCTGCCGCCGGCGCACCAGCGTTTCGATCTGGCGAAAGCCGCGATGCGTTTGTAAATCGCGCACCTGGTGCCGCCGCTCCGAAAGAAAGTAACGCATCTGCTGCACGAGTTGACGGTAGTGCGCGGCGATGTGGCGCTCGAACTCCTGGCGCGATTGCACCACGATTTCCGCCGCGGCCGAAGGCGTGGGCGCGCGCAGATCGGCCACAAAATCGGCAATCGTGAAGTCCGTTTCGTGGCCCACGCCGCTGATCACGGGAATTTCCGAAACGGCGATCGCGCGCGCGACAATCTCCAGGTTGAAGGCCCACAAATCCTCAAGCGATCCCCCGCCGCGCGCGACGATCACCACGTCCACGACCTTCGCGAGATTGAAATACCGCAATCCAGCCACGATCTCCGGCCCGGCGCCTTCCCCTTGCACCTTCGCGGGATAGAGCTGCACGTGCGCGTTTGCGAAACGCCGCTTGAGGACGCGCAGAATGTCCCGAATGGCGGCGCCGGTGGGAGACGTGATCACGCCGATGCACCTCGGCATTACCGGCAGCGGCTTTTTGCGCGCTTCGTCGAAAAGCCCCTCCGCTTGAAGTTTTTTCTTCAGCTGCTCGAAGGCGAGCTGTAGCGCGCCCAGCCCGACCGGCTCGATGTGGCTGACGTAAACCTGATATTCGCCGCGCAGTTCGTAGACGGCGATCGAGCCGCGGACCGTGACGTGCAAACCATCCTCGGGGCGAAATTTCAGGCTGCGCGCCTGGTCGCGAAAGCAGACGCAGCGAATCTGCGCCTTTGCATCCTTCAGCGTGAAATAAATGTGCCCCGATTGCGCCGCCCGGCAATTCGAAACTTCGCCCTCGATCCACACATCGTGGAAAGCTCGTTCGAGCAGGACGCCGATGTGCCCGGTGATCTCGCTGACTTTCCAGATGTGGCGTTCGGGGACGAGATCGAAAAGGAGAGTTTGGTTCATTCGCTCGGACCCTAGCGGCGGAAGTAATTCACGATCCAGGAAATTAGCGTGAGGGCCACGCTCAGCACAATGCACGTGACAACCGGGAAATAGAAACTTCCATGGCGGCCCTGATACGTTAAATCGCCCGGCAAACGGCCCAATCGGAACGGCAATTTGCCGCTAAATACCAGAAGGGCTCCGGCGCCGACGAGCCCGACGCCAATCACGAGCAGGAGTTTTCCGAGTTCGCGCATCGGGTCCACCGGCAGAGTCGCTGTCCACATTCTAGCGCGATCACCCCTCGCAGTGGCAGCGCCGGAGGCGCGTCACAATCTAGCCCAACCCGTGAGGGCTGGGTTGGCGTGTAAGAGCAGGAAAGCGCCGTAGGTGCGGCACGCTCCGTTGCCAAATTCCGGATCCGCCGCACGGAAATCGATCCCGGAACCAGCGCTGCTGCCACTGCGAAGAGTGAAGCGAGGCGCGGGACGACGTGCGGCCGCTTAAATCAGCTCAAGGCCGGCGAAGAAGTAACCTATCTCGAAAGCGGCGGTGGCTGGCGCGTCCGAACCGTGCGTGCAATTGAACTGGATGCTCGTGCCAAGTTCCTTGCGGATCGTGCCAGGAGCGGCTTTTGCGGGATCGGTTGCCCCCATCGTGTCCCGCCATTTCAAGATCGCGCCTTCCGCTTCGAGCACCATCACCACGGCTTTTCCGGAGCTCATGAAATCGGTGAGCTCGCCAAAGAAAGGCCGCTCGCGGTGTACGGCGTAAAATCCTTCCGCTTCGGATTTCGTCAAGCGCAGGGACTTGATGGCCACGATCTGAAATTTTGCGGCGTGAACGCGGCTCAGAATTTCTCCCGTAAGCCCTCGCTTCACGGCATCCGGCTTGATGATTGCAAACGTGCGTTCGATTGCCAAAAGATTCCTCCTGGTTTTTTCAGCTATTTCTTGCGGCGCTTGGATCTGGCCACAGGCTTGCTTTTCGGACGAGCCTTGGATACGGACTTCGCCTTCGATTTTCCCAACACGCGAGCGACCGTTTGCCCGATATCGGCCGGGCTTTCCACGGTGTGAATTCCGGCGGCACGCATCGCCGCGTACTTTTCCTTGGCTGTGCCTTTTCCGCCGTCGATGATCGCCCCGGCGTGGCCCATGCGACGGCCCGGCGGCGCGGTCTGCCCAGCGACGAAACTCACGACCGGCTTCTTCACATTTTTCTTGATGAATTCCGCCGCGACTTCCTCGGCATTCCCGCCAATTTCACCGATCATCACGATCGCGTGCGTGTCGGGATCGTCATTCAGCATGCGCACGACATCGAGGAAGGACGTGCCAATAATCGGATCGCCTCCGATGCCAACGCAGGTAGATTGACCAATGCCCAGCGCAGTGAGCTGGCCTACCGTTTCATAGGTAAGCGTGCCGCTGCGGCTGACAACGCCGACATGGCCCTGTTTGTGAATAAATCCCGGCATGATGCCCATCTTGCATCGACCGGGAGAAATGACTCCCGGACAGTTCGGCCCGACCAGCCGCGTCTTGGAATTCTTCAGCGCGGCGGCCACGCGCACCATATCGAGCACGGGCACGCCCTCCGCGATGCAGATCACCAGGGGCAGCGCCGCATCAATGGCTTCCAAAATCCCGTCGGCCGCGTAGGGCGGCGGAACGAACGCGATCGCAGCGTTCGCGCCCGTCTTGCTGACGGCCTCGGCCACCGTGTTGAAAACCGGAACGCCGAGATGTTTCGTTCCGCCCTTGCCGGGCGTAACGCCCGCTACAATTTTCGA
>Ga0302324_100009766_pt1 | contig 19994 bp, 13 predicted proteins | sample Palsa_T0_1_FD_201949 | JGI IMG/M metagenome (GOLD analysis project Ga0302324, IMG submission 201949) | Peat permafrost microbial communities from Stordalen Mire near Abisko, Sweden - Palsa_T0_1 | ecosystem: Environmental > Terrestrial > Soil > Palsa > Peat permafrost | place: Sweden: Abisko...
TCTCGCATTTGGAAATAACGTAGAAGCGGATGCACTCGGCGCCGTAGCGCCGCTGCGCTTCCGCCGCCGCGCGCACAATGGCGAGCTCCGACATCGTTTCCGGCGAATAAACTGCATACGGGCTTGCCAGCAAGCGTTCGCTCGTCAGTTCTCGCCGCAGCAATGCGACGCGCGCGGATTCCGCCAGGGCCTCGTAGTCCGGCGAGACACCCGCCACCTTCAGCAACTCAGCGACCACCCTGGCGTGCACGTCGGCGTTTTGTCGAAGATCCAGCGTGGCGAGATGGAAACCAAAGGTTTCGACTGCGCGATTCAGGCGCGCCAGCGCGCCGCCGCCATTCAGGCGCACCCGGCTCTCGGACTTCAACGAGTCCTCGAGTATTTGCAGATCCGCACGCAAGCCAGCAGCATCCTTATAGGCCGGCGCTTCAACCGTTGCCGGCCGCGGCGGTATTCGGCCTGTTAGATTCTGGTAGGTCGCGGCGAGACGCGCATACATTCCGGTGATTGCGCGCCGATAAGGCTCATCGGCGCGCGCCGCGTTCAGGTCTCCGCTCGTTTGAGCCAAGGCCGCGAGAGGTTCGGAAACCGCCGCGAGTTCGCTCGAGAGCGACAGTTCCGCGCCGGCCGCGTTGAGCTGTTCCAAATAATCGGTGAGCAGCGCTTGGCTGGCGCGGCCCAATGCCAGGCGCAATGAATCCGCGGTCACGTGCGGATTTCCATCGCGATCGCCGCCGATCCATGAGCCGAGCCGCAGAAAACTTGGCGGGCGCTTCCCCAGCAGGCGCTCCCAACGGGCATAGAGCGCCGGCATGACCGGCAAAAATATGTCTCTCAGGTAAGCGAGCGCCGTATCGACCTCGTCGGCGACATACAGCCTTTCGTGCCGAAGGGCCCGCGTCTGCCACAAGAAGGCAATTTGCGCGGCGATGGCCTCCTCAATCACTTCCCCCGCGGCGGTTTCGCGTAAGCCGGAGTCGCGTTGCGCCATCAGGGCCGCGATGCGATTGCGGTGATCGAGCATGCTTTTGCGCATCACCTCGGTGGGATGAGCCGTGAGCACCGGCGTAATAAGCGCGTGATCGAGAAGCGCCGCCGCTTGCTCGGGCGTGACACCTTGAGCCTTGAGGAATGCCAGCGCTGATCCCAAGGTGCTGTCCTTTTCGGCCGCGGCACCCTGCCGGTCCTCGGCGAGATTCGCCAACATGGAAAACAGCATGAAGCTGCGGACAAAGGCCACCGTCTCATCGAGCGAGAGGCTCTCCCAGCCGGCGGCGAATCCTCGTGGATTGGCGATCCCGCGGAATCGATCGACCGATGCTGCGCGAATCGCTTCAATCCGATCGAGCAGCGCGTGGCCCCCATAGGTGCGAATGACGTCGCCGAGGAGCTTCCCCAAGAAGCGGACATCCGCGTTCTGAGCAACTACTGGTGCAGAGACCGGGGCGACTGTCGTAGGAAGAACCATTATATGAGGAGCGGGCAATGCCTATTGGGACCTATAAGCCATATCCTACAGGCGTGACCGCAGCTTGCTGATTAAGAGAAGACCCCATTCCCTATAAGGTGGGCCTACAAGAATTTCCGCGGTAACGCGCTTCTCATTCGTTTCGGAGAAAGTCATGCTCTCGAAGTCCTGGCGTCTGTCTATCGTTCCGGCGCTGTTGCTGATGCTGTCGCCTACCTTAAGTTCGGCGCAAGTCAACGTGTCCGTCAGCATCGCCCCGCCGGAATTGCCGGTCTATGATCAACCGCCACTTCCCGGCGACGGCTATCTCTGGTCACCTGGCTACTGGGCCTGGGGAGATGACATCCAAGACTACTACTGGGTGCCGGGCACGTGGGTCGAAGCGCCGCAGCCCGGCTATTTGTGGACCCCTGGATACTGGGCAGCCAACGGCGCCGTATTCGTCTGGAACGCCGGATACTGGGGCCCCCAAGTCGGATTCTACGGCGGCGTCAACTATGGATTCGGCTATGGCGGGCGCGGCTACGAGGGCGGCTATTGGCAAGACGGCCACCTTTTCTACAACCGCGCGGTCATCAACGTCGGTTCCGTGCATGTCACCAATGTCTACAACAAAACGGTCGTGAACAATATCAGCGTCACGCGAGTGAGCTTCAACGGGGGCAATGGCGGCGTTCGCGCCGAGCCCACCGCGGCGGAAGCGGCGGCCGCGCGCGGTCCGCATGTCGAAGCGACGTCGGCGCAGCGCCAGCAAGTGGAGACGGCGCGCGGCAATCCGCAATTACGTGCGAGCAACAATCACGGTCGCCCGCCGGTTGCGGCGACTCCACGGGCAGGAAATTTCTCTAACCCCGTTCCGGCACGCAACGCCGCCGCACCGGCCCGGAACGCAACCGTCGGCGCGGAACACCCAGCCGGCGGGGCGGAACGCCCAGCGCCACAGCCACGATTGAGCACGCCGCGTCCCGCACCCGAAGCAAACACCGGTGCCCGCGACATTGCGGCGCCGCAAGCGCACGCTGCGCCCGTGAATCCACCCCGGCCCGCAGCGGTGGTTGAGCCGGGCCGCGAACCGGAGCACACTCAAGCTCCTAAGCCTGCGCCAAAACCGCAGGTCCGCCCAGCTCCGAAACCTGCGGAGCATCCGGCGGAACATCCAGCGGAGCACCCTCAGGAAAATGAGCACCATTAGCCATGATCAGGACGCTAAACGATTTAGCACCGAGGTTGACGGCCATCGCGCGCAGTTAGATTACACGCTCGCCGATGGGGTGATGACCATCACGCACACCCGCGTTCCGCCGGAAATTGGCGGTCGCGGGATCGCGGCCGAGCTGATGCGTGCGGCGCTACAAGTCGCGGCCGAGCGCGGTCTGTCGATCGATCCGGCCTGCTCTTATGCCGCGGCGTATATGCGCAAGCACGAAGCGGCCGACAAAGTCCATATGGATGAGCTGCTGGACGAGGCGCTGGACGAGTCCTTCCCAGCCAGCGACTCGCCCGCCGTGGGCGGCGCCAACTAACGAACCATCCGCTTAGGTTGCGGGAAGCATGGGGCGCCCTTCGTGCGCCACGAGCAGATCATGCATGTCATTCGCATGCTCTTCTTCCACCACCAAGATGCCCTCCAGCATGGTGCGCGTGCCGGGATCCTTGTCGCCGAAATAGCGGATCAGCTCACGGTAGTGATCCACCGCGATACGCTCCGCGATCAAATTTTCCTTGATCATCTCGACCAAGTTGCCGCCGGTGCCGTATTCCGAGGCCGCACGCGAGGTCAAGCCCTCGGGATTAAAATCGGGAACGCCGCCGAGCTGATTGATGCGCTCGGCGACTTCGTTCATGTGTCCCTGCTCTTCTTTGGCGTGCTGCCAAAACTCCGCCTTGACGCCCTCGCTGGAAATACCCTGGGCGGCGACCGCGTGCATGGTGTAACGCAATACACACACGATCTCCGTTGCCAAAACCGACTGCAGGATGTCGATCGCCTTCTTCACGTCACCCTTGTAGGTGAAGGTTAAGCCGCCGGTGGCAATGTGTTTGCGCGCCCGGTCGCGCAGCGTTTTTACGTCCGTCAAAAACGGTTTTGATTTTGCTTTTTTCTTGGCCACTGAAGTCACTCCTGAAGGTCGCGATAGCGCGCCCGTATTTATACACCGCCGCGCGGGCTTTTCCGAGAACATCCGAACATGGCTTCGTCAGATATGGAGCTAAGCGACTGTCAGCAAGTCGCCGACACTCGAAGCCTATCCCAAAGCCGCATCCAACGCCGCCATCAAGGGGCCCAGCTTGGGAGGACTGGCCTCGAACGCCGGCTCTATCCCGTAACTGCGCAAGGCGCGCGAGCATACCGGGCCAATCGAGGCAACAAGCGAGCGATTCAAATGATTCGCCAGATCCGCCGCACTTCCGGCCTTTTCGGCCATCGAATAAAGGTTATGAATCTGAACCGCACTGGTAAAGACCACGGCATCGACCCCGCCTCCGCTAAGCGCCTCGAGGAGTTTCGAGAGCGGCTGCGTGTCGGCGGGCAACGCCCACCGGTATGTGGCGATCTCGTGCACGGTGGCGCCCCGGGAGCTCAATGCCGCGGCGAGCGCTTCATTGGTTTCGCCGTAGCGCTGCACCAGAATCGAAGTGCCTGCCACCGGAACCGCAGCGAGAGCTGCGAGCACCATCTCGGTGGTGAATGGCGAAGCGGCCTTGATGTCGATGCGAACGCCGCGTGCATTGAGTTCGCCGACCGGCTTCGGGCCCCGCACAACCACGGTTGCTGCAGCCAAACGTTCCTGCAATTCCGCGCTTAAGTTTGCCGCATCGGAGGCGGCGAACAGCGCTCGCGTTCCCACGCCGGTCTGAAAGATGCAAATACCGAACGGCTGCACCCGCCATTGCGCCAGCAGCGCTTGCACTGCTTGTGGATCGATATCGGGCACCTCTTCCAAGGCCGGCGCAAGCAGGGGCACGCCTCCGCGGCGCGCAACCAAGTCGGCGAGATGGGCGCCGGCGCGCGTTTCCAGGATCGCAACGACCTTAGATTTCATGCGAGCTCCGTTCAAGCGCCATCATAATACGGGCATGTCGACAAAGCTTAGGGCGCTATTGGGCGCCGCAATCGTCTGTGCCTTTGCGCAACTGCAGTCCGCGCAACCCCTCGCGGCGCCGGATGCTACGGATAATGATCCGGTCCGCGACGAATTCGTGGCAGCGATGCAACGCGTCCGGCTGCATCAGCCGGACACTCCGGACTCACCCGCGCTGGAACGCTACGCCATCCATGACTATCTGGTCGCGGCCAGGCTGCGGCGCGACTTGGGCCTAGAGGCGAACGACAATCTGGATGCGGCGATTGATGCATTTATGCGGGCGCATGCCGGACAACCCGTCACGCACGGGTTGCACAGGGACTGGCTCGCAAGCCTGGCGCAGCGCCGGCGCTGGGACTGGTTTCTACCCCGCTCGGCCGAAGTCGTGGATCCGGTGTTGATCTGCGATCGGCTCGAAGGACGATTGTCCACGAATGACACACAAGACTTGAGCGCGGCGGCGCTGAATCGCTGGATGGCTCCGCAAAAAGCCCCGGCGGAATGCGCCGATGTGTTCGTCTGGTTGCACCAGCAGGGACTAGTGACAGCAGCGCTCGCGGAGAGTCGCACCCGGGCTGCGCTGGCTGCAGACGCGCCGCGGCTGGCGCGAGAATTCGCCGCCGAGGTGCCCCTGGACCGCCGCGCGGCCCTGCTGCAGTGGTCAGATCTCTTGGACTCCCCACACTCCGCGCTGAATGTTCTGGCGACGCACCCCGCATTGACGGTCGAGCCGGAGGCGTTGGCGTCAGGCTTCGAGAAGCTTGCACGCATCGAGCCAGCCAATGCCTTGGGATTACTGCCAGGCCTGTTGGCACGCGATGACATGACCCCGGAGCTTCAGGGTCGACTCAGGCGCGCTGCTGCACTGGGCGCCGCCTACGACCGCGATCCGCGCGCGATGGCGGCATTCGACGACATCCCGCCGGCGGCGGTAGACGCTCAGGTGCAGGAATGGCGTGTCCGCGCCGCGCTGTGGAACGGTGATTTCGCCCGGGCGCTCGCCTGGATAGAACAGATGCCGCCGACGCTGGCGACGCAGCCGCGCTGGCGTTACTGGCACGCGCGCGCCATCGCCGCCACCTCGAACGCTGAAGCGGCCGCACCCGTGTTTGGCGAAATCGCCGGACTGCGAGACTACTACGGCTATCTGGCGGCGGACCGCCTCGCGAAACCCTACAACCTAAATGTGCACCCCTCGCCGCTCGACCCCGCGGCACAAACCACGCTCGCAAAAATGGCTGGAATGATTCGCGCGCACGAGTTGTTCGACTGCGATATGAGCGATGAGGCGGCATCAGAATGGAACGCGGCTTTGGACGGCGCCGACAATGCCTTGAAAGTGCAGGCCGCCCTGCTCGCCACGCGCTGGGGCTGGTTCGCGCAGTCCATTACGACCCTGGCACAAACCGGAGAATTCGATGATGTGACGCTGCGGTATCCGCGGCCCTTCTTGGAGGCCGTGAGCGGCGCCGCCAAAATCGCGCAATTGCCGCCGGATTGGATATTGGCCGTCATGCGCCAGGAGAGTCTGTTTCGCAAGGACGCGGTGTCGCGCGCGGATGCGCGCGGCTTGATGCAAATGGTCCCTTCTACCGCCTCGGCCGTCGCGCGTCGTTGGCACCTTTCTTCGCCCGGGCGCGACGGTCTGTTTGATCCCTCGATTGCGGTACCGTTGGGCGCCGCCTACCTGCGCGAACTTCTCGATCGGTATGGCGAGCAACTGACCTTGAGCCTCGCCGCTTATGATGCAGGTCCCGCGGCGGTCGCGCGCTGGCTGCCGCGCAAGCCCATGGACGCCGATGTGTGGATTGAAAATATTCCTTACAACGAGACGCGCGGCTATGTGCAGCACATTGCGGAGCACATCATTGCCTTTGCGTCGGTGCGCGGTGCCGTAGCCCCGCGGCTGCAGATCTTATTGCCCGACGTCGAACCCGCAGCGCCCTTGTTGTGATAGTTTGCGTAAAAATAGATGAGGGGATGAGCATGCGATCGATTGCTTTTCTACGTGCCGCCATCGTTGCCGGCACGGTGCTTGCCCATGCGGCGCTATCCGCGGCGTCCGCTGACACCGTCGTGGTCAGCGCCGACCGGATGTTAGATGTGTTGACCGGACGAGTGATCGATCACCCTCTGGTCACCATCACCGATGGACGCATCGCGGCGATCGGGCAAAGCTCCACGGTTCCACCGGGCGCGCGCCACGTCGACCTTAAAGGGATGACGCTGCTGCCGGGATTGATCGACATGCATACGCATCTGACCTCCGACCCGCGTTTCAGCGGTTATCGCCGACTGCAATTTACCGACAACTTCTGGACGGTGGTAGGCGTGGCCAACGCCAAGAAAACCCTCGAGGCCGGGTTTACCACCGTGCGCAACGTGGGTTCGGCCAACTACGATGACGTCGCCATCAAGCAAGCCATAGAACAGGGCATCGTGACCGGCCCGCGCATCGTTCCTGCGACTTACGCGATCGGCGCCACTGGGGGCCACTGCGATGCCACGGAATTACCGCCGTCGATCTCGGTGCAAAGACCCGCCGTCGCGAACGGCCCGGAGGAAATCCGCGCAACGGTGCGCAAATTGCGCAAATACGGCGCGGAGGTCATTAAATTTTGCGGCACGGGCGGCGTGCTCTCCAAGACCGATGCGGTGGGTGCGCAACAATACGACCTCGCCGAGATGAAAGCGCTGGTGGACGAGGCGCATATGCTGGGCTTGAGAGTCGCCGTGCATGCTCACGGCACATCGGGAATCAAGGACGCCATCCGCGCGGGCGTCGACACCATCGAGCATGCCAGTCTCGCCGATGAAGAGGCCTTCACCCTGGCGAAGCAGCATGGCACCTGGTTTTCGATGGACATCTACAACGACGATTACATCATGGCCGAGGGCGAGAAAAACGGCCTCTACAAGGAATCGCTGGAAAAGGAGCGCATGATCGGTTTGAAGCAACGCCAGACATTTCAAGCGGCCGTGAAGGCCGGCGTCAAAATGATTTTTGGCACGGACGCGGGCGTCTATCCGAACGGCTACAATGCGCGCCAATTCGTCACCATGGTGAAATGGGGGATGACGCCCATGCAGGCCATTCAGGCGGCGACGGCGAATGCCGCGGAGGCCCTGGGGCGACAAGCCGATGTCGGCGCCATCGCCGTCGGGCGCTACGGCGACCTGATCGCGGTCGCCGGCGATCCGCTCGCCGACGTCTCGCAGCTGCAGTCCGTGGCATTCGTCATGAAGGGCGGAGAAATCGTCAAAGCCGCAGCCAACTAGTACCTCGGCATGTGACTATGTGTCGAAGTGCTAGGATTCAGCTGCCGCCGATCAGCCCGGCGGTGACGTTGATCGCAAACCCCAAAATCGAGGCGTTGAACAAGAACGATATCAGCGTTTGCGCAATCACGACCCGGCGGATGTCCGCACCCTGCGTCGACACGTCCGCGGTTTGACACGCCGCGGCGATGGTGAAGGAGAAATACGCAAAATCCCAAAACACCGGCTCAGGAGTATTGGGGAAGTGCAGCGGCCGAACATCAGCGGCCACGCTGTAAAACATGTCCGCATAATGCGTCGTGAACATCACGGGAACGAGCAGCCAGGAATCGATCAGCGTCAGCGCGGCCAGCGCGAAGTGCGCGGCGCGCACTGAACCGCTCACTTGTTTCATGGTGGCAAGCGGCTCGACGATGGCAAACAGACTGGCGACGGCCGCAATCACCACCAAGACGAGAATGAAGGGCGCGGTCGCGTCCTCTTCGATGTACTTCGTGCAAATCTGCGCCGCTGTGAGGCGCCTCATCCAGAAAAAAATCAGTACCAGAAACAGAATGATTCCGAGATTCCAGGACACCAGTACGCGGCTCAAAGCGGACCAATCGTGCGGAAGAAAAAAGAACAGCGTAGTGCCGGCGATGAAGGAGATCCACAACCGCGGGCGTCCGAGGAAAAGATCCTTCATCTGAGAAACCGGCGCAGCGCCGCCAGGCTGTCGCGTCTGGCCGCCGCCGCGATGCGTGCATTGGTCAGAAAGTCAAAGGCATGATAGGCGCCCGGGTACACGTGTAATTCCACCGGCACGCCTTGACGCATCAAGCGCCTGGCGTATTCGATGTCCTCCTCGAGAAACAAATCCAGCGCGCCGGTGGAGATGAAGGTCGGCGGCAATCCCGAAAGATCATCGGCCCGCGCGGCCGCCGCGTAGGGCGAGACGTTAGCAGAGCCGGGCGCCGCGCCCAGCAACGCCGACCAACCGAAGGCATTGTTGTGCGCGGTCCAAAGAAACTCACCGGCAAAAGGATGAGGGCTCTTGGCGACGCAGGTTCGATCATCCAGCATCGGATAAATCAAATGTTGAAATGTCAGCGAGTGTTCGCGTCGGTCGCGCGCCAGCAGGGCCAGCGCGGCCGCGAGCCCACCGCCCGCACTCTCGCCCATGACGCCGATTCGGGCCGAATCGACGCCCAATTCGCCGGCCCGCTTGAATAACCACGATAAAGCCGCGTAGCAGTCCTCGATGGCCCCTGGAAAGCGCGTTTCAGGCGCCAACCGATAATCAACCGAAACAATGCAACAGTTTGCCTTGACCGACAACGAGCGATGGATGGGTTCCAGCGCCGCCGTGCTGCCGGTGACATAGCCGCCGCCATGAATGTGGAAGATGCAGGGCAGCGAAGCGTCGCATGGCCGCGGTTTGTAAATCGCAACTTCGACCTCCGGCGCGCCCTCGGGCCCGGGAACCTTTCGCCGCGTGACATCGGCCGCGTCGGGCGCCGGCGCCTCGAATTGCAGCGGCAGTCCGGTGGCGCGAATTGCCGGCAGTAAATCCACCGTAAGGTCGATGGTTGGCAGCGTATCGAGCGTGCCAAGCAACTCCGAATCAACCAGATGGCGGCTCTTCATGCGATCTTGGAGCGCTACTTGGACTCTTTGGCGACCAAGTATTTGACCAGGTCGATCAGTTGATCCGTGCCGCCCGCTGATTCGACGTGCAGCCGGTACTTGCCGTTGACGATGATGGTGGGCGTGCGATCAACTTTGTATCCCGCGATCAAATCCTCGGCCGTGCGTACCTTCAGGTCAGCCGAGAATGACTTCGACGTGGCGATGAATTTCTCGACCGGAACGCCGGCATGCTGGCTGTAAAACTTGGCGGCATCCTCAATCGTTGGCATGCGGCTCTTGAGAGCGCGAGTCGATGTGTCGGTGATGCTCAAGTCGCCGCCCTTCCACACGGTGTCGAACATCGCATCGTGAGTCTGCTGATCCACACCGAGTAATTGCGCGGTCACGTAGGCGAGTTGAAACATCGGCCAATCCTCCGCGGTATTGAACGCAGCGGGAAGGTAGTCCACCACCACGTTCGCGGGCATGGCCTGCTTCAGTTTGTGCATGGTGGGTTGAAAAATATTGCACGCGGGACAGGCGTAGGAGAAAACTTCGGTCACTTCAATTTTGCCCTGAGGCACCGACGGCGTTCGGGCCGGCTGAATCAGGAAATAATTCACCCCCTCGGTCCACGTCTGGGCCGCACGGGCTGCGGGCATCGAGACCGCCGAAGCCAGCACACTCAAGCAGATCATGGAATGGATCAATTTCATCGGAGCTCCTTATGTCTTTTGCGGCGCGAATTCTAGCATCCACCGTAGGGGATTCCCCCGATTCTGGCCTGTGAGGCGCTGCTTCAGCCGCGGGGGTCCGATGGCAAAGTTCACAATACTTTACATTGGCTTATGAACTTTCGAGCTTTCCGCGGCTCTACATGCACGCTGCCGATGATCAGTGTGTAGTTCAGGGTGGAATCTGGTTATAGTCTGCGGCTCGCCCGGGTGATCGTTTGGCAGTGCGTGCCACGGCATGGGCTCGCGTATTGGTGAATAGTGACAACTGTACAAGAAGATCCTCAACTTCTGGCTCCGCCGCAAGACTCTAGACCCTTCATCGCCAGACACTGGCGAGCATTGACGATTGTGCTGATTATCCTCGCGCTATTGACCGCTTTCGTGCTTTATCTTCGCACCAAGCAGCCGGTCGCTGCGCCGCCGCGCGGCCGCAATGGCCAAAACGGTCCGGTCTCGGTATCGGTGGCCACCGCAGTTTCGGGCGATGTTCAAGTGAATATCCCTGCTCTCGGAACGGTGACCCCGCTCGCGACCGTTACTGTCCGGACGCAGATCATAGGCACGCTGCAAAGGATTTTCTTCACCGAAGGGCAATTCGTTCATCAAGGCGATGCATTGGCGCAGATCGACCCTCGGCCCTACGAAGCCGCCCTGCAGCAAATGGAAGGCAACTTGAAGCGCGATCAGGCGCTTCTCGCCGATGCCAGATTGGATCTGACGCGCTACGAAAACTTGGTAAAAGAAGACTCCATCGCCCAGCAACAGCTCGACACGCAGCGCGCGCTGGTCGATCAGTACGTGGGCACCATCGAGGCCGATGAGGGTCAGGTGAAGACCGCCCAAGTGAACCTGGTGTATACGCACATCACCGCGCCGGTGACCGGCCGGGTTGGTTTGCGCCAGGTCGACCAGGGAAATTACGTGACGCCTGGCGATACGAATGGCATCGTACTGCTTAACCAGCTCCAGCCCATTACCGTTATCTTCACCATCCCCGAAGACAATGTGCCCGCCGTCATGAAGCGGCTGCATGCGGGCGCGACCCTGACCGTCGGGGCGTTTGATCGCACCAATGCCACAAAAATCGCCGACGGCAATCTGCTAACCGTCGACAACTCAATCGATGTGACGACTGGCACGGTCAAATTGCGGGCGCAGTTCGACAACGCGGACAGCGCGCTGTTTCCAAATCAGTTCGTCAACGTTCAGCTGCTGGTGGATGTCTTGCATGATCAAGTCATCATGCCGAACGCTGCGGTACGCAGGGGCGCACCAAACGGGGTCACGACGACCTTTGTCTACCTCGTGAATCCGGATCGAACCGTGTCAGTCCGACCCGTGACGTTGGGAGTGGTCGACGGCGAAAAAGTGGCGGTTACAGCCGGGCTCAAACCCGGCGAAGTCGTCGTCACCGAAGGCGGCGATCGCCTTCGCGAGGGCGCGCAAGTTCTTTTGCCGAGTTCCGCCCCAGTTGCACCTCCCGGGAACGGCGCCGCCCAGCCGGGCAAGCCTGCGGTTCCAGGCACTCCGGGTGCACATCACGGGCGGCCGCGCGGCAAGCCGCCGCAATCGCAATGAAGGCGACGGCCGGCCGCTAGCGCATGAATCCCTCGCGCCTATTCATACTGCGCCCCGTCGCGACCACGTTGTTGATGGTGGCGATACTGATCGTCGGCGCAATGGCCTACTTGCAGCTGCCCCTCTCGGCATTGCCGGAGGTTGCGTATCCGACTATCCAGGTGCAGACCTTCTATCCTGGAGCAAGTCCAGAGGTGATTACTTCGGCCATTACAGCGCCGCTGGAAAAGCAATTCGGGCAGATGCCCGGCCTGAGCCAGATGTCTTCGACCAGTTCCGCCGGCGCGTCAGTCATTACGTTGACATTTACCCTGGCGCTCGCTATCGACGTGGCGGAACAGGAAGTTCAAGCGGCGATCAGCGCCGGACAAAACCTGCTGCCGCAGGATCTGCCGGCGCCTCCGATCTATGCGAAGGTCAATCCCGCGGACGCGCCGGTGCTGATTCTCGGCATCACCTCTAAAACGATGCCCCTCACCGAAGTTGAGGATCTGGTCGACATCCGCATTGCGCAGAAAATTTCACAAATCAAGGGCGTCGGCGTCGTCAGCATCAGCGGCGGCCAGCGGCCCGCCGTCAGGGTGGTGGCCAATCCGCGCGCCATGGCCGCCTATGGACTCAATCTCGATGACTTGCGCACCACCATCAGCAATGCCAACCAGAATGGTCCGAAAGGCACGCTCGACGGCCCCAGCAACTCCTACACCATCAACACCAACGATCAAATCCGCAACGCCGACGATTACGGCGAAGTAATAGCGGCATACAAGAACGGCGCGCCGGTGCGCCTCAAGGACGTGACGACGCTGGTGTCCGGTGCGGAGAATTCCAAACTCGGCGGCTGGATGAATAAGGAACCGGCGCTGATACTCAATGTGCAGCGTCAGCCCGGCGCAAACGTCGTCGATGTGGTTGACCGTATTCAGGCCTTGTTGCCGTTGCTGCGGGCGGACATGCCCGCGGGCGTGGACGTCGTGCCGCTGACCGACCGCACCACCACGATTCGCGCCTCGGTAAAAGACGTCGAATTCGAGCTGGTGCTCGCGGTAATACTGGTCGTGCTCGTGATCTGGCTGTTCTTGCGCAATATTCCCGCAACCATCATTCCGAGCCTGTCCGTGCCGCTGTCGCTCATCGGCACCTTTGCGGTCATGTACCTCGCCGGCTTTAGTCTAAATAATTTGTCGCTGATGGCCTTGACCATCGCCACCGGATTCGTGGTCGACGATGCCATCGTGATGATCGAAAACATCTCACGTTACATTGAGGCGGGCGATGCGCCGCTCGAAGCCGCGCTGAAGGGCGCCGGGCAAATCGGTTTCACCATCATTTCTTTGACGGTATCGCTGATCGCCGTGCTCATTCCGCTGCTGTTCATGCAAGACGTCGTGGGACGCTTGTTTCGCGAGTTCGCAGTCACCCTGGCGGTAACCATACTGATTTCCGCCGTCGTTTCCTTGACGCTGGTACCAATGATGTGCGCGAAGCTGCTCAAGCATCGACCGCCAAACGAGCACGCACAAACCGAATCGGGCAAGTGGTTCACCGCAGTGGTCGACTGGTATGGGCAGCGGCTTACCTGGGTGCTCGACCATCAGAGACTGACGCTGTGGGTGGCGCTCGGCACGTTGGTCTTGACCTGCCTTCTCTACGTGCTCATTCCGAAGGGCTTTTTTCCGGATCAGGACACAGGTCTCATCCAGGGCGTCTCGGAAGCGACGGAGTCAATTTCCTATGCGGGCATGGCGCGCCGCCAACAAACGCTTGCCGCCGCGATCCTCAAAGATCCGGACGTTGTCAGTCTTTCATCGTTCATCGGCATCGACGGCAACAATGTGACTTTGAACAGCGGACGGTACCTGATCAACCTGAAACCGCGCGCCGATCGCTCCTCGACGGTGACCGATGTGATCCGGCGATTGAAGAGCGAGACCGCGGACGTCAGCGGGATCACGCTGTACATGCAGCCGGTTCAGGATTTGACTCTCGATAACACCGTCAGCCGCACGCAATACCAATTCACGTTGGAAAGTGCGGATGCGACAGCCTTGTCGACGTGGACCCCCAAACTCGTGACGGCATTGCGCCAAATTCCGCAGCTCGCCGATGTCGTCAGCAATCAGGAAGACAACGGGCTCGCGGCCTACGTTACCATCGACCGCGACAGCGCCGCGCGCCTGGGGATCAGTGTGGGCACGGTTGACAACGCCCTGTACGACGCTTTTGGCCAGCGAATAGTTTCCACCATATTCACGCAGTCGAATCAGTACCGCGTCATCATGGAGGCGGATCCTAATTCCTACCGCTCCATCGACTCCCTGCAGTCCATCTACGTGCCTTCAGCGAGCGGCGGCCAGGTGCCGTTGTCGGCAATCGCAAAAGTCGAAGTGCAGACCCGCCCGATACTCATCAACCATATCGCGCAATTTCCCGCGACGACGGTTTCCTTCAATCTCTCCGAGGGTACATCGCTTGGCGCCGCCGTCTCCGCCATCGAGGACTCTGAACACACTCTCGGCTTACCCGTCAGTATCCGCACCACTTTTCAGGGCGCCGCGCTGGCATTTCGCAGCAATTTGACCAACGAATTGCTGCTGCTGATCGCGGCTGTGATGGTCATGTACATCGTACTCGGCGTTTTGTACGAGAGTTTCATCCATCCGATCACGATTCTGTCGACCCTGCCGTCGGCCGGGATCGGTGCGCTGCTGGCCCTCATGCTGTTCGGCGACGATTTAACCATCATCGCTTTGATCGGCATCATCCTGCTCATCGGCATCGTGAAGAAGAACGCCATATTGATGATCGACTTCGCCATCGTGGCACAGCACGACGAAGGGTTGGCGCCGCGCGACGCCATTTATAAGGCATGTCTTTTGCGGTTTCGTCCGATTCTAATGACGACGGTGGCGGCAATCTTCGGTGCGTTGCCCTTGATGTTCGGCACCGGTACCGGATCCGAGCTGCGTCATCCCCTGGGCGTCAGCATCGTGGGCGGCCTACTGGTCAGCCAGGTGCTGACGTTGTTCACCACGCCGGTGATCTATCTGGCATTCGATCGCATTGCCGCGCGCTGGCGTGGCCGCGCGCAGGCTTCTGAGACGGACGCGCCGTTCGCGGAGGGTCCCGCGTGAATATTTCCGCGCCCTTCATAAAACGACCGGTGGCAACCACATTGCTGACGCTCGGTGTGGCTTTGTGCGGCGTCGTCGCATTCAATCTATTGCCGGTCGCGCCCCTGCCGCGCGTCGATGTACCCGCGATATTCGTATCGGCGCAACTTCCCGGCGCGAGCCCGGAAGTCATGGCAGCCACCGTTGCCACTCCATTGGAGCGGCATCTCGGCGCCATTGCCGACGTGGATGACATGACCTCCACCAGCGGCGTCGGCACCACCAGCATTCAGCTCACCTTCGGCATCGACCGGGATGTCGATGGCGCGGCGCGCGATGTGCAGGCGGCCATTTCCGCAGCGCACGCGGACCTGCCGACATCGCTCACCAGTAATCCCAGTTATCGCAAGCTCAACACCTCTGCGTTCCCGGTGATGTCCATCGCCATGACTTCCGATGTGCTCACACAGGGGCAGATTTACGATGCGGCGGACGCCGTGATTTCGCAGCGTCTATCGCAGCTTGGCGGGGTAGGAGGCGTCAGCGTCAACGGCAGCGCGCTTCCCGCGGTGCGCGTGGAAATCAATCCGCTGTCGCTTTCCAAGTACGGCATCGGCCTACAAGATGTGCGTGCCGCCATTTCGAACTCAAACGCCAACGCGCCGAAGGGTGCGATTGAAACAGACGAGCTGCACTATCAGATTTACACCAACGACAATGCCCGCGACGCAGGGCCCTATCGTGACTTGATCATCGCCAATCGCAGCGGTGCGCCGGTGCGTCTGCGCGATGTGGCTACGGTATTGGATATGCAGGATGGCGCCACCGAAAATATTCGCACCTACGGACTCTACAACGGCAGGCCGGCTGTGTTCGTGACGGTATATCTGCAGCCCGGCGCCAACATCGTGGAAACGATCGACGCGGTAAAGGCCGAGCTTCCGGTTCTAAAGAATTCCATCGATCCAAAAATCGACTTGGTGGTGAACTTCGACCGCTCAGTCACGATTCGCGCCTCGCTGCGGCAGGTCGAACAAACTCTCTTGTTGGCCGTGGCCTTCGTGATTTTGGTGGTCTACATTTTCTTGAATAGCTATCGCGCCGCCCTGGTTCCCGCGCTGGTGGTGCCGGTATCACTTATCGGCACCTTCGGCGCCATGTATCTGCTGAACTATACGCTTGATAATTTTTCACTGATGGCCCTCACCATTGCCACAGGCTTCGTCGTCGACGACGCGATCGTGGTCATGGAGAACACAACGCGGCACATCGAGGCCGGCATGTCGCGCATGCGCGCGGCGTTCCAGGGCGCGCAAGAAGTGGGTTTCACCGTGCTCTCCATGAGCTTGTCGCTGGTGGCGGTATTCATTCCGTTCATCCTGATTGGCGGTATTCTCGGGCGCATACTCGTCGAATTCGCCATGACCCTGTCGGTGTCGATCCTGATCTCGCTGGTGATTTCGCTCACGACGACGCCGATGATGTGCTCGCTGCTGTTGCGGTCCGAACGCAATCGCGTGCCCTCGCGATTCGCGCGCGCCTTCGAACGCGGCTTCGAACACATGCGCGATAATTACGCCCGCACGCTCGACTGGGCCCTGCGCCACCGGCGCGTGATGGTGTTCATCTTCTTTGCGACCATCGGGCTGAATATTTTCCTGTACATCGTGATTCCCAAAGGATTGTTTCCGCAGCAGGACACCGGTCAATTACGGGGCGGCATCCGCGGCGATGCGGCGAGCTCCTTTCAGCTGATGAAGCGCAAGCTCCAGGAAGTCGCCGCCATCATCCAGGCGGACCCGGCCGTGGACACCGTGACAGGCTCCGTTGGATCCGGCGGTTTCGGTCCCGGTGGCGGGGGCGCCGGAGCAGCCGCCAATGTCACCATCGCTCTGAAACCGCTAAAGGTGCGGCGCATTACGGCGGATCACGTCATTGCGCGGTTGCGCCCGCAGCTCGCGCAAGTTTCCGGCGCGAACACCTTTCTGCAGGCCATACAAGACTTCGGCGGTCCTGGCGGCCGCAGCGGCAACTCGCAATATCAATTTACATTGCTGGGCGACGACCTGACGGAACTGCGCGTCTGGTCGCAAAAGCTCCGGGTTGCGCTGCAAGACATCCCGGAGATCACCGATGTGGATACTGATCTGCAGCCGGGCGGCCTGGAAACCGACCTGATCGTGGATCGCGACAGTGCATCGCGTTTGGGGTTGTCAGAGATACAAATCGATAACGCGCTGGGCGACGCCTTTGCCCAAGCTCAGGTGTCGACCATCTACAATCCCTTCAGCCCGCAGCAATATCATGTCGTCATGGAGGTCGCGCCGGAGTTCTGGCAAAACCCGGAGATCCTCAAGAGTTTGTATGTCAGCACCTCCGGCGGCGCGCCGTCCGGCACGCAGTTGACCCAGGCGGTGGCCGGCACGACCGTTCTGCAGCCGTCGAGCGCGGCATCCAGCACTTCGGTGGCGCAGGATGTGGCGCGAAATCTAGCGGCCAATTCTCTCGCAAACGCCGGGCGAGGCAATACTTCCACAGGATCTGCCGTCAGCCTCTCGCAGGAAACCATGGTGCCGTTTTCCGCATTCAGCCATTTCGTCACCGGCACCACGCAGGTGTCGGTCAATCACACCGGCACATCCGTCTCCACGTCGATTGCCTATAACTTGCCCGAGGGCGTCTCCCTCGGCACAGCGACAGACGCCATTGCCAAGAAAATGGCGGACATCCACATGCCCGTGAGCATTCGGGGCGGCGATTACGGAACGGCTCGGCTGTTCCAGCAAGGTATCGGCAATCTACCGTTGCTGCTGTTGGCTGCGATCGCCGCGATCTATGTGGTGTTGGGCATGCTCTATGAAAATTACGGTCAGCCGCTGACCATACTCTCGACGCTTCCCTCCGCCGGGCTGGGAGCGTTGCTGGCGCTTCTCGCCACCGGCACCGAATTCAGCCTGATTGCCTTTCTGGGGATTCTGCTTTTGATCGGCATTGTCAAAAAGAACGCCATCATGATGGTGGACTTCGCGCTCGACGCCGAGCGCAATCTGGGGATGGATCCGCTCAAGGCCATCGAACACGCCTGCAGGCTGCGCTTCAGGCCCATCATGATGACCACCTGTGCCGCCATCGCCGGCGCGTTGCCGCTGGCGGTTGCCACCGGCGACGGTACCGAAATGCGGCGGCCGCTGGGCATCGCCATCGTCGGCGGCCTCATTGTCAGTCAGCTGCTCACCGTGTACACGACGCCCGTCATCTATCTGTACCTGCGCCGCTACTGGAAACATCTCAAGGATGGCAAGTACTCGCCGCCGCGGCGGCTCAAGGGCAGCAAAGAACCAGGCGATCGGGGCTTGGGTCCAGTCGGGGTGCCGACATGATCAAGCCGCTCGCACGTTGGCTTGCGGTGCTGTGCGGAGCCTCTCTTGCTGCCGCTTGCGCGGTCGGCCCCGACTATCATCGTCCGTCATTCGAGACGGCCGCAAATTACAAAGAAGCCGGCGACTGGAAACCGAGCGAACCCAACGATGTGCTGTCGCGTGGACCCTGGTGGAAGATTTTCAATGACGCAGCGCTTGACGATCTTGAGGCGCAAATCGACATTTCGAATCAAAACGTCAAAGCGGCCGAGGCCGCCTTCGAGCAGTCGCGGGCCTTGGTCGCCCAGGCGCGCGCCGGATTTTGGCCTACGATCGCCGCGAGTCTAGGGGCGCAGCGGCAGGCCTCGCCCGGTGTCGTGATCAATACCATCCCCCCCACCGGCACTAGTACGGCGACCAGCAGTACCAGCGTGAGCACCATCACTTCGACGCGCACGCAAAATACCTTCACGGCGGGCGCCTCTGCCAGTTGGGACATCGACATCTGGGGCCGCATTCGGCGCACCACCGAGAGTGATGTCGCCTCGGCCCAGGCCAATTCCGCCGCGCTGGCGGCGGCACGGCTATCCGCGCAGGCTGAACTGGCAACCGATTATTTCGAGCTGCGCGCGCAGGATCAATTGGAAAAGCTGCTGGACGACACTGTCGTCGCCGAGACCCTGTCGCTCAAGATCACGCAGAGCCGCTATAAATTTGGCGTCGCCGCCCGGGCGGACGTGGTTACCGCTGAAACCCAGTTGCTCTCGAGTCAAGCGCAGCAGGTGAACGCGAAGATTCAGCGCGCCACCCTCGAACATGCCGTGGCCGTGCTGGTTGGCAAGCAGCCTGCAGAGTTCTCGTTGGCCGCCTCGGCGATGCGATCAGACGTACCGACGGTGCCCGCCGGCGTACCCTCCACCTTGCTGGAGCGCCGGCCTGACGTAGCCGAAGCGGAACGCAAAATGGCAGCGGCGAACGCACAGATTGGCGTCGCGAAGGCGGGATACTTTCCCGACCTGACCTTGACCGGTCAATACGACTATGAGAGCGGCACTTTGAGCCACCTTATTCAAGGGTCCAATCGCATTTGGGCCGTGGGCCCCCAACTGGCGGAAACGCTGTTCGACGGCGGACTGGTGCGCGCGCAGGTACGAGGTGCCCGTGCCGCCTATGAAGGAACCGTGGATAACTACCGCCAAACCGTGCTCGCTGGATTTCAACAGGTCGAAGATGAAGTCGTCACCTTGCGCGTGCTCGAGCAAGAAGGTGTGATCCAGGATGAAACCGTCAAGAAGGCGCGCGAAGCCGAAGCGCTGACGCTCAATCAATACAAGGCCGGCACGGTTCCCTACAGCAGCGTCATTACCGCCCAGACCACCAGATTGGCCGCCGAGGAAACGGCCCTGCAAGTGCTGTCTTCGCGGCTACAAGCCAGCGTGGCACTGATCGAAGCATTAGGCGGCGGTTGGGATGCTTCCATGGCCACAGCGAAATAAGCACCTGCCGAGGTCACTGCGCTGGCGGCAATTCCAAATCGTCGAGCGCGACCGGGACGTGACGGCGCAGCAGCGCCACTTGCGCCTCCCATTGCTCTTTTGGCGGCAATTCCTCCAGGTAATGAATCTCGCCCGCGGCGAGTGTCGCCACCGGCAATCCGTCTTTGAACAAGAGGCGATTGCCGGCCAATGACGCAAGCCTCGGCCCAGGCGTCAAAATCCCGATCAGATTGAGCGGATCGGCGGCTGACAGCGAAACGTAGGCTTCTG
>Ga0302324_100009767_pt1 | contig 19990 bp, 20 predicted proteins | sample Palsa_T0_1_FD_201949 | JGI IMG/M metagenome (GOLD analysis project Ga0302324, IMG submission 201949) | Peat permafrost microbial communities from Stordalen Mire near Abisko, Sweden - Palsa_T0_1 | ecosystem: Environmental > Terrestrial > Soil > Palsa > Peat permafrost | place: Sweden: Abisko...
GCAATGCGGTGGCGACGACGATGATTTCGGGAGCCAGTGCCGTCAAGTATTGGGAGTAGAGGTTCATTTCAACCCTGCTTTCCACAGCGGCTGCATGAGCGGCGAGTTCAACGAGGGCGTGATGAAGTCCAGCAACAGCCCCGGCCACAGCCCGACCAGCAACGTGGCGCCCAGCAGCAGCAGGGCGCCGGCGCGTTCCGGCACGGTGATGCGCGGACAGTGGAGCGGCGGCTGCGCCTCGGCCCGGCCTTCGGCAAAAAAGGCCTTGAGCAAAACCCGCAACGTGTAGGCGACGCCCACCAGAATGCCCGCCGCCGCCAGGACCCCGAAGACGGGAAAAGTTTGCCAGGCTCCCACCAGCACTTGCAATTCAGCGATGAAGCCGCTGAAGCCAGGCAAGCCCATGGAGGCCGCGCCACCGATCACAAACGTCACCGCCGCGAAGGGCAGAACCTGGTTCAGGTTCATCGGTTGCAAGAGGGCCAAATCGCGCGTGTGGGTGCGGTCATAGACCATCCGGCCCACAACGGCGAAAAGCAATCCGGCGATGATGCCGTGCGAAAACATTTGCAGCACCGCGCCCGTGAGGCCGATTTGCGTCAGCGTCATCAAGCCCAGCAGGACAAAACCCATGTGGCTGACGCTGGAGTAGCCGATGACGAATTTGAAGTCCTGCTGCACCAGCGCCACCAGGGCCCCATACACAATCCCCACCACCGCCAGCACCGCGATCGTGTTCTGCCAGGTGTGCAGTCCGATGGGGAAAAGAGTCATCGCCACGCGCAGCGCGCCGTAGGCGCCCAACTTCATGACCACCCCCGCCAACAGCATGGAGGCGGCCGTGGGCGCGGCGACGTGCCCCGTCGGCACCCAAGTGTGAAACGGCCACAGTCCGGCCAGTATGGCAAAGCCCACGAACACCACGATGAACGCCCAATTTTGGAAGGCGGGCGCAAAGGGAAACTTGGCCAATTCCGCCAAATCAAAAGTCCTGGCCCCCGCCACCACGTAGGCCGCAATCAGCCCGACCAGCACCATGGCGCTGCCGACGAACGAATAGAGAGCCAGCTTCATCGCCCCGTATTCGCGCCGCGTCGATCCCCAGATCACGATCAGAAAGTATTTGGGAATGATCGCCACCTCGTAAAAGACGAAGAGCAGAAACAGATCGACGCTCAGGAAAACGCCATAGACTCCGCCAATAAGCGCCAGGTAGAGCGCGAAAAATTCCCGGCTCCGATTCTCGACGTTCCACGAAAACAAGACGCCCGCCACGGCCGCGATCCCCGTCAACAATACCAGCACCAGGCTGATCCCGTCCGCCGCAAGGTGGTAGCGGATGTGCAATTCCGGAATCCAAAGCACGTTGGCCACGTCGGTCAGCGCGCCGGCCCCGGCGTGACGGTGGCACTCGATGGCTCCCAACACGGCGCAAGCCAGCCCGGCCAAAGCCGCCAGCAGCGCCGCCACCTTGGCCGGGCGCGCATCCTCGCCCGGCAGAAACATCAGGATGGCCGCGCCGAGAAAGGAGATATAAATGGTCCAGGCCAGCATGGCTCAAAACGATTTCAGCATTTGCAGCACGGCCGGGTTCGCCACTCCCGTCAACAATTGGGGATAAAGACCGAGCACGAAAATCAGCGCCATCACCGGCAGCACCGTCAGCCGTTCGCCCAGGGTCAAATCCGGCCAGCCGCTCCATTTGCCGGGCAGCGGCCCGCTGAACACCCGCTGCAAAATCGTCAGCAGGAAAATGGCTGTCAACAGCAAGCCGGGAATGGAAAGAATCGCCGTCCGCGCCGCCAGATGCAGGGCGCCCTTGAAAATGAGGAATTCGCCGGGGAAACCGTTCAGGCCCGGCAACCCCAGCGAAGCAAAGAGCGCGATCCCCATCAGCCCGCAGAACACCGGCGCCGCCTGGCGCAAGCCGCCGAAATCGTCCAGCCCGCGCAAAGCTCCGCCCCGTTGCTCGATCAGGCCGATGAAATAGAAAAGGGCGGAAGCGGTCAGGCCGTGGTTGAACATTTGCAGGATCACCCCGTTGAGCGCCGCCGCCTGTTCATTGGGGAAGAACGCGGAGCCATCGGTCAGGCGCGCGGCGGCGAAAATGCCCAGCATGCAGTAGCCCAGGTGATTGACGGAGGAATAGGCCACCATGCGTTTCAAATCCTTCTGCGCGAACGCCGCCGCCGCCGGTAAAACGATGGTCGCCGCCGCCAGCCCCAGCAGCGGATGACGCCAGGCTTGCATTTGTTCGGGGAAAATGGGCCAAAGAATGCGCAGGAATCCATATACGCCCATTTTCGACATCGCGCCTGTCAATAACATCGCCGTTCCAGTGGGCGCTTCGGCGTAGGCCGCCGGCAGCCAGGTGTGGAACGGAACCAACGGCACCTTCACCGCCAAGCCCAGCAGGATTCCCAGAAAAGCGGCGGTGGCCAGCGTTGTGTGCCCGGCGAACAAACCGCCCTGATGCGCGTTCACCGCCAATTGGACAAAATCAAACGAGCGGCTGGCGGCATCGCTGGCCGCGAACAAGGCCAGGAAGGCCGCCAGCATGGCGATGCCGCCAACCACAGTGTAAAGAAAAAATTGGCTGGCGGCGCTGGTGCGCTTGGGGCCGCCCCAAATGCGAATGAGGAAAAAGGCCGGGATCAGACTCAGTTCCCAGAAAAGAAACCAATGGATGAAATTCTGCGCCGTGAACGTGCCGAACAGTCCCGCTTCCAGGAAAAGCGCCAGCGCAAAATAAAGTTTCGGGTTGTGCTCGATCTTCCAGGAGGCCAGCAAGGCGAAGGGCACGATCAAGGCCGAGAGCAACACCATCAGCAAACCCAACCCATCGACTCCCAGATGATACTCGATGCCCAACGAGGGCACCCACGGAACGCTTTCCACAAATTGCATTCCACTGCGCTCATGGTCGAAGCCGACCCAAAGCGTCACGGCCAGCGCCAGCGCCAGCAGACTGGCCGCGAAGGCAAGATTGCGCCCCAACTTTTGCTGGTCACGGCCCAGCAGAGCGACCAGCACGCCGGCGGTCAGCGGCAGGAAAGTCAGGACGGTTAAAATCATCGGGACCCCCACAGCAATAGCAGGAGCAGCGCGCAGAATGCCAGGCCGATGACTCGCAAATACCGCTGCACCTGGCCGTTTTGCAAGCGCGAAACCCATCGGCCCGAGTCGCGCACGGTTTCGCTGCCGACGTCAAAACCCTCGTTGACTACCGATTCGTCCACGTTGCGATCCAGCCGGGCCAGCGCCAGCACCAGCCAGCACACGGCCCTGACCAAGCCGCCCAAAACGACACGATCAAGCCAGTCGGAAAACTTCGCAAACGCCGCCGTTAGGCGCACCACGGTGGCGTCGTAAAACTCGTCCACGTAAAATTTCTTTTGCAGGCAGGCAAAGAGGGCCGGCTGGGCTGCTTGCAGCGGATCCGTCTCCCGCGCCGGCCGGGACGCCGCCCGGCCATAAATCCACCCGCTCCACACGATGGCGACTGTGACCAGGCCGGTGGAAAAGAGCATGACCATCAAGGCATGCCCTTCCATTAGTTTTGACAAATCGAATCCGGCCTGCCTGCCTGTCAAATAAGCCTGAAACCACGGCCAGGCAGGCGTCCCGAAAAATCCGGCCACCACGGCCAAACCCGCCAGAATAACCAGGGGAATGGTCATGACGGGAGGGCTCTCGTGCGCGTGCTCCGCCTCCGGTGTGTTGGGCTTGCCGAAAAAAACGCGGCAGACCTGGCGCGTCATATAAAATGCCGTCAGAAAGGCCCCGAACAGACCGAGGTAAAAGGGCGCTTGCGAGCCGAGCCAATGTTCACGATCAAAGGAATCCAGGATGGCGTCCTTGCTCCAAAAGCCGGAGAAAAACAGCGGCACGCCGCAGAGCGCCATCATGCCCACCGCGTAGGTGGCGAAGGTCACCGGCAGCCGCAGGCGCAGCCCTCCCATCTTGCGAATATCCTGTTCCTCATGGCAGCCGTGGATGACCGAGCCGGCGCCCAAAAAGAGCAGCGCCTTGAAAAAGGCATGCGTGGTGAGGTGAAACATGCCCACCGCCACGCCGCCCGCGCCCAGACCCATCATCATGTAACCCAGTTGCGACACGGTCGAATAAGCCAGGATGCGTTTGATGTCATTTTGCGCGACGGCGATGCTGGCGGCAAATACCGCCGTCAACGCTCCCACCCACGCCACCACCTGCTTCGCGTCGAGGGTCATCAACGGATAAACGCGCGCGATCAAAAAGACGCCGGCGGCGACCATCGTGGCCGCGTGGATCAACGCGCTGACCGGGGTCGGGCCTTCCATCGCGTCCGGCAGCCAGACGTGCAAGGGAAGCTGGCCGGATTTTCCGACCGCGCCGCAAAAAATCAGCAGCGCAATCGTGGTGGAGGCCACCAAGCCGCCGGCGGCGGTCGGCTCCAGACAGCCTTGGCCGTGGTCATAAAAAAGGAGCGTGCCCGTCGTGGCATAAAGCAAAAGCATCCCCACCAAAAAGCCAAGGTCGCCGATGCGCGTGACGATGAACGCCTTCTTGGCCGCCGCCGCCGCGCTGGGTTTTTGAAACCAAAAGCCGATCAACAAGTAGGAGGCCAGCCCGACCAATTCCCAGCACATAAAAAACAGGAGCAGGCTGTTGGCCAGGACCAGCCCGAGCATGGCCGCCGCGAACAAGGCCAGGAAACAAAAGAACCGCGTGAAGTTCGGATCCTTGGCCATGTAACCCAGGCTGTAAATAAAAATCAGCAAGCTCACCAAGGCCACCATGACGGCCATGATGGCCCCCAGCGGGTCCAGCACCCAGCCCAGTTGCACGGAGGTGGAGCCGAAATCAAACCAGCGGAAATTATTGGTGACGGGCCCCGAATGAAATGTGGCCACAAAGGCCGCGCACGACAACAGCAAGGAAAGGCTGATCGCACCAATGGCCAGGCCCGCGCTTAATCGCCGCCGCCGCCTTGGCAGCAAGGCCGAGATGCCGGCGGCCAGCAACGGCGCCGCCGGAATGAGCCAGAGATATTTGATGATGGACTCCATCCTCAGCCTTTAAGGGAATCGAACCGATCCACCTGCGCGGTGCGGCGATGACGGTAGATCGCGATCACCAACGCCAGTCCGAGGGCCGCTTCGGCGGCGGCAATGGCAATGGAAAAAAGGACGAACATCACGCCTGTGAGCCTCTCGGGATGGGGGCCGAAACGCCAGAAGGCAATGAAATTCAAATTGGCGGCATTGAGCATCAGCTCCAGGCCGATGAGCACCAGGACCGCGTTGCGCCGCGCCAACGCGCCGGCCAGGCCAATGCTGAAGAGCAGCGCGGCCAGGATCAAGTAATGGGCCAGCGGCGTGGTCATTGGGAATTGGGTTCGGAGGGGCGTGGTTCGCGCAATCCGATGACCACCGCTCCCAACAGCGCGGCCGTCAACAGCAGGCCGATGGTTTCCAAGGGCATGACGAACTGATTCATCAGTTGTTCTCCAATTTGTTTGACAGGCGCTTGAATTTCGGGCGGGGGGAGACGACGCAAACTGGGGCTGGCCAAAATGGACTCAATCAAGCACGCCAGCACCAGCCCTCCCACCGGCAGGCCCATCCACCAGGAAGGCGCGGCGGAGGCGGTTCCGGGCAGGATGTCAGCGCCGCGGGTCAGCAGGACCGTGAAGACGATGAGAATGGCAATGGCGCCGACATAGATCAGAAGCTGGGCGAACCCGGCGAATTGCGCGTCTAACTGCAAGTAGATAGCCGCCAAGCCGGCAAAGGCGCCGGCGGCGCACAACGCGCAATGGATCAGGTTGCGCAGCATCATGGCCGCGACGGCGCCGACCAACGTCACCAAGGCGCAGAGCAAAAAGGCAATTTCATTCGGCATACTCATAAAGCTAGTGCCATCCTCGCGGCCCCTTGGCCAGAGCAAAAAGACCGATTTATTGACGTTGAAAGTCGGGCCGGGGGCTTGCGGCGTGACCAGTAAAACTGACGGCGATGCAGGTGCATCACGGCTTTGATGTAGAGCGTGTCGGCGCGCACGCTGTAAACGATGGCGTAGGGAAAGCGGTGGAAGTTGAGCTTGCGATGGTCGCCCCGGATTTTGCGCCAGCGTTCCGGCTCGGCCACGATCCGCCGCAGCGTGCGTTCGAACTCGTTGAGAAAGTCCTCACCCAGGCGCGGCTGCCGCTCCTCGTACCACAGCGCGGCGGCTTCCAGTTCCTCGTCGGCTTCAGGATGGCTGACGACGCGCACGGAGCTTGTGGCGGATGTCCTGGACAACCTCCTCCACCGGACGGCAACTGACTTTGCCTGCCTCGATCTCGCGTGAGCGCCGGTCAATGACTTCCTGCCACTGCGTTTCGGCGTCAGCGTCCACCGTGTCGTCGAGGCTGGCGATAAGCTGCCGGGCAAGGAACGCCCGATCCTGTTCCGGCAGAGCCAGCACTTCGGCCATTTTCTCAGCAGCAATGCTCACGCACCTAAAATATCGGCGTTTATGGGCGTTCTGGCAAGTCTTTTTGCGCCCCCTGGTCAACCTGGTCCGCAAGGGCACGCTCTCCGGCGTCTGTCAATCCAAAATATAGAATGTTTAGACCCCAATGCCTGCTCCTGATGCGGGTGGCCATGTTGTAAACATGGTTCCGCAATGGCAAAAAGTGCAAATATCAGGAACTGACACGGAACGGACACCGGCATGACACCGACATGACACCGGCATGACACCGGCATGACACCGGCACACCGGCATGCCTGCGCCCCACTGTCAGGGCGCGCTAATGCGGTAGAATCGGCCGGGAAAATTCTTCCACTGGGGATCGCTGAAATAAAACGAACCGTTGGTCAGCGCGTTGGTCCGGAGCGGAACCCAATCGGGATTGGCCAGATTGGTGCAGGCTCCCACAACGACGGAGATATTAGTCGCCCAGGAGATGGTGAAACCAAACGCGTTGCTTTGCACGCCGGGGCCGGGGCCGTTGTTTAGAATCAGCGGATTCGGAAGGAACCAAAACACCGTCGGCCGACCGGCGAAAGTGTTACTCCAGCCCGTGGTGCCAGGCAAATAATAGACCGTCGCGCTGTCATCACTGAACACATTCGAATCCGCTATGGGAGCGGTGCCCGCAAAATAACGGGCAAACCGTACTATTGGCTTGTTCATGTTCTTTTCTCCATTCATTAGTACGGTTTGACCCCTAAACCTAAACCCTAAACTAAACTCTACAACGCGCAATGGATCAGGTTTCGCAGCATCATGGCCGCGACGGCGCCGGCCAACGTCACCAAGGCGCACAGCAAAAAGGCAATTTCATTCAGCATAACTGTATTGGCGAGGCGGCGGCAACGGGCCGCGCAAGACCCGGCCCAACCAGTGGTAAGGCAGGGCAATGAGGGCCGCGCAGAGCAGCCAGCGAACCGCCGCCGCCACCGGGAAGTTCCAGGCGCTGCTCCAAAACCAGACCGCCGCCACCAGCAGGTTGATCAACGAGAGCGGGACCATGAATCTCCAGGCGAAATTGAGCAGTTGATCCAGGCGCAAACGGGGAAGAGTGGCCCGCACCCAGATGAAGAGGAAAATCAACGAGGTGAATTTCGCGGCAAACCAGAGCCACGACGGCACCCATTCCAGCCATTGGAAGGGCGCGTGCCATCCTCCCAAAAAAAGGGTCACGGCCAATCCTGTGACCGCGAACAAACCCAGGTATTCACCCAGAAAGAACAGGGCGTACTTGAACCCGGAGTATTCGGTCAGGAAACCGGCGATGATTTCCGATTCGCCTTCCGGCAGATCGAAAGGCGAACGGTTGGATTCGGCCGTGGCGGCGATAAGAAAGAGCAGCAATCCGGCCAGCCCCCAGGGAGTGAACGCATTCCACCGCGCCAATCCGCCGAAAGTGTAGGTCCCTTGCGCGGCCACGATATCGTTCAGATCCAGCGAGCCGGCCAGCATCAAGACCGGCACGGTCGCCAGCACCAGCGGCACTTCGTAACTGATCATCTGCGCAATGGCGCGCATCGCTCCCACCAGCGAATACTTATTCTGGCTCGACCAGCCGGCCATGAAGACCGACAGTTCGGAGGCGGAACCGATGGCAAAAAAAAACAAAATGCCGGCGTCAAGATCAATGGCGCTCATCTTGCGGCCAAAGGGCAACACCGCAAACGCCAGCCAGACCGGAACTGTCAACACTAGCGGCGCAAGAAAGTGCAGCGCGTGGTCCGCCGAAAAGGGCACGATGTCCTCCTTGGTCAGCATTTTGAGGCCGTCAGCCAGTGGTTGCAACAGGCCAAAGGGTCCGACGCGATTGGGGCCGAGGCGATTTTGCATGCGTGCCAGCACTTTGCGCTCGACGATGGTGGTCAGGGCGAAGCAAGTGCCAAAAACCGCCATCATGCCAGCAATGGCCAGAACGGCGGAAACCAGCGGTTGCACCGACGCGGGAAACCATCCGGCCACCCAGTGTGCCAGCGATACAAAAATTTGATCAAGACCGCTCATTTCGCGGCCCCCGGTGTTGCCGGTGGTTTGGGCGCGGCCGCCTTGGCGGCGGCGGCGGCTTCGGCCTTGAGCTTGTCCTCTTCGCGGCGGACATCGATTTCGCCCGCTTCGGTCTTATGAATTTTGACAAAGTAATCGTTCGGCTTGGCCAATTGATGCTTGTCCAGGAGCAATTTGCCGAACCGGTCGCCGGTGCTCAACTCGAACACCTGGTCCATTTTGATGGCGTCGAAGGGACAGACCTCGACACATATGCCGCAACTCATGCAAACCGAAATATCGATGTCGAAAACCTTCGGTTGCATTTGCATTTTGCCCACGTAATCCGGTTTCTTGACCTGGTCCTTGACGATGTAAATGCACTGCGGCGGGCACTCCTTTTCGCAGATGACGCAGGCCGTGCAGCGCAGCCCCGCCATCGCCTCGTCGCCGTCAAAAACCAGAAAGGGAATAGTGCGCGCGTTTTCCACCGGCGGCAGTTTTTGTTCGGGATACTGCACGGTGGTCAGCCGTTGCGGGTCATGGTAGCTCCCGGCGAAATTCCTCGCGGTCTCGATCATGCCCTTGATGATGCCCAAGCCGTTCATCAGCGATCCACCTCCCCCAACACAATATCGACGCTGCCCAGGATGACGACGGCGTCGGCGATGGTCTGCCCCAGGCACATGTCTTCCAGAATCGTCAAGTTGATCAAACTGGGCGGACGAATGCGGTAGCGATAGGGGTTGGGGCCGCCGTCGCTGATGAGGTAGAAGCCCAGTTCCCCTTTGGGGCCTTCGATGCGACCGTAGGCTTCGCCGGGTTTGGGCCGCAAGTTGCGCAGCTTGGCCTTGGGGTCGATGATCGGCCCGGCGGGAATGTCGCGCAAGGCCTGCTCGAGAATCTTCAAGGATTCGCGCATTTCCAGAATGCGGATCATGTAGCGGTCGAACACGTCGCCCCGCTCCCCCAGCGGCACGCGGAAGCTGAACCGGCCATACACTCCGTAAGCATCGACCTTGCGAATATCATAGTTGACGCCGGTGGCGCGCAGCATCGGGCCGGTCACGCCCGCGTTGACGGCCAATTCCTTCGACAGCACACCGACCCCCTCGGTGCGCGCCAGAAGGATTTCGTTGCCCGTCAGCAAGGCTTCGAATTCATCCAGGAACGACGGGAAATTCGCCACCAGGCTGCGGGTCTGTTCGATCCAACCCGGCGGCAAGTCGCAACGGCAGCCGCCGAAGCGCATGTAATTGCACATCATGCGCGCGCCGGTGAGGGATTCGAACAAATCCAGAATCTTTTCCCGTTCGCGGAACGCGTACATGAGCGGCGTTCCCAGCGCCCCCATGTCTTGCAACAGAAAGCCGGCCAGGGCCGAATGATTGATCAGGCGGGTCAATTCGCTCAGCATGACCCGGATGTATTCGGCCCGTTCCGGCGCCACCAAACCGGCCAGTTTTTCAACGGTCATGGCGTAGGCCCAATTGTTCGTCAGCGAACAGATGTAGTCGAGGCGGTCGGTGTAGGGAATGGAGCCGAGGTAACTGCATTTCTCAGCGATCTTTTCGTGGTTGCGGTGCAGGTAACCGAAGACCGGCTTGAGCTTGACCACCACTTCGCCGTCCAGGCTCACGTCCATCCGAAAGACCCCGTGCGTGGAGGGGTGCTGCGGCCCCAGCGAGACTTCCAATAACTGGTGTTCGGCAGCCGGCTCCGCCAATTCAGATGAGATGGCGCCCGCGCTCATGCCGGCGTCCCTCCCGGATAATGCTCCCGCGCCCGGGTCAGCACCGCATCGTGCGGGGTCGGTTCGTATTCGTAGTCGTCCGGCTCGACATAATCCTTGCGCATCGGATAATCCTTGAACTCGGGCCACATCAAAATGCGGCGCAAATCGGGATGGCCTTCGAAGTGGATGCCGTACAAATCGAAAATCTCCCGCTCCTGAAATTCGCAACTCCGCCACACTGGCGTCAGCGACGGCAGGGAAACCTGGTCCGCGCGGTTTGCGGTGCGCAGGCGCAGGATGAGCGGGCCGTGTTTGCGTGCCATGGAGTAAAGATGATAGACGGCCTCCAGATAAGCGGGCGTTTTCTTTTCGCAAACTTCCTCGACTTCCTTTTCCACGCCTTCAACCATCTTCTTGACTTTGATTTTTTCCTTGATCGTTTTTCCCGGCCAATCGACTCCGGTCGCATTGGAGGCGTAATCGAACGCCAGCGCGGGATCGTCACGCAGAAACTGCGCCACCGCCCGCGCATGTCCGGCATCCAGCAGGAGGGACGGTTGGTTGGCCGGGCTGCCGTTGGGGACGATCTCTACCCTTGCCCCGGGCGCCGCGGCTTCGATGCGGGCTTTGATTTGTTCGAGAGTTTCCATGCCGGCTCATTCGTTGCGCACCATGGGCGGCGGCTGCCAGAGGGCCGGATTACTGGGCGGCTCAAGATCATGCTGGCCAAATGCCGGTATGGGAAATTCACTCGGCGCCTCGGCATCCAGATGGCGCGGACGAGTGGCCCCGGTCAGGCGCTGTTGGTCGATCTTCTCTTGCAATGTCATCAGCGCCTGCAACAACGCTTCCGGCCGCGGCGGGCATCCGGGAATATGCACATCGACCGGAATGTAACGGTCGATGCCTTTGAGGACATTGTAACCTTCCTTGAAGGGCCCGCCGGAAATGGCGCAAACACCCATGGCGATGACGTATTTGGGCTCGGGCATTTGGTTGTAGAGGCGCACGATCTGCGGCGCCATTTTCTTGGTCACCGTGCCCGCCACGATCATCAGGTCCGCTTGCCGTGGCGATGGACGGAAAACCTCGGCCCCAAACCGGGCGATGTCGAAGCGCGCCATCGAAGTGGCGATCATTTCAATGGCGCAGCAAGCCAGGCCGAATTGCAGCGGCCAGAGCGAGTTCTTCCGGCCCCAATTGTAAAGCTCCTCCATCGTCGTGGTCACGACGCCTTGCCGGCTCAACTCGTTGCGCAGTCCTTCGTCAATCATAAAAACATCATCTACGCGCCACGACTCCCTTGACGCACAACCACACCAGCCCTTCCGCCAGCAAGAGAATGAAAATGAGCATGGCCGCGCAGGCCCCCGCCGAAAGACCCTTGAAGGCGGCGGCGAAGGGCAGCAAAAAGACCGTTTCGACGTCGAAGATCAGGAAGACGATGCCGTAGAGGTAGTACTCCGAGTGGAACTGGACCCAGCCGGTGGCTTGGGAATCCAGGCCGCACTCATAATTGGCGTTCTTGCTGGGGCCGGACTTGCGCGGGGAGAAGGTGCGCGCCCAAAGCCACGCGATGGCGAGGGGCGTGATGGCAAACACCACCGCCGCGATCGCGAAAAGCGCTAGAAATGAATAGGAGCCTAGGTTCATTCCGTGCCTCTGAAGTGCCTGATAATCCTCGCGCTGGCAAGGATGAAAAATGAGGCCGTTTCACGGCCAGCGCTGCCGCGCGATGCCGTGCTTGCCTCCTTCCGGCTTGTCGGTTACTCTCTGCAAATGGCACGACGCTACAATCCGGCAGCCCAGACTCAACGTGTGCTGGCCGTGACGCGGGCGTAATTGGTTTGGAACGCCAAACATGACAGCGCGGGCAACAAGGGCGACATATTCCACAACGAGCGGCCGACCAACCGCACGCACCAACTGCCGAAACTGGATTTGGAAACGACGTGAAACTACGCCGCGCAGACCGAATACAAGGTGTTCATGAGCGTCATTGACATTCTTGGCGATGACACGATGAAAGGAGCGAAAATCGAAGTTAAGTGAACTGAAATAAGAGTTTCTTTATTTCATTTTTTCTATTTTTATGAAATAACAATTTTACTATTTTGAACAACTGAAATAAGAAAATGGACCTCAAAAAATTCAGCCGAAGCCCTTCCGGGAAAGTGGTCAAAACGCCGCAAGTTTATTGGGCCTTCGTGCCCAGTCTTTTGCCGCCGCCTGTGGAATATTCGGCTGCATTAGTCAGTATGTTGTCCGAGGCCGACCGCGCCTTGGGCGCATTGGAGGGAATGGGCAGAATCTTACCCAATGCCAACTTGCTCGTGATACCTTACATGCGCCGGGAAGCGGTGCTGAGTTCGCGGATTGAGGGAACGCAAGCATCGTTGTCAGATTTGTTTCTCTTTGAAGCAGCCAAGACCGAGCTGCCAAAAGATTCCGATGTCAAAGAGGTGTCGAATTATGTCGAGGCGATGGGACACGGACTGCGGCGGTTGCCGGAGTTGCCACTGAGCAAGCGTTTGGTTCGGGAGATTCACGAAAAGCTGCTCACAGGGGTGCGCGGGCAAGAACAAACGCCGGGGGAATTCCGCAGACGCCAAAACTGGGTTGGGCCAAAAAACTGCCGTCTGGAGGGTGCGATTTATGTCCCGCCGCCGGTGGATGACATGGATTTGTTGCTGAACGATTGGGAAAAGTTCGTCCATCAGCCAACGGAAATGCCGCCGCTCATTCAATGTGCTGTTTTACACAGCCAGTTCGAATCCATCCACCCGTTTCTCGACGGTAACGGTCGAGTAGGGCGATTGCTGATCACACTTTTTTTGTGTGAGCGCGGACATCTGTCACAGCCGCTGCTCTACCTGAGCGGATACCTCGCGAAAAACAGAAGTGATTACTATGAATGTCTGCAACATGTCAGGGAAGACGGGAATTGGCGCGGTTGGATAGAATTTTTTCTGCGCGCAGTATCGCATCAAGCCAAGGACGCGCTGGAGTGCGCGCACCGAATTTTGAAGTTGAAGCAAAATTACCGGGACCGGTTGCAAAAGAAATGGTCGTCAGCCGCGGTTTTAGCATTGTTGGACAGCCTGTTTCTCAATCCATACCTTAAGGTGTCTGACGCGGCGAAGCGGATGAAGGTGTCTTATAACGCAGCGCAAGGCGCACTGGGCAAGTTGGAGGACTTGAAGATCGTCAAAGAGATAACGGGGCAGAAGCGAAACCGCATCTTTTGCGCGCATGAATTGTTGCGCGTTATCGAAAGCGCGGATTTAAAAGAAACCTGATGTGCGCCAAGCAAAAGGAAAAACAGGGATCAAACCAAGACACAAAGGCGCTGGTGTCCAAAAAATGAGTCATCTTGGGAACCGCTTGCGGTCTTCCAAGATCAGGTTCTTGCCGGGCCGGGCTGTCTGCGCCGCCGCTTTGACCGGCGCCAGTATTTCATCCAGCGTCCGATCGTCCGTCGGCGTGCGTGGCACGATTTTACATTATCGGAATTTGCCTCGTGTTTTTTTCTGATTTACAGCGTGGCGTTGTCAATCAGGCGCGTCTTGCCGATGAAGACGGCCAGGGCGATTTGGGTCCCAGGCTTGACTTTGTGGACGGGCGTCAAGGTTTGCGGGTCAAAAAATTCGATGTAATCCAGCCGGCTCTGGCTTTGCGTGGCGATCAAGGCCCGCAGTTCTTTGCGCAAGACCGCGGCGGGTACGGACGCCCCGGCCACCGCCCCCCTGGCCCGCAGCAAGGCGCGCCGCAGAATCGCCGCCTGCGGCCGTTGGGACGACGTCAAGTATTTGTTGCGCGAACTCATGGCCAGCCCGCTCGATTCGCGCACCGTCGGGCCGACGATGATGCGCAGCGGAAAATTCAAGTCCCGCACCATTTTTTGCACCACGACCGCCTGCTGAAAATCCTTGGCGCCGAACACAGCCACGCGCGGCTGGACGATGTGGAACAATTTGGCCAGGACGGTCGTCACGCCGCGGAAATGGGTCGGGCGCGCCGCCCCTTCCATGCCTAGAGAAAGTCTCTCCTCGGCGACATAAGTGCTGAAGTCCGGCGGATACATTTCACCATTGGAGGGCGCAAACACCACGTCCACACCCGCTTGGGCGCAGAGTTTCCTGTCCCGGGCAAAATTGCGCGGGTAGGCGGCCAGGTCCTCACCGGGCGCGAATTGGGCCGGATTGACATAAATGCTCACGACGACCGCGCCCGCGCGGCCGATCTCCCGGCGGGCGCGCGCGACCAGGCTGAGGTGGCCCTCGTGCAGAAACCCCATCGTCGGCACGAACGCCACGGGAACCCGCCGCGCCTGCCACACTCCGGCCTGGCGCTGCATGGCCGATACACTCTGAACAACTCTCATCGCAAATACGTTGGAGAAAAGGACGAGCGAGGCAATGCAAATTTCACGGATTCCGTCCTCCGGACGCATCTCCCGTGCTTTGCAGTTGACGCAATGCGGCTTGCGCCTCGGTGTAGTTCGGTTGGATGCGCAAAGCCCGATGGTAATGCTCCGCCGCCTCGTCCCGTTTTCCCAGGCGCGAGAGGGTGAGGCCGAGGTTGAATTCGTTTCTGCAATCGGCTGGATTGAGTTTCAAGGCCTTCAAGTAGAACGGGACGGCGTCGGCCAGCTTGTTTTGCACCGCCAGCGAGTTGCCCAGCCAGCCGAATGCCTCGGCGTTGCCGGGCTGCAAGCGAGTGAGCTCCCGGAAGGCCTTCTCCGCTTCGGGCATTCGTTCGTGCTCGGCGCAAAGGATGCCCAGATGGCTCCAGGTATCCGCCCGGTTGGAATCCAGGCCCGCGGCTTGCTCGAACTCCACCACGGCCTCGCTGACCCGGCCCTGCGCCTGCCAGGTGAGGCCAAGGTTTTGGTGCGCTTCGCTCGAGGCAGGATTGAGCTGCAGGGCTTGCTGGAAGGTGCGCACCGCCTCGGCAAATGCGTTGGTGTCGTGGCGGGCGCTGGCCGTGTCGGCCAGGGCGTTGGCGAGGTTGAAGTAATAGAGATACTCCGGGTGGACGCGCACGGCCGCGCGATAATGCTGGAGCGCCTCGTCGTAGCGTTTTTGATCCAGGAAAATGCCGCCCAGGTTGTTGTGGGCCTCGGCGTAATTAGGTTCCTCCTCGACGGCAGCCATGTAGTTGGAAATCGCTTCGTTGGTTCTGTTTTGTTTGGAGTAAAAATTGCCCAAATTGTAGCGCGCCATGTAGTTGTTCGGCGTCACGTCAATCATTCGTTTGAAGAGCGTTTCGCTGTCCTTCCAGTAAAACAGTTGGTGGAAGGTCAACGCCGCGCAGGCCGCCAGCGCGAGCGCCGCCGCCGTGGGAGCGAACCTGCTCAGGCGCCAGGCGCCGGCCAGTTCCCAGCCGCCCCACACCAACATGACGAACAGTCCGATCATCGGAACGTAAGTGAACCGGTCGGCCATGGCTTGCATCCCGACCTGCACCAGGCCGATGACCGGCACCAGCGTTCCCAGATACCAAAACCAGCCCACCGCCAGATACGGGCGGCGGCGGCGTTGCGCCAGAACCAGCACGGAAATGGCCAGCAGCAGCGAAGCTGCCATGGTTACGCACCACCACGGCCATGGGCCCGATCTCAGGTAAAGTGCTGCCAGATGGCGCGGCCAGAACATCTTTTCGATGTAGCGCACATAGGAAACGAGGGCGTTTGCCAGCCGCGATCCGAGCGAGAAGTCCTGCAAACGCTGTACCGCTCCGCCGTGTTGCTGAATGAGAAACGTCACCACGCACAAGGCGGCGCTCAGCAGGAAGAACGGAATTTTCTCCGCCGCCAGCCGCCAGGCCGCCGCCCCAGATTTCATCCGCCCCAGCGGCCAGTAATCCAACAGCAGAAGCGTGAAGGGAACGGTGACCAGCATGGGTTTGGACATCAGCCCGAGGGCGAAGAACACCAGGCTCAGCCCGTAAAAAACTTTGAACTTTGAACTTTGAACTTTGAATTCCTCCGCATAGCGGACGTAGGCCCAGGTGGTCAGAAACCAGAAAAGCGTGCTCAACACGTCTTTGCGCTCCGCCACCCAGGCCACCGATTCGACGTGCAAGGGATGCACGGCAAAGAGCGCGGCCACGACGGCGCTGCGCCAGACCGCGCCGGACATGCGTCGGAAAAGGCCGAAGAGCAGGACGGTGTTGGCCGCGTGCAAGAGCGCGTTGACCAGGTGCGGCCACCACGGTTGGACCCCGAACAACTGGCAGTCCAGCATGTGCGTGAGCATGGTGATCGGATGCCAGTTGCGCGCCACTTCGCTGCCCCAGACCCATTTGAAGCCCGCCGCCGTCAGGCCGGCCTGGACGTGCGGATTGGCCGTGACGAAATCGGTGTCGTCGAAATTGACGAATTGGAAACCGGTCACGGGGCAAAACACCGCCAGCGTCAGCAACGCCAGCGCGACGGCGATCCAAAATGAAATCGGCCGCGCCGCCTGGGGCGATATGGTGCGGGCGCTCATTTCAGGGCAAAAAGACGCAAAAAGTTGGATTCGATCTGGGCCGCAAGTTTCTCCAACGGCAGGCCCAGCAGCTCGGCGGCGAACTCATAGACCGCGCGCACGTTGGCAGGATGGTTTATCGGCTTGCCTTCGGCGTCAAGCAAAGGAAAGCGGTTGCGTTCGGCCGGCAGCGGCTGGTCCGGCGCGTCAGTCTCCAGGAGCAGACGCTCCAGCGGGACGCGGCGGAACGTCTCGCGCTGGCGCGCCTTGCGCGGGTGGGCGAAATATCCCGGCAGGGAAAAATAGGCGCCCAGTTTGACCAGGCCGGGAATCAGCTCGGGCGCGCCGCCGTAGGAGTGGAGCAGGAATCCGCAGGGCGGGCGCGGCTCGCGCCGGAGGATTTCCAGCAGCGGCCCCCAGGCCTGGAGGCAATGAATGCTCACCGGCAACCCGCGTTCGGCGGCCAGCCGAAGCTGCCAGACGAACATCTCCTCCTGCCGCGGCAGGTCGTAGTCCTTGATCCAGCGATCCAAACCAATTTCACCGACCGCCGATGGGACGGCGTCCAGAAATCGGGCCAATTGGGCCTGCCATTGGGGCGTGCGTTCCTTGACGTACCACGGATGATAGCCGAAGGACGGGAGCACTTGCGGAAATTCTCGCGCCAGCGCCAGAACCTCCGGCCAATCCTCCTCGCACGAGCCGTTGACGACCATTCTGGCGATCGGTTCGGCCCGCACGGTGGCGATGATGGCGGCCAAGTGCGGCTTGAGCCGTTGGTCCTGCAAATGATTATGGGCGTCGTAGAGCGTCACGATGCGAGATGGGCGCGCGCGAAGGATTGCATCTGTCCCCAGATTTTTCCCAGGCTGTTGCGGCGGTTGGGCGTCAAGTGCTGCGTGATGCCCCATTCCTCCAGGAAATCGGGGCTGGTTTGCGCGATTTCCGCCGGCGATTGCCCGCTGTAAAAGTCGCACAGCAGCACGGCAATTCCCTTGACAACAGCGGATTCCGAATCGGCCCGGAACTGGCACCGGCCATCGGCAAATTCCGGGACGAACCAGACTTTGGCCAGGCAGCCTTCCATGCGGAAGGCCTCGGTTTTGAACTCCGCTGCCAAGGGCGGCGCTGTCCGCCCGCGGGCCACGACGTAACCGAGCCTGTCTTGCGCGGTTTTCAAGGCCCCCAGCACCGCCGTCAGTTGCCGCTGTTTTTCCGCCATTGTCACTTCAGGACAACATATTGCGGCAGCGGCCCAAGCTCCACGGAAATCTCCGGCGGCAAGCCCGGCAGGCGCACGGCGTGGGGTTCCGCCAGAGTCCAGGCGGCGGCCTTGCGCGCCCCGGTTGCGTTGACGAAGACCAGCACGAAGTCGCTTCCCGCCAATCCCCCCAATCTCTCTTGCAACCGGTAGCCGCCCAGTTCCTCGGTCATCGTTTTGAGAGCGGCATAGGCGGGCTTGGGTCGCAGATCACGGTTGACGGTTCCAAAATTTGCCTCGCCGTCGTCGGGGTCCAGGCCGTCGTTCTTCCAATCATACCAGATGGACAGCGGGACGCCGTTGAGCAAATTGGAAAGTTGCTGGCGGACGGCAAAAGCGGCCTGGGTTTCCAGCGTGACACCTTTGGTGTTCGAAGCATAGCCCCACTCGCCGCTGAGGATGGGGATTTTCCCGCGCTTCGACGGCGGCGCGAAACGGTCGATCATTACACGCAATCTTTGGTAATCCGCGGCGGCTGTTTCCGGTGGTTTATTGGGCGGCCGATAGGGATGAACGCTGACGCCGTCGAGAAATTCCAGCACGCCCGATTGCAAAAAATATTCCATATACTTCCAGTCGAAGCTCGACATGGCGGGAGCGATGACGGTGGCGGAAGGTTCGTCTGCCCGGATGGCTTTGGCGGTGGCCAGGGCCATGGTGGTGTACTCGGCGGCGTCCGGTTTGGGCCGCCAGAAATCGCCGTTCGGTTCGTTGTAAATTTCCCACAGGACGTGCCGCCCTTGGAAATGGATCGCCGCCGCCGCCGCCCAATGCGCGAAGGCGGCCACGCTCCCAGGATGGCGCGGGGAAGCCACATGCCGTTCCCGCACCGGTTTTCCGATCGCGCGCCGGGCCTCGACCATCGGCTCGTAAAGTTCGTTGACATAATCCAGGATGTAAATGGCCCGCAACCCGCGCTGTTCCAAATGGGCCGTCAACTCCTCATACTCGGTCCAATCATAGACTCCCGCTTTTCGCTCGGTCGCCTCCCAGCCGAAATCCATCCGCACAAACTTGAACCCAGCCTTGGCGATCAAGTCCAGATCGCGCGCGCGCCCGGTGACGAAATGAATATTGACGCCGACACCGGCGGGAATGACGGTCGGAGGAAGTTGGGCGTCGAGAGCCACTGGCAAAAGACCGAGCGCCAACCAAGAGGCAGAAAGTTTCATGCCTGCAAGGATGCGCCGAAAAGAGGGCCGGATAAACGACGAAAAAGCAGCCGCGAACAGGCGGCGCCGTTGCCGGGAAAACTCTTGCCAGCCGTCCCCAATCGCCTAACCTCCGTGCATGAAAGCCAGACTCTGCGCACTGATACTTCCCGTCTTCCTGGTGGCCTCAGCGAAGGCTCAACAGCCCTCCATTCCGACCGCAACCAATGCGCCGACGCCAAGCGGGGCGCCGTTTGACCTGGGAGGCAAGAAACTCATCGAATATGGCTGGGACGTTCCCACGCCGGCCCAGATGGCACAGGAGCTTCCAGTCATGGAAAAGCGGCCCTTCGAGGGAATTATCTTCACGCTGGGCGGCGGTCGTAATGCGTTCGCGACCAAACCGCTCGAGGCGGCCGCGTTCCAGGAGGATGCGCGCATCCTCCGCGGCCTGCAATTCACGCGCTTCACCAATAACTTCGTGCTTGTCTGGGGATCGCCGCCGGCCGACTTCGATTGGTTCGACGATGCCCAGTGGCACACCATCGAAGCCAACGCCGAATTGCTGGTGCATATTGCGCAAGCCGGACGGGTCCGAGGCATCTGCTTCGACCCCGAGCCCTACGACTTCAGCCTGTGGGACTACGCCAAGCAGCCCAAGGCCAAGGAGCATACGTTCGCTGAGTATCGAGCCAAGGCGCGCGAACGCGGCATCCAACTCATCCGCGCGTTTGAGAAGCCGATGCCCGGGGCCACGATCTTATCGTTCTTCCATCTGAGCATGTTCGATCGCTTTTCGACCCTGCCCGAGCCCGAGCGAGAACGGCGGATGGTACAGGAGAGGTGGGGCCTGATGCCCGACTTCTTCGTGGGCATGCTGGAGGGCGCC
>Ga0302324_100009769_pt1 | contig 19988 bp, 24 predicted proteins | sample Palsa_T0_1_FD_201949 | JGI IMG/M metagenome (GOLD analysis project Ga0302324, IMG submission 201949) | Peat permafrost microbial communities from Stordalen Mire near Abisko, Sweden - Palsa_T0_1 | ecosystem: Environmental > Terrestrial > Soil > Palsa > Peat permafrost | place: Sweden: Abisko...
TCGTGGGGCAGGGGCACGAGACGGGGCAGGGGCACGAGACGGGGCAGCGACACGAGATGGGGCCGTGAGCTACGCTGACCGGACGGATCCGGCCGCCTCAGGCGCCGTCTACTGGCTGGCCACGGACGGGGCGGCGCGTTTTGCGCGGGTGGGAAGCACTTTTCTTGGCGAGACCTTGCGCGCCGAGGCAGTTGAGATCATCGACCTCTAACGCGGGGCGGCCCACCGGCCGGAACGCATTTGCTTTCATCCGGCAATCGATCTAGACTTGTACAAGTTAATTGTACGTCTAACGAGACCGCTATGGCGCACCCGATACTGAGTATTTCCGCCGCCAGGCAAACATTTTTCGACCTGTTCGCGACCGTCACCGGACATCGAGGTCGTAAAATCGTCATCACCAGCCGTGGCGTCGGTAATCGCGCGGTGCTTGTCGGCGAAGACTATCTCAACGAACTGGAAAGCGCTGCGAAGCGGCTGCGCGATATGGAGTCCGGTAAGGCTAAGCCCGCCCGGGACTTCAAGCTCATCGGAAGCCTGAAATTTACGCGGGACGTCGATGAAGTGCTGGCCGAAATTCGAGTCGAACAGAAAGCCCTCTGGGACAAGAAATCAGCGTCGTTCGACAAGTAGACCCATGGCTACGGAGGATACGGCGCTCGCGGTGACGGATACGCATCCGCTGATATGGATGGCGGCGGGCAAATCCAAGCGCTTGGGTAGGGCGGCGCGCCGACTTTTTGAGCGGGCAGAAGCGGGAGAGTGTTCCATATATATCCCCGCGACGGCGCTCGTCGAACTGGGCGAGGCCTACTATAAAGGCGCGGCCACCGCCGACGTCTCATTCGAGACGTGGGTGCGGGCCGCTTTCGCAAGCGGCAAGTACCACGAGGCTGAATTGACCGCTGAGATCGTCTATGCGGCCCAGCGACTCTACTCCATCCCAGAACGTGGCGACCGGCTAATCGCAGCCACAGCCGTGGTCCTCGATCTGCCCCTCATTACCCGCGATCCGGAAATTCACGAAGCCGCCGGCGTCGAATGCATTTGGTCGTAGTGATCGACTCGGCCGATACGGTCCACCGCGCTCAGGGTTTCGCGAGCGCGGCGTGGAATCCATCGCTCGAGAGCATATTGAAGGCCGCGCGCAAAATCATGTCCGACATGACTTCGAAATAGTTTTCGGCTTTGTAGGAACGGCCCCACCGTGTGGCGTCGCCGTTCACGACACCCGACCATAGCTCCTTGCCGCTCCTGTCCTTGACGTGGATCATCAGCGAGATCTCGCCATTGTAGGTGCTGTCTTCCGTGACGAAGAACTTGCGGATGTCGCCGCTGACGGTGATGTCCGCATCGCCGTCGACGACGTTCAAGCCGGCGCTGCGCACGGTGCTCTTGAGGTGATCGGTGACGAAGACCGCGACATCGGTCGAGGTGGTCATCGGACGGACTTGGGCTTTTTCGCGGTTCTCGGCAACCCGGGCCGGATCCTGGCGCGTGTCGGCCAAGGGCTCGAAACGGATTTTCGTCGTGATCACTGCGCCGCTGAGATCGAGCGTGCCCATCTCGGAGAAAACCGACGTGGGCTTCCAAACCAGTGGGATGTTGTCCAGCGGGGCAGCGGCGAAAGCTGCTGCGTTGACGAGGAAAGAGCCGAGAAATGCGAGGGCAAGACAATGCTGGCGCATGCTTTGTTCCTTGAACGAGTGAACGAACGCTCCGACTGCCGGAGTTTTTTGTTGTTGGCCGTTATTCTAGTCAACGGGAGTTTCGCATGCCTGGATTTTGCGGTGATGTACATCCCCCCGACGAGCATGGCCAGGGGGGGATAAGAGGCTGGACGCCAACGTAAAGGCAGCAGTTGGCGTCCAGCCTCTTATCCCCCCCTGACCGAGCGCACCTGGTCGACGTACATCACCGCGTCGACGGAGCAATTCGAGTTGCCTTTGGCTCAGTGATGTCGAGCGGTATGAGACTTCACCCGGGAGGCTAAGACGCGGCCCGGCAACGGGGAACAGTTGCCGGTCCGCGTCTTAGCCTCCCGGGTGAATGCCACTAACCGGTCAACATCACCGTGCCGGTCAACATCACGGTGCCGAGATGCTGTAGGGAAGCGGCAATGGCGTGGCAGCGACGGGCACGCTCGCCGTCGCGTCACCGTCCCCCGCTTCCACGACGGATGAGGAGGCGGTGTCGGTCGCGCTCCCGCTCGCCTGCAGATTGAGCACGGCCAACGCTTCGAAGCCATCGCCGACCTGAATCGCCTCGACGATACGTCCGGCACGGCCGTCGCTCAGGTGAAGCGGGGCGCCTATGCGCCAGTCGCCCAGCGGCAGGCGCAATCGGTACAAGCGCCGCTTGATGCGGCCCAAGTGCTGGGTGCGGGCGATGATTTCCTGTCCCGTGTAGCAGCCCTTGCTGAAGCTGATGCCGTCCAGCAAATCGAGATTGAGCATCTGGGCGACAAAGGCCTCGCGCGTGGCCAGATATATCTGCGGTAGGCCGGCGCGAATGTCCGCCAGACGCCAGTGGTGTTCGACCTTCTCCACCCGAGAGGCGTCGCCGGCTAACCCGTGCTCCGCCAGGCTCCCCGCAGCTCCGATGACCCAGTAGCGGTTGCGATCGCCGTTGACCGCAGCAATGCCGATGCCATCCTTCTCTATATAGGAGGTGTCCGATGGCGCATCGATGCCGGCGGACGGCAGGCCTTGCGCACCATGGAGGCCCGCGACGCTCAGTGCTTCGCTGCCGTCTTCGATCTTTACCTTGGCTCGAAGCACGAACCGGCGCAGTGCTTCCATGGTCGGCGCAATCAGCTCACGTGGCAGGATGGCGGCGATCCCACTGGAATGGGGCAGCAGATGCATGAGCGCGAGTGCGCGCCCCTGTGGGCTCGAGTACGCGGCCAATAAGCTCCGGCTCTCCGAGAGGCGGCGCGTGTCATTGGATATCTGACCCTGCAGAAAGCTTTGGGCGTCGGGTCCGGTGAATCGCAATAGGCCCAAATGCGGTAATCGGCCCGATTCGGGCGGCGTGTCGGCGTTCATCAGCTATAAAATGGGTACTCGAACCCTAAAGTCAACAGGGCGCGAACGGAATGAATTGTTCGGTGCTTCGAGGCCCGGAGAAGGGGTGCTGCCGGCGACGAGTAAAATGCCGTCAAGTGCGGAGTAGGACTTTTCACCTAATCAACTGTTTCTATTGCGACGTTTTCTGGCAAACTTTCGACCCTGATGACGAACTCCGAAGATCAGATCCGAATCGAGACGCGGGCCAAACCCGATCAGAGCGAACACCCTGCCGCGACACCCGCTGCTCCACCCCGACCGCGCGAGGTCGGCGGCCGCGAGGGGCCGGAGCCCACGCGCTTCGGGGATTGGGAACTGCGTGGCCGTTGTATCGATTTCTGAGGAACGATGATGCCCGCACGCCCCCGTCCGCTTTCTCCCCATGTGGGGATTTATCGATGGCAAATCGGCAACAGCCTCTCGATATTGCACCGGGCGACAGGGATCGTTCTGGCATTGGGATTGCTTGCGCTCTGTTATTGGCTGACATCGTTGGCTGCCGGCGAAAAATCCTATGCCGCGGCGGCGGCGGTGTTTGCGAGCCCGATAGGCCTGGTGGCTTTGGCCGGCTGGACCTTTGCCTTCCTCTACCACCTGTTGAACGGTGTGCGGCATTTGTTCTGGGACGTGGGCCGCGGCTTCGAGCGCACACAGCGGCATGCCAGCGGTTGGCTCGTCGTGCTGGGGTCGCTGGCTTTGACCGCCTGCGTATGGGTTCTGGCATGGAATCATCACGCATGAGCTTGCGCAGCCCAGTGGGTCGGGTGCTCGGGTTGGGTTCAGCCAAGGATGGGACGAGCCATTGGTGGGCGCAGAGGGTGAGCGCCGTTGCACTGATTCCGCTCACGTTGTGGTTCCTGTTGTCGCTGCTGGCGCTGCCGGCGCTGGATTACGCGACGGTGAGGGCGTGGCTGTCGGTTCCCTTGAGCGGTCTTTTGGCCGTGCTGCTGGTTGCCGTACTCACGTATCACTCCTACCTGGGAACCACCGTGGTGATCGAAGACTACGTGCATGCCGCGGGCACGAAGCTATTGTCGCTGCTGCTGCTGAGATTTCTGTACGTGCTGGTCGGCGGCGCCGGCATATTCGCAATTTTGCACGTCGCGTTCGGATCCTGAAGACATGAGCGAATACAAATTCATCGACCACACCTACGATGTGGTGGTGGTCGGCGCCGGAGGCGCGGGTCTGCGCGCCACGTTCGGCCTGGCCGAAGCCGGCCTGTCCACCGCCTGCCTGACCAAGGTGTTTCCCACACGCAGCCACACGGTCGCCGCGCAGGGCGGCATCTCGGCGGCGCTCGGCAATATGGGCGCCGACGACTGGCGCTGGCATATGTATGACACGGTGAAAGGATCGGACTGGCTCGGCGATCAGGACGCGATCGAGTTCATGTGCAAGGAGGCGCCGGCGGCGGTCATCGAGCTCGAACATTATGGCGTGCCGTTTTCGCGCACCGAGGACGGCCGCATCTACCAGCGTCCGTTCGGCGGCATGACCACTCACTTCGGCAAGGGCATAGCGCAGCGCACCTGCGCGGCGGCCGATCGCACCGGCCACGCCATGCTGCACACTCTGTATCAGCAATCGCTCAAGCACGAGGCGGCGTTCTTCATCGAGTACTTCGCCCTCGATCTCATCATGGAGAACGGCGAGTGCCGCGGCGTGATTGCCCTCGACATGTCCGACGGTACCCTGCATCGGTTCCGTGCCCACATGGTCATCATGGCGACCGGTGGCTATGGCCGGGCATGGTTCTCGTGCACGTCTGCTCATACCTGCACGGGCGACGGCGGCGGCATGGCGCTGCGCGCAGGCCTGCCCTTGCAGGACATGGAGTTCGTGCAGTTCCATCCGACGGGGATCTATGGCGCCGGCTGTTTGATCACCGAGGGCTCGCGCGGCGAAGGCGGGTACCTGACGAATGCCGCCGGCGAGCGATTCATGGAGCGCTACGCGCCGAATGCCAAGGACCTGGCGTCACGCGACGTCGTCAGCCGCGCGATGACGGTGGAGATCCGCGAAGGGCGGGGAGTTGGTGCGCTCAAGGACCACATCTATCTGCATCTCGAGCATCTTGGCCCCGCGGTCATCAAGGAGCGACTGCCCGGCATAGCCGAGACCGCGAGGATATTCGCCGGGGTGGATGTCAACAAGGAGCCCATACCCGTATTGCCGACGGTGCATTACAACATGGGCGGCATCCCGTGCAATGTGCACGGCGAGGCAATCACCCGCGTGAACGGCAACGAGACGGTGGTTCGGGGACTGATGGCGGTGGGCGAGGCGGCCTGCGTGTCGGTGCACGGCGCGAACCGCTTGGGATCCAACTCGCTGCTCGACCTGGTCGTGTTCGGCCGCGAAGCGGCGCGCCACTGTGCGCGGGTGGTGAAACCGGAAACCGCGCATCGTGCATTCCAGGCCGACGCCGGGGACAGCGCACTGGCCCGCTTGGACAAGTTCAGGCATGCCAAGGGTTCGAGGCCCACCGCGGACGTGCGCCTGAACATGCAGCGGGTCATGCAGAGCGACGCCGCGGTATTTCGCACCGGCGAATCCTTGAACGACGGCAAGCGCCGGCTCGCGGAAGTCTTCGCCTCCTTCGCGGAGGTGCGGGTCACGGATCGTTCGCTGGTATGGAACACCGATCTCATCGAGACCTTGGAACTCGACAATCTGCTGGGACAGGCGGTCGCCACCATGCATTCGGCGGAGAATCGCCGGGAGAGCCGCGGCGCGCAGGCGCGCGAGGATTTTCCGGATCGCGACGATCAAAATTGGATGAAGCACACGCTGTGCTGGGTTTCGCCTGCGGGCGAGACCCGCTTCGACTACCGGCCGGTGCATCTGAACACCTTGACCGACGATGTGCAGTCGATCCCGCCCAAAGCGCGAACTTATTAAAGACGCGGACCCGGACCCGTAGGAGCAATCGATGGCTGAATTCTCGCTTCCCGCCAACTCCAAGGTGCGCAAGGACGGCCGCGTGTTCAAGGCGCCGGCGGGCGCCAAGAATGTCCGCGTCTTCAGGATCTACCGGTTCGACCCCGACTCGGCGGAGAATCCGCGCCTCGACACTTATGAGATCGACATGGACGCCTGCGGCCCCATGGTGCTGGACGCCCTGATCAAGATCAAAAATGAGGTCGATTCCACATTGAGCTTCCGGCGTTCGTGCCGCGAGGGCATATGCGGCTCCTGCGCGATGAATATCGACGGCAAGAACGGCTTGGCGTGCATCAGCGCCTGCGCCGATGTCAAGCGCGACATCGCGATCTATCCCTTGCCTCACATGCCGGTCATCAAGGATTTGGTCCCCGATCTGACCAACTTCTACGCTCAGTACGCCTCGATCAAGCCCTGGCTGCAGACCCGTACGCCGGCACCGCCCGACGGGGAACGCCTGCAGTCGAAGGAAGACCAGGAAAAGGTCGATCGGCCCTCGGCGTGTATCCTCTGCGCGTGTTGCTCCACCAGCTGCCCCAGCTATTGGTGGAACAGCGACCGTTACCTGGGACCCGCAGCGCTGCTGGCGGCCTACCGCTGGATCGTCGATAGCCGTGACGAGGCGGCCGGCGAGCGTCTCGACCAGCTCGAGGATCCATTTCGGCTGTACCGCTGCCATACCATCATGAATTGCACCGAGGCATGCCCGAAGGATCTCAATCCCGCCAAGGCCATCGGCGAGATCAAGCAAATGATGGCTCATCGCCGCCATTGATGCGTGCCCCGCTGCCGGCGGCCGGCCCTCAGGATCTCGGGAGACTGCGCTGGCGGTGCCGCCGCGGCATGAAGGAACTCGATGTGCTGCTGGCTCGCTATCTGGAGCGGTATTTCTGCAGCGCATCGAACCGTGAGCAAGATGCATTCAGACGGCTATTGGAGACCGAGGACACGATTCTCTACGCCTACTGCCTGGGGTCGCAGCAGCCGCCGCCGGAATTCGCGACCCTGATCGAGCGTATTACCGCCTACCCGGCCTCCGGTCGCGGCTTGTCATCCGATTGCAACCCGCACGCCGGCCAAAGGCCGTCCTGCGATCGAAACCCTCCCCCGGATCGGAAGCCGGCTGGCCGTCGCTGTTAGAATCCCAGGCTGTGCGCAAAGTCACGTTTAAAATCGATCAGTGCCGCGATTTGTCGAACTTTTCCTCGGCGGGTCGGTCTATCGCGACAGGCTGGTTTTTGAACTTGCCGGTTTGGGATCACGCATGAGCGTTGAAGAGAGTGACCTCAAACTGGTCGAGAGAGTCCAGCGCGGCGAGCGCGCGGCGTTCGATTTGTTGGTTCTGCGATACCAGCACAAGGTGCTGAAGCTGATCATGCGTTACGTGCACGATGCAACCGAGGCTGAAGACATCGCACAAGAGGCTTTTGTCAAAGCATTCCGTGCGTTGCAGTCATTTCGCGGTGATAGCGCGTTTTATACCTGGCTGTATAGAATCGCGATCAACACCGCGAAGAACGCCCTGGTCGCCACGAAGCGGCGCCCCATGGACTACGATCTCGACCTCCAGGATCCCGAACAATATGACTTGCACGCTCGTCTCGCGGAGTCGGAGACTCCCGAAGGCTTGCTGCTCACCGACGAGATTCGCGACACCGTGAATCGCGCCATCGAGAATTTGCCGGAGGACCTGCGTACCGCAATCGTTCTGCGCGAGCTGGAAGGATTGAGTTACGAAGATATTGCGCAAACCATGGACTGCCCGGTAGGTACTGTGCGTTCGCGAATCTTTCGCGCACGCGAGGCGATCGACAAGAAGCTACGACCCATATTCGACGGCGGCCTTGGTCGGCCTGAGGACACATGAGCGAACAAATTCGTGAACAAGTCTCGGCGTTTCTCGACGGAGAACTGCCCAGTTCGGAAACCGAACTCCTGCTGAAGCGGCTGAGCCGCGATGGAGAATTGCGCGAGAGCTTCGGCCGCTATGCCTTGATCGGCGAGGCGGTCCGCGGGGGCACCCACAGTCTTATGACAAAGGGCTTCGTCGGGCGCGTCAATCTCGCCATCGACGGTGAGTCGATACCGGTCAACGGGCACGCCCCGCAGAGTCGCTCTCCGCGATGGTGGCGGCCGTTCGCAGGAGCCGCCGTGGCCGCGGGTGTCACCGCGGTGGCCGTCGTCGCCCTGCAGCATCGGGCGGTCGCGCCCGGATTGCGGTCCGGTGCGGTGGTCGCCGTGCAGAGTGCAGCGGTGCGGGCGCAACCTTCTTTGCTGGCCCAGAACGCGGTTTTGCCCCAGGGCGGCGCACTGCAAATGCCCCGGGAGGCCATCTCCTATACCGTGCCGCCGGTGTCGCCGGCCGCTCCCGCGGCCATACCGCAGGCCCGGCTGACGAATTATGTTTTTGCGCACAGCCGATATTCCTCCGGCCTGGATCAGCGCGGGGTACTGGCTGATTTACTCATCGACGCCGAGGAGCAGCAGCCTGCGTCTCATGAGGCGCAGGCGCCCGTTGTTCCATGACCACGCTCGTTCGCCGTCGAGCCAACTGGCTGGTTCCATGCGCCGTCGTGGGCGCGCTGTTGACCGCGTTGCCTCAGCGCTCCCGAGGCGCCGACGACCCGCGGGAATGGCTGCAGAAAATGAGTCAGGCCTTGGCCACCCGCAATTACGACGGCACGTTCTTTCATTTGAGCGAGGGCCGCGTCGAGACCATGCGGATCGTGCACCGGGTGCGTGCCGGACGTGTGACCGAGCGGCTGCAGTCCTTGGATGGTTCCGGCCGGGAGTTCGTGCGCAACAACGATGAATTGACGTGTTACTTGCCTGACCAGCATACGGTGCTGGTGGAGCCCAGGCAGGATCGCGGCCCGTTTCTGGGGTCGCTGCCGCAGTTCGGCGCGGACGTGAACGAGTTCTATCGAATCGAGTCGTTGCCCGACACGCACATACTCGGCAGGGCGGCTCGGGTCATCGCCGTGAACCCCAAGGATCAATTCCGTTTTGGCTATCGGCTGTGGCTGGATGAAAAGACCGCCATGCCCCTCAAGACTCAGCTCTGCGACTCGCGCGGCCAGGTAATCGAACAGATATTCTTCGCGCGCCTGGACATGCCCGAGAATATTCCGGACAGCGATCTGACGCCGGCGGTGCACACCGACGGCATGCGATGGGTGCGCCAGGGACCCTCGCAGGAGAGTGCGTCGCCGACGGTGTCGGCCTTTCGGGCCAGCGAATTGCCGCCCGGATTTCACCTGACCGTGGCCGGCGCGCAGACCATCGGCGGAGCGACCGTCCCCGCAAGTCACTTGGTGTACTCGGATGGGTTGGCGACCGTCTCGGTATTCGTCGAGGCGCCGCCTGGCGATCCGCCAGGCGCAGACGCGAGCCCAAGCACGGCCGCCGAACCGCCCATGCAGGGCCTCGCGCGGGTCGGTTCGGGATACGCTTTTTCCACGATCGTGCAGGGCCACCAGGTCACCGCGGTCGGTGAGGTGCCCGCTCAGACCGTCGAGTTCATTGCCCACTCAGTCAGACCCTCCGACCGACCCGAACTCCCCCGCAGCCGCTGACCCGATGCCGCGGGAGTCCTTGCGCTTCCTGCTGTACTCGCGCCCCGGGTGCGGCCTGTGCGAAGAGATGCTGCTCGAACTGGCGGCGTTGCCGGAAGCCGGCTCGGTCGGCGTCGACGTGCTCGATGTCGATGCCGACCCTGCGGCAAAAGTGCGCTACGGCCATAAGATTCCGGTGCTGCTGTTCGGGGGGGAATTGGTGTGCCATGGGCGCCTGGACGTCGAGGAGGTACATAAGGCCCTCGCTTACCATCGCCGACCGGTATAATGAGGAGTTTGTCCAAACCCAGGCCTAGATGAAGAATATCCGCAATTTTTCCATCATTGCTCATGTTGATCACGGCAAGTCGACGTTGGCTGACCGATTCATTCAGGAATGCGGCGGGCTGGACGCACGGGAGATGCAAGCCCAGGTTCTCGACTCGATGGATCTGGAGCGTGAACGCGGGATCACCATCAAGGCGCAGAGCGTCACGCTGGCCTTTAAATCCGTCAGCGGCGAGCTGTACCAGCTGAACTTCATCGACACGCCCGGGCACGTGGACTTTTCCTACGAAGTATCCCGCTCGCTGGCCGCCTGCGAAGGAGCCCTGTTGGTGGTGGATGCCGCCCAGGGTGTCGAGGCACAGAGCGTCGCCAACTGCTATACGGCCTTGGAGCAGGGGCTCGAGGTGCTGCCGGTCATCAATAAGATCGATTTGCCCTCCGCGGATCCGGCCAAGGTCATCCATGAGATCGAAGAGATCATCGGCATCCCCGCCGAGGATGCCGCTCTGGTCAGCGCCAAAACGGGACTCGGCGTCGCCGAATTGCTGGAACAGCTGGTCAAGCGCATCCCGGCTCCCAAAGGCGATCCTGATGGTCCTTTGCAGGCGCTGATCATCGATTCCTGGTTCGACAATTACGTCGGTGTCGTTTCTTTGGTGCGCGTCATGAATGGTGCGTTGCACACAGGAGCCAAGATCCGCGTCATGTCGACGGGCCGCAGTCACCAAGTGGACAAGCTCGGCCGGTTCACGCCCAAGCCCGTGCCCCGCGACTCTTTGAATACGGGGGAAGTCGGCTTCGTCATCGCCGGCATCAAGGAAATCGACGGAGCGCCGGTGGGCGACACCATAACGCTCGAGAACAATCCCGCCCAAGTGCCGCTCGAGGGCTTCAAGCAGGTACAGCCGCGGGTGTTTGCGGGCCTGTTTCCCACGAGTTCCGATGACTACGAACAATTCCGCGAAGCGCTCAAGAAGCTCAAGCTCAACGATTCGGCGCTGCATTTCGAGCCCGAGGTGTCGACGGCGCTGGGTTTTGGATTTCGTTGTGGATTCTTGGGGTTGCTGCACATGGACATCGTGCAGGAGCGCTTGGAGCGCGAGTACGACCTCGATCTGATCACCAGCGCCCCGACCGTCATCTATGAGGTGCTGCTCACCGACGGGTCCGTGACCAACGTCGACAATCCGTCCAAGCTACCGCCCCAGGACCGCATTTCCGAGCTGCGTGAGCCCATCATCACCGCCAATATCCTGGTGCCTCCGGATCACGTAGGCGCGGTCCTGACCTTGTGCAGCGAGAAGCGCGGCGTGCAGAAGAAAATGCTGTTTCTCGGCAGCCAGGTGTCGCTGCAATACGAATTGCCCCTGGCCGAGGTGGTGCTCGATTTCTTCGACCGGCTCAAGTCCGCGAGCCGCGGCTACGCCTCCTTCGATTACGAATTCAGCCACTTCCAGGCCGCACCTCTGGTCAAGCTCGATGTACTGATCAACGGCGATCCGGTCGATGCGCTGTCGCTCATCGTCCACCGCGACAACTCCTACAATCGCGGCCGGGAATTGGTCGACAAGATGCAGGAACTGATCCCGCGGCAGATGTTCGACATCGCCGTGCAGGCGGCGATCGGCAGCCATATCATTGCGCGGGCCAGCGTCAAGGCCATGCGCAAGAACGTGCTGGCCAAGTGCTACGGCGGCGACATCACCCGCAAGCGCAAGCTTCTCGAGAAGCAAAAGGCCGGGAAGAAGCGCATGAAGCAGGTGGGTCAGGTGGAGATTCCACAGGAAGCGTTCTTGGCCGTTCTTCAGGTGGGTAAGAAGACGCATTGAGCTTCTTGCCGATCGACATCCCTTGTTTGAATTTTCGGGACCAATTTTCGGGGGTATTTCGTGAACGATGGCGATAGCGTTTTCATGGGCTTGCTGTGCGCGGGCATCGCGTGCGTGCTGGTCATTCTGGTGGACGGCTGGTTCTTCAGGCCCAAGCGCGATCCCGGTGCGACGAGCGTGGAGGAGCCGTGGCCGCCGAAAATGGCGGGGTATGTGCTGGTGGTCCTGTCGCTGGCGATGCTGTGGCGCCTGTTCCGCTACGAGGCCGTGGATTTCAGCCTGATGCTGGTGGTGGTCGGCGCCATTTCGGGCCTCATTTGGCTATTGGACTGGGCCTTCTTCGCCCGCCGCCGCAAGCAGGGCGCGGCCCTGGCGGGTACGGCCCCCGAACGCGTGCGCGAACCCATTGCCGTCGAATATGCGCGCTCTTTCTTTCCGGTCATCGTATTGGTGTTGGTGATACGGTCGTTTCTGTTCGAGCCGTTCCGCATCCCCTCCGATTCCATGATGCCGACCTTGTTCGACGGCGATTTCATCTTCGTCAGCAAGTATTCCTACGGCTTGCGTCTGCCGGTCAGCAATACGCTGCTGGTTCCCACGGGCACCCCGCAGCGGGGCGACGTCATCGTCTTCCGCCTGCCTCCCAATCCGAAAATCAACTACATCAAGCGGCTGGTCGGCCTGCCGGGCGATCGCATCCGGGTGGATGAGAACAACCAGCTGTACGTCAACGGCAAGCCCCAGCTCCAGGAACGCGGGCCCATCTACACCGGCCCGAAGCAGGATTTGTGGAACTACGCAGGCGCACCCACGGCTTCGGAGCAGCTGGGGGATAAGCGCCATCTCGTCATGTTCGCCAACGGTGGCGTCAAGACGGGCGAATGGGTGGTGCCGCCCGGGCACTATTTCTTCATGGGCGACAACCGCAATAACAGCAAGGACAGCCGATTCCAGGACGATATGGACGCCCCTGGGTTCGTGCCGGAGCAGAATCTCGTAGGTAAAGCGGTGCGAATTTGGCTTAATCTTGACACCCGTGACGGACCTCTCTGGCGCCGTATAGGAAATGCGATTCAATAACGGTCGGGGCCGCCTCGGCCCCGTTGAAAGGTGGCGCGCAGCGCCTGGGAACCGGCGCGCAGCGCCTAGGGAGATAGGGATATGACAAAGCAAATGCGCCGATCGCAGCAAGGCATGACATTCCTGGGGCTGCTCTGCATCCTGGTGCTGGTCGGCATCATCGGTTACGCGGGGATCCGCCTCGTTCCCGTGTACCTCAATTACATGAACATCGTGCGCACGTTGAATGCGGTCGCCGCGGACTTCAAAGGCGATAATCCCAGTCCCGAGGCGATTCGTACTTCCTTGTCCAGGCATTGGGAGGTGCAGGCCATCACCGCGGTGGACGACAAGGATATCGAGATCACCAAGGACGACAGCGGAATATCGATGCACGTGGCCTACGACGATTCGGAGCCGTATGTCGGCAACGTATCGCTGGCGGTGCATTTCGACAAGACCGTGAAGGTGCAGTGATTCCGCTGCGCCAGGCGGATGATCTGCTGGGTTGGGTCGAAGGTGCGTTCGGCCACGTTTTTCAGCATCCGGCGCTGTGCCATGTCGCCGTGACTCATCGCAGCGCCGGCGCCGACCACAACGAGCGGCTGGAATTCCTGGGGGATTCGATTCTCAATTGCAGCGTGGCGCGTTTGCTTTACGATGCTCATCCGCAGGCGGATGAGGGTGCCCTGTCGCGGCTCAGGGCGAGGCTGGTCAGCGGCGAGACTTTGGCGCAGATCGCGGGCGATCTCGGCTTGGGTGAGCACCTGCGGCTTGGATCGGGTGAATTGAAAACCGGCGGGTTTCGCCGGGCGTCGATACTGGCGGATGCCTTGGAGGCTATTTTGGGAGCGATTTTTCTGGATTCGGGGTTCGACGCAGCGGCGGCGGCCGTGGCGCGCATCATGGAGCCGCGGATGTCGGATTTGCCCGCGGCGGGCATGCTGAAGGACCCGAAAACGCGTCTGCAAGAAGCTCTGCAGGGGCGCGGACTGGCCTTGCCCGTCTATACCCTGACCGGAGCGACGGGCGACCCTCATATGCAGTCATTCACCGTGAGCTGCGAAATCCCCGTTCTGGAGCTCGTGGCCGTGGGCGAGGGCGCCAGCCGCCGCCGCGCCGAGCAGTTGGCCGCCGCGAAATTGCTGGATCTACTGCCGTCCGAGATGCGGAAGCCGGTATGAGCGATCTGAAGTTTCGCGCCGGGCATGTGGCCATCGTGGGCCGGCCGAATGTGGGCAAGTCGACCCTGGTGAATGCCTTGGTCGGGCGCAAGGTGTCCATAGTCACCGCCAAGCCTCAGACCACGCGGCATCGGATTCTGGGAGTGGTCAACCGTCCCGAAGCTCAATTGGTACTGGTCGACACGCCGGGCCTGCATGAATCGACGCGCCGCGTGATGAATCAATACATGAACCGGGTGGCGATTTCATCTTCCCAGGACGCGGACGTCATCCTGTTCGTGATCGAAGCCATGCGCTTCACCGACGAGGACTTGTGGGTGTGGGAACGCGTACGGGGCTTGAAGCAGCCGCTGTTTCTGGTCATCAACAAGGTCGATCGGGTGTTCCCGAAGGAGCAGCTGCTGCCCTTCCTCGAGGAGATGACGCAGCGCATCCCAGCATCGGGAATCATACCGATATCGGCCATGCAGTCTGATAATCTTGATCGCCTGGTCGATCTCATCGGTTCGCGGCTGCCGGTATCGCCGCCGCTGTTCGCCTCCGATGTGGTCACCGATCGGGACGAGCCGTTCCATGCGGCCGAGATCGTGCGTGAGAAGCTGACTCTGAAGCTGCGCGAGGAATTGCCCTATGGCATCAATGTGCAAATCGAACGCTTTGCGGATGAGAACAATCGCATCATGATCAACGCGGTCATCTGGGTCGAGCGTGCCGGGCAGAAGGCCATCGTCATCGGCCAGGGCGGCGAGCGGTTGAAGGAAATCGGCCGGCTCGCCCGCATAGAGCTCAACGATCTATGGCAGCGCTCCGTGCATCTCGAGCTCTGGGTCAAGGTCAAGGAAAACTGGGCCGACAGCGAGATGGCGCTGCGCCAGTTTGGGTACGACACGCTGTGAACGGCGCAGGCAGGCCGCCCGCACGGCGCGTGTGGTTGGCGCCTGCCTATGTGCTGCACCAATATGCCTACCGCGACACCAGCCGCATCGTCGAGGTTTTCACGGCGCAGTACGGACGGCTCACCCTGTTCGCGCGGGGGGCCAACGGACCCAAATCCACCTTGAGAGGCGTATTGCGGCCCTTTCAGCGCATGCTGGTGTCCTGGTCCGGCAGAGGCGAGGCCTGTCAACTCGTCTCGGCAGAGATCGACGGCCTGGCGACCAGTCTTGCACCTGAGCGGCTCATGAGCGGGTTCTATTTGAACGAGCTGCTGCTGAAGCTGACGCAGCGTTGCGATCCGCATCCCGAGATTTTCCTCTCTTATGCGTCCTGCGTGCAGGCGCTGTGCGGCGGGGAGATCGAGGAGCCCACGCTGCGCTGCTTCGAGAAGCGATTGCTGAACGATTTGGGCTACGGGTTGGATCTCGCGAGGACGAGCGACGGAGCCCCCGTGGATCGTGACGGATACTATCGGTTCGCCCTGCAAAGCGGCCTGCAGCGCTGCGTGGCCGAGACACCCGGCGCCGTGTACGGTCAATCCATGGCTGATCTACAGGCGGAGAGCTTCGGCGACACCCGCTCGCTGCGTGATGCCAAGCGCATACTGCGCACGGCCATAGACGAGTGCTTGGACGGCCGCTCCCTGAAATCCCGCGAAGTGGCGCTGGCCTTGCGCCACCGTGAGCCGTCGGAGGCGCGTGGGCCGCGGCGCCGGAACGAATCGCTGCAGGAGGAGTGTCCATGAGCGGCGGCGTCTTGCACCCGGGGATAGCCCTCGGCGTGAACATCGATCATGTGGCCACCTTGCGCCAGGCGCGCCGTGCTCGTTACCCCGACCCCTTGTATGCGGCGCTGGCGGCCGAGGAGGCGGGCGCCGACAGCATCACCCTGCATCTGCGCGAAGACCGGCGGCACATCCAGGACCGCGATGTCACGGTGATGCGCGAGGCCTTGCAGACCCGGATGAACCTTGAGATGGCGGTGACGGAGGAGATGATCCGGATCGCACAGAAGGTGCTGCCTCAGGATTGCTGCCTGGTGCCTGAATCCCGCCAGGAAGTCACCACCGAAGGAGGCTTGAACGTCGCGGGCCAGGGCGCGCGGGTCGGCGACGCCGTGCAGGCGCTCGGCGCCGCGGGGATCCGGGTCTCCTTGTTCATCGATCCGGATCTGGCGCAAATAGAGGCGGCGCAGCGCGCCGGGGCTCCGGTCATCGAGCTGCATACCGGCGCCTACGCTTACTCCACCGGCGCCGCCCGTGCCCGTGAATTCGAGCGGTTGCTCGGTGCGGCGAAATTCGCAGCGCGGCTCGGGCTCGTCGTGAATGCGGGCCACGGCCTGGACTACCACAACGTGGAGCCGATCGCTGCCATTCCGGAAATCGTCGAGCTCAACATCGGCCACGCCATCGTGGCGCGGGCAGTGTTCGACGGATTGGCGAAGGCCGTGCGCGACATGAAAGAGATGATGCGCGCGGCGCGGGCGTGAGGCGATATGATTTACGGCATCGGGATCGATGTGCTCAAGGTCGATCGCGTCGAGCGCGTGTACGAGAAGCACGGCGAACGCTTCCTGTCGCATCTGCTGATGCCCGAGGAGCGGGTGCAGTTCGAGCGTACGGCGCGTCCCGTCCGATTCATCGCCATGCGTTTCGCGGCCAAGGAAGCCATCGTCAAGGGCATGGGTACGGGGTTTGCGCACGGCATCTGGATACGTGACGTGGGCGTCGTGCAGAACTCCTGGGGCAAACCGGAAGTGGTGTACTCGCCGCGGGGCGCCAAGGTCCGCGACGGCCTCGGCATCGGTGAAGGCCACGTGACCTTGACCGACGAGGCGGGCCTGGTGGTGGCGGTCGCGATCCTCATGCGACGAGCGCCGGCATGAATACCCCCACATGAATACTCTGGTTTTCGACATCGAAACCGTTCCCGATACGGACCTCGGCAGGCGTCTTCATGGCCTGCATGATCTGTCGGATGAGCAGGTGGCGCAGATCATGTTCACCAAGCGCCGCCAGGAAACCGGCAGCGAATTCCTGTCGCACGAGCAGCACCGCGTCGTCGCGATCTCCGTGGCGATGCGTTCGAGGGACTCTCTGAAGTTATGGAGCCTCGGCGACGAGGGCTCTTCGGAGAAGGTATTGATCGAACGCTTCTTCGACGGCTTGGATAAGTTCACGCCGGATCTGGTTTCCTGGAACGGCGCCGGCTTCGACCTGCCCGTACTGCACTACAGAAGCCTGCTGCACGGCGTGACCGCCGCGCGCTACTGGGAAATGGGTGATTCCGACCAGAGTTTCAGGTACAGCAACTACTTGAGCCGGTTCCATTGGCGGCACATGGATTTGATGGATATTTTGTCGGGTTTTCAGGGGCGCGGCCGTGCGAGCCTGGACGACATCGCCACTCTGCTCGGCTTCCCCGGCAAGGTGGGAATGAACGGCGCCGACGTGTGGCCCGAGTTTCTGCGCGGTGGGCTTGGACGGATCCGCGATTATTGCGAGACGGATGTGCTGAACACTTATTTGATCTATCTGCGCTTCGAGCTCGTGCGCGGACATCTCAACCCGGCCGAACATGCCCACGAGGTGGCGCGCGTTCGCAAGCTGCTGGAAGAATCGAGCACGGAACATCTGAAGGAGTTTGCGGCGGCATGGCCCGTGAGTTGAGCTCCGGCGCCATTCAGGAAGCCGATATCCTGGATCTGGCGCATGACGGCAGGGGAATCGCGCGCCTCGACGGCAAGGCGGTCTTCGTGGACGGCGCGCTGCCGGGAGAGCGTGTCCGCCTGCGCATCATCAAGCGGCGCCGGCAATTCGACGAGGCCGGTTTGGTCGAAGTGCTGTCCGCCTCGCCGGATCGAGTCGAGCCGGCCTGCGCGCACTTTGGGATTTGCGGCGGCTGCTCCCTGCAGCATCTGTCGGCGCCGGCTCAAATAGCGGCCAAGCAGCGCCAGCTGCTCGATAATCTGGAGCGAATCGGCAGAGTGCGCCCGGAGCAGGTATTGCCGCCGCTGCGCGGTCCACAGTGGGCTTATCGGCGCCGCGCGCGACTCGGCGTGAAATACGTGCATAAGAAGGGCCGCGTGCTGGCCGGGTTTCGCGAGCGCGAGAAGCCCTACATAGCGGACGTAAAGCGGTGCGAGGTGCTGCAGCAGCCGCTGGCCGATTTGCCGCGGGATCTCGCCGCCCTGGTGGAAACGCTGTCCATCCGCGAGAAGCTGCCGCAGGTGGAAGTGGCCGCCGGGGATGCGGCGATGGCGCTGGTGTTTCGTGTTTTGGAGACACCCGATGCCGCGGATATGGAAAAAATCGCGGCGTTCGGCGTCCAGCAGGGCGTGCAGATATTTCTGCAAAGCGGCGGGCTCGACAGCGTACGGCCCCTGCTTCCGAGCTATGCACCTCTGAATTATGCGGTGGACGCCGGGCGCGTGGTCATAGAATTCGGTCCGGTGGACTTCATACAAGTCAACCGCGAGGTCAATGCGTCCATGGTGACGGCGGCGCTGGAGATGCTGTCACCGGCGCAGGACGACGCGGTGCTCGACCTGTTTTGCGGGTTGGGTAATTTCACGCTGCCGCTGGCGCGCCGCGCGCGGCGGGTGGTCGGGGTGGAGGGCGATTCGGCGCTGGTCGCCAAGGGCGAAGCCAATGCCTCCCGCAACGGCATCGGCAACGCAGCATTCTTCAAGGAGAATCTATTCGAACCGGCGCAGTTCGGGCCTTGGGCGAACGAGCGCTACGATCGGGTGCTGCTCGACCCGCCACGAGCCGGGGCCGCGGCCCTGCTGACGCGCATGGCGCATTGGCGACCGAGTCGCGTGGTGTATATTTCCTGCCATCCGGGGAGTTTAGCGCGGGACGCTGAGATCTTGGTTCACGACCAAGGGTTCAAGCTGACCCACGCAGGGGTGATGGACATGTTTCCGCATACGACGCACGTGGAATCGATCGCGGTGTTCGAGGCTCCCGCATGAGCCTCGGGCTGGGGCCGCTCATGGTGGATATCGCCGGCACGGAATTGAGCGCCGAGGATGTCGGCGTGCTCACCCATCCGCTGGTCGGCAGTGTGCTGTTGTTCACCCGAAACTACACTGATCCGGGGCAAATCACCGCGCTCACGGCCGCGATCCGCGCCCTACGTTCGCCCCATTTATTGATCGCGGTGGATCATGAGGGAGGCCGGGTACAGCGCTTTCGCGAGGGATTTACGCGTCTTCCGGCCGCGCGTCTGCTGGGCAGGCAGTATGACGAGGATCGGCGCGACGGCCTGGCGCTTGCACAATCGGTCGGCTGGCTCCTGGCCGCGGAATTGCGGGCCGTGGGCGTGGATTTCAGCTTTGCCCCCTGCGCCGACCTCGATTATGGCGTGAGCGAGATCATTGGCGATCGGGCCTTCCACAGCGATCCGGACTCCGTGGCCGCACTGGCCGTGGCCACCCTGACGGGCATGCGCGAGGCCGGGATGGCGGCGGTCGCCAAGCACTTTCCGGGCCACGGGGCGGTGGTGGCCGATTCCCATGTTGCATTGCCGGTGGACCGGCGCGAATTCGCCGATCTGGAGGGGGATATTCGTCCCTATCGGCCGCTCATCGACAACAATGTCCCTGGAATCATGGCGGCCCACGTGGTGTTCCCGGCCATCGACGCGCTCCCGGCCAGCTTGTCGAAACGCTGGATTACAGGGGTTTTGCGCGGTGAATTGGGGTTTCACGGCTGCGTATTCGCGGACGATCTGAGCATGGCGGGAGCCGTCGCATTCGGCAACGTCGTGGAGCGCGCCGAACTGGCAATTGCCGCAGGTTGCGACGTCCTGCCCATTTGCAATGACCGGTATTCCGTAGAATTGGCCCTGGACCGCCTCGGGGCCGATGCTGTTTCCGCGGCGTCGCAGGCCCGCTTGGTACGAATGCGTGCCCGTGGCGAGGCGCCGGTGGATTTGCACGACAACCGGCATTGGCAGGAGACGGCGGCACGGATCGCGGCGCTGCGGACCCCACCGCCGCCGCTGGTGCTGACAGAGGGCGAGTCATGACGGACTTTGACGCGGATATGTATCGGCGCTTGGTCGAGACTTCGCCCGAGGGAGTGGTGCTCGTGGACGCGCAAAACCCCGAGCGTCCTGT
>Ga0302324_100009772_pt1 | contig 19985 bp, 20 predicted proteins | sample Palsa_T0_1_FD_201949 | JGI IMG/M metagenome (GOLD analysis project Ga0302324, IMG submission 201949) | Peat permafrost microbial communities from Stordalen Mire near Abisko, Sweden - Palsa_T0_1 | ecosystem: Environmental > Terrestrial > Soil > Palsa > Peat permafrost | place: Sweden: Abisko...
CGAAGACCCGACGCCCTATCGGGTCTACCGCGCGGGCGATGACAAGCCCCGGCCGGACGCGAAGACCGCGGCGGGCCAAGACCGCCAGCGCTCGGCGAGCCGCCCGGGCGGTGAGCCCACCTCGGGCAAAGACCGCCAGCTCAGATCCGCCCGCCGCACGGACGCCGATCGCCCATACAAGGTCTACAGCGCGCGACCGCGCGGTCTCCGTGCGCTCCTGCGGGGTGAGGAGGACGCGGGGCTTCCCGATCAGGTCCCGGAGCCCGGTCGTCGCAGGCGCGACCGCGACGATCTCCCCCGCGAGCGCAGACGCTGGACGCGCCCCAGCTGGCGGCGGGTGCTCGCCTACCTGGGAACAGCCGTCGTCGCGTGGGTGTTTCTCTCGTTCGTGCTGTTCATGGTCAGCGCGCAGGAGCAGTCCGGGTCGATACCGGCGGCTGCACAGGCGGAGCTCACTCCCGGCGGGAACATGCTCACCTCCGCGAACACGATCCTGGTCCTCGGACTCGACAACCGCCCCACGACGGGTCCGGGGTCCAAGGAACCCGGCTCGAACTACAGCGAGACAGGCGCGAACTCGGACTCGATCATGCTCTGGCGGGTCGGCGGCGGCGTCTCACGCCGGCTGTCGATCCCGCGGGACACGGCAACCGACATCCAGGGGCTCGGGGTCGCGAAGATCAACGCCGCCTTCTCGTTCGGCGGCGCCGCCCTGGCGATCAAGACGATCAAGCAGTTCACGGGCCTCCAGATCAATCACGTAATCATCGTGGACCTGGCTAACTTCCCGAAGTTCATCGACGCGATCGGGGGGATCACGCTGAAGACCGACAAGGTCTGCTCGAGCATCAGCGGCGGCGCGGCCAACGGCGGGTTCACGCTCAACCTGAGCGCGGGCACGCACAACCTCGACGGAGAGCAGGCGCTGATCCTCGCCCGCACCCGCGAGAACAGCTGCAACCGCGCCGAGAACGACCTCACCCGCGAGATGCGCCAGCAGCAGATCCTCAACGCGATCAAGTCAAAACTGATGTCGCCGAGCACGTTCTTCCGCCTTCCCTGGGCGTCGTGGGCCGCGCCGCAGGCGCTCCAGACAGATATGGGTGGCTTCACGCTGATGAGCCTGTTCATCGCGAGCGAGCTCGGCGGCTCGGCACCCGTAGATGTCCTCAAACCGTCCGGATCTGAGGTCCTGCCCGACGGCGGTGACGCCCTGACGATGGCGCCGAGCACCGTCTCGGCGGCGGTCCGCAAGCTCGTCGGCGGCTGAGCCTCAGTCCGCCGCCGGCGTCTTGGTCTTCGCCGGAGTCGCGTCGGCCTTCTTCTTCGAGCTCGACGAGTCTGAAGTCGAATCCGAGGTCGAGGTCGAGCTCGAGCTGTCAGAGCTCGACGAGTCGGAGGTCGACGAGCTGGAGCTCGAGGAGTCGTCCTTCGCGTGCTTGCCCTTGGCCTCGGCGGCGTCCTTCAGCTCGCGCGCGCGATTCTTCGAGCCATAGTCGGTGCTGTAGAAGCCTGTGCCCTTGAAGTGGACGGCCACGGGAGAGAAGACGCGCTGGACCGGCGCTCCACAGACCTCGCACTCGGTCACCGGGTCGTCGGACATCCGCTTCATGACTTCGAAGTCGTGCCCTTTGTCGCAGCGGTATTCATAGGTCGGCATCGCTTCACGAAGTATAGCCGCCGGGGACGGGAAATCCGACGATTCGTTGGCACTCAGAGGGCGAGAGTGCCAACGACGCGGCGCCGGATAGCATCTCCTTCCCAGTGCCCGCCGACGTCGTCACCATGGACAAGATCGTGTCGCTATGCAAGCGGCGCGGGTTCGTGTTCCCGAGCAGCGAGATCTACGGCGGGCTCGGCTCGACGTACGACTACGGGCACTACGGCGTCCTGCTGAAGACCAACGTCAAGGGCCAGTGGTGGCGCTCGATGCTGCAGCAGCGCGACGACATAGTGGCGCTCGACTCGGCGATCATCTTGCATCCGAAGACGTGGCAGGCAAGCGGGCATCTGAACGGCTTCACCGACCCGCTCGTCGACTGCCGGACGTGCAAGCTCCGCTTCCGCGCCGACAAGCTCGAGGATGGACACTGCGGCCGCAAGCCGTCGAAGCGCCCCGGCGAAGCACCCGACTGCGACCTGACCGAAGCGCGCGACTTCAACCTGATGTTCGAGACGACCGTCGGACCCGTGAAGGAGGAGGGATCGACCGTCTACCTGCGACCCGAGACCGCACAGGGCATCTTCCTCAACTTTCGCAATTACCTGCAGTTCTCGCGCAAGAAGCCGCCGTTCGGGATCGCTCAGATCGGCAAGAGCTTCCGGAACGAGATCACCCCCGGAAACTTCATCTTCCGCACGCGGGAGTTCGAGCAGATGGAGATGGAGTACTTCGTCCCGCCGGACGAGGCGCCGCAATGGTTCGAGCACTGGCTGGAGCAGCGAATGGGCTGGTATGTCGGACTGGGCCTGCGTCCCGACCATCTGCGCCTGCGCGCCCATGAGGCGGACGAGCTCTCTCACTACTCCAGCGCCACCAGCGACGTCGAGTACCTCTACCCGATCGGGTGGCAGGAGCTCGAGGGCATCGCCAACCGGGGCGATTTCGACCTCAAGGCCCATGCCCTCAACTCGGGGCAGAAGCTCGAGTACGTCGACACCGCTTCGGGCGAGCGTTATGTCCCGCACGTGATCGAGCCGGCGGCCGGAGCGGACCGCGCAACGCTCGCATTCCTCGTCGATGCGTACGACGAGGACGAGATCGAGGGCGAGCAGCGCACCGTACTGCGCCTCCACCCGCTACTGGCACCGGTCAAGGTGGCCGTGCTCCCGCTCGTCCGCAAGGACGGTCAGCCGGAGCTCGCCCGCGAGATCTACCGCTCGCTCCGTGAGCGCGTGCAGACCGAGTACGACGAGGGCGGCGCGATCGGGCGTCGCTACCGGCGCCAGGACGAGATCGGGACCCCGTGGGCGGTCACGGTCGATCACCAGTCGCTCGACGATCTGACGGTCACGTTGCGAGACCGCGACAGCCTGACCCAGGACCGGATCTCGGTTGACGGACTGGGTGAGGAGATCGAGCGACGGCTCCGGGCCCCGTGGCGCTCACCCAAGCTGGTCTAGGGCTAGCGCAGCCGCGCGTTCGCGAACATCGCGAAGCCACCCGGGACGGAGCTCGCGCCCACGCCCTGCACGTCGACGTGAGGGTCCTTGAAGAGGGTGAACGTGAGCAAGCCTCCGAGCAGCGGCACGTCGGGTGCGAGTAGGAGCTCGCCGTCCTGGGCTCCCACGGTAGCGTCGGCGCTCAGCCCGAGGGCGCTCCCCTGGAGTACCAGCTTGCCGTCGCCGGACGCAATCGGCTCGACCGTGAGACCCGGCGGTAGCGCAGCCTGGAGGTCCGCCTCGGTCAGGATCGCCGTTCCCTTGAGGACGTCACCACGCTTGCTCAGCGTCACCTTGTGAAGGGTGATCAACCCTGTCTTGAGGAGGTCGATCGTCGCCACGATCGTGCCGACCTGAGCAGCCTGGTCGAGCAGGTGCCCCAGACCGCCCGTCGAGGAGTGGTAGCTCGCGAGACGCACGTCGATCCGGTCGGCCTGATGCCAGAGCAACTCAATCGCCGGGAACGCCGACACCTGGACGGAGATCACGGTGCCGGACCGCGCGAGCCGGTCGCGCAGCTGCTGCGCAGCGATCCCCGGCAGAACCAGCTGCGCGACGACGAGCAGCAGCACCACCAGACCAGCCGACCCGAGTAGCGCGATGCGTCGCATTCGCCGCGAACGTTACGGATGCGGCGAAACCAAGAAGCCAGCAGCCGCTGAACCCTTCACCCCACCGCGACTTCCCCCAGGAGCCCAGCCCACCCGCACCCGCCGTGGAAGTCGCAATGAACATCCCCCAAGCGCGCGCGAGAAACCACCACGCGCCCGAGAGGGGGATGTTCACCCCCCCAGCGCGCGCGGCGACCACCACGCGCGCTAGAGGGGAATGTTCACGCAGCGGGAGCGGGGTCCGGCGCCGGAGCTGGGGCCGCGGCGGGGGACACCGGCGAGTACTCGAACTCCTCCTCGGCGCCGAACAGCGTGTCGAGAAGCTTCGAACGGAGCTTCTCGCTACCGGCGATCGCAACGCCAGAACCGACCCCGGCGATAAGGACTGTGCGGCCGAAAGTCAGCCGCCGCTTGGCGCGAGCGCGCTTCGGCGTTTCCGTCAGCGCAACGGTGGCGTCACGGATCGCGTCGACGGCGGTGCGCAGGTCGTGGTGCAGCTTCTTATCGTCCAGCAGCACCTTCGTCGGCGCCTTGCCATTCGAGAGGCGACCGTAGGCGCTACGAGTCGCATCCAGCACCGTGCGCACGCTGTCGCGCAGGTCGGCGTCCTCGATGAGGCGCTGGATGTATGGGTTCGCCGTGGCGATGTTGGCGACATCCGCGGCGCTGAATGGCGCCGCCGCGGCCTTCGCTCTCTTGCGTATTGACATTGCTCTCCCTCCATGCTTTGGCTCGTGGTGACCAGGATACGCGAACTAACTCGGCTCTCGTTCGGGGGATACCCGGGCGCGCAAGCGGAATCACGCCGGGACAGCTCGCGCCCGGCGGCGCGCACGGGGCGTCTCGAGCGCCACTTCGAGCACCTGGTCGAAATCGCTTACGAACACGAAATCGAGATCCTTGAGCAGATGCTCGGGGATGTCCTCGATGTCGTGCTCGTTCAGGGCGGGGGCGATGATCTGGCGGATCCCTGCCCGCTGGGCTGCGAGCGCCTTCTCCTTCAGGCCACCGATCGGGAGCACCTGGCCTGTCAGCGTGATCTCGCCGGTCATCGCTACGTCGGCACCAACCGGGCGACCCGACAGGAGCGAGGTGAGAGCGGTCGCGATCGTGATACCCGCGCTCGGGCCGTCCTTGGGGATCGCGCCCGCCGGCACGTGGATATGGATGTCGTGCGTGGCGAAATAATCTTCCGGCAGCTCCGGGAACAGCTCATCTGCGTGACTGCGGACATAGGAGAGCGCGGCCTGCGCCGATTCCTTCATCACATCGCCGAGCTGACCCGTGATCTGGAGCCTGCCGCTGCCGTGCATCGCCGTCGCCTCGATGAACAGCACGTCGCCGCCCACGGGCGTCCACGCAAGCCCGGTCGCGACGCCGGGCCGAGCGGTCCGCCGGCGCGACTCAGAATAGAACTTGCGCCGGCCCAGGAGCTGCCGGACGCGCGGCTCGGTCACCATCACCTTCCGCTTCGCGTTCCCCTCCGCGAACTGCCTGGCGACCTTCCGGCAGACCGCTCCGATCTCCCGCTCGAGCTGCCGGACGCCGGCCTCGCGGGTGTAGTCGGCGATGATGACCCGCAGCCCGGCGTCGGTGAAGGCGATCCTGCTGTCCTTGAGCCCATTGCGCTCGATCTGGCGCGGCACCAGATATCGCTTCGCGATTTCGAGCTTCTCGGCCTCGGTGTAGCCCGCCAGCTGGATCACCTCCATCCGGTCGCGCAGCGGCCCGGGGATCGTCTCGAGCGTGTTCGCGGTCGTGACGAACATGACGTGGGAGAGGTCGAAGGGCAGGTCGAGATAGTGGTCGCGGAAGGTGCGGTTCTGCTCTGGATCGAGCACCTCGAGCATGGCGCTCGACGGATCGCCGCGGAAGTCGGCGCCCATCTTGTCGATCTCATCGATCATCAGCAGCGGGTTGTTCGCACCCGCGTCTCGCATCGCGCGGATGATCGTGCCCGGCATTGCGCCGATGTAGGTGCGCCGGTGACCGCGGATCTCTGCTTCGTCGCGCACGCCGCCGACGCTGATCCGTTCGAACTTGCGTCCGAGCGCGCGGGCGATCGAGCGCCCGAGTGATGTCTTGCCGACGCCGGGTGGTCCCACGAACAGCAGGATCGACCCACGCGCGTCGGGCTTCAGGATCCGCACGGCGAGGAACTCGAGGATCCGGTCCTTGACCTGCTCGATGTTGTAGTGATCCTCGTCGAGCACCTCGCGCGCGTGCGCGAGATCGAGCTTGTCCTCGGTCGAGATGTTCCACGGCAGCGCCGCGATCCACTCGAGGTAGCCGCGCACGACGCCGTACTCGGCCATCGCCGGTTGGAGGCGCGCGAGCCGGGCGAGCTCGCGGTCGGCCTGCTTGCGTGCGTCCTCGGGGAGGTCGAGCGCCGCGAGCTGCTCCCGGAGCTCGTCGGCCTCGGCTTGCGCCTCGTCGGTCTCGCCGAGCTCCTCCTGAATCGCCTTGAGCTGCTGGCGAAGGAAGAACTCGCGTTGACCCTTCTCGAGCTCGGACTGAACCTGCGACTGGATTTTCGACCCGATCGCGACCAGCTCGAGCTCACGCGCGAGGATCTCGGACAGCCGCCGCAGCCGCTTGGCGACATCGACCTCCTCGAGCAGCGCCTGCTTTTCCTCGGTCTTCAGCCGCAGCGCGCCCGCGATCAGATGCGACAGCGCGCTTGGGTCATCGACGTTTGCCACCATCACCTGGAGCTCCTCGGGGAGATATGGCACCTCCTCGACGATGCTCGAGAACGTCTGCTGGACATTGCGCATCAGCGCGACCAGCTCTGGCGTCTGCTTGACGATGTCGGGCGCTTCGGAGATCTCCGCCACCAGGTAGGGCTCGGTCTTCTCCCAGCGCTCGATGCGGATGCGCTGGCCGCCCTGGATCAGCACCCGGATGGTCCCGTCGGGAACGCGGATCATTCTCGCCACGACGCCCAGCACGCCGACCGAGTACAGGTCGTCGGGACCCGGCACCTCGACGTCGCTGTTGCGTGTGGCGACCATCGCGATCGTGCGATCGCCGCCGAGCACGTCGTTGATCAGCTCGACGCTGCGCGCCTGCCCGACATTCAGCGGCACGAGCATGTCGGGGAACGTGACCAGGTCGCGCAGCGGCAGGACCGGGGCCGCGTCGGGCAGAGCCCGTTGAGCGCCGACCTCCACCACCTTGGGGCCACCGTCACTGGCCCCGATCTCGATCACCGAGGCCCCTCCGGGGACTGGTTGATCTCGATCGGAACGCTGCGTGAGCGTGACTCGGACTGGGCCAGTGGAAGCTCTACGCGGAGGATCCCGTCCTCGTAGCGAGCCTTCGCTTCCCCGGCGACGGCTTCGCCCGCCAGCTCGACCACCCGGCGGAAGGGGCCGTGCTCGATCTCAACCTGCTGGTAGACCTCGCCGTCGGCAGCCGCCGGCTTGCGATGGCCGGCGAGGATCAGATGCGAGCCCTGGAGCTCGAGGTCGAGGTCGTCGAGGTCGATCCCGGCAAGCTCGGCGGTCACGATCACTCGCGGCGGATCGGAGGCGTACGTCACGTCGACCGCGGGAGAGAAACCGGCTCGCTTGCGTCCCAGACCGGTGCGCTCGAAGACGTCTCCGAACAGCTCGTCCATCTCGCGTCGCATGCGCTCGAAGTTGGCAAACAGGTCGCGGTCGGGCATCTCGTCACAGCGTACCCGGAGGTCCCCGACTGCCTGGCTATACCGTGTAGGTCTCGCCCTCGGCGGCGAGCTCGACGGGACCGCCGTAGCTCCGCTCCGCCTCGGACTTGACCCATGCCGGATCGAGCTCATCGGAGATGTGGGTGATCACGAGCCGGCCGGCAGCAGCGCGGCGGCCATGGTCACCGGCCTCGCAGGGCGTCAGGTGCCCGCGCACGCCGGTCCGTTCGGGACGCGGCAGCGTGGCCTCGATCATCAGCACGTCCGTGCCGCGCGCGAACTCGACAAGCTCGTCGTTCGGGCTGCAATCGGCCCCGTAGGTGAACCGCCCGCCCCCGTTGCCCCTGCACGACAGCTCCACCGCGAACGTGGTCAGGTAATGGGGGACCTCACAAAAGCGGACCGAGAACGGACCGACCTCCAGCTGCTCGGTGCCGTCGTACTCGTGCAGCTGGAAGGCATGTTCAACCAGCTCCTCGTTGCCCCAGTTCGAGACGATGCTCCGAAACGTCTCGGCAGCGCCGCGTGGCGCGTAGAGCTCGGGGCGGGCGGGGTGGTCGGTCCCGGGCCAACCGGCGACGGGCACTGGCTGCTGGCGCGGCGCATAGGTCAACGCGTACGCGAACGGCACCAGATCGAGCATGTGGTCAGCATGCAGGTGGCTGATGATCACCGCATCCACGTCCACGTAGTCGCGGAACCGCCGCAGCTTCGAGAAGACGCCGTTTCCACAGTCGAGCAGCAGCCCGAATCCGTCCTGTTCGATCAGATACCCGCTGCAGGCGCCTCCGGCATCCTGCCAGGCTGGGGACTTTCCCAGCACGGTGATACGCACGTCTCTCCTCTCATTCCTGACAGCAGGACTTTAACCTGGATCCGGCGCACGCGGCGTTGCAGCGTGTCTGAGGCTCGGGCGTAGCCAGCTACGATCCCGGCAGGTGAGCCGGGAAGACTGGTCGGCAGCCCTGCGACCTGCCCGGAGCCATGTCCGCCGACCACACCAACCTTTGATGTTCCCGCTGTCGGAGTGGCGGCGAGAGGCGCTGCGGACGAACCTCTGGGTCGTTCCCGTGGTCGAGGTGATCGGCGCGGTGGCCCTTTACGCCGCGACGCACGCGATCGATCGCGCCGCCTTCAACGGCACGCTCCACCTGCCCTCATGGGTGATCTCGGGCACGGCCGATGCCGCCCGCCAGATCCTGACCGCCCTGGCCGCCGCGGTGATCACGGTTGTCGGGGTGGTCTTCTCGATCATGATCGTGACCCTGACGCTCGCGTCGACCCAGTTCGGGCCGCGGATGCTGCGCAACTTCATCCGCGACCGCGGTACCCAGATCACCCTCGGAACGTTCGTGGCGACCTTCGTCTACGCGACGCTCGTTCTGGTGTCGATCCCCGGGCCGCTCAGTGACGGCCGTCAGTTCGTCCCGCACGCATCGATCACCGTGTCGGTCGCGCTCGTCGCCGTGTCGATGGGCGTGCTGATCTATTTCATCAACCACATCGCGATCTCAATCCAGCTCCCGCAGGTGATCGCGAGCATCGCCCGCGACCTGTCGCGGGCGATCGACGCCGAGCGAGGCGACGGCACCACGGTCGAGGCTGGGCCTTCCGTGGCGGAGCTGCTGGCGCGTTTGCGCCGCGGCGGTGGCACCGTCCCGGCCCCCGCGAGCGGCTACCTCCAGTTCATCCGCCACAAGACACTGGTCGGCCTTGCGACCGAGAAGGGAGCCGTGGTCAGGCTGCTCCACCGCCCCGGGCAGTTCCTTGTCCAGGGTCAGCCGATGGCGATCGTCTGGCCGGCACAGGCCGCGGACGCGGTGACGCTCGAGCTACGCCGGGCGCACGTCACCGGGCCCAACCGGACGCTGACCCAGGATCTCGCCTTTGCCTTCGATCAGCTCGTGGAGATCGGCATCCGCGCGCTGTCGCCGGCGGTCAACGACACTTTCACCGCACTGACGTGCATCGACTGGCTGGGCGAGAGCTTGTGTCGGGTGACCACGAGCTGGCACCCGACGCGCGTGCACCGCGACAGCCTCGGCTACGTGCGCGTGATCACGGCGCACGTCAGCTGGGAGGGTCTGGTCGAGCGCGCGTTCGAGAAGATCCGCCAGGCGGGGCGCGGCATGCCGGCGATAATGATCCGTCAGCTGGACGCGCTCACGAAGATCATGCGGCTGGCCACCAGCGCCGAGCAACGCGAGACCCTGCTGAAGCAGGCCGAGATGATTCTGCAGTCGTGCGCGGAATCGGTTCCTGAGCCCTCCGACCGCGCCGACGTGCGAACCGAGTACGACCTGGTGGTTGCCGCTGCCGCCCAGCGCACCGGGCTCGCGCCTGCCCCGGTCGACGAGCCGGGACTGGACGACGATGTCGCCGGCTGGACCCCTAGCTGAGGCGCGCGCGTCGCGCGCCCGCACGACGCGCGTGCGGCCCGCGCCGGCACGCCCGGACGACGCTCAGTGCTTGTCGTCGCCGTGACGCGAGGGGTCGACCGCCCAGCCGACGAACACGGCGAGCAGGACGAACACGATGAAGCCGCCGATCAGAGGCGCGTACATGGCTGGGAAACATACCGGGCCGCGGGGCCGTCCGCATCCGCTCGGCGTCGGAGCGCCCACATCCCACGGCCCGCACCCCGAGCCGGGCGCTCACGCGTGCAGCGCTACCTGCTCCTGCGCCGTCGGGAACGCCCATGCGACCTGCAGGCTCCGCTCCTGACGGAAGACGAACCGCAGCTGCTTGGGCGGGCGAAGCCCGTCCGGATGGGCGGGCCGGAACGTCGGACATGGGCGGGAACCTGAGATGGCGCAGAGGCTGTTCTGACCGAAAAAGCAGTTCTCGCAGCTCGCCTTCATTGCCCGTGTGCGCCCTTCAGCCATGCCCGATCCATTCCTCTTCCGTGTGGTTGAAACCAACTCGACGACCTCACCATCAAACTGAGTTCGCCCCCGTGCCGCAACCTCGTTTCCCGGAAAACGCATGAACTTCTCAGCTCTGCTGATTCCCTGCAAACAGCGGGACTTTTTGCGCCCGGCCCCAGAACGACCCGCATTTTCCGTAGCTTTCCGGCGGTGCCCGGCCGACGTGTCCAGCTGTTCGTCACCTGTCTCGTCGATCTGCTCTACCCCGGCGTGGGCGAGCGCACGGTGGCGCTGCTCGAGCGTCTCGGCTGCGAGGTTGCGTTTCCCACATCGCAGACGTGCTGCGGCCAGCCCGCGCTGAGCTCCGGGTACCCACGTGAGGCGCTCAGGGTGGCCGACCGATTCCTCGACGCGTTCGCCGACACCGAGGGACCGATCGTGGCTCCCTTCGGGTCCTGCGTGCACATGGTGCGCCACCACTACCCGCGCTTGTATCAGGGAGAGCGCGCCGCGGTCGCCGCCCGGCTCGCGGCCCGCACGTACGAGCTGTCGAGCTTCATCGTCGACGAGCTCGGCCAGGAAACGGTCGGGGGCAATTACCCGGGCCTAGGAGTGACCGCCGTCGCCTACCACCACGAGTGCCACATGCGGTACGGCCTCGGCGTGACAGATGCACCGATCTCATTGCTGCGCGGCGTCGCCGGCTGCACGATCGTCGAGCCGGCGAGGGGCGAGCTGTGCTGCGGATTCGGCGGGACCTTCTCGCTGAAGCTCGGCGACGTCTCGGTTGCGATGGCGGACGAGAAGCTCGACAGCGCCCTCGCGGCGGGAGCGCAGGCGATCATCTCGACTGATGTCGGCTGCCTCATGCACCTCGAAGGTCGCGCGCGCCGGCGCGGCCTGGAGCTCCAGCTTCATCACCTCGTCGACCTGCTCGAGCCGGACGGACGGCTATGAACGGTCCGCGCGCTCCGGGCGGACTCGTGATCGAGCCGCCGCGCGGCCGACCGGACCCGGCGGTGGTGCCGAACCTCCACCGCGCCGCTGGCAATTGGGCCGCACACCGCGCCAACGCGAGCGGGCGGGTCGACTGGGAGGAGTGGCGCGAGCGAGCACGCGCGGTTCGCGCCGACGCCGTGCGCAACCTTCCGGAGCTGCTCGAGCTGCTCGAGGCTCGCGTCGTCGCAGCCGGCGGGCACGTCCATCACGCGCACGACGCTGAGCAGGCACGCAACCACATCGTGCGGATCTGCCACGAGGCGGGTGCGACGCGCGCGGTCAAGGGAAAGTCGATGACGAGCGAGGAGATCGATCTCGGCACCGCGCTCGCGCAGGCCGGGATCGAGGCCGTGGAGACCGACCTCGGCGAATACATCGTGCAGGCGATGGGAGACCGGCCCTCGCACATCCTGGCTCCCGCCGTTCATCTGAGCGCCGGCCAGGTAGCCGACCTGTTCGCGCGGGAGTCCGGGCGTCCATTCGACCCCGATGACACGGCCGCACTGGTCGGCTACGCGCGCGGCGTTCTACGCCGGCGGTTCCTCGCCGCCGACGTCGGGATCACCGGAGTCAGCCTCGCGGTCGCCGAAACCGGCACCCTCGCCATCGTCGAGTCGGAGGGGAACATCCGCATCGCGACGGCGCTGCCGCGCATCCATATCGCGCTGATGGGGATCGAGAAGGTGATCCGCGACTGGGAGGGCGCCGGCCATCTGCTCCAGATGCTGCCGCTGGCCGCCCACGGAACGTTGGCCGCAGCCTCGACGTCGTTCATCACCGGGCCGGCGCGCAACGGCGACGATGGTCCGTCGCAGCTCCACCTCGTGTTGCTCGACGGCGGCCGCTCGGCGATCCGTGGGACGGCGTTCGAGGAGGCGTTGCACTGCATCCGCTGTGGCGCCTGCCTGTATGCCTGCCCGGTCTACCGCCAGGTCGGCGGGCACGGCTACGGGACCACTTACAGCGGCCCGATCGGCGCTGTGATCACGCCACTGCTGTCAAGCGAGGGCGACGCCGACGCGCTCCCCGGGCTCTCCTCCCTGTGTGGCGCCTGCGTCGAGGCGTGCCCAGTGAAGATCCCGCTCGATGATCAGCTCGTGATGCTGCGCGCACGGACGCACCAGCGTGACCCGGCACGCGGTGAGGCGGCGCTGTTCGCGGCCTGGGCCCGCCTATGGTCGCGCCCCTCGGCGTATCGCGCCACGGCGGCGACCGCGGGCCGCGCCCTGCGTCCGCTGTGGTCGGCGCTCGCACGGGACGGCTGGCAACGCCGTGCGCCGTTCCCTTTCTCGGGCTGGACCGACAGCCGCGACGCGCGCTCGCCCGACCCCGAGCCCTTCCATCTCCGCTGGCGGAGGCGACGCGGTGGCAGCGGCTGAGAGCAAGGACCAGCTGCTGAGCCAGTTTCGCGCCCGCCTGGAGGAGCTCGACGCCAGCCTGCACGAGGCGCCGTCACTTGCGGCGGCGCGCGCCGCCGCGCGCGAGCTGATCGGCGGCGCGACGGTCGCCCGCTGGCGCGACGAGGCCCTCGACGGGATCGTCGAGCACGGGCAGGAAGCGCCTGCCGTCGACGCCGAGGTCTCCCTGATCCTCGCCGACGTCGCCGTCGCGGGTACCGGCGCGGTCGGATTCGCCCACCGCGCCGGACGACCGCGGTCCGCCGGGGTGCTTCCCCCCCGACAGGTCATCCTCCTCGGCGCCGCCGATCTGGTGGCCGACGTGGCTTCGGCGCTGCGCCACGTCGGCCTGCAGGCGGGCGACGCGGCGCTCCCCGGCAACGTCGTATTCGTCGCCGGACCGAGCCGCACGTCGGACATCGAGCAGCGATCGATCCGGGGCGTCCACGCGCCCCGGGAGGTCGCGGTTGTCATATTCCTTGGGTGAACATCCTCGTCACCGGAATCACCGGCTACGTCGGGTCGCGCCTAACGCCGCGGCTGCTGCGCGACGGGCATCGGGTTCGCGGCTTCACGCGTCATCCGGGCCGCGTGGAGCTGGGGATACCCGTGGCGACGGGTGACGCGGTGACCGGAGTGGGACTCGACTACGCGCTCCACGGCGTTGACGTCGCCTATTTCCTGATCCACTCGATGGAGCCGTCCTCGAACGGCGCGTTCGACGTGCGGGAGCGCGCCGCGGCGGAGAACTTCGCCCGCGCAGCCGTGGACGCGGGAGTACGCCGAATCGTCTATCTCGGTGGGTTGGTCCCCGCCACCGGGCCTGAATCACTTCATCTCGCGAGCCGGCTCGAGGTCGAGAACACGCTGCTCGACGCCGTTGCCGACTCCGTCGCGCTCAGAGCCTCAATCGTGATCGGCGCGCGATCGCGGTCGTTTCGCTTCCTCGTGCACCTGGTGGAGCGACTACCGGTGCTCGCAGTTCCCGCCTGGAACATCCATGTGACGCAGCCGATCGACGAGCGTGACGTGATCGAGCTGCTCGCGCGCGCTGCGACGAGCGACCGGGTGGGAGGCGAGTCGCTCGACATCGGTGGGCCCGACATCGTCTCCTACGGTGAGCTGATCGACCGCATCCGCCATCACATGCTCGTGTCGCGCCCGACGATCTCGTTCAAGCGACTCACCGTGACTCCGATTGCCAGCCGGGTCTCGGCCGTGATCGCCGGCGAGGATCACGCGCTTGTCGGGCCACTGATGGAGAGCCTGGGTGAGGATCTGCTACCGCGGGATGATCGCGCCGTGAAGTTGCTCGGTGTACGAATGCATTCGCTCGACGCGGCAATCGAGCGCGCGCTACGCGAGTGGGAGTCGGCCGAGCGACTGACCGCCCGGTAGGTGGGTTCGGTCACCCGATTTGCTGCCAAATCCGTAGTGTCTCCTCCGACATGAGCCTCGTCCATACTCAAATCCGGATCAACGCGCCGGTCCGGCAGGTGTGGGACGTCGTGATGGACCCGAAGCGGCTGCACGAATGGGTGAGCATCCACAGGTCGTTGGAGTCGTTCTCGCCGGGACCCCCAAGAAAGGGCTCCACGATGGTCCAGAACCTGCGTATCCGCGGCGTCACATTTCGTGTGCAATGGACGCTCGTCGACGTGAAGGAACCCTGTCTCGCGGAATGGGAGGGCAAGGGGCCCGCCCATTCCCGCGCGCGCACTCGTTACGAGCTGGCCAGCGATGGCGACCAACACACGCTGTTTGACTACACGAATGAGTTCACGACCCCGGGCGGGCGCCTGGGTGTGGTCGCGAGCAGGGTGATCGTGGGGGGGACATCCGAGCGCGAGGCCCACACGTCGCTGAGGCAACTCAAGGAACTGGTAGAACGACAACCGTGAACGCCAACAGGTGCTTTCTGTATCTTTACTCGATTACCTTTGACTTACGACACCCAGAGAGGGATACACATGGCCGGTTTCGTTGACACAACAGTGAAGGACATCGATGAGCGGCTCCGCGAGCTCAAGGACGAGGTCGGCAGGCTCGAGGCCGCCCGGACGGCACTGACGAGCGACGGCTCGCGACCGGCTGCTCCACGCCCCACGCGTGCACGGCGCAGCGCGCCGAGGCCCACTGCCGGCGCGGCACGACGTGGCCGTCCCGGACGCCCGCGCGGCCGGCGCGGCGGTAACACCCGCGCTAGCCAGGCGCTCGACCTTGTGCGTTCAGAGCCGGGAATCACCATCCCCCGGCTTGCCGAGGCGTTGAAGATCCAGCCTAACTACCTGTACCGGGTGATGCCGTCGCTCGAGAAGGACGGCAGCATCAAGCGCAACGGGCAGGGTTGGTTCCCGGCAGGGAAGTAAGGCTCTGCCGCGCATAGCGTGGGCCGCCAACAAGGCGGCGGCCCACACTCACGCGCTAGATCAAGCCGAGCTGCCTGACTGCGTCGCGCTCCTCCACGAGCTCGCTCACGGTGGCGTCGATCCGTGCCCGCGAGAACTCGTTTAGATCGAGTCCCTGAACGACCTCGTAGGACCCATCAGAAGTTGTGACCGGGAAGCTCGAGATGATTCCCTCCTGCACGTCGTAGGAGCCGTCTGACGGAATCGCCATCGAGACCCAGTTGCCGGCGGGCGTGCCGAGCACCCAATCGTGAACGTGATCGATTGCCGCGTTTGCGGCGGACGCGGCACTCGATGCGCCACGCGCCTCGATGATCGCCGCACCCCGCTTCTGTACCGTTGGGATGAAGTCGCCCTCGAGCCACTCCTGGTCGTCGATCAGCTCGGCGGCATTCTGATCGTTCACCTTCGCGTGGAAGATGTCTGGGTACTGGGTGGCAGAGTGGTTGCCCCAGATCGTCATGTTGGTGATTCCCTTCACGGTCGCGCCTGCCTTGGCCGCGAGCTGGGCGATCGCGCGGTTGTGATCGAGCCGCGTCATCGCGGTGAAGCGTTCGGATGGGATGTCCGGGGCGTTGCTCATTGCGATCAGGCAGTTGGTGTTGGCCGGATTGCCGACCACCAGTACCTTCACGTCAGGTGCCGCATGATCATTCAGCGCTTTGCCCTGTGGCTTGAAGATGCCTCCGTTCGCCTCGAGCAGATCTGACCGCTCCATACCCTTGGATCGCGGGCGCGCTCCAACCAGCAGCGCGATGTTGACGCCGTCGAACGCGGAGGCCGGGTCGTCGTGGATGTCGATCCCCGCCAGCAGCGGGAATGCGCAGTCGTCGAGCTCCATCGCGGTCCCCTCGGCAGCCTTCACCGCGGCCGGGATCTCCAGCAGCGAAAGCTGAACGGGGGTATCGGGTCCGAGCAGCTGTCCGCTCGCGATCCGGAACAGGATCGCGTAGCCGATCTGACCGGCGGCGCCGGTCACCGCTACACGTACAGGGGATTGGCTCACTGGTTCACCTTTCTCGTTGCGTGCTGCGTCGATGTATACCGTGGCTCGCGCGTGTACGCTCGCTGCGTCGATGCCGGCGGTTCCGTACACCCGAATGTCGCTTTCGTTCCCCTCCGGCGACGCCGACTGTGCCGCGTGGGGATTCCGGCCCGGCGCGAAGCGCCCGCCGGTCGTGATCATGGGTCACGGGCTCGGAGCCACGCGCGAGATGGGCCTCGCGGCCTACGCCGAGCGCTTCGCTCGGTCGGGCATCGCCGCGCTCGCCTTCACCTACCGGCACTTCGGCGACAGCGGCGGCGAACCGCGCCAGCTACTCGATATCGACCGCCAACTCGAGGACTGGGCCGCGGCCCTGCGCTACGCGCGTAGCCTGCCCGATGTCGACTCGAGCCGGATCGCGATCTGGGGCAGCTCATTTGGCGGCGGCCACGTGATCGAGGTCGCAGCGCGGGATGGCGGCGTCGCCGCGGTCATCAGCCAGTGCCCTTTCACCGACGGACGGGCGTCTGTGCTCGCAGCGAATCGGATGAGCCTGCTGCGGTCGACGGTCCCCGCAGTGCGCGACGAGCTGGCACGGCTCGCCCGTACGAAGCCTGTGCTGGTGCCGCTGATCGGCCCGCCCGGATCGACGGCGCTAATGGCGACGCCCGACGCCGAGCCCGGCTACCGGGCCTTGATCCCGCCCACGTTCGACTTCACCAATGGCATCGCGGCGCGGTTCCTGCTGCGCGTCGGCCGCTATCGCCCCGGGCGGGCTGCGGCCAGGGTCAGCTGCCCGATCCTGTTCTGCATCTGCGAGCGCGACTCGCTCGCCCCGGCCGCACCGGCGCTCCGTTACGCGCAGAAGGCTCCGCGCGCCGAGATCAAGCGCTATCCCATCGGCCACTTCGACATCTACACCGGTCAGGCGTTCGAGCTGGCCGTCGCCGACCAGATCGACTTCCTCGACCGGCATTTGGTGCGGGCGGGCGCTCAGAGCCCGTAGAGCCCTACGAGCTTGCCCTTCAGGTAGGAGAGAAACGGCGTGACAGCGATCTCGTGGCCTGTGACCCGCTCGAGCACCTCGCCGGCGCCCCATTTCGAACCGTGCCGGTGCACGTGCTCGCGCAGCCACTCACGTAGGGGCAGCAGCTCACCGGCGGACGCGAGCGCGTCGAGGTCCGGCAGGTCGACGCGAACGCGCTCCCACAGCTGTCCGGCGACCAGGTTGCCGATCGCGTAGGTCGGGAAGTAGCCGAACAGGCCGGCGGCCCAGTGGACATCCTGCAGCACCCCCCGGGCGTCGTCGGGAACCTCGAGCCCGAAGTAGCTCTGGAACCGCTCGTTCCACGCCTCGGGCAGATCCTCGACGGCGATCCGGCCGTTGATCAGATCCTGCTCGAGCTCGAACCGCAGGATGACGTGCAAGCTGTACGTCGCCTCGTCCGCCTCCACGCGGATGAATGTCGGCCGCACCCGGTTGACGGCGCGATAGAAAGTCTCAGGATCGAGATCTGAGACCGATCCCTGGAACAGCCCTGCGATCCGCGGCGCGAGGTAATCGGCGAACGGCCGGCCCCGGCCGATCATGTTCTCCCACATGCGGCTCTGAGACTCGTGCAGCCCGAGCGCGTCGCCCGACCCGAGCGGGGTGCGCTGCAACTCAGGTGCGACACCTGCTTCGTAGAGACCGTGGCCGCACTCGTGCATCGCACCGAACAGCCCCATTGGCAGGAACGTCTCGTCCCAGCGCGTCGTGATGCGAACATCGCCAGAGCCCAAGCCCGTCGCGAACGGGTGCACGGTGTCATCGAGGCGCCAGCCGGCGTCCTCGAAGCCCATCCTGTGGACCACGTCAGCGACCAGCTGACGCTGGCGCTCGAGCGGGAAGGAACCGTGCAGGCACGAGTCGTCGACCGCATCTGGCCGCTCCGCGATCGCGGCGATCAATGGCACCAGCTCCGCCTTCAGCTCAGCGAACAGAGTGGTCACCTCGGCGCTCCGCAGCCCAGGCTCGTAGTCGTCGAGCAGCACGTCGTAGGCGCTGTCGAAGTCGTCGAAGCACTCCACGTAGCGCTGCTTGAGCGCGACGTTGTGCTTCAGGTGCGGGAGGAAGGCCGCGAAGTCAGAGCGCGCGCGGGCGTCGACCCATGCCTCCTGCCCCACGGAGGCGGCGCGCGCAAGGTCGGCGGCGAGGTCGGTGGGGACCCGGCGCGCCTTCTCCCAGCGACGCATGACGACGGTGACCAGGCGCGCTTCGTCCGATTCGGGCGAGGCACCGTTCAGCTCCTGCCCGGCAGCCTCCAGCAATCGCCCGGTCTCGGCGGAGACGAAGCGCTCGTGGACGATTCGCTGGAGCGTCGCCAGCTCATCGGCGCGCAGGGTCGCACCTCTCGGCGGCATCATCGTGTGCTGATCCCACTGCAGCAGCTGCGCAGCGTTGCGCAGGTCCGTCAGCTCGGCCAAACGCCGGCGCAACTCGGTCGCCATCGCCGTCATTCCTCGCTCCTGTTCGTCGCCGTTTCGTTACCCGCTGTGCACCGGCCGGGCCTATGCGACCATTGCAGCATGTTTTCTCGCCGCGGCTCGATCAAGCTCGTCAACGCGTTCGGAATCCGGATCGGCGTGGACGCAAGCTGGTTCCTGATCCTGTTCGTTCTCATCTACCTGTTGTCGGGAGAGTTCCGCAACACGCTGCACACTTCTGACGCGGTCGCCTATATGACGACGGTCGCGAGCGTGCTGCTGCTGTTCGCGTCGTTGATTGTGCACGAACTTGGGCACGCCCTCGTGGCCCGGCGCGAGGGAGTCGAAGTCAAGCGGATCGACCTGTACCTGTTCGGAGGCTTCACGCAGATGAGCCGGGACTCGAAAACACCTGGTGAGGAGTTCCGGATCGCGAGCGCCGGGCCGGCCGCGACGTTCGCCGTGGTAGTGCTCTGTCTCGCCATCGATCTCGCCGTCGTCGGCCCCCATCGGCTGTTGGACGCCGCTCTGCTCGAGAGCAACGTGAAGGTCACGCCCGTGCTGTTGTGCATGAGCTGGCTACTCGTGATGAACGTGATCCTGCTCGTCTTCAACCTCGTACCCGCGTTCCCGCTCGACGGCGGCCGGATCGCGCGCGCGGTGGTCTGGCGCATAACCGGCGACCAGATCCGTGCCACCCGCGTCGCGGCAAGGCTGGGACAGGGATTCGCGTGGATACTCGGAGCGGGCGGCATCTTCTTCCTGATCGCCTTCCACGATCTGTTCGCGGGCGTCTGGTTCGCGGCGATGGGATGGCTGATCAGCCAGGCCGCCCGCGGAGCGCTCGCACAGACGGCGCTGACCGAGCGGATCACCGGCGTCCGGGTCGCCGACATCATGGACCGCCAGCCGGTGGCGATTCCGGGCGACACACCCGTCAGCGAGGCGCTCGAGACGTACTTCCTGCGCTACGGCTGGTCGTGGTTCCCCGTCGTCGACGGCGACGGCCGCTTTCTCGGGATCGTCCGCCAGGATCGGGCGCAGGCCGCGCACGACGCGGGCGAGGGATGGCTCACCGTGAGCGGCGTCGTCGAGGACGGCGGCGCGGGATCGTGGCGGATCGACGAGGATCGCCCGCTGAACGAGCTCCTGAACTCCGAGCCGCTGGGCCGGCTCGGGGCGCTGATGGCGGTCGACGGCGACGGTACGCTGCGCGGCGTGATCACGATCGAGCAGGTGCGCCGGGCGCTGCAGTCGGCATTCGGCTCGCCGGCTCGCTAGTGGTCCGCTAAGCAGCCGGCCCACCAATGAGCACCCACGGTCAAGCAATCGATTACCGCCCTCACCGCCTGAGGACGCTTTGGCACTCGACGATCGGCAAGAAGTACGTCGCCGCTGTGACGGGGGTACTGCTGGCCGG
>Ga0302324_100009773_pt1 | contig 19984 bp, 18 predicted proteins | sample Palsa_T0_1_FD_201949 | JGI IMG/M metagenome (GOLD analysis project Ga0302324, IMG submission 201949) | Peat permafrost microbial communities from Stordalen Mire near Abisko, Sweden - Palsa_T0_1 | ecosystem: Environmental > Terrestrial > Soil > Palsa > Peat permafrost | place: Sweden: Abisko...
AGCCATGGAGGTTCCTCCTTGTCACCGCCGCAGCGGCTCGCGAGCGCGCCGCCCTCATCGCCGAACGCGAACGACAGCGCCAGGCAAGCCTCCTCAGCGAGGACGCACGTCGGCGGATGCTCGACCTTCAACTGGACGGGATCGCAGAGGCACCACTCGGGATCGTCGTCTGCTGTGACCGGCGGGCGGCGCCTGCGGGAGTCCTCGGGCGGGCCACCTTCCCCGACACCGACATGTGGTCCTGTGCCTGCGCCATCGAGAACCTCTGGCTGGCGGCGCGGGCCGAAGGCCTGGGCGTCGGCTGGGTCACGCTCTTCCCGCCAGAGGAGCTCGCAGGCCTGGTAGGGCTCCCGCAGGGAGTCGAGACACTCGGTTGGCTCTGCCTCGGCTGGCCCGACGAGCGCCCGCCCAGCCCTGGGCTCGAACGGGCCGGCTGGTCACTGCGCACGCCGCTCGAGGCCGTCGTGGTGCACGAACGGTGGGCCGGCCTAGGCCCAGCCGCACCTTCCTCGGCCTTACGAGCGCCCTACCAGCTGGCTGTAGTCGAGGCTCACGACCAGGCGGACCGGCTGCTCACGCCGCCCGGCTCGCTCGGCGTCCTGGACAAGGCGCTCGACCGCCTAGCCGCACTCGGGGTGCAAGCCGTCGAGAAAGCCAGCCTGGTGCTAGTAGCCGCTGACCACCCGGTAACCAGGTACGCGGTGTCGACCTACCCCTCCACGGTCACCCGCGAGGTGCTAGAGGCGACGGTCGCTGGAGAGTCCCTGGGAGCCGCTGCGGCGCTCTCCGCCGGGCTGGCCGTGATCGCTGTCGACGCCGGGACCGACGGCGCAGCTGTGGCAGGTGCCGTCGACCTCCGAGCGCTCGGCCGGCGCGGTGACCTCGTAAAAACCGACGCCCTATCGTCGGGTGACGTCGAGCGGCTCCTGGACGGAGGGCGGCGGCTCGGCGCAACGATGCAAGACCAGCTCGTTGCGCTTGGGGAGGTTGGCGTGGGCAACACCACCGTGGCTGCCGCCCTCAGTGCTGCGCTGCTCGGGCTCGGCGTCTCCGAGGCGGTCGGCCTTGGTGCTGGAGGCGATAGCGCAACTCTCGAGCGGAAACGTTGGGTCGTCGAGGCCGCGCTCTCCCGGGCCTTGGCCCGTCCCGGAGGCCTGGGTGGCCCCTTCGACGCCCTGGCCGTGCTCGGCGGGCCGGAATTCGTCGTGCTTGCCGGCGTGGTCCTGGGTGTCGCCGGGCGCGGCGGCGCCATCGTGCTCGACGGGCTCGCAACGTCGGTGGCGGCCCTGTGTGCTGTGCGGGTGGAACCAGGAGTGGCAGCCCACCTTGTGGCCGGGCAACGCAGCCGGGAAAAGGCCCACTCTGTTGTATTGGAAGAGCTCGGCCTCGAACCGCTCCTGGACCTAAGGATGCGCGCCGGCGAGGGCGTCGGGGCCGTCCTGTCTACCCAAATGCTGTCCAGCGGGCTCCGCCTGCGGGGGCTGACCGGGAAAGTCTCTCCCTAGAACCCTTGTTGGGCAACGACTTACGACGGCACGACTTGGAGCTTGTAGCCATCTCCGTGCCGTGCGCGCTCCAGCACCTCTGCGTAATCCTTGAGCGGGTACTGACCACTCACGAGCTCGTGGAGGCGAAGATCGACCTCGGTGGTGAGGTCGCACGCCCGGTCGTAGCTCTTCAACACCGCCATCGAGCCGACCACGTTTATCTCTTCGTTGTAAATTTTGAACGGCGAGACCTTGGCAGTCGCGCTGTTGGAAGCGACTCCAAATTGCAGGAAGGTACCGCCCGGGCGGACCCGCCGCAAACCGTCCTCGATCGCGGCGATCACGCCCGTGGCGTCCATAACCACATCAAAGCGCCGTCCCCCGTCGATGTGCTCAACACTTGCCAATGCCTCCGTCGCCCCCAGTTCGGCGGCCTTTTTTCGCCTGACCTCGTTCGGCTCGACGACTGTTACCGAAACGGCGCCTGCCCTCTCAGCCAACAGCAGGAGCATCAGGCCCATCGTCCCGGCCCCGTAGATGATGAAACGGTCACCCAACTTGGTCTTTATCAGGTCATAGCCGTGCACCGCGCACGACAGAGGTTCGATGAGCGCCCCGAGTGACATGTCGAAATCGGGAGGTAAACGGTGGGCGTTCCAGCTGGGCACGGCTACCAGCTCGGCACACCCACCTCCCACCGTGACCCCGATGGCGCCCCAGCGCTCGCAGAGGTTTTCGTGGCCCAAGCGGCACGGCCGGCAGCGACCGCAGAACAACGTGGGGTCGACGGCTACGAGGTCCCCCAGCCGGAGCTGCTGCTCGTCGCTCTCGGGCGCCAGGCCCCTCACCGTCGGCACCGGGCCACCCACGGCAACTACCTCGCCCGCGAACTCGTGGCCGGGGACGAGCGGGTACTTTGCGCTGGCCAGGTCACCGTCGGCGATATGGATGTCGGTACCGCATATGCCGCAAGCCCGTACCGCCACCACTATTTCCCCGGGCCCAGGTGTTGGGTCGGGTTGCTCGCCGACGCTGATGTCCCCGGGGCTCTCTATCACCACTGCCTGCATCTGCTCTCCTTCCAACTGGGCGTACGGGGCGCTCACAGCCGCGTCCTTGATTGCGCAGAGGCAACCAGCAGGCGCTGGCAGCAGCACGCCAACTCACTTCAAGGCGCCGAAAGACAACCCGCGCACTAATTGCTTCTGCGCTATCCACCCTGCCAGTATCACCGGCAAGCTCGCCACCGTCGAGGCTGCGGCCAAGTGGGCCCAGTAGAGACCCTCGCTCTGGATGGACGACACGAGGAACACCGACATAGTGGGGTTGGTGGTTGTGAGGCTCTGAGCAAAGAAAAACTCGTTCCACGCGAAAATGGAGCAGATGAGGGCGGTCGCGGCAATACCCGGAAGAGTAATGGGCATGATGACGCGGGTGATCTCCACCCAAAGCCCGGCGCCATCGATCCTGGCGGCCTCTAGGAGCCCCTTAGGCACCTCGACCAGGAACGACCGGATCATCCAAATCGCTAACGGCAGGTTCATAGACGTGTAGAGGATCACCAGGGACCATTCGTTGTTCAGCAGGTGCAGGTCCTTGGCCACGATGAATATGGGGATGACGGCAGCAACGTACGGCAGCATCTTTGTCGTGAGGAAGAAAAACAGGACGTTGCGCCACTTTTTTATGGGGTTGATCGAAAGGCTATAGGCCGCCGGAATGGCAAGGACCAGTACCAAAGCCGTGGAAAACAAGGTCACAAAGATTGAATGCTCGAACGGCTTGGTGAAGCTCTGAACGCCAGAGAACACCGAATTATACTCCGACAGGGTCGGGTGGAAGATGAACCGGGGAGGGTACGTGTAGGCGGCACCCTCGGTCTTGAACGACGTAAGGACCATCCAGAACACCGGGAAAAAGAGAAAGATGGCAAGTACCCAGGCTATGAAGGACCAAAAATAACCCCAAGCGTTCTGATGCCCCCAGCGGCGGGAGGCCCTGGCCGGCGGGAGCGCAACTGTTGTGGCAGCCATGTCAGCCCGCCCCTGCAGAGGCGACCAACAGACCAGAAAGCAACCGCAAAGCGAAGGACGCCACGATCTCGGTGAGGATGAGCACGATGATCCCGGCCGCGGCGCCAACTCCAACCGTGAAGTTGTTGAACACCTGCTCGTAGAGGTAATAAGGGAGGTTGGTCGTGGACGTGCCTGGCCCTCCCGCCGTCATGGTAAAGACCTCACCGAAGGTCTGAACGATGAATATCGACCCCAGCAGGACTCCTAGCTCCATATAGCGCCTAATGTTGGGAAAGGTTATGTAGACAAACGTCTTGACGGTAGTGGCCCCGTCTACGTGGGCCGCCTCCAGGGCCTCCAGGTCCTCGCCTTGGAGGCCGGCAAGGACGATGAGCATCATGAACGGGGCCCACTCCCAGACCAGGACGACGACAATCGACCCAACGGCATGCGTGCCGAGCCAGTTCACCTGGCCCACCCCGAGCGGCTTCAAGACGTAGTCCAGGAAGCCGAAGACCGGGTCGTAAATCGTGGTCTTGAACAGCAGGTCGGTAGCCACCGGCATGATCAAGAAGGGGGTTATCAAAAGGGTGCGGACAACCCCGCGCCCGAAGAACTTGCGGTTGACGAGCAAAGCCATCCCAGTGCCCAAAAGCATGGCGAGGATCACGGCCGATGCCGTCATCTCTACCGTGCGGACAGCGGCTTGACGGAACGCCGGGTCGTCGAACGCGGCCCGGTACTCCTGTAACCCGGCGAACTTGTTCGACCCTGGGATGAGGAGGTTCCACCGCCGGAAGCTGTACCAGAGGGTGACCGCGAACGGGGCCTGGGTCACGATGATGACGTAAATGAGCGCCGGCATCAGAGGCAGGCGCCGCTTCCAGGCATCAGCCCGGGCGGTCACGGCCCGGGGGGGTGCTTGCCCGTTGACCGAGCCGAGAGCTCGGTCAACGGGCAGCTGCTGCAGGGACGAAGGCGTTGTAGTCATCAGGCCCCGGACAGCTTGGATATTCCTCGGTTACCTAAACTACTCGCCGTTGCCGGAGGCTATGTCTTCGGCATCCTGCTGGCTGTTGGCGAGAGCCGTTTTGACGGACTCTGTCCCGGCGATGGCGGCCGATATTTGGTCGGACACGATGGTGCCGAGGTCGATGAACCACGGAACGTCGACGAACTGGACACCCACGTAGGGAACAGGGTTCTTGGTTGGGTGGTCAGGGTTGGCTGCATCGATGGAGTCCAGCGTGATCCCGGAGAAGGCACCAGCCGCTTTGAGGTAATTCGGGTTCTTGTACAACGACGCGCGGGTACCGGGGTTAACTCCGGCCCATCCGTACTTGGCTGCCTGCTCAGGGATGATCTGGGGACCGGTCGCCCACGACAGGTACTTCCAGGCCGCCGACTCATTAGGCGTGCCGGAGGGTATGGAAAGTGACCAGGTGTAGAGCCAGCCCGAGGCGATGCCCGCAGGACCGGTCGGCGCGTAGGCGTAGCCCGTGTTGGCGAACGTCTTCGGCGCATTCGTGGAAATGAGCCCAGCTGCCACCGTGGCGTCATACCACATGGACGCCTTACCGGCGTCGAAGTCGTTCAGGCATTCCGTGAAGCCGTCGTTGGACGCCCCAGGTTCGCCGTACTTGCGCACCAGGTTGACGTAGAAGTTCGTGGCTGCCACGTCCGGGCCCGAGGTGAGCTGCGGTACCCATTTTTCGTTGAACCACGAACCACCGTAGGTGTTGATCACAGTATCAAGGGCAGCCAGGTTCTCGCCCCATCCCGGTTCGCCCCGCAGGCATATACCGGAGACACCCTTGGCCGGGTTGTTCAGCTTCTGAGCGAACGAGGCTATCTGGGCCCAGGTCGGGTGCTCGGGCATCGTGAGGCCGGCCGCCTTGAACAAATCGGTCCGGTAGTAGACCATCGACGACTCGGCGTAGAACGGCACGGAGTACAGCTTGCCACCGACTGAGAGGGCCGACCGTAGCGGGGGCAGCAGGTCGTTGACGTCATAGCTCGGGTCCGTCGCCGTGTAGGCGGACAGGTTGGCGAGCCACCCGTTCTTTGACCAGATCGGCGTCTCGTAGTTGGAGATCATCACGACATTGAACTCGTTGGCATGGGTGGTGACATCTGTCTCGACCAACTGACGCTCGCTGTTCTCTGGGAGCGTGTCGTACTCGATGTTGATACCCGGGTTTTCCTTTTCGAATATGGGTGTGAGGGCCTCAAGTTCTTCCATGTTGCCGTTGGACACTACGGCGACCTTGATCGTGACGCTCGAGCCATCTGGGTGCAATGTTGCCGCCGAGGCGTTCGTCCCAATGCCGATGGTCGCGATCATCCCGAGCGTCGTGGCCGCGGCACCAAGTTTGGTTGTGGAACGGCGTCCGCGCCGTCTCGTGGGTACAGTCATTGTCATTATGTGTGTCTCCCCTCCTCATTTCCTTTAAAGCGAGTTAGATAGGACACGCGTATCACCCCGCCCGCGACACGCGATTTTGTTGTCGAAGCACGTCAGTTGTCACCCGTACCAGGCGCTCATCACCTCGCACGGTGCATTGTCAGAAATTGTGTGCCGATATGTGCCGAGGAATACAGCTCCTTTCGTTGTTCTCCCTGTGACGAAGTTTAAGTACGCCCTCTCGCCAAAGGCAACGGGGCACAGGGTTGAGTTTGTGCCCGGTTTTGTGGGATTGCACCACCGATGCAAGTCCCCTGAACAGGGGGTTCATTCGCGGGGTTGCCCGAACAGGGTACGCGGGGTGCCCGGTCGGAGACCGGCCCATTTCTCCCGGTGGTGCCCGTATGGGGCGCTGCCCGGGGCGCTAACTCTTTTATCGGCTTGCAAAGGTCGCCTATTTGGGCCGTCGCTGACAGTTCACCTCGCGCGGCGGCCCCGTGGTGCTAGCAGCGCACCACCTCGGGCCCCATGGCCGAATACTGTCGCGCCATCCCAGCTGAAAATCGGGTGTCGGTGATAATCATGTCGAGGTCACTGACGTGCGCGAACCGGCAGAAGCTCGAGGTCCCGAACTTGTCGCAAGTCCCAATGAATATCTTGCGACGGGCGGACCGCACGACGGCGGCCTTGACCTCGGCGACGCGGGGGTCGGGCGTAGTCAAACCCTCCGCCAACGAGATCCCGTTTGCTCCGACGTATGCCAGGTCGATCACGAACTCAGCCAGCATCCGTGTGGCCCAGTGCTCGACCGTAGCCAGCGTCCGCCCCCGGACCAGCCCTCCCAGCAATAGCACCGTGTAATTAGGCCGTGCCGCCAAATGGGCGGCGACGGGGAGCGAAGCGGTGACGACAGTAAGGCTCCGCTCGGGCGGCAAGGACTGCGCCAACAACTGCGGCAAGTAGCCCTCATCCACGAACACGGCTTCCGCCTCGTCCAGGTGCCTTGCTGCTTCCTCTGCGATGCGTAGCTTTTCGACGTGATGGTTGGTCTCCCGGCTTGCCAAGTCGGTCTCGAAGACCGACCGCACGACCGGGTAGGCGCTGCCGTAACTGCGCCGGATAAGGCCGTTGCGCTCCAATGTCTTCATGTCCCGGCGGATCGTCTCGGCTGCGACCCCGAAGCGGTCCGCGGCAGAAGTTACGTCGACACGGCCATTTTCCCTGGCGACGGCCAAGATCTCCCTCTGGCGCTCGCGGGCGCCGAGCACCTCGTTCATGGCTGCCCGTCTCTGGGGAAGCTCACCAGCTAATCGGGTGGGAGCCTCGGCCAGTGCATCAACACGCTGGTCGTCTCGCTCGCCCCGTAGGCCCACGCTCGAATCAAGCACGCTCCACTTGTGCCTCCCATGGCATTATGACAGCGCGCTGCTCCCTCTTGTGCGCGCCGCTTCCCAGGCTTCGGCCGTAGGGTCGTCGGGGCAGCCAACTAGTGCGCGAGACGGCCACCTCGTACCACAGGCCCCCGTTCAGGTAGACCCAGTTGCCGGAAGCCCGGCCAGGGGCCGAGCCGCCGATGTAGGTGAAGAACGGATAGCCGTCGTACGTCGCCTGTAAAGAGCCGTCAGAGCGTTTGATCGTGCCGAGCTTGCCGGTGACACCGGCACCGGCAAGCCCTTGGTGCCCGGCCGAGCGGGGCCCAGTAGACCGCACGTGTCCCGTCGCAAGGTGACTTCGACGCGCTGTCCAGAGCCAACCAGCAGAGGGTGAAGCTTCCGGCATTGGTGAGCACCGTCTTGCCGTCTAAGCCCTCATCTCCAGCTCGGGCCGTCCAGTGGTGGTGGTGGCGGTGGTGGTGGCGGCGGTGGCTGCCCCGACGCGAGGCCGGCCCGCAGCTGTGACGGCGACCACTAGCAGGCCGGCGGCAACCAGCGCGACCGCACCAACCAGCACCTGAAGACGCCCGGCGCGAAACCGCTCCCGATCGGCAACGGAACGAGCTGGAACGAGGGACCGGGGCTCCGGGCCGGGACTTCCGGTGTCTTTGAAGCACCCGGAGGTCCAGATCGGCCAGGAACAACAATGATGCGCAGCAGCGTACCGACGTTCGCTGGTTGCCTCGTAAGGGTGCTAGGTGGGGTGAGCGAAAGGGTGCTAGGCGGGGAGACTGCTAGGGTGCTGGCACGCTGTTCAAACCTGGCCTCGACCTTTATTATCTGAGTCGTCTGAGGTTTTACGCGCCCCGGATTAGGGCCCCTTTGACAGTCCCTGCACCGACCTGAGGAGCTACACAGATGTCAATTGTCCGCATGTCCGTCCGGCGCCGAGCAGCAGCTGGCGCCTTATCTGTTCTTGGCAGCACAGCTTTTGTCTGCCTGCCTATCGCATCCGCCTCGGCCGCATCAGCAACGATCTACGTCTCGCCTACGGCCGCCGTCGGCGCACCCGGGACTTCGTGCGCGACCGCCGCCTACTCCAACATCGACACTGCTCTCGCCAGCGCGGCGCCGGGTGACACGGTGGTCGCCTGTGCGGGTACCTACCGGGAAGATGTCGTAATCCAGATCCCCTTCTTGTCGCTGATCGGTGAGTCGGCGACCATCGACGCGGCGGGTCTGAGCGGCACCACCACCGGCGCCATACTGGGACAGGATCTCTATAACGGCATCACGATCGAGGCGTCGCGCGTCACCGTCGAAGGGTTCACGGTCGAGGGTGCAGAAGGTGAGGGGATCCTTGCCGTCGAGCCCAACCCTGTGAAAGGGCCGCTCATCGGCAAAATGCAGCTCTTCACCGGCAACCCGCTTACCCACGTGACGATTGAGGACAACATCGTTACCGGCAACGACGTGGGTTTCAACAACCCGAAATCGCCGTATAGCTCGTGCACCCCTAAAGGCGGCTCTGACTGTGGGGAGGGGATCCACCTAATGAGCGTGGCCTACTCCTCGGTCCTCGACAACCAGTCGGTTGTCAACGCCGGCGGGATCCTCGTCACCGACGAGTTCGGCCCCACACACAACAACCTGATCGAGGGGAACTACGTCGAGGGCAACACCAAAGACTGTGGGATCACACTGCCGGGGCATAACTTGGCGGTCAACCCGAAGACCGGGAAGCTTGACCCTTCGTTCGGAGGCGTCTACGACAACCGAGTCCTGGACAACGAAGTGATCGCCAACGGCATAAAGGGTTATGGCGCAGGTATTGGGATATTCGCCCCGGAGAGCTTCACCGGCGCGTACAACAACCTCGTTGAAGGCAACCTCATCGAAGGCAACGGGCTCGCCGGTATCTCCGTGCACAGCCACCAGGCCAACGCCGATGTCAACGGGAACGCTTTCATCGGCAACACGATCGAGGTGAACAACGTCGACCGTGCAGACGGGACAGATACCAAGCCGATAGACCATAACACCACCGGCATCCTGATATGGTCGGACGCCACCGTGTACCACTTCGCGATCAAGGACAACAGGATCGTTGGTGACACCTACGGCATTTGGTTGACGCCGTCGACCGTGAGTACCACCGGCCTCGAGACGAATTACTTCTCGACCGTGGCGACCCACGTATACGACGCAAAATAACGGGAGCTGAAATGCTCTTAGACGCAGGAGCCCCGGAGGGGGGAACCGGCCTTTAGAGTAGTGCACAGCGCACACGGCCCAGCGACCATCGGTTGCTGGGCCGACGCCAGGGCAGGTCGACCGACTAATGGGGAGTCCGCCAAGACCCACCGGGCCCGCCCAAATGCTTGAGGCGGCGAGAGGGATCGAACCGCTGTAGAGGGCGTTGCGGAGGGGCACGGTGCTCGTTCAGGCGTTAGCGCGAGCGGCGTCTGCGAGGTGGCGCCGTGTGGTCAACCCGAGCTTGTCGAAGGTGTGGTTGAGATGGCTCTTTACGGTGGCGGTGGACACGAACATTCGAGCCCCGATCTCTTCGTTGGTCAGGCCCTCCACGACGAGTTCGGCCACCCTTCGCTCTGTCGGGGTCAAACTGGCCCATCCGGACCTGGGGCGAGCGTGCGAGGCCCTGGCCTCCTCCGCCGGGTCCAGGGCCTCGTCCAACCAACGTCGGGCGTCCACGATGTCGCCTCGGCGGACCGCCGCTTCGGCCAAGATGCACCGGATGCGGGCTCCGGTGACAGGTCGGAAAGGATCAGCCAACGCCACCGCCTTTCCAGGAGCCGGCACCCCTCCAGTTCCTGACCGAGAGCGAGAGCTAGAGCACCCTGCCAGCCGCAGATGTCCCCAAGGTTCACGTCATCGTGGGTGCGGTCTGCAAGCTCGCGTGCTGGTGCGAGGTCCTCGGCGGCCGAAGGGTCGCAACGGTACACGCCCACGATGCCGCGACACCAGTGCGCGCCCTCCGCGAAAAACTGGTCGTCGAGGTCCGCGCCAACTCCATCAAGAACCAGCAGCGGCGACGGCCCGATCGAGCTCACCCACTTCCCGCGCTGCCGCGGCCACTTGCATCACGGCGCAAGCGATGCTCCAGGTGTCGCCTACGTGCTCGGCTGTGAGAAGTGCTTGCTCAGCGCAATGAAGAGCTTCGCCGAAGAGGTCGAGATGGTGGTTTGCATCGGCAGTAATGACAAGGCAATACACGACTCCGCTGTGGTCGTCGATAGACCGGGCTGTGGCGAGCGCCTCTCCGAGCGTCCCCAAGGCGGTAAGCGGGTCGGAGAACATTTGCACACGGCCGACCAGGCTCAAGCCTCGGGCCAGGGCTCTGTGGTCCGCCAGCTCTCGACCCAAGCCGACAAGCGCCTCTCCATGGCGGAGGGTGGCCGCGTGATCGGAATACATGGCAAAACGGGCCGCCAGCCAATAGAGCTCAGCTCGTTGGGGTGGGGCGAGGTCGTGCCCTAGGAGGTCCTAGCACCGGCGCCGGCCCTCGGTCCGAAAGCAGCGAATGTAGAGGAACTCGCCGATGGCACAGACGAGCCGGGCGCCGGAGCCCGGCTGCCCGGACGCCAGGCTCCAGTCAAGAGCGGCCGGAGGTTGTCGTGTTCAGCGCCGAGCACGCTCAGCCACGATGCGGTCGCCGAGGTCCGTAGGCCCCTTTCGGCCTGCTCGCCGAGCCCGGCGAAAAGGGACAGGTGGCGGTCGCGGGTGGCAACCTCCTCGCACGAACCGGCCAACGTTCCTCGGTGCCTGCGCGGTCGCCTGGATCCCCGTCCTCACGACAGGCAAGCCGCGGGCGAGCGGGGCGATTACAGCGAAATACCTCGGCGTCACCAGCCGGCCCGACGGGACGAGGCAGGTGACCTATGACGGCAAGCCGCTTTACCTTTACTCCGGTGAAAAGATTTCAGCGTCTCCGTCTCTGACACGGTGTCCTACACGACGTCGACCGGCACTGTCGGCAACGGCAACGGGTTGGCGGGCCCCGACGGCGGCAAGTTCTCGGTCATCTACACCGGGTAGCCCTTCGCAAGATCAGGCATGGCCCAAAGGCCCGACCGGGGCACCGATATTCTGATCCTGTTTTTCAAGCACTGGCAAGACTTTTTCTAAACTCGATATCGCTATTCTGCGCGTCGCCGGCTGGACACTGCCACGACTCGCAGCCGCCGTCGGCCACAGCGCCCCGTGGGTCAAATGGCGCCTCGACCGTCAGGACGGCTGACCAATCGCTCAAGCGGAGGACGAACGAAGATGGCCAGGCTCTTTTTGATTCAGGAGCTCGACCAGATCGGCTCGAGCCCGGGCCACTCGCGAGCGGACGGTTCCGATCGGGCACTCACAAACTCGGGCCGCCTCCTTGTAGGAAAGACCCAGGACCTGGGTCAGCACGAACGCTTCCCTTCGGTCCGCGCCTAGGCGCCCGATAAGGTCGGCCACCTCCACCTCCTCGCCGGCAGCGATGACCACCGGCTCCAGGCTGGGGTCGAGCGGAGCGTGGTAGCCGCGCCGGCGGGAACGACCTCGGAGCTCATCGAAACAGACGTGACGAGCAATTGCGAGCAACCACGTCCGTGCCGAAGACTCGCGCCGAAAGCGCGGCAAGCAACGAACTGCCTGAGTAAACGATTCTTGGGCAAGGTCGTCGGCGCTCTGCCTGTTCACGAGCGCCGCACACAAGCGCCACACCTGGTCGTACGAAGTCTCGACGAACGCCTCTAGGGCTCGCCGGTCACCGGCCTGAGCACGGTGGGCAAGCCGGGTCAGGGGGTCCACGCCGGCCACCGTATGTTAGGCACGCCTAAATGTTCCAATCGGACGTGCCTCCGGGTAATCGGGAACTTCTGCTCCGCCTCTGGCGACTAACCCTCATATGAACCGAAGGCCGGCTCCGATGCGTCGCGATGGGAGCTAGAGCATGCCAGGCATGAACACCGGCCTCAGCGCCAACAACCCCGCCATCGTCTCCGCGTTCCAGTCGGCCCTTCTGAGCCAGGGTTTGGTCGTGCTCCTGCTCATCGCCCTGGTGGCACTGGCGTGGAACGTCCAGCGGGCAGCACAGCTCCGACAGGCCCGGGCCGCGGCGAACGGCGCGCCAATGGCCTCTCTCCTCTCCGCCAGCCCCGAACCTCCGGCACGCCGCCTGCTGCGGGTGGGCTTCGGCCTCATCTGGGTCTTCGACGGGATCCTCCAGGGCCAAGCCTCGATGCCGCTCGGCATGGTGCCCCAGGCCATCCAGCCAACGGCGGCGGCCTCGCCCACTTGGGTCCAGCACCTGGTGAACGCGGGTACGACGATCTGGAGCTACCACCCCGTCAGTGCCGCCGCTGCGGCAGTGTGGATCCAGGTCGGCATCGGCCTATGGCTGCTCGTCGCCCCGCGGGGTGACTGGTCGCGCCTTGGGGGGCTCGCCAGCGTGACGTGGGGGCTGATCGTTTGGGTCTTCGGTGAATCCTTCGGCGGGATATTCGCCCCCGGTCTTTCCTGGCTGTTCGGCGCCCCCGGCGCGGTGTTGTTCTACTGCGCCGCCGGCGTCTTGGTCGCTTTGCCGGAAAGCGCATGGGCGAGCCCTCGTCTCGGAAGAGGTGTCCTTCGAGCCATGGGCCTGTTCTTCGTCGGGATGGCCCTCCTCCAGGCGTGGCCGGGCCGAGGCTTCTGGCACGGCCAGGCCCGACCGACGGCAACGCCGGGCTCGCTTACCGGCATGGTCCAGCAGATGGCGCAGACGCCCCAACCGAGCCTGCTCTCGGGCTGGGTGGCGGCTTTCGGACGCTTCGACGCCGCCCACGGCTGGGCCGTCAACCTGTTCTTGGTGATGGCGCTGGCCGCCATCGGCTCTGCCTTCCTCACCGCCCGGGCCCAGTTGGTCCGCGGCGCCGTCATAGCGGCATCCGTGCTCTGCCTAGCGGACTGGGTACTCGTCCAAGACTTCGGCTTTCTAGGTGGAGTCGGCACCGACCCCAACAGCATGGTCCCCACGACGGTCGTGTTCGTGGCCGGTTACCTTGCCATCACGAAGCTCCCAGCCACGGCGGGCAGCACGGTGGTTCCGATCGTCGCTCCCTCTCCGGTCGCATCAATGCGGGCCCGGTTGATCGTCGACCCGGCTTACACTTTTCGCTCGGTGGCGGCCTTGGCCGCCATCGGGGTGACTCTCCTCGGGACCGTCCCCATGACTGCAGCATGGGCCGCCGGCCGCGCCGACCCCATCTTGGCCCAAGCCGTCGACGGGGCCCCCCAGGCGGTGGACGCCGTGGCCCCCGCGTTCAGTCTCGTCGACCAGAACGGGCGCCCGGTGACGCTGGCCAGCCTGCGGGGCAAGACCATCGCCCTCACGTTCCTGGACGACACCTGCACGACCGACTGCCCAGTCATTGCCCAGGAGTTCCGCACCACCGACAGTTACCTGGGCAACGAAGCCCGACACGTCGAAATGGTTGCCATCAACGCCAACCCCAGTTTCATCACCACCGACTACCTCGCCGCCTTCGACCAGCAGGAAGGGCTCGAGCACGTGGCCAACTGGTTATACCTGACCGGCAGCCTCCCAGAACTTCGCCGGGTCTGGGCCCATTACGGCGAGTCGGTCATCTACCTGCCTGCAGGCTCGATGATCGGTCACAGCGAGTACGCCTGGGTCATCGATGCCTCTGGGCACACACGAGACATCCTGGACACGGACCCCGGCCCGGCAACGTCGGCGACTGAGTCCTCCTTCTCGGAGATGCTGGCCAACACGATCACGAGCTTGGTCAAATAGCCATGAGCGGGAGGGCCGAACGAAGGCACTTTCACATTTCCCTCTTACAAGCCGGGCTCGCCGCACTCGCAGTGACCGCGCTGGGCCTGGCCGGTTGCTCCTCGGACGCCACCAGCCAGGGACGAACAGCGGTGGGGGCACCTTCGCTCCCGACCCCGCTTGCGACATCCATGCAGGCCGCGGGTGGGATTTGGGCGACGATACCCATGGGCCGTCTCAACGAGCCGCTCAATACGTTCTGGCAGCTCCTTTTCAAGCGAGCCGGGACGGCGCGGTGGTCCAACCAGGTAGAAGCTGCGGCCACGGCTACTAACGGCGGACTGGTCCTGAGCACGTTCGGGGAGCGGTCGCTCATGGTCGGGGTACGTCCCTCTGTCAACCTCGCGTTCACACCACTGATCTCTACCGCGGGCTCAACGCGGTCATGGTCGGACGGTCTGATCACGACAACGCTGGCTGCGCGACCTAATGCGCTGGCCGCCGATGCCGCCGGCGAGGCGCTGGCGCTCGTCGATAGCGCCTACGGTGCCCAGGTGCTGTCGACAAAGGGGGACATTTCCAAATGGCGTGCCGTCACGACAGAGCGAGCCCTTGCTTCCGGGGCCGCCGGTCGGTCCTGCGGGCTGGGATCCTTGACCGCCGTCGGCTACCTGGCCGGCCAGGCAATGGTGGGGGCAAGCTGTGCGAACCCGGGCGTTGTCGGGGTCTTCGCGCGACAGGCCGGGGCTTGGCGCCTCGTCGGCCCAACCCTGTCATCGCCGCTCGCGGGCGGTCGCGTAGAGGTACTGGCCTTGGGAGGCACGAGGACGGGTAGCTACGGTCTCTTGGCGGTCGTCACGGGTGCCCAAACCGACCTCGTCGTCGCTTGGTCTGGTCCCGGCAAGCGGTGGGCCATCTCGAAACCTCTGGCGCTTGACAATGGGCAGGTGGTGTCCTTCGGCCCCGACGGTGGGAGCGGCCTTTTCGTCCTGCTCCAAACGCGGACGGGCGAGGCGAACCTTGTTGTCTCGGGTGGGCCCGGAGCCGCGTGGCAGGAGCTGGCGCCGCCGCCGGCGGGGACCGCTACGGTCGCCTTTGGCCCCCCGTCACGACCGGAAGCCCTTGTCGCAAGCGGCACCACCCTCACAATCTGGTCCCTCGACCCTGGGACGGCCCATTGGACGGTCAGCCAGGTCATCCATGTACCCATCCAGTACGGGTCATCGTCATGAGGGCTACCAAGCCATGAGGGTATTGGGCCGGTCCCGAGCGAGAGCAGCGGTGGTGACCTGCGAGGGGGCGAAAGAATCGATCTCGGCCCGCCTTGACGGCGAACGCCACCCCCTGGCCGAGCCGGCCTTGGCTCACCACCTGGCCGGCTGCCGGGCGTGCCGGGACTTTGAGGCGGACGCGGTCGCCATCGGGCGTCGGGCACTTTTGCGAGCCCCGCGGCCAGTTCCGGGGGATCTGGTGGCCAGCTTGGTCCCGCTGCTCGAGGCCTCCCCTACGGGTTTGCTGGCCACGAAGCGACATCGGCACCGGGCGCGAGCGCCCAGCTTCGGATGGACCAGCAGCGCCCGCTGGGCTGCGGCGCTCGTTCCGGCAGCTACGGCCATCGTCGCCGTCTCCCTCGGGGTCGGGTCGAACCCGCACCTGGTACCCACCCGGCCGCCGTCGCCTTGCACCGTCGGCCTCATGGCGCGTCATCTGCCAAGAGGTGGCTGAGATGAGCTCCAACGCGGTCAGGGGCACCGGTAGTCAGCGGTGGTATCGCTGTGCACGCCTTGCAATAATCGCCACTGGCCTGGCCATTGGTGTCGCGGGCTGCGGAGGGGCGGCTCACAGCGCCAGCCAACCCGCGCCAAGTACCGACCCGACGGTCGCAATTCACGCCGTATACATGGCGCCGTTCCACACCAAGGTGCTCGTGGACGCCGCCGGCTATTCCTTGTACGTGTTCGGCCCAGACCAACGCCGAGCAGTGGCATGTACGGCCACGTGCGCGCTGAGCTGGCCGCCACTTACCGTGACCGCAGGCAGTAGGCCCAGAACCGGGGCAGGCGTCGAGGCAGGGCTGGTGGGAGTGATGGCTGTGGCGGGCGGCACCGATGTCGTGACCTATGACGGGTGGCCCCTTTACACCTACGTAGCCGACGTAAGCCCCGGCATGGCCTCAGGCGAAGGGATCAACCTCAACGGTGGCCCCTGGTACCTTGTAAGGCCCGACGGGAGCCCACTTGTCCCTGCCGGGCAACCCCAGCTGGAGGGTGTCGCCGCACATGGCACGGAGCGGCCATGAGCAGCGACGCCGAACAACACACGGGCCCTGCTGGGGGCCCGGTCACGCGAAGGGCGTTGCTTTCCACCGCGGCAGCGGCGCTGGTCGTAGGCGCCGCTGGCGCCGAGGTGGGCAACCTAGCCACTAGGTCGAAGTCGACCGCGGGCACAGGCGACCCACCCGACGTTGACCTGATGGCCGAGCACGGCGTCCTTAAGCGGGTCCTGTTGATCTACCAAGCAGCCGTCCGACTTATCAACGCCGGGATGGCCCCTCCCGAGTCGGCCATCCACGACGGCGCAGAGGTCATCCACGACTTCATCGAGAGTTTCCACGAGGCGCTCGAAGAAGGCTACGTATTCCCCCGCTTACGCGAGGCCGCAAAACTGGTCGGCACGGTCGACACCCTCCTCGTCCAGCATGCCCGGGGACGTGAGCTGACCCAGCTCATCTTGGCCGGCTCCACCGCCCGGGCCATGAACTCGACCACGACAAGAAAGACCGTAACCGGAGCCATAAGTGCTTTCGTCCGCATGTACGAGCCTCACGAGGCCCGTGAGGACACTGTGGTGTTCCCAGAGTTCCGTGCCCTTCTCAGCGCCGACGAATTAGAGGGGCTGGCCTCGACATTTGCGGAGCTGCAACGTAAACAGTTCGGGCCGGGCGCGTTCGCCGAGGTTGTCAACCACGTCGCTGATATCGAGCGCAGTCTCGGGATTTACGACCTGAACGAGTTCACGCCCTCGCCCGTCGTGCCCTAGCGAGGCGTAATAACGGGAGTTCTCGGATGTCTCAGTCTGGCTGTACCCACTGCTGCGGTGAGCGCGAAACGGCCACCTTCCTGGTCAACAGCTCCGTCGAGCTATAAAGACTACAAATGCGCAATACCCGCGACGTAGCTGAGGAATTGTCCGCCGCGAGAGTTGCAACATTAGGGGACGAGGCGGTCCAGTGGCCTTGGCCAAGGAGCTGAGGTTCTCTGGGCACGCGCTCCGCCAATGGCGAGGCGACGCATCAGCCGAACAGAGGTAGCCGAAGCTCTCACGAACCCCGGGACCAGGTACCAATCAGCCGAGCGCCCCGAACGCATGGTCGTGCTGGGACGAGCCGCTAACGGGCGACGGCTCAAGGTGGTCATGACAAGCGCCACACAGACCGTCGTCACAGCCGCGGACCGTGATCAGGTACCTTGATGAGCGTGGTGGTGGAGTTTGACCCCGAGGTCCGGGCAACCTATGTCCGCCTGCGCGACGACCCTGTGGCCAGGACGGTAGAGGTGATGGACGCGTATTGCGTTGTCGACCTCGATGCCGCCGGCGAGCCCCTTGGGATGGAGATCCTCGACGCCCCCGCCGATATCTCTCAGCCTGTTTTCCAAGCACTGGCAACGTCTTTTCCAAGTCTGGACATCGATGTATTGCGCTCGCCCTGAGCGGCCACCCCTTGCGGCCGCCTGAGCTAGCCGCTGGGCAGGCCGGGCTACTCAGCTAAGCGATCGTCTTCGGTGGGGCTTGGGGCAGTCTTCGGTGGGGCTTGGGGCGTGCCATAGAACGCTAGGACGTCCTAGGAACGTGGGAAGGATACCACCCCTGAACTGCCCGAACGTTGGAGGCGGCGAGCGGAATCGAACCGCTGTAGAGGGCTTTGCAGGCCCTTGCCTGGACCACTCGGCCACGCCGCCCGGGCGATGCCGGAAACTCACTGTACAACGTTGAGGCTGAGGTCGCTGTAACGTCGGCGCAGGTCGACGACATGCCCAGCACTACCGACGCCCTTGGGACTTCGCAGCGCCTGGCAATCGCCGGTGCGGGCATCTTCACGGCCGCGTCTGGGGTTATGGCCGCTGCGAGCGCCCCTGATGTCGCCCGTTTCATAGTCTCCGCTTGCGCTCTGGCGTTCCTCGCGGCGCTGGTGGGAGGGTCGATCGAGCAGATCGGCGAACGCCTGGGCCCAGGCCCGACAGGTTTGCTGCAGTCGAGCATCGGCAATCTGCCCGAACTGCTCGTAGCCATTTTCGCGCTCCGCTCCGGTCTCACCACTGTTGTCCAAGCCGCCCTGGTCGGCTCGGTGCTGGGGACTCTCCTTCTTGTCCTCGGCGCAGCCTTCCTGAGCGGAGGACTGCGTCACGGTGACCAGAGCTTCCGGCCGGAGGCCCCCCGCATGCTCGTCACCCTACTCACGCTCGCAGTCGGTGCCGCCCTCGTCCCGACTCTCGCGGCCCGGTTGGACACCCCTGCCGTCCACCACACGGCCGCTCTCTCGGACGTCACAGCCGTCGTCCTGCTAATCGTCTACATCGCCAGCATCCCATTTTGGCTCCGCGGCGGGCCTGGGCAGTTGCAAACCCATGCGAAGGCAAAGGTGCCCTCGGGTGACACTGGTCCCGTCGTGGCTACTGAGGCAGGGTCGCTCCCCCGTTCACTTACTGGGCCGAGCGCAGGGTGCTGGTCGCTCCGCATGGCCATGACCATGCTGGCAGTGGCCGGCGTCGCGTCGGGTTTTGTCTCGGATTGGTTCGTTTCGTCCCTGATCCCCGCCACCCGCTCTCTAGACATCTCGCCCGTCTTCACCGGGTTGGTGATCGTGGCCCTCGCCTCGAACGCCGTGGAAAACGCTGCCGGGATCCGTTTCGCCTGGAAAGCCAGACCGGATCTGGCGATAAGCACGATCCTCAACAGCCCGCTCCAGATAACACTTTTCCTGATACCGGTGCTCGTACTCGTGAGCCCTGTCATAGGGCCGTCACACCTCACCCTCGTTTTCCCACCATTGCTCGTCGCCGCGTTGGCGCTCGGAGTTGTCGTCGTAGGGGTGGTCGTTTACGACGGCGAGTACTCGTGGCTAGAGGGCGTAGCTCTCATCGCGCTCTACGTGATCGTGGCGACGGCGTTCTGGTGGGGCTGACTTTCCAGGACCATTGCACTGAAAACCGCGAATGTGAAAGCGCGAACAACGGGTCGGTCACGGAAAGTGCCAGAAATTTGCATGGGGGTGCCCGATGGAGCGTTTTCGAAACGGCGTTCGCGCGTTTGGTGCGACCTTGGCGCGCTCGCACTGGGTGCCGACTGCGATCGGGCCGCAAAACGGCGTGGCTGGTGAGGGCCTGGCTGGGGTTTCTCGGCGGTCCAGGCGTTTCTTGGTCTAAGCGGGTGGAGTTTTGGGCTGGAGCCACGCCGCGGTAGCGGGACCACACCACGAAAGGCGCTCGCCGGGGCTGGCTACCGACGGCCCACGCCAGAGCCCGGGCTACCAACGAGCGCTCGCCGGTTGGCTACAAAACGCGGCCCGTCGTCCCGGCCAGCCCGCAGATTTCCGCAACACTCCCCGCCGACAACTGGAGCACCAGGTCGTCGCGTCCGGCGGAGTCGTTCACCCAGACCTGCCAGCCGGAGTTCAAGTGGAGGGCTTGGCCCTCCAGCGCCACCGGCCCCGGCAAGCCCTCGGTCCCCCACGGTGCGGCGAGAGACGCGAGCGCCTTCCCACCGGCATTTCCGAAAGACAGCCAGAGCGAGCCTGACGGCGACCCCGGGGCGAGACCGAACCGCACCGATGACGGGAACCGGTGACCAAAGATGCTGGCAGTAGTAACCGCCCACTCACAGACGCCTGGGCCCTTCGGCCAGCCGAGCGCATCCCCGGCCGCGAAACCGTGGGC
>Ga0302324_100009774_pt1 | contig 19983 bp, 18 predicted proteins | sample Palsa_T0_1_FD_201949 | JGI IMG/M metagenome (GOLD analysis project Ga0302324, IMG submission 201949) | Peat permafrost microbial communities from Stordalen Mire near Abisko, Sweden - Palsa_T0_1 | ecosystem: Environmental > Terrestrial > Soil > Palsa > Peat permafrost | place: Sweden: Abisko...
GTCTCGGCGGATGCACGTTATTCGTGGCCAGTGCCCTGAGAGGGCTGTCCACACATTGACGTGGCGCCCCGCCGCTACGGCGAGCGAACCGCGGTAAGAGGTACACAAATGCCGATTTCGGCGGAAGGTGGATTGAACGAATGGAGTATCTCGTGACCATGACCACCGTTGTCCCTGACGGAACGCCTGATGAGGCCGTGGAGGAGATCCGTGGACGTGAAGCGGCGCGGTCGAAAGAACTGGCGGCGCAGGGTCACCTCCTCCGGCTGTGGCGCCCTCCCCTGCTACCGGGCGAATGGCGAACGCTCGGGCTCTTCGCCGCCGACAATGGCGAGCAGCTCGAAGAAGTCCTTGCGTCCATGCCGCTGCGTGTGTGGCGCACCGATGAGGTCACGCCTCTCTCCCCGCACCCGAACGACCCCGCTCACCGATAGATGGGCGCCGGCGGATCGGCGCCGGCTCTTCCACCCGATCGTCCGCCCTGGCCGGACCCACCCCGGCCACGTACGCTCACCTCGTTCGCGTCGTCTGCGGGGGTCAGCCGTCGGCGTCGAGGGCGTCCAGCCACCAAGAAACGGAGCCAGCCATGAAGACCAAGACAGCCATCGTCCGTGAGAATGCCCACCAGTGGGAAGTCGTCGAAGTCGATCTCGACGGTCCTCGACAGGACGAGCTCCTTGTCCGCATGGTGGCCTCGGGGCTGTGCCACTCCGACGACCACCTGACCACCGGCGATCTTCCCATGGGCTCGTACCCGACTGCCGGAGGCCACGAAGGCGCCGGGGTGATCGAGGAGGTCGGCCCGAACACCCCCGGGTGGAAGGTCGGCGATCGGGTGGTGTTGGCCTTCCTCCCCTCGTGTGGCCGGTGCCGCTGGTGCGCCTCCGGCATGCAGAATCTGTGCGACTCCGGGGCACGGACTCTGAGCGGGGTCCGTCAGGACGGGAGCTCCCGGATGACGTTCGAAGGCAAGGGCGTCGGACAGCTGTCGGGACTGGCCACGTTCAGCCAATGGTCCACCGTCTCGGTCCTGGCGGCGGTGCGCTGCCCCGAGGACGTGCCCCTCGAAATCGCATGCCTGACCGGATGCGGCGTGGGCACCGGTTGGGGCTCGGCCGTCAATTCGGCCGAAGTCAAGCCGGGAGATGTCGTCATCGTGATGGGCGTGGGCGGGATCGGCATCAATGCGGTGCAAGGGGCCAGCCACGCCGGCGCTTCCGTCGTCGTGGCCGTGGACCCGGTGGAGTTCAAGCAGACCACCGCGCTCAAGCTGGGCGCCACGCACGCCGCCGGCACCATGGCCGAAGCGATGGAGATTGTCGGCCCCTTGACCAACGGCCAGGGTGCGGACTCATGCATCGTGTGCGTGGGTGTCACGAGCGGCGCCCACATCGCCGAAGGCGTGGACGCCATTCGCAAGGGCGGGACGTGTGTCGTCACCGGCATCGGCAAGATGGGTGAGGTCGGAATCCCCGTCTCGCCGACGATGCTCACCCTGTACCAGAAGCGGATCCAAGGCTCATTGTTCGGCGCCTCGAACCCGACCAAGGACATCCCGCTCATGCTCGAGCTGTACCGGCAGGGTCGACTCCACCTCGACGAGCTGGTCACCCGCAACTACCGGCTCGAGGACATCAACCAGGGCTATGCGGACATGCACGCCGGGATCAACATGCGCGGCGTGATCCTCCACGAGCACTGACGGCCGAGTTGCCGGGCGCGCCCCGCGGCGTTGGCCCACCCGGGCTACGTCAGGCGAGCCGCTCGTCGAAAAAATCGAGCATGGCTCGCCACGACCGCTCATCGGTGAGCTGTTCGTAGGCCACCCCGGGGATGCCCGCCAGGTCTGCGTTCGGGTTCGTGAAGCTGTGCACCGCCCCGCCGTAGATGTTCATGCGCCAGCTCACCTCGGCACCACGCATCTCCTGCTCGAACGCCGCCCTTTGCTCGAGGGGCACCATCGGATCGTCGGCGCCGATGCACACCAGGATCTCCGCCTTCACCGCGCCGGCCTGGGCCGGACGTTGTGTGCCCAGCCCGGAATGGAAGCCGACGACGACGGCCAGGTCGGCGCCGCCGCGGGCAAGCTCGAGGGCCATCGTGCCCCCGAAGCAGTAACCGATGGCCGCCACCCGGGCCGGGTCGACCTCGGGCTGATCCAGCAGGATCGCCAGCCCGGCTCGGCCGAGCTGCTGAATCTTGTCGGGGTCGCCCATGAGAGCCCCCAACCGTCCCATCACCTCATCGCGCACGAGCGGCTTCCCGTCGCCGTGGTAGTCGAGCGCGAAGGCCGCATAACCCAGGCGGGCCAGGCGCTCGGCCCGGTCCTTGGCGTGCTCATCGAGCCCGGGGCCCTCATGGCACACCAGCACGCCGGGACGGGGACCCGACGGCTCCTCGTCGATCACGAGGTGCCCCACCATGCGGCTCCCGCCAACCGTGTACTCCACGTCCTCAATCCGCATACGGCCTCCTCGGCTCATCGACGACCAGAGTTAAGCACCGTCGCCGTTGCGTCAGGACAGGGAAGGGCCATACCCGATATCCGCGCCGGCCGTTGCCTGGCCGCGTCAGTCGATCGGGCCGTCGGGGGCCCGCGGCACGGACCACTGCAGGCTGGTCACGTTGACCACAATCGCCTCCTGCGTGTTCCGGGCGATGACGACGACCGCCTCGTGGTCGGGGTCCGGGTTCTCTTCTCGATGCGGGACCCACGGAGGAACGTAGACATAGTCGCCGGGCCCGGTTTCGAGGCGTGTCTCCTCCTCGCCGTCGAGGAAGACAAAGACCGGATTTCCCCTGACGACGTAGATGCCCGTCTCGGACTCGCCATGGTGATGGTCCGACGAGCGGGTCGATGGCGCTACGTGCGTCTGCCCCATCCACAGTCCGTCGGAACCCACCGTATTCCCCGAAATGGCCTCGAATCGGGCCATCCCCTGGGTCTGCGCGGTGCCAGCGGAAAGCGTGCCGGCGCCTACCCGGTACAGGCGATGGTGGAACCCGTCAGGCGCCGGACCCGGCGTCGGGGAATTGGAAGGTTGGGACATGGCCTCTGCCCGACGATGCTACCTGTCGCTCGCTCCTCTTCGTTGGAGAGAGGACCACGGCGGCGCTGACCCACCTGGGGGTACGATGACGCCATGCTGCGCCTTCATCATGTGAACCTGAGCATCCCCGTCGACGGCGAGGCGAGCGAATCGGCGTTCCTCGTCGACTTTCTCAACTATCAACGGCTCGAGCTGACGCCGGACACACCACCGATGGCAAAATGGTTCGAGGGCGAAGACGGCACCCAGATCCACCTGAGCGAGGACCCGGATCATCATCCGTCGTCACGGGCCCATGTGGCTCTTGAGCTCGGCGACGACCTGGCCGCATTGAAAACCAAGTTCGACGAGGCCGGCTACGCGTACAAGGTCTTCGACGGGCCGAACGGCCGTCTCATGTTCTGCCAGGATCCGGCCGGCAATCGGTGGGAGTTGCGCGGCAACCTCGCCGGCTGACGACGGTTCATCGCGGACAGCCCCCACCGGCCGTCATTACCGGTCGCCGCCGACGATTGCGCCGGCGGCGCCGTCACCCCAGGGCTGGGCCGACCCACCCGGGCAGTCGCGCCGCCTTGCCGTCGCCGTCGACGCATCCGTGCACGGTGACCGCCGTCGCCCGCGCCTCGTCACCGACCGTCAGCAGGTAGGCCAACTGAAACGTGGCGCGGCTCACCGCTCCGGCCACGATGTGGACATCGACCAGGTCGTCGAACTCGAGGGGGCGCCGGTACTGGACCGCCACCTCGATCACCGCGAAGTTGAAGCCCTCGGCACGCACCTCGTCGTATGGATGCCCCAGATGGCGTAGATACTCGACCCGCGCTTCTTCGAGATACGGGAGGTACGCCGCGTGATGGATGATGCCCATGGCGTCCGTCTCGGCAAAGCGCGTTCGGATCCGATGCACGAACACATAGTCGAGTGGGTCGCGTGAGGGTTCCAGGGACTGGCGCATCGCCGAACCTAGGTGTTGGGCTCGGGCGACGCGCTGCCGGGTGCGGCGCCACGCCCCGCAGCCATCCGGTGCACGCCGTCGTACGAGGAGATGGCGAACTCTCCCTCGGCCTCGACCGTCACGGTTCCTCGCTGGACAACCCGACCCACGCTGAAGACCCGGCGATCGGTGACCTCGGTGACCCAACCTTCGAAGAGCGCCTCCTCGTCGATCAACGTCGGTCGCCGGTACCGCAGGTTGAGCCGCACCGTCGGCCCGGCCGCACCCGCAATGGCGTTGGCTGAGGAGAGCACGATGTCGAAGGTGGCCGCCAAGGCGCCGCCGTGCACGCAACCCGGCGCACCCTCGTACGCCACGGTGAAGGTGGCATGGGCGAGCGCCTTCGGGGGCTCTGCGCTCAGCCTCACCGGGAGCGCCAACGGATTGAAACGACCGACGACGATGTCGAACGGCATGGACTCGTCGATCAGAAATCCACCGGTGAGTGAGCTGCCGGTCAGTGAGCCGTCGGGGACGGGGGCGTAGCGGGGCAGAGGCACGTCGGGGACATGACGCTCCAATTGATCCGCCACGGCGGCCAGCTGTGCCGTCAGCGCGACTGTTTCTTCGGCCGAGGGAGACGCGCTCACCGAGAGCCGGATCAGCCGTCTCAGCTCGTCCGCCAGGGCGCCCGCTTCGACGGTCCGCCCCGTCAGTGCCGGATGGCGCTCGAACGACGACGATGGCTCGGTTCCCACGGTGGCGCGAACAGTACAGCCGAAGCGATCACGCCCACACTTCCCGAGCGGACGGTTCCGCGTCGGCGCCTCGCTCCTAACATGGCGCGATGGCCACAGAGCACGCCGTCCAATTCACCAGCGGGAGCCCCGAGACGGTGCTGGACCCGATCAGTCCCGAACTGGCCGGTGCACTCGCTGCCGCCATTGCCCTGCCGCAGGCCGAACAACATGCTGCCGTCTCGGCGGTGGCGGCGCGCGATCCGCGCTGCCTCCAGGCTTGGGCCACCCTGGCCGAGCTGGCCGACACCCCCATCGACCGCTACGCCTTCGCCCGGGTCGGCTACCACCGCGGGCTCGACACCCTGCGGGCCGCCGGCTGGCGGGGTTCGGGGTACGTGCGCTGGCGCCATGAGTCGAACCGGGGCTTTCTGCGGTCCCTCCACGCCCTCGAATTGGCGGCTGGCGCCATCGGGGAGACCGACGAAGAGCAGCGCTGCGCCCTTTTCCTGCGCCAACTCGATCCGGAGTGGAACGCGCGCGACTTGTAGTTAGAGCCTCTAACTGTATGATGGTCTAAGTGTCTATTTCCCCCCCTACCGTGACGCCGACGCGACCAACCGGTGACAAGCACAGCACCGGTATCTACGGCCGCGTCACCGCATGGCTGTCCAAGCGGGTGGAATTGGCCCTGGCCCAGATGGACCTGACCCTGCCGCAGTACCGGGTGCTGGGGATCCTGGCCGAGGGCTCCGCCGCTGCATCGGGCCTGGCCGGGCGCCTCGCGGTGCGGCCCTCGTCGGTCACCGCCATCATCGATGGCCTGGTCGCCCGCGGCCTGGTGGACCGCCAGCACGAGGAGGGCGATCGACGGCGCATCGCCCTCCGCCTGACCGAAGAGGGTGCCCGCATCGTGGCCGAGGCGGACCTCGCCGTCGATGCGTACCTGTCGTCGATCGCCGCCTGCCTACCCGATGAGGACGAGTTGATGGTGCTCCGCTCGTTGGAACTGTGGGGACAGGCGTTGACCAAGTTCCACCAAGTGCGGTCGGTTTCCGAATGAGCACGACCGAAGACCAGGTCACCGGGATGCCGGCGGAGGACGAGACCTCGGGGGCGGCCCCGGGGGCTGCTGCCCGGACGACGGTGCGAGGGCTCCCGCTCGCCGCCTACGTCCCCATGGGGATCACCAGCAACTACAAGAGGCCGAAGGCCACCGTCGACCCCGACTCGTCGAAGTCGTGGCTGCGACGCGCCATGCCGATCGTCGCCGCCCACAAGAGATCGTGGTTCACGGCGATCATCCTTTCTTTCGTCGGGCTCGTCCTCCAGGTGCAGATCCCGGATCTCCTGAACCACGCCATCGACAACTCGCTGGTCCCGCGTCATCCCACGGTGCCGCTGCACTTCTACGTCGACTGGGTGATCGCGCTCGGGCTGATCGGGGGGGTGGCGGGTTACATCTCGCGCACATCGCTCTACAAGATGGCCTACGCCATCGAGTTCGACCTGCGCAACGGCATCTACGAACACCTGACCCGCATGTCGTTCCCCTTCTACGACCGGGTGCAGTCGGGGCAGCTCATCTCCCGGGCCAACTCGGACATCCGCTCGGTGCAGATGTACCTCACCTTCGCCCCGTTGATCCTCGTTCAGTGCTCCATCGCCCTGGTGGCCTTCGGCTACATGCTCTCCATCAGCGTTGTGCTCGCCTTTGTCGCCATGGTCACCATGCCCTTCATCTTCTGGTTGGGCATGCGCATGCGCAAGGTGCTCTTCCCGGTGTCCTGGCTGATCCAGTCGCGCTTGGCCGAGGTGGCGACCGTGGTGGACGAGAACGTCAACGGCGTGCGGGTGGTCAAGTCGTTCGCCGCCGAGGAGCAGCAGCTCCGCCAACTGGCCGGCGCGGCCGACCGGGTGCAGTGGGGTTACATCAAGGACGCCGATCTGCGCGCCCGCTTCTCACCGTTGATCCAGAACCTCTCCCAGGTCGGGCTGGTGTTGGTGCTCGTCTTCGGCGGCTACATGGTCATCCACGGAACGCTCGGCTATGGCGCCATCCTGGCCTTCAACGCCTACCTGTTGATGATGCAGGCCCCGTTCATGATGCTCGGGATGCTGATCATGATGGGCCAGCGTGCCTCCGCCTCGGCCGAGCGCATCTACGAGATCCTCGACGAGCAGCCCACCATCGTCGATCGTCCCGATGCCGTCGACCTGACCGACAGCCGGGGTGACGTCCGCTTCGAGCACGTCCAGTTCGCCTACGGCACCGAGAGCCGTATCGCCCTCTCGCTGGAGGATGGTGGCAACCCCGACGTGCTGTCCGACTTCAACCTCCACCTCCGGTCCGGCGAGACGGTCGCCCTGGTCGGCCGGACCGGGAGCGGCAAGTCGACGGTGGCCCGGGTGCTGGCCCGCTTCTACGACGTCACCGGGGGGGCGGTCTACGTCGATGGTCACGACGTGCGGGACCTCACGTTGACCAGCCTGCGGGCCAACATCGGCGTGGTCCTCGACGAGCCCTTCCTCTTCTCGGTCTCCATCCGCGACAACATCGCCTACGGCAGGCCCGACGCCAAGCAGGAGGAGATCGAGGCTGCGGCTCAGGCGGCGGGCGCCGACGGCTTCATCCGCCGCCTTCCCGCCGGGTACGACACCGTGGTCGGTGAGCGTGGCTACACGCTTTCGGGCGGGCAGCGGCAGCGCATCGCCATCGCCCGAGCCCTCCTCATCAACCCGCCCATCCTCATCCTCGACGACGCCACCAGTGCCATCGACGTCAAGGTGGAGCAGAAGATCCACTCCGCCCTGCGTGTGTTGATGCAGGACCGGACCACGCTCATCGTGGCCCACCGCCTGTCCACCATCAGCCTGGCCGACCGGGTGGTGCTGCTCGACAATGGGCGGATCGTCGCCGACGGCACGCACGACGAGCTCCTGGCCAGCACACCCCTCTACTCCGAGGTGCTGGCCCAGGCCGCCTCCGTCGAGGAGACGAGCCAGTCCCTCGAGGGCCCCGACGACCTCGATCTCGAGATGGGACCGGTGCTCTGATGTTCGGCGGCGGTGGTGGCGCGGGCTGGGGAGGGCTGGGAGGTGGGCCACCGGGTGCGGCGCAGCCGGGGATGCCATTCGGCGGGATCCCGTCGGAACTGCAGGCCGGCGTCGACCTCCTGCTGACCCAGGAGCCCGAACGGGGCGACTCCGACGTCACGTTCTCCCAGCAGCCCTCGGCCGACGAGAAGCGCCAGCTGAGCCTGAGCGGGTTGCTGAAGGTCTACCCGGGCATGCTCGCCCTGGCTCTCTTGCTGGTGGCGGTCATCGCCGTGACCAGCCAGCTCGGCCCATGGCTGACCGAGACCGCCATCAACCACGGGATGCTGCCCGGACACCGCCACTTCGGCCTCGTCATCATCCTGGCCGGCGTCTACCTGGCCGCGGTAGCCGTGTCGTCCGCCGCGCAGTGGGGCCAGGTGCGGGTGACGGGGCGGCTGGCCTCCTGGGTCATGAACGACCTGCGGATCACCATCTTCCGCCACCTGCAGCGCCTCTCGCTGGACTTCTTCACCGAGGAGAAGGCCGGCGTCATCATGAGCCGGATGACGAGCGACATCGAGAACCTCCAGCAACTGCTCCAGGACGGACTGGCTCAGTTCGCCATCCAGGGCCTGACCATGATCGTGATCACGTGGTTCCTCTTCACCACCAACACGCGCCTCGCCGTCATCACCATCGTCGTCGTGATACCTCCGCTCACCGTCATGTCGATCTGGTTCAAGCGCGCCTCCGAACGAGGGTATATCCGGGTGCGCGACGGCATCGCCCTCGTTCTGGCCGACCTCTCCGAGAGCCTGCAGGGGGTGCGTGTGGTCACCGCCCACAACCGCCAGCGCTACAACGTGGTCCAGCACCGCAACATCGTGGGCGAGTACCGCGACGCCAATTACTTCACCGGCCGCCTCAACGGGGTCTACGGCCCGGGGTCCCAGCTGCTCGGTGTGATCGGGCAGGTCGTCATCCTGGCCGTCGGCGGCAACATGTACCTCCACCATCAACTCTCCCTCGGTGCGCTCGTCGCCTTCTTCCTCTACGTCAACCGGTTCTTCCAACCGATCCAGCTCCTCGTGCAGCAGTACAACACCTACCAACAGGGTCAGGCTTCCGTGATCAAGCTGCGCACTTTGCTGGAGAACGAGCCTTCCGTGCTGGAGGCGCCCGACGCCGTCGACCTCCCGCCCATCCGCGGGCGCATCCGATTCGAGCACGTCTCGTTCGGCTACGACCCGGCGATCCCCGTGCTCGAGGACATCGACCTCACCATCGAGCCGGGCGAGACCATGGCCTTCGTGGGGGCCACCGGTGCCGGCAAGTCCACCATGGCCAAGCTGGTGACGCGCTTCTATGACCCCACCGAGGGCCGCGTGCTCATCGACGGCTTCGACCTGCGGACGGTCACCATGAAGTCGTTGCGCAGCCAGCTCGGCGTCGTCCCCCAGGAGCCTTTCCTGTTCGCCGGTTCGATCCGCGACAACATCTCTTTCGCCCGGCCGGGCGCACCGGACGATGCCGTCTGGGATGCCGTGCACAAGGTGGGGCTGACCGACCTCATTGCCCGCCTCCCCTATGGACTCGACACCGCCGTGCACGAACGCGGCCAGTCCCTCTCTTCGGGGGAGCGGCAGCTCGTCGCGCTGGCCCGGGCCTTCATGGCCCAGCCGCGGGTCCTCGTGCTCGACGAGGCCACGTCGAATCTGGACCTCCAGTCCGAGACCATGATCGAGGCCGCGCTCGACGTGCTGCTCCAACAGCGGACGGCGGTGCTCATCGCCCACCGCCTGTCGACGGCCATGCGCGCCGACCGCATCGTTGTCGTCGGCGACGGTCGGCTGTTGGAGATCGGCTCGCACGACGAGCTGGTCGCACTCGGTGGGCACTATGCCGAGATGTACGCCACCTGGATCTCCCAATCCCACGCCACCTGATTGACATCTCGGGCCCCTGGCTCAGGTCCGGCTCCACGCCCGTAGCGTCGTCCGGTACCGCGCATCCCAGTCGTCGTAGACGGCGCGCAGCCGCGTCCCGGGCCACCGGGCGGGCAGGAGGTCCTCGGGGAGCAACGGGTCGGCCTGCAGATGGCGCAGGACAGCGGCCGACAACTCGAACCCGGGCGCCAAGGCGTCCGGGGTGTCCGGCGCCAACGCGGCCAGACCCGCCAGGAGCCCGTCCGCCCGGTCGGCCCAGGCCCGCACGTCCCACAGCAGATCGGCCAGGCGCTGCGGATCCACCGGGCGTGCCTGCATCAGCTCGATGTCGGACGTCACCTCGTCGGGCAAGGTGACCGCCACGTTGTCCGGGCGCATCCACACCCCTTCGCGCAGTTCCGCCAGCCGGACGTAGGCCAGGGCACGGCGGCGCGCCGTCCGCACCTCGGCCGTGCTCCCGGCGGTGGTGACCACGGCCAGCGACCAGGTCCCGGTGTACGGCACCGTGATCCCGGACCGGCTGGCCGACTGGCGCGCCTGACGCTGCCGCAGATGCCCGGCCAGTCGGTACCGGCCGGATCCGTCGGTCGTGGCTTCGCCGGCGGCGACCATGCGGCTGAGGGCCACCCGGGCCCGGTTCGGGCTGATCCCGAAGAGCCCGGTCAGGCGGATGAGCTGGGCCACCGGGAGCTCCGGGGGATCCATGCCGAGGAGGGCGCTCGCCAGAACCGATCGTGCCGTGAAGGGCCTATTACGCACTTGCATCACTTGATGAAATATCGTAACATTGACGCATGGCCACCACCATGGTGCCCGACCAGGCGGCACGACCCGACGTCCTCCCGACCGAGCGGCTGCTGGCGAACGGGTTCGCCGTCCCCGAGCTCCGTCCGGCTCTCCGCCGGATCGACAACGGCCGCAACGCCCTCACCGTGGTGTCGGTGTGGTTCTACGTGGTGCTCATCATCGGCGGTGCGGTCTGGCTCAACACGTGGTGGAGCTTCCTGATCGCCTTCGTGCTCATGGGCCCGATGTACGCCCGCTTCGCCATCCTCATGCACGAGGCGGCGCACAAGCTCCTCTTCACCAACAAGCGATGGAACGACTGGATCGGCACCTGGGTCATCGCGTACCCGGTCTTCACGCCGGTGCAGCTGTACCGGCGCGTGCACTTCGCCCACCACAAGGACGAGTTCGGTCCCCAAGAACCCGACCTCGCCTTCTACAGCCCCTATCCCTGCACCCGCGCCGCCCTGCGGCGCCGCCTGGTGCGCGATGCGGTCGGCATCTCGGGCTGGAAGAACTTCGTCCCGCTGATCAAGAACACAGCGACGGCGCGGTTCCGTCGCATCGGCCTCTCCATATTCGGGGTGCAAGCCGTGCTCTGGGCCGTGTCGTGGCTGGCCACCGGGCGCTGGTGGATCTACCCCGTGCTGTGGTGGCTCCCGTGGATGACCCAGTGGCGCGTCATCAACCGCTTGCGCTCCATCGCCGAGCACGGCGGGCTCGAGCGGAACAAGGATCGCCGGGCCACCTCGCACAACGTGCAGCAGTCCCTCCTCGCCAGATTCTGGTTCGTGCCGTACAACACGGGCTGGCATCTTGCGCATCACGTGGACATGGGCGTGCCGTGGCGCAACCTCCCGGCCTTCCATGACGAACTGGTGCGGGCCGGCTACGTCACCGACGCCATCACCTACCCGAACTACCGGTCCTTGTGGAAGGCGCTCTCGAGCGCCGATCACGAAGACCGATCGCTCGCCGCGGCCGCCTGACGATCAGTTGACCCCGAGGGCCCGGCGCAGGACGGTCATGCTCTCGCGCTGAGCTCGCTGGGAGATTTCGGCCGTCGCCACCAGTGCCGAGCCGTGAAAGGTGCCCGGAAACTGGTGCAGTTCGACCGATACACCTGCGTGGAGCAGGGCCAGCGCGTAGAGAATGCCCTCGTCCCGCAGGGGATCGTTCTCCGCCGTCGAGATGTAGGCCGGAGGGAGCCCGGCCAGATCCGATGCCCGCGCCGGCGCCGCGTAGGGCGACACGTCGTCGGCGTCGGCCGCCGCGCCCAGGTACGCCTTCCAGCTCTGCACGGCCAACGGCCGGTTCCAGACGGGTGAGTCGACGAAGGCCTGCATCGAAGCCGTCTCCAGGCGGTCGTCGAGCTCGGGGATGTGCAGCATCTGGAAGCACAGGGCCGGACCACCGAGGTCCCGCGCCAAGAGAGCCGTCGCCGCGGCCAGCCCGGCGCCCGCACTGGTGCCGAGGAGTGCCAGTCGCCCCGTGTCCACGCCGAGCTCGCCGGCGTGGTCGAAGAGGAACCGCAGGGCGCTGTAACAATCGTGCAGACCGGCCGGAAACGGATGTTCGGGGGCCAGGCGGTATTCGACCGAGACCACGACGGCACCGGTTTGGATGGCCGCCACGGCGGCGCCGGCATGCTCGGCCTCGACGCTGCCGATGATGAAGCCCCCGCCGTGGATCATCAGCACGCCCGGGACGGGCCCGGGTCGGTCCCGCGGCCGGTAGACCCGCACGCCGACGTCGGGATCGCCCTCCCAGCCGGGCACGAACCGGTCTTCGATCTCGAGCGTCTCGATGCCGGGGACCTCGGCCCGGAGCGCGGCCAGGAGTTCCTCGAATCCGGCCCGTGCCGCCACCGGATCGGAGAGGTCGATGGCAGGCAACATCTCGAGCACCGACGCAAGCTCAGGATCGATCATGGCTACGTTCCCCCGGGTTCGGTCGACTATTTGGGTTGCATGCGGATGCCGGCGTCGATGCGGATCGACTCGGCGTTCATGTACGAGTTGGACAGCAGCTCGAGGGCCAGCGTGGCGAACTCGGTGGCGTAACCGAGCCGGCGGGGGAACAGGACGTCCTGGGCCAGCTTGGCCTTGAACGCGGCCGAGTCCTCGAAGGAGCCATAGATCGGGGTGTCGATCAAGCCCGGGAGAATCGTGTTGACCCGGATACCGACGACTGCGAGGTCGCGGGCCACCGGGAGCGTCATGCCCACGACGCCGCCCTTCGATGACGAGTAGGCGGCCTGGCCGATCTGCCCGTCCTCTGCGGCCACCGATGCCGTGTTGACGATGGCGCCCCGCGCCCCGTCCTCGTCGGGCCGGTTCAGGCTCATCTTGGTCGCGGCCAGGCGGATGCAGTTGTAGGTGCCGATGAGGTTGATCTCGATGACGCGGCGGTACTGGTCGAGGTCGGCCGCCGAGCTGTACTCGCCGTCCCTCCCGATGGTGCGGGTGGCCCAACCGATGCCGGCACAGTTCACCAGCGACTTCAACGGCGCCATCTCGGCAGCCGCATCGACGGCCGCGATCACGTCCTCGGCGCTGGTCACGTTGGTCTTGGCGAACAGCCCGCCGATTTCCTTGGCCAGCGCGGTTCCCTTGTCCTCTTGGAGGTCGGCCACCACGACATGGACACCACGCTCGGCCAGCAGCCGCGAGGTCGCCTCCCCCAGTCCGGAAGCCCCGCCGGTGACTATTGCAGACGTCCCACTCAGATCCATCGGTTCTTCGACTCCTTCATTGGCGCCCCCCTGGGGCTCCGGGCGCGAGATGTGCCGGTCCGAGGATAGGGCGTGCCCAGGCGCGGTCCCAACTCGACGGTCAGGACCGGGGAACCGGTCGCCGGTTACATCTGCTCGGGAGCCTCCATGCCGAGGAGGGTAAGCCCCAGGGCGAGGACCCGGGCCGTCAGGTCGCAGAGCACGAGGCGTGACGTCCGGACATCCTCCTCCTCGACCAGTACCCGGCAAGCCTCGTAGAAGGTGGTGAACGTGGAAGCGAGGTCGAACAGGTAGGTGCAGAGCTTGGCCGGGCTGTAGGCCGCCGCCGTGGCCTCGACGGCGGCGGAGAATCCGAGCACCTGGAGGGCCAGGGCGCGCTCCTGCGGCTCACGCACCAGCGGCCTCGTGCCGCGCTCCGGCGGGGGCACCTCGGCCCGGCGGAAGATCGAGCGCACCCGCGCCTGCGCATACTGGAGATACGGGCCCGTGTTGCCCTCGAATGCGAGCATGCGGTCCCAATCGAAGACGTAGTCCCGCATCCGTTCCGTCGAGAGGTCGGCGTACTTCACGGCACCGATCCCGAGCGCCCGCGCCACGTCCGCCTGCTGCGCGTCGGTCAGCTCGCTGTTGCGCTCGGCCAGGGAGGCCGCGGCCCGGCCCACGCCCTCGGTCAACAGATCGATGAGACGCTCGGTATCCCCGGAGCGACTGGCCAACTTCTTTCCCCCGGAGCCGAGGATCAGTCCGAACCCCACGTGCACGGCGGCGGAGGTGTCGGGCAGATAGCCGGCCAGGGCCGCCACGGCGAAGACCAGACGCAGGTGCAGCGCCTGTTCGGCTCCGACCACGTAGATGAGGGTGGTGGCCCGGCGTCGTTCTGTCCGGTCCCTGATGCACGCCAGGTCGGTGGCCGGATAGCCGTAGCCTCCGTCGGACTTGCGCACGATGAGGGGGAGCGGGTCACCCTGGCGATTCGTGAAGCCTTCCGGGAACACGCACTGCGCACCGTGGTCCTCGACCAGGAGGCCCCTCTGCGCCAGCTCCTCGACGACCACGCCGAGGAGAGGGTTGTAGGAGCTCTCGCCGGCGATGTCGTCGTCGGTGAGCAGGACGCCCAGCATGGCGTAGACCTGGTCGATGTGCCGCAGGCTCTCGGCCACGAAGATCTCCCAGAGCCGCAGCGTCTCGGGATCGCCTCCCTGGAGCAGCACGACGCGACGGCGACAGCGCGCACCGAACTCGGGGTCGCCGTCGAATTGGTGGCGTGCCTGGGCATAGAACTCGTTGAGGTCGCGCACGCTGAACGATTCCGCCTCGGCGGAAACCCCCACGTCGACCAGGTGCTCGATCAGCATGCCGAAGGGCGTGCCCCAGTCCCCGATGTGGTTCTCCCGCAGCACCTCGTGGCCGAGGAATCCGAGGACCCGGGCCAGCGCGTCGCCGATCACCGTGCTGCGGAGGTGCCCGACATGCATCTCCTTGGCGACGTTGGGCGCCGAGTAGTCGATCACCATCCTCTGCGGCTCGGCGGCCGGAGCCACACCGAGGCGGTCGTCGGCCCCTATGGCGGCGATCTGAGCGGTCACGAAGTCGTCGGACAGCGTCAAATTGATGAAACCCGGCCCGCTGATGTCGACCGCGGCACAGATGTCGTCGAGCGTGGCGGCGGCCACCACTTCGGCGGCGACCTGTTGCGGTGAGCGACCGACCAGCTTGGCCAACGGCAGCGCACCGTTGGCCTGGAAGTCGGCCCGCTCGGAGGCCCGCAGGACCGGGTCGGCCCCAGGGAGGACCGTGTCGAAGGCGGCTTGCAGGCGTTGGAGGAGAACGCCGAATGCGTCAGGCATCCCGTATTGTGGCATCCCCCAGGTGCGCCCCCGACCACGCTGCGGGAGGAATCACTCAGTCGGCCGGGGCCCCCACACCGGCATCGGTCAACCCGTAGCGGTTGTAGGCGCCGAAGAATCCGTGCTCGAGCAGCCCGTAGCCGACCACGTCGCCGTAGCTGAAACGCGCCACATTGTCGACGATCCCGTACTGGGCCAGCCCCTTCACCTCGTCCACCTGCAGCACCAGCCCCTGCACCACCGGATCGGGACCCTGATAGATGCCGTGCCGCCAGTCGGCGTCGATCCCGTACCCCGTGCCGATGGAGATGTAGTTGGCGAGGAGGGGGGTGCAGGTGATCTCGAGATCGGCGTCGGGGAACCGGAGCACGGACCGGTCGATGACCCTCGTGCCGGGGATGAGGTGGTGCGCATGCTCGGACCGCCCGAGATCTTCGATCGGCCGGTCCGGGTCGACCCACACCCGCTCGCCCTGCACCAGCATGCGCTCGCCGTCGTCCCGCTCGTGGCAGATGTACATGATGGCGTGGTCGTCGAACTGCATCGGGAAGTAGTTCCACATGCCGCGCATGACCTGCTCGCCCTGGCGAATGCCGTCGCCCTCGGGCTCGCCCACGGGCCGGATGCCCCAGGAGCGGTCCCGGGTCCCCCAGCACCGCTCGGGGCTGACGCTGATCTCGGTTCCGCCGACCGAAAGACTCCCCGACCAGCGTCCGGTCTGGGCCAGGCGCTGCGTGTCGAAGACCACCCTGCCCTTGCTGCGCAGGTACTGGCGCGGCTCGGCGATGGCGGGAATGTGCCCTTCCCACGTGACGTCCATGGCCACGGTGTGCTCCGTCGGCTCCACCACGACACGCAGCCGGCGGAGCGGCTCGATCACCTCGATGCGGATCGGGCCGACGGCAAGGACGGAGCGATCGGTCAGGGGCGCCGATGCCCGCACGATGTGCTGCTCCCCGCCGATGCGCACGTCGATGAACGCGTCGACGACACCCAGGTTCGGGTACTGCCCGAAGCCGAAGATAGCGAACCAATCGCCCGAACTCGGATGCATGTTGAAGTAGTAGCGGTCGTAGAAATTGCGATCACTCGTGCCCGGATGCGCAATGAACTCCGGAGCCTGGTGAACCGGAAAATCGTCCCATGACGACAGCGTCACAATGCCCTCCCTCACGATGTCGGGCCGCCCCCGACCTGATCTGTCTTTGCGCAGCGAGGCGCAGCCTACGCGCGTCGGGCCCGGTCAGGGTTGGGCGAAGGCATAGATCCCCACCCCGTTGTAGGAGAGCGAGTCCGTCGGGAGAAACGGGCCGTTGATGGTCACCGAGAGCCAGCCGTCCCGGCCCGGGCCCGAGTCCCCGTCGACGGTGACGACGGCGTCATCGGGCCAGACCTGGGTCACGACGCCCACGTGCACGGACGTGTAGACGTTCTGGGGCCCGGTGCCGTAGAGGACGTCATCGCCCGGGGCGGGCATCGCCGTCGGCGGGAGCACGGCGCCGTGGGCGCGGGCCCAGTTGTAGATGTCCCCGACGAACGCATAGGCGGGAATGGGCATCCCGGCGTGCTCCCAGGCCCAGTTGGAGAAGAGGGCGCACCACTGCTCACAGGGGCCGTAGGGATTGCAGAAGAAACCGGTGTCGGGGTCGGGTGCGATCTGCGAGGCGGCGGCCGCGACGATGGCCGAGGAGCCGGGGAAGCTCGGCTCCGGCGTCGGTGAGACGAACGAGTAGGACCAGCCTTCGGGGTCGAGGAGCCAGTACCCCGTGCCCGAGCCGTTCCCGATGATGGCCGACACCGGCGTGGCGTCGGGATTCAGGGTGAGGCTGCCGAAGACCTGCGCGTCCCCGAGGCCCAGCACCACGCCGTCCGAGGTGGCGATGTCGTAGCCACCTCCATCAGGGGTGGCCACCATGCCCACCACCGCGTCGGGGAGATTCTGACCCGCCCATGACCCGAAGAAGCGGGCGTCGCCGAACGTGAAGATGCCGCCGTCGGACGCCACCAGCCAGTAGCCCTTGCCGTCGGGGGTGGCCGCCATCCCGACGATGGGCTCGTTCAATTGGATCGCGCCCAGGCTGCCGAAGTAGGTGGCGTCGCCGAAGGAGAAGATGCCGCCGTCTGCGGCCACCAGCCAGTAGCCCTTGCCGTCTGGCGTGGCCGCCATCCCGACGATGGGCTGGTTCAGCCGTGTTGCTCCCATGCTCCCGAGAAAGGGGGCGTCGCCGAAGGAGAACACGCCACCGTCCAGTCCGGCCAGCCAGTAGCCCCTCCCGTCGGGGGTGGCCGCCATGGCCACGATCGGGCCCTGCAGGGCCAGGTTGCCGAGCGAGCCCTCGTACGGGGCGTCGCCGAAGGAGAACACGCCACCGTCGGCGCTCGCCAGCCAGTAGCCCCCACCATCGGGTGTGGCCGCACCCACGAGCACCGGCGAATCGAGTGGCTGGGGCATGTCGGGCGAGCCGAGATCCACGTCGCCGAACCCGATCATCCCGCCGCCCGGGTAGACGTCTGCCTCCGGCGTTGCCGCCCCGGCGGGACGCGCCCCGAGGCCCGAACCAACGGTGAGAACGGAGAGCAGGGCCAGGAGGGCCAACGCCCCCACCCAAGCGCGGCGCGACACGGCACCGACACGGAAAGCCATCCCACGATTCTGCTCCCTCAGTGGCGCCAAGATGCGCAGCCCCCACGACCTGGACATCAGACGAATGCTCCTGTGCAACAGCAGCGCAGCAGAGGTGCGGCAGAGGCGCGGCAGAGAGATGCTCCCGTCGGATACGGCAGAATGGGGAGATGGCATCTCGATCCCCAGCCGCATCGCACCCGGACAGCTTCGGCGCCCGATCCGTCCTCTCCGTCGGAGGCCGTGACTACGAGATCTTCTCCCTCAAGGCGCCTGCCCTCGTCGGTGCCCACGACGTGAGCAGGCTCCCCTATTCGATCAAGGTGATTCTGGAGAACCTGCTGCGGCACGAGGACTCGCCGCACGTGTCGCCCGACGACATCGTGGCCGTGGCGGCCTGGGCCGCCAATCCCGAGGCGCACGGGCAGGGCGCCGGCGACTCTGCCCACGAGATCGCCCTGACGCCCGAACGGGTCCTCATGCAGGACTTCACCGGCGTGCCCGGCGTGGTCGACCTGGCCGCCATGCGCGACGCGCTGGCGCGCCTCGGGGGCAACGCATCGCAGGTCAACCCGCTCGTTCCGGTGGAGCTGGTCATCGATCACTCCGTCATCGTCGAGCGCTCGGGCGACGCGTCGTCCTACGACACGAACGTGTCCATCGAGTACGAGCGCAACATCGAGCGCTACCAGTTGCTGCGCTGGGCCCAGGGTGCATTCGACGGGTTCCGCGCCGTCCCACCCGGGACCGGCATCTGCCATCAGGTGAATCTCGAATATCTCTCCCGCCTGGTCTTTGCCACCGAGGACGGTCGGGCCTTCTGCGACACGCTCGTCGGCACCGACTCCCACACCACGATGGTCAACGGCCTGGGCGTGCTCGGCTGGGGCGTGGGCGGGATCGAGGCCGAGGCCGCCATGTTGGGCCAGCCCCTCTCCATGCTCCTGCCGCCGGTGGTGGGGCTCCGCATATCGGGTGCGCTACGGCCCGGTACCACGGCGACCGATGTCGTGCTGACGGTGACCGAGCTCCTGCGTGACCATGGCGTCGTGGGCGCGTTCGTCGAATGCTACGGCCCGGGCGTCGGCGCACTCCCGCTCGAAACCCGCGCCACCATCGGCAACATGAGCCCCGAGTACGGGGCGACGTGCACCATGTTCCCCATCGACCAGGTGACCATCGACTACATGCGCTTCACCGGTCGCGACGAGGAGCATCTGGCCCTGGTGCAGGCGTACGCCGAGGAACAGGGCCTCTGGCACACCGCCGACGGCGTCGAGCCGGTCTACTCCGAGTACGCCACGCTCGACCTGGCCGACGTGGAGCCATCGCTGGCCGGGCCCTCCCGGCCACAGGATCGCGTCGCCCTGGCCGGGGCGGGCGATTCCTTCCGGGTGGCGCTCGACCGGACACCGCGCCTGTCGACCGAGTCGCCCGCGGCGGCGCCCCACCATCTCCTCTCCGACGGCGATGTCGTCGTTGCCGCCATCACCAGCTGTACCAACACGTCCAATCCTCAAGTCATGGTGGGTGCCGGCCTCCTGGCCAAGCTCGCCGTCGCGCGCGGGCTGCGCGCCAAGCCCTGGGTCAAGACCTCCCTGGCGCCCGGATCACGCGTGGTCATGGACTACCTCGAGCGGGCGCAGCTCGTCGATCCCCTCGAGCAGCTGGGCTTCTATCTCGTCGGCTTCGGGTGCACCACCTGCATCGGCAACTCGGGCCCGCTGCTCGATGGGGTCAGCGAGCTGGTCCACAGCGACGACCTCTCCGTGGTGTCCGTGCTGTCCGGCAACCGCAACTTCGAAGGTCGCATCCACCCCGACGTCAGGATGAACTACCTGGCCTCGCCCCCACTCGTCGTGGCCTACGCCCTGGCCGGGACCATGGATATCGACCTCACCGTCGATCCCCTGGGCCTCGATGGCGACGGGAAGCCGGTCTTCCTCTCCGACATCTGGCCCACCGAGCAGCAAGTGAGCGAGACCATCCGGGCCTCACTGACCTCGGAGATGTTCCGCACCCGCTATGGCGCCGTCTTCGAGGGCGACGAGTATTGGCGCCAGGTCGCGGTGGCCGAGGGCGAGACCTTCTCCTGGCAGGACGACTCCACCTACGTCAAGAACCCTCCGTTCTTCGAGGGTATGACCATGACCCCGCAGCCCGTCTCCAACGTCGAGGGGGCACGGGTCCTGGTCATGGTGGGTGACAGCGTGACCACCGACCACATCTCTCCGGCTGGCTCCATCGGCCCCGACTCACCCGCCGGGCGTTACCTCGCCGAGCATGG
>Ga0302324_100009777_pt1 | contig 19979 bp, 17 predicted proteins | sample Palsa_T0_1_FD_201949 | JGI IMG/M metagenome (GOLD analysis project Ga0302324, IMG submission 201949) | Peat permafrost microbial communities from Stordalen Mire near Abisko, Sweden - Palsa_T0_1 | ecosystem: Environmental > Terrestrial > Soil > Palsa > Peat permafrost | place: Sweden: Abisko...
GCCAGGTCAACAGCCAAGGCTCCTGCCAATCGACACGAACCTGAACGACGGCTTGCTCGTCCCCAATCCAAGCTTCGGCCAGCTGAATAACAGCTTTTCGCAGGAAGGGATCAGCGGTAACCGCACAATCCGCTTAAGAGGCCGCATCACCTTCTAAGTCCATCGCGTCGAGGGCTGAAGGAGCGTTCCGTCAGCCCTCATTTACAAGTGACCTGCCCTTATTTCTCAACCACTGATAACTGGAGTTTCTCCGTTTACACTTCGGGAAACAACATCACTGCAAACAGGAACCCGCACTGGTCGGCAGCATCAAAAGCCACTGACTCTCAGGAAACCACGAGGTTGCTAGATCGCCTGGTGCAAACCCAGGGGGTCGGCCAAAGATGTCAACTGTCCTAAGTGGCAGATAAAGAATAATTTAGGATGGCCGCTGGGGCAATGTAGATGATTTTGTAGTCGAGAAAGCTGGCCCTTGGATTGAAAGCTGTGGCTCTGAATGGTTCTTGATTGCTTGGGGCCGCTACAAATTCGTCTACACTCGCTGAAAACCGTCGTGTATTTCCCTCACACTTTGGATCGGATCATCTGCACAAAGAAGACACTACGCGTCAATTCGAGAAATGCCTGACGACATGCTGGAGCTAGGATTCGACTTGAGATGTCTCCATTCCGAGTTGTTATCCAAGTGGCATCTGACGGTTAGCCGGTTGTCGATAGCTAATAATACGATCCGCAATGATTTGCTCGTTAAGGACCGCGGCGCTCCCGCCCAATGCAATTCGGGGCACTGTTTTGAAAATCCATCTATTCCCTTTTCGATCTTGAGCGGTTTAGACTCGGCTGATCCGTTCCCCTAAAATAATGCTCATTCGCTGGGGACCCTGATTGGAATGTCAGCCCTCAGTCAACCTAAGGGATATGACGCATGCAAAAGCTAAGGGTTCAAAGCTTCGGTGTATCGCTGGATGGGTATAGCGCCGGCCCGAACCAGAACCTTGATCATCCTCTCGGTGTCGGTGGCACCGGCATGATGGAATGGTTCTTCCAGACACGCACATTCCAGGAAATGCACAATCGGGAGTCCCGCAACACAGTGGGACTGCAGAATGTGCCGGACCCAGTATTTGGAGAGAAAGGTGGAGCTACAGGAGTTGACGACGAATTCGCGGCTCGGGGGTTTGAACATATTGGTGCCTGGATCATAGGGCGGAACATGTTCGGTCCGGTCCGTGGCGCATGGCCGAATGATGAGTGGAAAGGCTGGTGGGGTAACAACCCGCCCTATCATTGCGATGTATTCGTGCTCACGCATCATGCCCGGGCACCACTCACTATGGAAGGCTGTACCACGTTCCATTTCGTCACTGATGGAATCGAATCCGCTTTGCGACGTGCAATGACCGCAGCCAAGGGCAAGGATGTGCGCCTCGGTGGCGGTGTAGCCACAGTTCGAGCCTATTTGCAGGCTGGCTTTGTCGATGAAATGCACCTTGTGCAATCGCCAGTCTTGCTCGGCTCTGGAGAGTCATTGTTCGTCTGCATTGATCTGCTGTCACTGGGCTTCCGTTGCATCAAACGCGTTTCATCATCCAAGGCGACACATCTTGTCCTTGCAAAATCTTGATCTGTAGTTCATGGACCAGCGGCTTAGCGTCAATTCTGGGAGCACGCGGAGGATTCTGATCGAAGACATTGCATGGAATTTGGACGTGAATTAGATGACCGGCAAGCTCCCCGACGATAGAGTCAGTGCCTTCAGGCAGTGAACTGACGGCCAAGTCCCAGCGCAGCCAGACCCTTGCGGTAGGTGACCGAACTGCGGTCTGCCGGGAAATGTGCTTCGTCGTGCAGATTTATCGGGAGATCTTCCGGCCATTGCGACTCGACGATCTCGATGTCTTCGGCGAAGACCTGGTAATTGAAGTCGAGAGTTTGCTCAATCGGCGCGTCTTTGTCGAAGTTTCGGCAGAGGGGGACAAAGAGCCTGGTTTTGCGGGCTGAGACCGGGGACGCCGCGTTCAGGATGTGAAGCTTGCCACCGCCAGGGAACGTGACAGTCAGCTTGGCGGTAAATGGTTGGAAGAGTTCAAAACGTCTGTGCCATTGGAAGTTCTGCGGCGCGAGATGCTTGTATCCGTGAGCATAGTTGCTGACCGAGCTGATGTAGTCGGCCACGAAGCCTCGCTCAGTTTTGGTGACTTTGTAATCCGGAACAACTGGGTTGTCTGGGTCGCCGAAGCTCTCCTTGTGAACAAAGGCGAAGTGGCTCACGTCGAGAAAGCCTTCCACCTGTCTCCCCGCTGCGGCATTGATGTCCACCCTGTCCAGGCTTACTTGAAGATAATCAGGGTCGTCCCACTCGGCCAGTTCCGGCAGAGCCTGCGGGCCGTTATCGACCAGACGCACCCAGACGAGCCCGTACTTTTCCTGCACCTGATACACGCCGAGGCGCAAGCGAGGCGAGATGGCCCCTGCTGGATGCGCCGGGATGCAGGTGCAGCGGCCGGAGCGATCGTAGCGAAGGCCGTGATACCGGCACACGATCTCGTCGCCCTCGACATACCCCAGGCTGAGGGGAACGCCGCGGTGATAACAGATGTCTCGCGCCGCAGCGACCGATCCGTCCGACAGACGGTAGACAACAACGCGCTCGTCCAGCAGCCGTGTGGCGAGGGGCTTCTCGGTTACCTCGTGCGAATGCGCGACCGGGAACCAGAAGGTCGCCAGCGCAAGCCAATCCGATTCGGTAAAGGTGCATCCGCGCGGCAGCGCCGACGATTTGCCGGGCGCGGATAATTCTGAGGATAGAATGAAGGACGGAAGGGATGCCATGAATCATGATGAAGGCGAAGCAAACGCCAGATCAACAGGATTTGTTCAGGTTCGGTAGTCTGTACTCTATGCAGGTGTCGCGCCCTGAGGTTCGCGGAATCGCTCTGGATGCGCAGACGCGCTGCGCTCATTACCAGACGGAGTTCGACATTATCGCCATCAAGATGAAATGCTGCGGCGTGTATTTCGCCTGCAAGGATTGTCATGATGCTTTGGCCGGCCATTCGATTGAAGTCTGGCCGCAGGCCGAATGGACTCAGCCTGCAGTGCTCTGCGGCGTTTGTGGATATGAGATGACCATCGAGGAGTACATGGCAGGCGGCTACGCATGCCCTGATTGTCGCGCTCCATTCAATCCCGGCTGCCGCAAGCATTATCAGTTCTATTTTGCGTGCGCTGGGTGAATTAATTGGATTGCTTTTCTAGAAGCTGCCCTAGCATCTCGGCACAATTCTCAAGGAAACTCCGGTCGTCCGCACCGAATGCATTGAGCGCGTGGCTGTCAATGTCGATCTCGCCAACGATCTTTCCCCTGGCCCAGATTGGTACGACGATCTCCGACCGCGTTTCGATTGAACAGGCGAGATAGCGCGGGTCCGCAGACACATCCTCCACAATCACCGTGTCGCCTTGAGCAACCGCCGCTCCGCAGACTCCTTCAGTAACCGGAATGCGAACGTGCTCCGTTGGCGCGCCGCGAAACGGCCCTAGAACAAGAACGTTCTCGTCACCGGGGTCCAGCATGTAGAAACCCACCCAGTTGTAATAGGAAAGACGCTCGGCGATTACGCTGACGCAGAACTCCTGGAGCGAAGTAAAGTCTTTGGCCGTCTCGGCGAAATGCCGGATTTCCGAAACGATGTCATCGAAGATTGGATTTTCCATTTGGCCCGTTCATCCGAATGTGAATGAGAAAGCTTGCACCCCAGGGTCTTCGAACTCGATTGCGAAGACGTGATCGGTGACGGCTCCCTTCTGCCTCACCAGTTGATACAAACGATGATCGGTTACCGACTGTGAAAAATATGCAGTTTTGGATCCCATCAACGTTGGCTGTACTTCTGCTAGTTTGATCTCCACTCGACGCGATTTTCTCACGCTTGCAGCATTAGTATCCGGCGCTGCCCGGCATCTCCGGGCTGGTGCCCGAATTCACCGATCGGGCCTATGCGATTGAGCTGGCGCCCGGCCCGACTCTCCTCGGAGCTTTTGTAATAAGATTCGCTCAGGAATAAATAGAAAGTCATGACCCCGTTTTCCGAGATTCATCGCGTTAACCGGTGAAGGCTGAAATCAAGGTCAGCCCACCAACACGAAAACGAGGAGACAGACATGAAAACCACAAAGATTTCCCAAGTCAACGAAAAAAAGTCCGTCGTCATGGAAAAGAAATCCCTCGTCATGCGCAAGTTGAGTCTCGCGTGCCTGGGCACGGCGCTCTGCGCGGTGGCAGCGTTAGCCCAGGTTTCAACGAAACAAGCAGGCCCAACTGGAGATAACATCGACGAACCCAACACGTCACCGGTTGCTTATGTTTACGTGGCCAACGGCGACATCACGGCCTATTCTGCCGCGTCCAACGGCAAGCTCACTCCCATCCCTGGGTCCCCCTTTTCAGGCTCAGTCGGTTACCTGGCTGGAAACGGCAAATACCTCTTCGGCTCAACCCTCAGCACGACCGATATCGAAACATACGCCATCGAGTCAAATGGCGCTTTGCACTATGTGGCTTCGGAGAATGCGGCCTCGGCAGACGGTGGATGCGGCAACGCGACCACGATCTTCACCGACCACACCGGCGAGACTTTGTATGACCTGGCGTACGGTGGGTTTCATTGCTCGAAGAATACCTTTGAGGAGTTCAGCATCAACCAGAGCACCGGCAAACTCACATATCTGGGACTTGGCGGGGACAACAATCAGATCAATGGGAGCCTCAGCTTCACGGGAAACGATCTCTTTGCTTACTCAGCCTACTGTTATCGCAACGAGACGTCCATCTTCGGCTTCAAACGCAGCAGTGATGGAAAATTGACCAAGTTGAACATTAATCCCGCTTTCCCCGACGCTCCTGAGAACGATCAATACTGCCCATTGGTCGCCGAGTCCGATCCGTCCGGTCATCTGGCTGTGTCGATGCAGGCGTTCAACCCTGAAAGCGAGGTGGATTTCGGGCCGATTCTTCTCGCCACGTACACCGTTAGCAGCTCCGGCAATCTGACCACCAGCAGCACGACTAAGAACATGCCGGCGGTCAACGTCGGGGAGAATATCAACGCCATGACTTCGTCTCCTTCGGGGAAGCTTCTGGCGGTAGCGGGGACGGTCGGGTTGCAGGTCTTCCATTTCAATGGAGACAACCCAATCACCCACTACACGGAACTGCTCAATTCGGCTGACGTCTATCAAATCTTCTGGGATAACAGCAATCATCTCTATGCGATCAGCGCCACCGCCAACAAGCTATGGGTTTTCACGGTGACGCCCACCGGCTACAGCCAGGCGCCCGGCTCGCCATACTCGATAGATTCTCCCCAAAGTCTGCGGGTTATGCCTCTTGCACAATAGGTTCGCAAGACTGCGCTGGAACTGGAAGAGCCGCTGGCGAGGCGGCTCTTCGCGTGCAAGGCACCATCGAACGTTGCAGAATCAAAATTGTGGGCGTATGACCGGCTAACCGTACATAACTCGGTTTTCGGCGCACCGGGAGCCGAGAGCGGGCAAAAAGCAGGGTTCTGTCCGGATTGGCGACAACACTCCCGTGAATGCTTCAGAAGTTACGGCCATCACGCCTTCTTGCAGTATCGACCCTTCCGCCGCATCGCTGTCTCTTCACCGTTCATGTTTATCACCCTGGTTCGACCGGGATTCAGAAGAGCACAGGCTAACGGGTAGTCCACGCAGGAATTGGACGTGCAGGGTTGTGGCTGCGGCCATTGCGGCCCGTTGCGTGCTAACATCCACTCATCCGGCTCGCCCACCAGCTCGAGCCGCGGAGGTCGAAATGAGTGCAACCACACGGCGTAGTTTCCTCAAAACAGGTTTGGCCGCCGGAGCCATGGCGACGGTAGGAACTCTTCAGCTGGCCGGCGCCCGGCGCACCGCGACCGAAACCGTGGTGCTGGGCCGCTCCAATGTGGAAGTGTCGCGGCTGGCCTTCGGAACCGGGACGGACAGCGGTGCGGTCCTGGCCGCCCTCGGGCAGAAGGAGTTCACGCGGTTGGTGCGCTATGCGCACGACCGCGGCATCCGCTTCTTCGAGACGGCGGAGGCTTACCAGACCCCAGCCATGCTCGGCGAGGCGCTGAAAGGTTTGCCGCGCGACAGCTATCAACTGATGAGCAAGGTCACTACGTTTCACGAGGGCATCGATCCACAGGCCAAGTTCGACGAACTGCGGCGCATCTCGCAGACCGAGTATTTCGATATTATGCTGCTCCACTGGCAGCACACAGCCGACTGGCCGGATACGACCAAACGCTGGCAGGATGGCATCCTCGAAGCCCAGCAGAGAAAGATCATCCGCACGCATGGCGCATCGGTGCATGGACTGCCGGCATTGCGGCAGATGCCGGGCACCAAGTGGCTCGACGTGGGACTGATCCGCATCAACCACAACGGCGCGCGCATGGACGGGCCGACTTACGAGGACACCAACCACCCCGACAACGTGAGCGAAGTGGTCGATCACATCCACCAGCTGAAGAAAGAAGGGCTCGGTGTGATCGGTATGAAGCTGTGCGGCGGAGGTCAGTTCCAGAATAGTCACGACGACCGTGTGAAGGCAGTTAGGTTTGCTTTCCAGAATGCGGGTGTGGACTGCGCCACGATCGGATTTAAGAGCACGCAAGAGATCGACGAAGCCATCAGCAACATCAATCTGGCGGTGACGTAACGCCTAGAAGAACAACGCAGCCCACGCTCGGCCGGGCGATGAGCTTCACCAATGGGGGGCAGATTGAAGGATCGCGTTTTCAGAAGTTGGGCGATCCCAATGCTGGTTGGAGTTTGCCTGCCTGTTGGGACACCAGGACAATCAACCGAGACGCAAAGGAAGACAAAGAGTACGCCGCGGGTTAGTCCTGGTATGTCGGCTCGAGGCGAGATCTTTCGGAAGGCCCGAGATTGTTCCGAGCGTGCGATCGAACGTGCCCCTACCGCAAATTGTGGCTGATTGGACCCGCTGTCCCGCTGCGGCGCTGGAGTTGGCATGCGGGGCTGCGGCGACTCCAGCGCCAGAGTCGGATTGTCCAAGGTGCGAATTGCAGATCGTCGGTTTTGTCGCGGTTCCAGCGGTGTGAGATATTCACCATGTGCCGGCACTCCAGCCACTTGTAGCGATCGACCTGCGGAGCGAATGTGAACTGGTACTGACCCCAGGTCATTGTGTCCCAAGCAATCGCCTCATCAGCGGACGCGCCTTCCGGCTCGAACGCCAGTGCACGGCCGCTGGAGTCACTCGCCAGCGAGAACGCCAGCGGCACACCATCCTGCGTGCCTCCATTCTTTTGCCCAGCCTGAAGGAGGCTTGCCAATGAAGTTCAGTCTGAAGCACGGGATGGGAATTGTGAGGACGGCCGCCGTTCTGGCCTTGTTGACGCATGCAGGCGCTGCGGTGGCGCAGCCAGCCGCTACGAGACATCCGCTCCTGGTTCTGTCGAGGGCAGAATACCTGGACCGCGCCAGGGCTATTTGGACCGCGCAGATGATCGGGCAATGGACGGGTCTCGAGTTTGAACATCAAGTCGCTTCGGTCCTTGCCAAGACGCCGCTCCGGACTTTGCCGGGATACGCACCGGTTGACGACGATTACTACTACGAAATGGTGGCCATCAGGGCTTTTGAGAAGTACGGAACCCACCTCACCGTGGAGCAGCTCGGGGCGCAGTGGCTTGAAAACAACGCAGGTACCTGGGGATCCAGTGAACAGGCGCTCCTTCTTCTCAAGCGCGGAGTGAGGCCCCCGGATACAGGCAGCCCGCGCTACAACAAGCTCTGGTGGACGATCGGCCCGCAATTCAGCAGCGATGTCTATGGCACGCTTGCCCCTGGCATGCCCAATGTCTCAGCGGAGATGGCGCGCCGGCTTACGCACATCAACGGTTACGCGGAAGGCACAGATGGCGCCGTGTTTGTCTCCGCAATGATCAGCCTGGGATTTGTCGAAGATGATACAAAGGTGATTGTTCGCAAGGCAGCCCAGCTCATATCTCCATTATCTCCCTACCGGAAATGTCTGGACACTGTCATCTCAATGGCTGAGGCGGGGCGGTCACCGGAGGAGATCTTCCGAGCAATCAATGACCGCTGGGGCATCGAATACCCCGCAACCAACAACGCGGTAGTGAACGGAGGAATCGTCGCCGTGAGCGTTTGGTTCGGAGACGGCAATTTTCTGAAGACGGAAAACCTCGCGTTCACCGCGGCGGATTATGCGGACACGGACTGCAACGCGGCCAATTCTGCTTCAGTGGTCGCAGCCATGCATGGGATGTCGGCCCTCCCAGCGGAAGAAGTCGCGGCTCTGCACGACCGCATTTTCGGAGCCAGGATGGGCAACCTTAGCCTGACGCCACCAGTGGATGAGGGCATCACGGCCCTGGCAGCACGGACAGCGGCAATCGGCGAGAAGATCCTGCTGGAGCATGGGGCAAGAATGGACGGGGACAAGTTAGTGATTCCCACCCAGCAACCTGTCACTCAGGCTCCCGAACTCTTCGAACTCTCCGAGCTGACGCAATGGTGGAATCCAGACTGGACGCTAGAGCGGGCTGGGTTTGGCGGTGCAGGCGGCGGCCTGTCGGGAATCCGGGGCGACACCTTTCTGGATGGAGATACCCTCGCAATCTGGCCGCGGGATGAAGTCCGCGGAGCGCTGCTGCGCCGCTCCGTTCAGTTGGGCGATCACCCAACACTCACATTCGACGCCGGCGCAGATGCGGGCCGTACCTGGCACCTGATCGTCTTTGTGAACAACGACAGGATCCTCGACAGACTCATCGCCGGGGGGCCCCTGAGAGAAGAGGACTTATCCGAGCGCCACTGGGAACATATCTCTCTGGACCTGGCTGCCTACAAGTCGCAGTCTGCGGTGATCAGGATCTACGACCTTGTCCTTGTGCCGAATCATTACGCGGGGAACTCATATTGGAGGAAAATCGAGATTCGATGATCCAGAAATCCGGATATTCGCAGCTCAATCTGCCCTTTGCTGGAAGGCGGTCTGCGTGCGTTCGTTGTGCGAGAGAAACATTATCGAATTGGATCAGCAGCATTTCAAAGGGATGATGGAGATGAATAGAAGCCTTAGCTAGGTATCCCCGACCCATCGTGGGGAGTCAGGATCGATAATGAGATGTCGGTTTGTGGCAAAGTCTCCCCCAAGGCCATAGATTTGTTCTGGGCGTACGATCAAACCTGCGCTACCGCCCTGACAGGGTTCGCCTATCCCGCAGCGGCGCGCGGGATTTGGCAATCGGGACCGCGGCGATTGAAGGGGCGGGGCTGGATCGCATTGGGCGGACAAGAAAAACGCCACATGAGACAGCGGGAACGTTATCTCCGAGCAACACGGCACGGAGGCACGGTAAGGAACGATGAGCAAGTCCGATGCTTATCGTTCACGTGCATGTGCGGGTCAAACCCGAGTCTGTTGCTGACTTCAGGCAGGCTACCATTGACAACTCCCGTTCGAGTGTTCAGGAACCCGGTATCGCGCGCTTTGACGTGATACAGAAGCAGGACGATGCGACCCGTTTCGTCTTGATCGAGGTCTACCTCACGCCAGAAGCCTCAACAGCGCATAAAGAGACAGCTCACTAAGCAAGGTGGCGCGATGCTGTCGGCATCGCGACTGGAATTTCAAGACCGAGTCCCGGAACGATGATCGCTGAGGCAATCGGTATTTCCCGGTGCTAAATGAAGAATGGGGGAGAGCGCGTCTTGCAACAGACGAACCTTCGCTCTTTGCACCGATGCATCGGGGTAGCTGCTTTCGGCCACGCGCTAAGCGATGGCGTGAGCCGGTCGATCTTCTGCATTTCCGGTGTTGGTTGGTAGCGCTGCGCGACGCTTAACTAGTCCGGTCCTGAATTTGGGATTACCGTTTCTGCGTCATGGAGAAAGGAGCCTCGTGCGGCTGCATGGACCACGTCGCTTTATCCTTGGTGCTCATTAGGAAGCGCAGTTCACCCCCTTGCATAATCTCCTCGTGCCGCAGGAATAAGCGTGAGAGTGGTTGGCCATTCAGAGTGACCGACTTCACATAGGCATTCGAAGAATCCAAATGCTCGGCGACCACCTTGAATGTTTTCGCGTTGGGAAGGTGCAGGGTGGCCTCGTCAACGAACGGACGGCCGATCACATATTCGTTCGATCCAGGCGCGACGGGGTAGAATCCCAATGCGGTAAACAGTAGCCACGCGGACATCTGTCCAAGGTCGTCGTTCCCGACGAGGCCATCCGGAGCCGACCGATACTGCGATTCCACAATCTGACGAAGCCTCTCCTGCGTTCTGGCCGGTGCTTGCGCGTAGACGTAGAGATAGGCGAGATGATGGCTCGGTTCGTTGCCATGGATATACTGCCCGATCATGCCGCTGATGTCCTCTACATCGGCGTATTGATGCGGATCGACCTTGGCATCGAACATTGCGTCGAGCTTTGCGGTAAGCTGCGCATTGCCGCCCAGCAGATCGATCAGTCCCTGCTCATCCTGCGGCTGAAACCAGGAGTATTGCCAGGAATTGCCCTCCGTGAAGCCGCTGCCGGCTCCGGCCTTGGCAGGATCGAACGGAACGCGGTAGTCGCCATTGGCAAACCGCGGTTCAACAAAGCCATCCTTAACATTGAAGTTGTTGCGCCAGTTGGCCGCACGCTTTGTGAATGTGTCCGTCACGTCCCCATGTTTCAGCGCTCCGGCCATGCGAGCGATCGTCCAGTCATCGAATGCATACTCCACCGTTTTTGATGCCGCCTCATCATCATGATCAACCGGCACATAGCCAAACTTCATGTATTCGTCAAGACTCCCATAGGGCCCATAGGTCGCGCTAGCCACGACCGCGCGCAGCGCCTCTTCCCTATCAAATCCATGGATGCCCTTCATGGTTGCGTCCGCAATCTCCGGCACGGCGTGGTAGCCGATCATGCACCAGGTCTCGATCCCCTCCTCCTGCCATATGGGCAGGATTCCGAACTGGCTCTCGAGGCGCGAAGCCAGCAAGGAGTTCACAAGGTCGCTGGTGCGTTCCTCCGGCTCGATCAGTGTCATCAGCGGCTGCTCGGCCCGGAACGTATCCCACAAGCTCAGGTTGGAAACAAAGTGAAAGCCAGTGGCATGGTGAACCTGATTATCTGGGCCGCGATAGCTGCCGTCGACATCCATGGTCAAGTTCGGCGACTGAAGCGCATGGTACACCGCGGTGTACAGATTCTTTTCCATGTCCGGAGATGCCGTGATGTCGATTCTCTGGAATTCCGTTGCCCATGCGGTTGTTGCTGCTGCATGCACCGCGTCGAAGTCGAAGCCGGGCACCTCGGCGTCCATGTTGGCAATCGCATTCTCTTCACTCGCTGGCGAGAGCGCGACTTTTACCACCAATGGCCGAGCTTGCGTTTTGAATCCGAAGACGGCGACCAGGCCCCGGCCCTCAATCGCTTGTGTGTTCTCCGGAGAAGTTCCAGGAGTCTTGAAGCCGTGATACTCGACCGGTTGAGGTTCGCGATCGTACAAGCTATGCTGTTCCATCGGTTGTGAGAACCGCATCGCGAAGTAGAGCTGACGTCCAGGTGCCCAGCCCCGTGTTTCGCGCATGCCCGTCACAGTGCCGTCTTCGCGAATGCGCAGGCGCGACCAAAGCACCTTGCCGGAGTAGTTGTAGATGGATGAGCGAAGATCGACGAGGACATGCGCTGGCTTTCCGGCGGGAAAGGTATACCGGTGAACGCCGACACGGGCGCTCGCTGTCAGCTCGGCGTGGATTCCGTAGTCGAGCAGATCTACTGCATAATAGCCGGGCTGGGCGCGCTCCTGCTTGTGGCTGAAAGTAGATCGATAGCCGGATTCTGGCTTATCGCTGTCACCGGGATCCAGCCGCACCTCGCCGGAGATCGGCTGCAGCAGGACGTCGCCCAGGTCGGAGTGCCCGCTCCCTGAAAAGTGCGTATGCGAGAAGCCAAGGATTGTGGTGTCCTCATAGCGATATCCGGAGGCCCATTTGTAGCTCTGCTTAAAGGGGCGAATCTGTGTGTCAGGAGAAAGTTGCACCATGCCGAACGGAACCGTTGCGCCAGGGAAGGTATGGCCGTCAGGACCTGTACCGATCAATGGGTCGACGAAAGCCAGTTTTGCCTGCCCCGAAAGGGGCTCCTGTCCAGCCGTTTTCGCGGGATGACAGAGGAACAGGACACCTAAGGCGATGGAACCAGCGTGGATCGCGATATGAATGGAGCGCCGGGGGAAGGATGCCTTGAACATGCATCCATGATAGTTGGTTCTTGAAGCCGGGCTGCGGCTCTGTTCGTGGCAATTGCGATTGGGTAGGAAGAGAGATTCCCGAGGAATCGGGCGGTTCACCAAGGATTGATGACCGGTTTGGAACCGCAGAGCGGGACACTGCCGCGTCTGCCGGGAGTGATGTGAACGTCGATACAAAGTGGTCTCGCAACATACGGCGAATGGGGCGCCACGTTCGTTGGCCAATAAAGGGAAGCCGCCCGGCTATGTCAAAGTCCTGATGCACTCCTCAAACACTTCGTGCAGAAAGGTCACCGTCCGTCTGAAGTTCCAGGTCGTATCTGAGAACGGGTGCATAATGTAACCATTTCCCCGTATTTCAACAAACACGACGTCCTTCCCAACTGTGCCCTCCTCGTAGATCTCGGCGCGTGTATTCGATCGCAACATTCGGACAAGCCAATTGCTCCAGCCGTTGTTGCCTTCTCTCTGCGGTGCGCTGGGCGGGCAATCGGAACTGATTCGATTCAGTGGCCAGCCTGCAGACCCTCACAGTCGCCTCAGCGCGTCCCGGCACGGTCCGCAACAGTTCCCCTGCCAGCGAGTGTTGACAGATGGAAGGTTGTGGCTTGGTCATAGTTCCTCAACTTCTAGCTCTTTGTTCCGACCCCTTGGCTTGATTACCCGCAGCCTACCACCATCGTAGCTCTCTCCCTCGGTCACGGAGGCGGGGGAGATTCTGCGCGAGGGCGCTAATCCCGCCCACGAAATCGTCGTGACCCGCAGCGGTATGATGGTGCACATGAATGGCCGACCCAAGTCGAAACTTCGCAACTGGACTTTTCGTGCCATTGTTGTGCTGTTTCTTGCGTTGATTCTGGGGTTTCTGGGATGGTCCTGCTGGGTCTACGTGCAAATTGAGAACTATGCCGGTTTGGACCAGACCGCACCGTCGGACGCCATCGGCGTTCTGGGTGCGGCGGAGTACGACGGAAAGCCCTCCCCGGTTTTCCGCGCACGTCTCGACCACGCGCGCGAACTTTACGATCGCGGCATCGCACCGCTCATCATCACTCTTGGCGGCGCCAACAAAGATGAGTACTCCGAGGGTGCGGTGGGCCGCGATTACCTGATGAGCCTGGGTATCCCTGAGAGCGCCATTATTGCCGAAACCGAAAGTCGAAACACCGAAGAACAGGCCCACCGCATCGCCGTCATCGCCCGAGCCAACAATCTGCGCCGCCTGGTCGTTGTCAGCGACGGCACCCACCTGTTTCGAATACACGAAATCTGCGCCGCCAATGGCCTTAATGTACTCACTTCACCTCGGACACGCGTCTCCATCGGAGGCGGCGCCGCAGAAGCCGAGCGCATTGCGCACGAGATTCTCAGCTACACCGCCTGGCGGCTTCGCCTAGCGGCTGAATCTGCACTGAGGCGGAGTTAGCCCCCTCAGTCTGTTCCTGCGTCAATGAAGAATCGCCAACAAACCCAGCGCAGATCGGAACCGCGGCGATTCAGGTAGTACGGTTGGATTGCACCCAGTGGTAGCATTGCAGCCGGCAGCATCAAGACGCGTCTAGTTGAGCGTTGCAAGATGATCAACGGTCGAAAGCTGTCTAGTCTCGGACGGAGACCATTCGCCTGGATTCATAGTGGGGCTTTCCTTATAGAAGATGTTGAACTCTGCGTACGTCTGCTCGCGTTCGACGCGGAGCAGAGTGAGTATCCGTTGACGGTTCGCTTCGCTGGCTGTCGTAGAGTACACCCATTGAAGCAATCGTAATCCGCATCGTCCGAAATGTATGCTGAATCTAGCTCTCTGCTCGGGAGGCTGCGGAGTGCTGTAATTGGCAATCGAGATTGATCCGATTCAGGCGGCTCGGTTGGAACGCGTTGGGTGGCAGCATGGCGGCCGCCAGCTTTGGCGTTGCGCAATCCGACGGCCAACTCTGACTTTTCTAGACAGACGTGCAATTAGTAGTCGTGCTCATATATAACAGTGGGGGTTTAGTTCGGAACCAACAAACGGGAGAAGCTCCGAGAGATTTACCCTTAGTGTTAAATATCTTAACTACTAGACGATAGATTCCTATCTAGTCTACTCATTCTAATGGTGAACGACTAGTAGTCAACCCATGACTAGTGACGACTAAGGTGGTCGTCAATTTAACTGGTGATTGATTTCACCCCAACCGGGTGCGCCTTAGAAAGCGTGACTACTGAAGCCCGAGTAGTCACGTCAGTAGTCTAAATAGTAGTCATGCCTGTTGCTGGTTATCCCAAGTCTCAGCCGATCGTTTCGTGAAGCGCCTAGAGCCGCGTAGTCACTTCGCCCTCACCACCAACCGCACAAATTCGGATTTCTTCCCGGACTTGGTCTTGGTTCTGCCGTCGGGCAACTCCTCCACTGTTTCCTGCTTGACCTCAAGCAGCAGACCCTCGTTGATCATCGACATTTTCACCCGATTGATCATCAAGCTTCCAAAGCGCCGGTAATACGACTTGCTCCGCATCATGCTAGGGAAGTGGAGCAGCTTGAGCTGTGCGGACTCCTTATCTTCAAACTTATCAGCCCCCTCGGGCGGCACTTTGCTCTCCTTCTGCTTGTCGTATCGCTCCTCCAAGGCCCGATGGATGGCGCTGTAGCAAATGGCGTCAGGATTCTCCGCCAAGCCGGCCTGGAATGTTCCCCTGAGCCTCTCTTGCCACTCTGCGAATCGCATGGCCGCTTCCAGCGACTCCTTCGTGATTTCACGATCCCCGTTGCAGCAACTCTGAATCAGCGCAACACGGAGCATGTGCTCCGTCAGGCGACCGCGCTCATCAACCTCACCCAACCACTCGTCCTTTAGGTCCTATACCCAGTTGGGGAAAGTTACTCCCTTGGGCTGCAACAACTCCCGCCTGATCGAAAAGGGACGGAACTTGATCCGCTTGTCGCAATACCCGAAGATGTGACGGTCAACGAAGCCACTGATGGAAGAGGCTCCAAACAGCTTGGCGAAATCAGTCGGGTCGTCCACCGTGAGGTTAACCAAACTCGTGTTCCGGCGACTGCGACCCGTGGCTTGGCCCAAGAGGCCGCGCTTTAGATAGCAGCGCCCCTTCATCGTCATCGGACACCAACAGGCACCGAACCCAAGCGGGTTCACCCAGAGTGCGGATAGAAGCCCGAGATGAATGCAAGACACGAGAACAAGCAAAAGCAAAGGCAAAAACAAAAACGCCACTAAGGAAAAAACAAATGCAAAGACAAAAACCTTGACAGCACCAGCCGTCTCATAGAAGCCACGGGCGGAGCCAAGACCAGTTGGACGCTCAGGGCGCTATGCTGGACGCATTTTTCACACCGCGGGGCGCCAAGGTTTAGTAGGGGCTCACCCGGATCACGGGTGAGGAATCTCTAGGAAAGAGCGGCTAAGTGATTGAAACGAAATGGTGAGCTCGCTGGGGCTCGAACCCAGGACCCACGCCTTAAAAGGGCGTTGCTCTACCAACTGAGCTACGAGCTCACATTGTTAGTAAGTCGGTTGGTATGAGCGACTTACTGCAAGATATTGACCCTGGCCATGGATCACATTTTGGGCCAGGGAACCATTTTGTACTGGAATGGTTCCTGCGGTCTTCGCTGGCTGCAAAGCATCCAGCAGGGAACCATTGCGAGCAAGACGCCGCAATGCCTCCAGGCGGGCACCGTCGCCCGCTGGCAAGGCACCTGGGGAAACAAGACGCTCCAGGGCTTCCTGGAGCTTCTGCGGCGCCAGGTGCGCGTATCGTCGTGTCACACCAAGAGTTTTATGGGCCGCCAACTCCGACACTCTCTCTAAATGAACATCGGCCATGGCCAGGCGGCTGAGCGGAAGGAGTTGGCCTGTCCTGCGTTCCAACTGCTTTTCATCCGAGAGCTTGACCGCCGTGCCGAAGTTCCCGGCGCGGACAGCGCGCCGCGTGCCCTTGATGTCCACCCACCTGACCCACCAGATGTCAGACCCCTTGAGGTTCTGATCGACGCCTCGGTGTGTTTCAGTCTTTGGCTTGCGCGGCATGGCCTCACCCATAACGAGAGTACCAGAAATGGTTCTCGAATGGTTCCCGACGCAAGAGGCCCTCTGGGCTCTGGGGCGACGGCATCCGGATGATCCTGTGCCTCGCCAAAATTCAATCTTGGGTAGAGCCGGGATACTAAGCTCGACCGTCGGAGCGAATCATACGCCGGTCGTGCTTGACCGTGCTAAGCGCCGGACAGCGCTTTCGAGGGCAATTGAAGTGAAGCAGTCTGTTGAGGACCGTGCAGAGGCCACGTCCTTCAGATGTTTCGAGAAATACCAGGATGGTTGGGTGAATGGCTCAGGCTACGCGATCGTATCGATGATGCAGACGACCCAACGTCGGCATCGAAACGACCTTGCTGTTGGAGTTGGCAGTCCCAACCACCGCTCGGCGTGCCGGCGTATCCTTCGCCAGCCCGAGGTGGGTCCGATCCTCGTTGTGATGGAGAATACATTCGGACATCAGACGCTTCAGCTATCGCTGGTTGAGAAAAGCGGGGCAGGTCAGTTCGATCAGGGCCACTTTAGTTCATAATCGCTTTCTCAAGAGCTTCGACGCGCAAACATCCGTCGTATTCTCTGCGACTTCGGTAACGCCAATGCCCGCTTGTCTCGAATTGCCAAGTGGGCCGCATGCGTCCAAGGCACCGCTGAATGAACCGGGACGTTGACGGGCAGGGATTGTGTTTGGATTAGTCCACCCCTCGCGATTAGGATGGGACCGGTTCTCCGAAACGAAATCGGCCGTATCTGCAGTTTCGAATCCTGGCACAATCAGCATTGAGTCGCACAATCGGAAAGGCAGGTCTCGAATGAATTCTAACGTCGAAAGCACTATCGCTACTGTCCTGGATGCCGACGAAATCATCGTTTCGATGAGGCCCTGCTTTCTCGTTGATCGCCAGCTTTATCGAATCCGAATCATGGCAGCGGTGGCATTCATGCTACTTCTCGGCGCCGGAGCGTGTTCCTATACCTTCGCCCAGGCGCCGGTAGACCGCATGGATCAGATCGTGCGCTCGTATTCCGATAACCATCAGTTCATGGGTTCGGTTCTCGTCGCGCAAGGCGACAAGGTTGTCTTCGAAAAGAGTTATGGAGACGCGAATCTGGAATGGAACATACCCGACGATTCGTTGACCAAGTTCCGGATCGGCTCGATGACCAAGCAGTTTACCGCGGCTTCGATCCTCTTATTGGAGGAACGGGGTAAGCTCAGCACTGATGACTACGTGAAGAAGTATATGTCCGACGCCCCGGCCGCCTGGGACAAGATCACAATCTACAATCTGTTGACCCACACGTCGGGAATTCCGAGTTTCACGTCCTTCCCCGATTACCACACCAGCGAAGCCACCCCGACAACCCCTAAAAGCCTCGTAGATCGCTTTCGCGACAAGCCGCTTGAATTCCAACCGGGAGAGAAGTGGAACTACAGCAACTCAGGCTATGTGCTTCTCGGATATCTGCTGGAAAAAATCAGCGGACAGAGTTACGCAGATTTCGTGACGGAGAACATTTTCAAGCCGCTGGGGATGAAGGACTCGGGATACGACTCGAACTCGGCGGTAATTCCTCACCGCGCCACCGGCTACGCACCGGGCTCGAATGGCCCGGTCAACTCCGGCTACATCGACATGACCATACCGTTCTCCGCGGGGGCGCTGTATTCGACCACCCACGATCTGCTCCTCTGGGAGCAGGCTCTGTATGGCGGCAAGGTCGTTTCCGCGGCGTCATTGAAGAAAATGACCACGCCCTATAAGGAGAACTACGGCTGTGGCCTGATGATTACCACCGCGAAAGGGCATTTGGAGTATGAACACGGCGGGGGCATCGAGGGGTTCAATACCGAGATGGCCTACTACCCGGATGACAAGCTCACCGTCATCGCGCTCGCCAATCTGAATGGCGGAGCGCCAGGAGACATCGCGGGAAAACTGGCAGCGGTGGTACATGGCGAGAAAGTGGAGCTGCAGGCGGATCGAAAGGAAATCAAGGTTGCCCATGAGACTTTGGCGAAGTACGTCGGAAGCTATGAGCTGGCGCCAGGCATCTTCATCACCATGTCGCTGGACGGCGATCAGTTCTTCACGCAATTGACAGGACAGCCGAAGTTTGAGGTGTTCGCCGAAACCGAGAAGGACTTCTTCCTAAAGGTTGTGGACGCGCAGCTGACCTTTGAAATGGATGGCCAGGGCAAAGTGACCGACGTGGTTCTCCATCAGAACGGGCGCGACCAGACGGCCAAGCGCAGCGAGACCGGGCCGCCGCCTCCCAAGGAACACAAAGAGGTGGCCATCGACCCCAAGATCCTCGACAACTATGTCGGGTCCTACGAACTCGCGCCTAATTTTATTCTGACCGTGACTCGCGAGGGAGATCACCTGTTTACGCAGGCGACGGGGCAGGGGAAGGTGGAAGTGTTTCCGGAAGGCGATCACGACTTCTTCCTGAAGGTGATTGACGCGCAGATCACCTTTGAAACCGACAGCCAAGGGAAAGCGACCGGCCTGGTGCTGCATCAGGGCGGGGACCATCCGGCCCGCCGGATCCAATAGCCAAGCCCGTTTTTCCATTCTGGGCGGCGTCATCGGCCCCTAATCGGAACAGCAACGGGAAGAAATCGGTTGACAGCGGTTCCGTGGGACACTTAGAGTCTCTCCAATCACCATGCGCCCTACAACACTTTTTCTTTGTGCGGTTCTGCTGTGCCTGGCCGCGTCGAGCTGGAAGTGTGCCACGGTTTTGGCTCAGGCTGTCGCTGCAAAGCCCGACCCGATTGTCGGCAAGAAGGTTTTCCAGGACGATTGCTCAGCTTGCCACGGTCTCGATGGCGGCGGCGGGCGCGGCCCAAGCCTGCACAGGCCGAAGCTGAACCATGCAGCCGATGAAAAGAGCCTGAGGGCGGTTCTTGAGAACGGCATCGCGCCTGGCATGCCCGCAGCGTGGTTCCTGACAGAAGAGGAGATCGCGGATGTGGCGAGTTATGTGCTGACACTTGGCACGGTTCCCCAGGAGAAAGTGCCGGGCGACCCCGTCCGTGGCGCAACCGTGTACACCCATGCCCATTGCGATGTGTGCCACACTTTAGGCGGCCAGGGAAACACCGTGGGGCCTGACCTCACCGACGTTGGCGCGCGCCGCGGAGCGGGCGTTCTGCTCCAGACGCTCGAACATCCGGAGGGCACCATCCCCGAGGGGTTCCTGCTCATCGAGGCGGTGCCTTTGTCCGGCAACACTGTTCGGGGCATTCGAGTGAATGAGGATTCGTTCTCCATCCAGCTTCGCGACCCTTCGGGCCGCTTCTACAGCTTTCGGAAGGCGGACCTGAAGGAGCTCAAAAAGCTTCGCGGCATGACCCCGATGCCCTCCTATCAGAAACACTTCTCGGCAACGGAAATAGAAGATCTGGTTGCCTACCTCGCCGCCCAGCGAGGACAGTCATGAAGGGTCTCGCGCTGCTTCTCCTCTCCGCATCGTTGGTGCCGGCGCAGGTGCCTTTCACGCGTATTGTCGACGCCGACAAGGAGCCGGGTAACTGGCTCACCTATTCGCGCACGCTGGACGGGCACCGCTTTTCGCCGCTGACCGAGATCAATGCGCAGAATGTGGCCAACCTCCACGTCAAATGGGCC
>Ga0302324_100009778_pt1 | contig 19978 bp, 19 predicted proteins | sample Palsa_T0_1_FD_201949 | JGI IMG/M metagenome (GOLD analysis project Ga0302324, IMG submission 201949) | Peat permafrost microbial communities from Stordalen Mire near Abisko, Sweden - Palsa_T0_1 | ecosystem: Environmental > Terrestrial > Soil > Palsa > Peat permafrost | place: Sweden: Abisko...
GGTGACGTCGCGGTAATGCAGCCGGATGGCTACATTGAAATCGTCGACCGCGCGAAGGACGTGATCATCAGCGGCGGCGAGAACATCTCGACGATTCAGGTCGAGAAAGTGATCGTCGCGCATGACGCAGTGCTCGAGTGCGCTGTCGTCGCGATGCCCGACCCCAAATGGGGCGAAGTCCCGAAAGCATTCGTGACGCTGAAGCCAGGAGCAAGCGTCACTGCGGAAGCACTGATCGCATTCTGCCGCGAGCAACTGCCTGGGTTCAAGGTGCCAAAAGGCATCGAGTTCGGTCCGCTGCCAAAAACATCAACCGGCAAAATTCAGAAATTCGTCTTGCGCGATAAAGAGTGGAAAGGCCACGACAAACGCGTTAACTAGCGCCTTCGTTGCGCTCCTGTTCGTTGTTTCGATAGGGCAACCGGCGATTGCACAATCTGCGCCCATTGTGCAATACACGATTGTCCACGATCTGAAGAAACCGGTAGAGGTCGTATCCTACACAAGTACGGTGATGACGTGCCCACGCGGCGTGCTTAGCTGTTGGATACCGACGCTCGTGTTGGCCACGTACAAAGATTCTGCGACAGATATTCGGAGCACGGCACTTCTCAAGAACACGCATACTTGCCAGACTTGCTTCCGCGTCGTCGCCGCCCGCCGTGGACCAATGACTGTTTGGAGGCTCAAGCATTACGGGCTCGACGCAGATACTGTAGCACGGCTGTTGCGGACAGACTACAGCAGTTCCGTGCACATAACCTCGGAACAGTTGCCGAAGGCAGCGCGAACTGCGTTTGCGCTGCAGAATTCGCTAAATGCCTACTATTTTCGCCGCTATGGCGACCGCAATCCCGGAAACATCATATCCGGATATATAATGCGACGCGAACCTTGTCCGTCTCGTCAGAAATGTAACTGGACTCCTACTGTTGTGCTTGCCGGCACACACGAGGGAGACGGCGGCGGAAACGCTCTGTTTGTCAGCCGCAAAACATGCTCGACATGCTATAAAGTGATTACTTCTGCCGGTGGCGCGCTTGATGCTTACTACATTCAGAAGCTCGGTATAGACGCGACGACCGCGCGTGCGCTCTTCGCCCCTGGACCTGACGACACGGTGCCCTGAACTGCCCTAGCGCGTCCTGGGATACGCGAGCGTGTACGTGTAGGCTTTGCTCTCGACGTCGCCGACGATTGCCATTCGCGCCGTAGGGCCAGCATCGGCCCAACGCTGCGACGGCGCGTAGCAGAGCTGAATGTGATCGGTCTTCTTCAGATGCTTGAGAAAGTCGCCGTCGTTTGAATCCGGCGTCGAGATTTGAAACGTCGCGCCGCTTTTAAGTTTGATCATCCCGGCACCGACGTGCGTCTGATCGACAGCGGGGCGGATTTGGACGATTGCTGCCGGCGGGTCGCAATACATGAATGGCATGATTACCTCTGTCCCTCGATACCCACGGCGTGGGCACAGGCTTCGCTCGGGATGACAAAAGGGGGCGTGATCGTCGCTTGAGGTGGCCCTTTGCGCGACATGGTCGACCTGCGGCAATCGAACGTGCGCCCGGTAATCGTCACGGAGTCGGGGTGCAGGTGACTTCGCCGGGGCCGTATTTGCACGCGAAGACTTTCTTACCGATGCGGTCGTAGACGTCGAACGATTTCTGCTCGACATTGAAGAGCGCAAAGCCGAAGCCGTGGCGCGTCGTCACTTGCGTAACGCGTGTGTTGTCGATCTTCAGACCCTGAAGATTTCCGGGATCGTTCGAGAGCGTGTCGCCGCCGGTGCCGAGGATCACTTGCGGCGGACGATGATCGGCGAACGCCAGCGCTTCGAACAGGTGGACGTGTCCGGACACCGCGAGTTCGATCGGAAGCGTGCGTGGATCGCCTTCAGCCGCGTCCAGCGTCTTATTCAACGCCATCGCGCCGCCGGTGACCGAGCCATCGAATCCCCACATAGGACGATGACTGAGCAGCCACGTCTCTGCGTGCGGTAACGAACGCAACTTCGCAAAATCTTGCTTGAACTCGGGGACCAGAATGCCACGCGGACGAGGATCGAGCGCGCTTGACGCGTCGAGCACGAAGAAACGTAGCCCGCCGATTGTCGTCGCATAGGCCGCTTCGCGTTCCGAACAGTCGCCGTACGGATAGACCGACAAGAAGCGATCCCAACCTTTGCCGCCGCGTTCGCAATCTTCGTGATTCCCGCGCACGGCCAGTATCGGTGCGGTGGCGAACATCGGCGCCGCGGGCGTAAAGAAATCAGCGTCCCACGCTTTCCAACCGTCACCGTGCGGCGAACCCGCACACGCAGGTATGAGACACGGCGTTTCCCGATAGTAATAATCACCGGCGTGAATGATCAGATCCGGATGCGCGGCCGCGATCTGCAACGCGATCGTCGGGAATGGCCATTTCACCGGATCTTTGCAGGCTTGAAAAAAGACGATCTCGATCCGGCAGCCGGTATCGCCCATGACCGCGATCGTGCGTATCTTCTGCGGCGGCGGCGGCAGCTGATGACCGGCGACCGATACACTGCGCGCATTTGCCGGAATCGGCACTTCGCAGGTACGCACGTCGAAATTCCGTCCCGGTGCAGCGCGCTCGTGTGAGAGCACGTCGTGATTGTCGATGCGGAAATCGGGACAAACGCCACGCCGTATGATCCGCCCGAGGTATGTTCCGTTCGGGCCGGCTTGCGTCCACGCAGCCAGCGCGGTGTCTTGTGCGGTCGCACGGCCCGGCGCAATAAGCAACGCCAGACCTGCCGCAAGCAAGATGATTAGCCGCACTGTCGCATGGCTTGTTCCGTCTCGGCCTCCCCTTCTTCGAGAAAGAAACGAAAGACAGCTTCACTGAAGTTCGCCCCGACCGGGGCCGTGTACGAGCCGCGCAAACTTCCCCCGCTCCAGGCGTGCCCGATGTCGTCGAGTTCGCGGACTTCGACGCGGGTCATTCCGGCGCGGTCGTGCCACAACGCGCGCTTGCCGCCACCGAAGATCTCTTCGGAATCCGGCTCGGCGCTTAGGCCGTAGAGCTGCGCGAACTGGCGTCCGAGCAGCCATGCGTTCGCCGGCGCGACGCGAATGTCGCGCGCACCTGTCCAGATGATCGCGCGCGAACGACGGTAGGCAATCGTTCCGAGAACGTTTATCGACGGCTCAATCTGGATGTCGCCGCGCATCGCGGCGTATGCGCTCTCAACGTCGTGCGAGGCGTGCAACGCACAGCCCGCCATTGCGGCTACGCCTGCAAACACATCCGGCGCCTGTTCGGCAAGAATCGTCGCGAGGCACGCGCCGGCAGAGAGACCGGCAAGATAGATTCGCGAGCGGTCTATATCGTGCTCGCTGGAAACGCGTTCGACCAGCTCGAGAACTGCCGCCGGCTCCGGACCGTCGCGGCGCTGGTTTTCCGGCACGAACCAATTCCAGCAGCGTTGTCCGTTGGCGCGTTCGTCTTGCTCGGGATAGATTACGACGGCGCCGTGGCGTTCGCCGAGGACGTCAAAGCGCGTTCCATGCGCGAAATCCTCGGCATCCTGCCGGCAGCCGTGAATCGCAACAAAAAGGGGAAGTTCTTTACGTCGTCCTTCGGGGACGAATAGGCGATAGTTCAACGATTACCGGATGCGTGGCAGCACATCGTGCAACGCAACCGGATAGAAGCCGAACACAAACGTCGCGATCGCGCACGCCCAAACGCCGATCCACGGCGCGCGGCTCAGCGGCCTGATCTCGCGAATGTGCGCGAGATCGACGTGCACGTACATGATTCGAATGATCTTGACGTAAACGTAGATCGAGATCGCCGTGCCCAAGATCAACAACCCCGCAAGCCAGACGTACCCTGCGGCAACCGTGCTCGCGAGAATCAGAATTTTTCCGATGAAGCCGGCCGTCGGCGGCAAGCCCGCAAGCGACAGAAGAAAGAATGACATCGCAGCCGCCAGGACGGGGTGCCGCGTTCCAAGTCCCGAGAACGCCGACAGGTGTCCATCTTCTTCCGAGTCGCGCGACACGAGCGCGACGACGCTAAAAGCGCCCAAATTCATGAACAGGTAGGCGCCGAGATAGAAGAGCGCGTAGCGCATGCCGAGCGTCGACGTGCCCGCCATCGCCGCCATAATATAACCGAGCTGTGCAATACCGCTGTACGCGAGCAGCCGCTTCATGTCGATCTGCGAGAGCGCGGCGAGATTGCCGACCACCATCGACAAGCCTGCGGTCGCCCAGATGGGCCAAATCAGGGCTTCGTGTCCTGCCGGCGTCAGCACGCTGTATAAAAAGCGCGCGAACACGGCAAGCATGGCTGCCTTCGTAACGACGCTCATGTAGGCGGTCGCCGGAATCGGCGCGCCTTCAAACACGTCCGGCATCCAAACATGGAACGGTACGAGACCGATCTTGAAGGCAACGCCGATCATGAACAGACCGCAGCCCATCGTAAAGAGCGGATTCGAAGCCGGAACAGCTTGGAGCGCAGCGAGATTCACCGAACCGCTCGTGCCGAACAAGAGCGCCATGCCGTACAGCATGAAGCCGGTCGCCATTGACGAGAGGATCAAATACTTGAGGGCGGCCTCGCGTGCTTCACGTTTGCGAATTTCGCTCGCACCCTTAATCATGCCGCACAAGCAATACAGCGCGAGCGAGAGAATCTCGAGACCGAGGAAGATCGTCATCAAGTCGGCGGCACCGGCCATCAGCATGGCGCCGGCCGTGCTCCACAACATCAAGGCGCAGACAGGGCCTTCTTTTTCGTCGTCGCGTTCGGTCGGCACCATCATGATCGAGAAGATCGCCGCAGTGATGATGATCAGGCTAAATGCGATCGAGAATCCGCCCAGAACGAAACCGAAGCCAAAGGCCGGACCGAATTGGTGTGAGAGATATTGCTCGACCAACACATAGGCCGCGGCCAGCAACCCCGCAACCGAAATCCCAACCGCTATTCCGCGTCGCGGCTCACCTGAGGGCATGATGAGATCCGCAAGTAACACCAGCAGCGGCGTAACCGCCACAATGCCCAGCGGGAAGAGCGCGTTGTAGTCAAAGTTGCCGAAGGGCGGGACGAGCAGATGCGGCACTACTTGTTCTCCAGCATTGAGGCGTTATTCGCGACGAGCGAATACGCCTGATCGGGATAATTTGCCGTAATCGGATAGACGCCGAGGATAACCAGCGCTGCAAACAGCGGCACGAGGGCAAAAACTTCGATCGGCGCAAGATCGGGCCGCTGCGGTAGATCGGGCTTTTCAGGCCCGTGCATGAAGCCCTGATAGACGCGCAGCATATACGCCGACGCAAGAATGACCGCGATCAGTGCGGCGCCTGCAAGCCACACGTAACCGGCTTGATAGATTCCGACGAGAATGAAGAGCTCACCCGTGAATCCTGCGAGCCCCGGAAGACCGAGCATCGCGAGCGCAGCGATCCCCATGGCGCCGGCGAGGATCGGGTTCCCGCGCGCGAGTCCACCAATCCGCGAAAGCGACCGCGTCTCCTCGCGCGATTCGACGTAGCCGATAATCAGGAACATCGCAGCCGTAAAGTATCCATGCGCCACGATATACAAGACCGCACCGCGCACCGCGTATTCATTGCTCACCGCGATTGCGGCCAGGATCAAGCCCAAATGCGAGAGCGAGCTATAGGCGACGACTTTGCGCGCGTCGTTCTCGGTTAGGGCAATAAATGCGCCATAGAACAAGCCGATGAAGCCGAGCGTGATCAGCCACGGAGCGAAACGCACCATCTGCGGACCGAAGAGCGGGAGACCGATCGTGATAAAGCCGTAGAGTCCGGCCTTCGATTGCACGGCACCCACGACTGCCGCGACCGGAGCCGGCAGCTCGGCGTACGTGTCCGGCATCCACGTGTGGAACGGCCAGACCGGCGTCTTCACCAAGAACGCGATCGCAAACGCGATAAAAATCCACGGCGCCCAATTGTCGGAAAGCGGCGGCAGAACACCCGTGTCGATAACGTCGGTCGTGCCGTAGAGCCAACCGTACGCGGCCGTTGCGAGCAGCAGCAATAGACCGCCGGTCACGTTGTAGATCAGGAAACGCCACGCCGTCGCCGGATGAACGCTCCACGCGATCATCAACAAGAAGACCGGGATCAACATCGCGTCCCAGAAGAGCGCGAAGAGGAGCAAGTCGCGCGCCAAGAACAGCCCGAGCATCGAGCCTTCGAGCAGCAACATCAAGCCGACGAAGTTGCGTTGACGCGGAACCTTCGTTCCCAGCAGCGCGCAGACCGCACAGAGCGTCAGCAATTGAACGAGAGCGTACGAGATTCCGTTGACGCCCAAGTGATAATTCGCGCTGAACGGATAGGAGAGCCAGTGCGTCGACTCTTGCGGCGGCGGGTTCCACGGGTTGATGAACATGACGAGCACGAAGCCCGCGCCGGCGACGATGACGCCGTACCATTTCGCCGTCACGTCGGCCGTCTTCGGCAAGGCGAAAGTCAAGAACCCGAGGAGCAGCGTCCCACAAACAAGCGCCGTTAACATCAATGCACCGCCACGATCGCGTAGTAAACAATGAACGCGGCGGCACCGAAGACGATCGTCAGCGCATACGCGCGCACGAGACCCGTCTGGAAGCTCCGGAACAGATGCCCGAGCCATACCGCCGAGACGCGCGCTTCGCGAACCGACCCGTCGATGACGAGCGGATCGATCAGCTCGCCGAAAAAGAACCCGAGAGCGCGCGACGGACGAACGAACAGCACATCGATCGCAAGATCAAAGTAGAACAGATGGACGAGAATCGCCGGCATGCGAACCGTTTCTTCGCGCAGGCGGCTGACCGCATCAACGAGCGCCGCTACATTGCCGTAGCGCACGTACGCGATCGCGATGCCGAGAAGAACGACCGCCAGCACGATCACGCTGGAGACGATCTCGCTCACCGGCGCACTCCCTTCCGGATAGGAAATGGCCGACCCGAACACGGGCTCGAGCAGCTTGTGCCAGAGGCTGTTGTCTCCGCCAACGGAGAGGAAGCCAGCGAAAATCGTACCGATCCAGAGCACTGCGACGGGCGCAATCATGAACCACGCCGGGGCGTGATGTTCGTGCGCCTCATCATCATCCGGCGGATGCGGAGCGAGTCCCGCGGACGTCCCCGCAAATTCGGGATGCCGAATCCCGAGATTCGATGGATCGACCTCGCCGCGATATTCACCGAAGAACGTAATGAAGATCATGCGGAACATGTAGTAAGCCGTGATCCCGGCGGTGATGACGCCGACACCGTACAGCACCGGATGGCCGCGCAAAAGCGTATCGTAAACGACGGCATCTTTCGAGAAGAAACCGGCCAGCGGCGGGACGCCGCAAATCGAGAGCGTTGCGATCGTCATCGACCAGAATGCGAACGGCTGACGTTTTCGCAGCCCGCCCATGAGCCTAACGTCCTGCTCGTTGTTCAGCGCGTGAATGATGAGCCCGGCCGTGAGGAACAACTGCGCCTTGAACCACGCATGCGTAAAGAAGTGCAGCACGCCCGCGTCGTACGCGCCGACGCCGACGCCCATGATCATGTAGCCGATCTGCGACATCGTCGAATAAGCGAGAATACGTTTGATGTCCCATTGCGCAACGCCGAGAATCGCACCGAGCAAGGCGGTGATGGCACCGATGATTCCGACCAGCGAGCGCGCATCGGGGGAAGCTTGCCACATTGGCCAGCAACGCGCGATCAAATAGACGCCCGCCGTGACCATCGTGGCGGCGTGGATGAGTGCCGAGACCGGGGTCGGGCCTTCCATTGCATCGGGAAGCCACGAGTGCAGCGGAACTTGCGCCGATTTCGCGGCGCAGCCGACGAACAGCATCGCGCACGCGAGGTACAGGAGGCTGGGTGAAAACTTATGGGCTGCCACGCCGGCAAACGCGTCGGCATACGAAATCGAACCGACGACGGCGACGATGATGAAGATCGCGAACAGAATGCCGACGTCGCCGACCACATTCATGACGAAGGCTTTGGTCGCAGCGGCGACCGCGGACGGACGCTCGTACCAGAAACCAATCAAGAAGAACGACGCAAGACCGACCAGTCCCCAGCCGATCAGCAAGCCGACGAAATTATCGGAGAGCACCAGCGTCAGCATCGCGAACACGAAGAAATTCATGTAAGCGAAGAAACGCGCATAGCCTTTGTCGCCGGCCATGTAGCCCATCGAATAGAGGTGGATCAAGAAGCCGATCCCGGTGATGATCAGCACCCACGTCAGCGAGAGCGGATCCCACAGGAGTCCAACATTGAAGCCTTTCGCCCACGTCACCATCGACTGGTGCGCGCCGACGACGGTCGTCGCACCGACGACGCTCTCACGCGTGGCATCGCTCCACGACTTGAGCGCCGCCAGGAACGAGACCCCAATCGCAGCGCATCCGATCGGGCCGCCCCACGAGCGTAGCGACGGACCAAATGACCAGATGATGATCGCGCCGACTAGCGGTGCCAGCCAGATCACAAACAGCGGAATGTAGGTGCCCTCGAGCCCCATCACATGCATTGGCATCATTTTAAAGGCGCTCCGCCCCAGGCTCCGCGCCCCCCATGCTTCGCATGGGGCCCCCAAACCGCAAGGCCCAGCATCATTGCGATAGTGCAAACACTCCCCGAGGGGGCCTTTAACAACATCATCCTTTTAACACCGAGACGTCGTCGACGTCGACGTGCTCCGAGCGCCGGAAGACGATCACGACAATCGCGAGGCCGATCGCAGCCTCGGCGGCAGCGACCGTAATCACGAGAAATGCGAAGATGTGGCCGGCATTGCTCATGTACGCCTTCGCGTACGCGATGAATGCGAGGTTCGCCGCGTTCCACATCAGCTCGATGCCCATCAGCATAATGAGCGGATTGCGGCGCGCAACGACGCCGCCGACGCCGATCATAAAAATGACCGCCGAGAGCGCGATGTAATTCGCAACCGCGACTTGCACTACGATCGTTCCTTCAAAATCGGCTCACGATCGCGCAGCCGTTTGGGACGTGGCCGGCGCGGCGGGTCGATGTCGCCCGCCAAGGCGATCACGCCGATGACCGCGATCATCAAGACAAACGCCGTTGCTTCGAACGGCAAGAGATACGTCGTGAACAGCGCTTGCCCGAAATCGGCAACGCTGCCGAAGACACCCGCGTTGCCGGCCGATGTCGTAGCCGTGGCCTGCGGCAGCGAGGGCACAACCGTCTGGACGATGACGAACAGCAGTCCGCCGAGCGCAAGGACCCCAAAGACCGAGAGTGGCGCGAGAATGCGCGGCAAGCGATTGGGCCCAACCGAAAAGGCGCGTACGCCGCTCCCGAGCAGCGCAATGACAAACACGAACAGCATCAAGATCGCGCCGCTGTAGATGACGACTTGGATCACGGCTATGAACTCCGCGTCGAGCGTCAGATACATGACCGCAAGGCACAAAAAATTCACGAGCAGGCCCAGCACGCTGTAAACCGGACGCGACGCGCTCACAACAAAGACCGCGCTCGCTATAATCAGCACGGCGAGAATCGCGAACGCGATCAACCCGCGAGCCCTTTACGCTGCGTCTTGAGAATCGAGCCGCGCCAGGTCGCGTCGTAGCCCGTTTGAATGTCAACGGTGTTCTTCTTCTCCGTCACCGCGCCGAGATCGGCGGGGATTCCGCCGGGGCGCTCGTCGGGAGCCGTTCCGACACCGAATTCAGGCGGCACGAGCAGCCTGTCTTTGCTGTAGATGAACGAGCCGCGGCGATAGTCGGACATCTCGAAGCGCGGCGTCAGCACGATCGCGTCGGTCGGGCACGCTTCCTCGCACAAACCGCAGAAAATGCAGCGCAATTCATCGATCTCGTAGCGCGCTGCGAAACGCTCGCCAGGCGAGCGGCGATCGTCGGGATGATTCTCCGCACCAATCACCGTTATCGCATTGGCCGGGCACGCGATCTGGCAGAGCTCGCAGCCGATGCAGCGCTCTTTACCGTCGGCGTAGCGGCGAAGTTCGTGCAGACCATGGAAACGCGGCGCGTGCTGCTTCTTCCTCGTCGGATACGGCTTCGTCGGATGCTTGCGGAAGAGGAACGAAAACGTCGTCGCAAATCCGATGACGATCGCGGGAATATTGAACAAATTTTTGCGCATTATACGGGCCTCAACGCGATCACCGCGGACGTCACGATCAGATTCAAGGTCGCGACCGGCAGCAAGAACTTCCAACCAAATGCCATCAGACGGTCATATCGCAGGCGCGGGAGCGTTCCGCGCAGCCACATGTAGATGAAGAGAAAGAACCCCGCCTTGGCCAGGAACCAAATGATGCCCGGGACCATCGTCAGACCGAGCGGCGCGGACCAGCCGCCGAGGAACAGCAGCGTCGCCAAGCACGAGACGGTGATCATGTTCAGGTACTCGGCAATGAAGAATAGCCCGAAGCGCAAACCCGAGTACTCGGTATGGAATCCGCCGACGAGCTCCGTCTCGGCTTCGACGAGATCGAACGGCGCTCGATTCGTCTCTGCAACGGCCGTCGTGAGATAGATCAAGAAACCGATGAACTGTGGAGCGATGAACCATAAATTGTATTGCGCGTGCACGATTCCGACGAGCGAGGTCGTACCGGCCATGATCAACACGCCGACCACGGAGAGCGTCATCGCAAGCTCGTAAGAAATCATCTGTGCGGTCGAGCGGATCGCACCCAGCAACGGATACTTCGAGCTCGACGCCCATCCGGCCAGCGAGATACCGTAAACGCTGATCGACGTCAGCGCGAAGATGTAGAGAATTCCGGCATCGACGTTACCGACCGACCACAATCCCGCCGAGCTCTCGCTGAACGGAATGATCGCAAACGTTCCCATCGCCGTAATCAGCGAGATGAACGGCGCGATTTTATAGACCACCGGATCGGCGTTCTTCGGTGTCAGATCTTCTTTGAAGAACATCTTGACGGCGTCGGCTGCGGGCTGCAGCATCCCCCACGGTCCGACGCGATCGGGGCCGGGACGCAACTGCATCCAGCCCAGAATCTTGCGTTCGAACAGCATCGAGTACGCGAACGTCGTGATCACGATCAGCAGCACGATCAGCGACTTGATCACCACAATCAGCCACACCGGAACCATCTCCACTAGCTGGCTCCTTGTGCCGTCGCAACGAGCGGAGAGCTGAGCACCGCGGCAAACGGTGCGTCGAACGCCGCGGTTCCTTGACCGCTGAAGACTTCATCTTCGCGCAACGACGCCGGCGGCTCGTTCGCGCGGAAGAGCGATGCGTTGACGAGGCCCGTGCCGCTGCGGGCAAGTCCGGTCGCAACGGCGGAATCGATTGCATTTGGTTCAGGGATCTCGATGCCGAGCGCTCCCGCGAAACCAACGAGAATCTCAAGATCCGAGTAGACACCGTCGGGCGCCATCAATGCGGCTTCGACCATCAAACGTTCGCCGACGAGATTCGTCGTCGTGCCCGTTTTTTCGAACGGACCACAGACCGGAAGCACGAGCGTCGCTGCGCTTGCCGTCGCGGTGGGGAAGAGATCGCCGACGACGAGGAATTCCAGTTTCGCGAATGCTGCCTCGACGAGCGCACGATCGGGGAAGTACGCGAGCGGATTCGCCCCAAAAATCGCAAGACTCTTGAGCTTGCCGTCGCGAGCCGCTTCGAGCATCCCGCGCGTGTCGAGCCCGCCGCCCTGCGGAATGCAACCCATCATCTCCGCGCCGCGCGCGTTTTGCTGTTCGCCGGGGATGAAAACGTGCAGCGTTTTTCCGGACAGCGAACCGATTGCGCGCTCCAGATCGTCGCCCGTCGATTTGCGTACGCCGCCCCAGACGAAGGCGATGCGTTCCGCGTTCGCCGGCAAGACGTCGGCAAGCTGATCGAGCGACGCAATGTGCGTTTCCGGAACTGCCGAATCCGCATCGATTTCGCCGACGGTGATCAGGCGTGCACCTTTGAACTGCACCGCTTTCCGGATGCGCAAATCTGCAATCGGCGCGGTACGCGAGAGCGGTCGGCGCAGCGACACGATCGCCTGCGCGTTTTCGAGATCGTCGAGCGTCCCGCCGTACGCACCGGGCGCGGCTTGACGTTGCCGTCCCGCACGCCAATCGATATTCTGCACGCCGAGCGCGCGGTAGAAGTGCTGGAGCAACCACGCTTCTTCATTCAGAAGGCGTCCGCCGCCGATCACGCCGACGGCACCCGCGCCGTACGTATCAATCGTCTTGCGAACCGACGTTGCCCACATCGAGATTGCATCGTCCCAAGCAATCTGCACTTGTTCACCGTTCGCATCGCGCATTGTCGGCGTCGTTAGGCGACGCGCATCGTCGTAGAATCCGACGTTGTAACGTCCGCGATCGCACAGCCAACCGTCGGAGATTTTCCCATCCGGATCGGTCATCGTACGCAGCGGGATGTTGTGGCGCGCATCGACATTCATCTCGCAGCCAACGCTGCATTGCAAGCACGTCGTCTTGGTGCGATTCAGATCCCAGGGCCGCGCCTTGAAGCGATAGGTCTTCGACGTCAACGCGCCGACCGGGCAAATCTCGGTGACATTCCCACTGAACTTCGAGCGATACGGCTGACCCGTCGCCGTGGCGATGATCGCGCGCACGCCACGATCTTCCGTGCGCAGCGAACGCTCGCGCGTAATCACGTCGTCAAAACGCACGCAGCGCAGGCACAAAATGCAGCGCTCTTCATCCAGAACGATCGTCGGACCCAAATCGACGGCTTTCGGCTTCTGCGCCTTCGGATCGGCGAGACGCGATGCGCCCTGGCCGTAGGCCATCGAGTAGTCTTGCAAATCGCACTCGCCGCCCTTGTCGCAGATGGGACAATCGAGCGGGTGATTCAGCAAGAGAATTTCGAGAACCGCGCGGCGGCCTTCCGTCGCTTTGTCGCCGGCCGTCGAAACGACCATGCCGTCGGTGACCGCGGTGTTGCACGCAATCTGCAGCTTCGGCATTCCCTCGATCTCGACCAGACAAATGCGGCACAGACCGGCCGGCCCGAGCTTGGTGTGATAGCAATAGATGGGAATATCTTTTTGAACTTGCTTGGCGGCTTCGACGAGCAGCGTGCCAGCCGGAACTTCGACCTTCACCCCGTCGATCGTAACGGTCGCCATCTTCCCCTCAGGCATATTGCGGCTCGCGGATGTATTTGCGGAAGTGACTTTCGAAGCGCTTCACGACGGATGCCAGGAACGGCTCGATCGAATCGCCGAGCGGGCACAAATTGATTCCCGTGATTTGGTGCGAGACGCTGAGCAGCATCTCGATGTCGCTGGCCACGCCTTTGCCTTCCAAGATGCGCTCGAGCATCAGCTCGAGCCAGTGCCCGCCTTCACGGCACGGCGTGCATTGTCCGCATGATTCATGCGAGAAGAAACGTACGAGCGCGAGCGCCGCTTTCACGAAATCGGTCGTATCGTCGAATACGACGATTGCGCCGGATCCGAGCATCGTCCCGTTCTTCGCAAGACTCTCGTAGTCGTACGGCACATCGAGATGTTCTTCGAACAGACACGCAGAGCTGCCGCCGCCGGGCTGCACCGCCAGGAACGTGCGGCCGTCACGTAGTCCGCCGGCACACTCATCGATCAACGTGCGCAGCGTCGTGCCGAGCGGAACCTCGTAGTTGCCGGGCTTCTTCACGTGTCCGCTGATAGAGACGATCTTGTAGCCCTTGGAACGCTCGGTGCCGACGCTCGAAAACCACTCCGCTCCGTTGCGAAGAATCGGCATCAGATACGCCAGTGTCTCCGAGTTGTTGACGACGGTCGGCTTCCCGTAGAGTCCTTTGACGGCAGGGAACGGCGGCTTGAGCCGAGGCTCGCCGCGTTTACCTTCGAGCGAGCTGAGCAACGCGGTCTCTTCGCCGCAGATGTACGCGCCCGAACCGCGATGGATGGTCAACTCGAGATCGTAGCCGGTACCGCAGATACCTTTACCGATGTAGCCGGCGGCGCGCGCCTCTTCGACCGCTTTGCAAAAGATCTCGTAGCCGCGCTTGAACTCACCGCGTATATAGATGAACGCGTGGTGCGAGCGAATCGCGTACGCACCGATGATCATCCCCTCAATGATTTGATGCGGCGTCTCTTCGAGCAGCATGTGATCTTTGAACGTACCGGGCTCGGCTTCGTCGTTGTTGCAAACCATGTAGCGCGGCTCGCCGTTGTCGGGCAAGAACTGCCACTTACGGCCGGTCGGGAAACCTGCGCCGCCACGGCCGCGCAACCCCGACTTGTCGATGATTGACACGATATCAGCCGGCTGCATCGTCTTGACGGCCTTTTCCAACATCTCGTAGCCGCCTTGCGATTTGTAGACGTCGATCGAGCGCAAGTTGAGCTCGCCGATGCCCTTCATCAATACCGGCTTAGTGTCCATGGCCGTCCTCGTACTCCAGGATAGCGCGTCCGTCTTTCACCAAACGCTCGCGCGAACGGTCGGGGGTAACATCACGTACGAAACGGTCGAGCATGATCACACCGCTCTTATCGCCGATCCCGCCCGGATCGTTCGGACTGGGGACGTGCTGCGCACCCGGCGATTTTGGAACCGTATCTTTGGGGACGCTCCAGGTGCGTTCCGGCTTCTGCGTTTGCACCATCGGCGGCACGTCGTACGTCCCACCACGTATCGCGGCCAGCATGTCGTCGACCATCTTCGGCGTCAAATCGTAGACGAAATCAAGATTGACCTGCATGCACGGCGCACGATCGCACGCGGCCAGACATTCGACCTCTTCATATGAGAAGAGTCCATCGGCCGTCGTCTCGAGATGACCGATGCCTAACTGCTCGCGGAAGTATGCCATGATATCTTCGGCACCGTTGATCGAGCACGAAAGATTCCGGCAAACCTGCAGCATGTATTTTCCGACCGGCTTTCGGAACATCAGCGTGTAGAACGAGACCGTCGACTCGACGACCGCGAGCGGAACCCCGATCCATTCGGCCGTCTGTTTCATCGCCTCGGCCGAAACGTAGCCTTCTTCGGCTTGAAAACGCCAGATGATCTGCAACGTCGCGGAGCGCGGATCTTCGTAACGCGCGATGATTTCTTTGGCTTCGCTGGTCAGATCGATCACCGGTCGACCTCTCCGAAGACCGGGTCCAGCGAACCGATGCATACGACCATGTCCGCGATCAGCTCGCCGATTGCGAGCTTCTTGAGCACCTGGAGATTATAGAAGGAAGGCGGACGCGTGCGCACGCGCCACGGACGATTCTCGCCATTGGACACGATGTAGTAGGCGAGCTCACCGCGCGGACCCTCAACGGCTTGATAAACGTCGCCCGGCGGTACGCGGAAGCCCTCGGAGACATATTTGAAGTGATGGATCAGCGCTTCCATCGAGAGCGCAATCGCTTCTTTGGGCGGCGGCCCGACTTTCGTGTCGTCGATCATCACCGAGCCCGTGACCAGCTGCTCGCGCACTTGCCGGATGATGTTCATCGACTCGTCCATCTCGTCGAGCCGCACCAGGAACCGCGCGTACGCATCACCTTCACTGCGCACCGGGACCTCGAACTCGTATTTCTCGTAGCCCGAATACGGGAAGGCCTTGCGCACATCGTACGCGATGCCTGAGCCGCGCAGCGAGGGACCCGTTATGCCCCACTCAAGCGCTTCTTCGGGTGCCAGAATCGCGACGTCGATCATGCGATCTTGCACGATCGGGTTCTTTTGCAGAACGCCGCGCAGCTCGCGGACACGGCCCGGGAATTTCTTGATCAGATCATCGAGCCGGTCGAGGAAGCCTTGCGGGACGTCTTCCCGCAAACCACCGATACGCAGATAATTCGGATGCATGCGCGCGCCGCCCGAGGCTTCAAATAGATCCAGGATATTCTCGCGCAGGTCGAAGGCGTAGAAGAACGGCGAGATGGCACCGAGATCGATGCCGCCGGTGCCGAGCCACACGCAGTGCGACGCAATGCGCGAGAGCTCGCAAAGGAGAACGCGCAGTTGCTGTGCGCGTTCAGGGATCAAGTCGGTGACGCCGAGCAGTTTCTCGACGCCGAGCACGTAACACATCGCGTTCGTGAGCGGCGAGAGATAGTCCATCCGCTCGATGACGGTAGAAGCCTGATGCCAAAAGAGATTTTCGGCCGATTTCTCGATGCCCGTATGCAGATACCCGATCTCCGGATCGGCCTTCGTAATCGTCTCGCCTTCGATCTCGGTGAGCACTTGCAACACACCGTGCGTCGAGGGATGCTGCGGCCCAAGCGAGAGCAGCATCTTGTTTTCGCCAACTTGGGTGACGTCGACGGGAACGGGCGTCGCCATCATTATGCTTGTCCCCGAATCTTGGCAATCTGTTTTGCGAGCGCCTCGGCTGTTTTCCCGGAAGCCGGCGTTCCCGCCAGCAAGTTGCTCTTCAGCGCGAATTCAGGACGCGGCGTTTTTTCGAGCGCCGGACCGCGCAGCGGATAATCTTTGCGTAGCGGATAGCCCGTCCAGTCGTTCGGCATTTGGATGCGCCGCAAATCCGGGTGACCATCGAACGTGATTCCAAAGAGATCGTAGACTTCGCGTTCCGCCCAATCGGCGCTCGGCCACAGATCGCTGACCGTCGGCAGCGTTTGCCCGTCATCGATGCCGCACAGCACGCGCGTGCGTTCGGGGCGTCCGACCGCCCGCAGGTTGGCCGCGCGCGTCGGGAGGCTCAAAAGATGATAGACGACGTCGAAGCGCGGCGAGCGCTCCAGATAGTCGACTGCCCCGACATCGAGCAGCATCGAAGCGCCGTCCGCCTTCAACTGCTCGAGCCGCCCGCGAAGCTGCGCGGGTTCGACTCGGATGATGAGGGCGTCATCGATATCGGGCCGGATGGCCGTCGGATCGACGGCACTTCCCCCGCGCGGTGGTGTCTGCGGGCTAGGCACGCGCCAGTATGCCTCCCCGTCCGCCTTGCCGGATCTGCTGCTGGATGAGATTCACCGCGTAGAGCAACCCGTCGGGAGTCGGCGGACACCCGGGGACGTAGACGTCGACGGGAACGATCGTGTCGACGCCTTGGACGATTGCGTAATTATCGAAGACGCCGCCCGAGCTGGCGCAGGCGCCCATCGAGATCACCCATTTCGGGTCGGCCATCTGATCGTAGAGGCGCTTGATCACCGGTGCCATTTTTTGCGCCACCCGGCCGGAGACGATCATGAGATCGGCCTGGCGTGGCGAGGCGCGGAAAACTTCGGAGCCGAGGCGCGCGATGTCGTACTCGGGGGCTGTCACGCTCATCATCTCGATGGCACAGCAGGCCAGGCCCATCGTGAGTGGCCAGACGCTGGAGGACTGTGCCCAGCGCGCCACGTCGTCGACGCGCGCGAGCAGGAACTGCGTCCCAGAGTCTATCGCCACTGAAAGCCTCCCCGTTTCCAGACGTACGCGTAACCGATACCGAGAACGATGACGAACGCGACCATTTCGAGCAGACCGTACACGCGCAGCGCGTGCATCTGCACGGCCCAGGGGTAGAACGACGCGGCTTCGACGTCGAGCACGACAAACAGCATCGCGATCAAGTAGAAGCGGACCGGAAAACGCCCCGAAACGTCCGACGTCGGCTCGACGCCGCACTCGTACGCTTCTTCCTTAACCGGATTCGGCTTCTTCTTGCCCAGGAGCCCGGGTACGATGGAGAACAGCAGCGAGGCGGCGAACGCGAGCGCCAAGTAAATGGCGACAGGACCGTACGGAGACATAGCCGAGGCACTTTTCGCAGATAACGTACGGGACCCTCGATGCTACTTTTGGAGGACCGGCCTTGCGCACCCTGACCCGTAGCCTGCTCTGTGCCCTCGCCGTCGTGACCCTGCTTGGCGCGTCGTGTGATAATCCCAACGGGCAAGGTCTCCAGGAATTCGGCTCGATCAGCGGTCGTCTGCTCGACGATCGAACGGGCGAACCCCTGAGCGTTTCACCTGTCTACGTTTCGGTCGGATCGACGGTCGTTTCGCAAGTCGACGCCAAAGGCGGATTCACGCTTCCAAAAGTTCCGGTCGGAAAACAAACCGTGAACATCAATGCGATCACGTACATTCCGATGAGCTTCGACGTCAACGTCGTCAAGGATCAAACCAGCGACGTCGGCTACATCAAGTTGAAATCAACGCTCGCGCAATAAAAACGTTTTTATAATGTTGACCGGTGTCGCAAAACCGATCGCATGTTCTTCTTCGAAACGCGACTCGGCCATGCCGATCACCTTGCCGTCGAGCGTGAAGACCGGTGCACCGCTCTCACCCGGAATTACGGGCAAATCGAGCTCGATCGTCTCATCCTTGCTGCCTACGTCGCGCACGCTCGCGACATGCCCGCTATAAAAGGAAGCCGTCGTTCCTAGGCCCTCATCGATGAAGGCATCCGGGATCGGATAGCCGAGCAAGCAGATCCCTTCGCCGGGAACGACCGCGTGCGAATCACCGAGATCGGCGACGACCGCATTCTTGATTGCGCTTACCTCGAGCAGCGCGAGATCTTCGCGATCGTCCTGTGCGATGATTCGAACGCTTTGCGGGCGCGATGCATCGCCGATTTGCGCGCGCACATTGTGCGCGTCGTCGATGACGTGCTTTGCCGTGATGATGCGTGTTCCCCAATCGCCGCTCGCGACGACGAAAGCACTGCCGTACGCATCGTCGATCTTGCCGTGCATCTTCGGATCGTCCGAGGGCGCCTTCATCGTAAGAAACACCACGCTCGGATGAATGCGCCTGTAGAGCGCTTCGAGATCGCCGCCGGGTTGCGGCCGCGCACATCCAGCGAGCATCATTCCAGCCGCAAGCGCTGCAAACACGCTTCCCCGTGTCATGCGGCGGCCCTTTGCGCGCAATCGCTACCTGCCGTAATCGAACGTGCGCCCGGCAATGCTGCGCGTTGCTACGCTCGGGATGACACGGGCTCCAACGTTCTCGTTGCGAGGGCGGCGCGCAGTTCCGCTATGCCGTCGCCGGTAAGCGCGCTGACCGCGAAGGCGTCCCTGGGAATGTCTTTCGGCGTGCTATCTGCTTTCGGCGCGCGATCGACTTTGTTGTACACGGCGAGAACGGGTTTCTCACTCAGACCGAGCTCATCGAGCGTTGCTTCGACCGCTTTCTTCTGACGCTGCCAATCCGGATTCGATGCGTCGATCACATGAACGAGCAGCGACGCGCTCTCGAGCTCTTCAAGCGTTGCGCGAAATGCGTTGACGAGCTCTTCGGGAAGTTTCGTGATGAATCCGACGGTGTCAGCGAGACGGATCGTTTGATCTTGCGCGACCCACGCGCGGCGCACCATCGGATCGAGCGTTGCAAACGGCTGATCGGCGACAAACGCATCTTTGGCACTCGTCAAGCGATTGAGTAGCGAGCTCTTTCCGGCGTTCGTGTACCCAACGAGCGCGACGAGCGGCTCACGTCCGCCTGACATGCGCCGGTTGGCACGCTGCGTCCGTACATCTTCGAGCGCCCCTCGTAACGTCGTGATGCGGCGCTGAATTTTCCGGCGATCGGTTTCCAGCTTCGTTTCACCGGGACCGCGCGTTCCGATGCCGCCGCCCAGACGCGACAGCTCTGTTGAGGCGCCGATAAGATTGGCTTGACTGTAGCGCAGCTGCGCGAGCTCGACCTGCAACTTGCCCTCGCGGCTTCGCGCATGCTGCGCAAACACGTCGAGAATCAACATCGTGCGATCGACGATCTGCACCGGGATGACTTTTTCGAGATTGGTGCGTTGACGCGGTCGCAAATCGTTGTACACGAAGACGATCTCAGCGCCAAGCTCTTTCGCCGTCTCCGCGATCTCGTGCACCTTCCCCGCGCCGAACATCGTCGCGGCGTTCACGCGAGGCATTTTCTGCACGACCTCGCCGACGATCACGGCCCCGGCGGCACGCGCAAGTGCGGCGAACTCTTCTAGCTGCGGCGCAAGCGGCGATTCGCGGTCTTGAAGGTCGACG
>Ga0302324_100009779_pt1 | contig 19977 bp, 19 predicted proteins | sample Palsa_T0_1_FD_201949 | JGI IMG/M metagenome (GOLD analysis project Ga0302324, IMG submission 201949) | Peat permafrost microbial communities from Stordalen Mire near Abisko, Sweden - Palsa_T0_1 | ecosystem: Environmental > Terrestrial > Soil > Palsa > Peat permafrost | place: Sweden: Abisko...
TCGCATAGCGCGAATCGAGCATCACGCGCACGATCGTCTTGAGCGACTGCGGCCAGCGCTCCGGCGCGCCCAGCGGGGTCTTGGTCCAATCGAGCGCGCGCATGCGCGCGCCCATCTCGCCGCCGCCAGCAAGAAAATCCAGGTTCGGGCTCGTTCTGCCCGCGCCCGGACGAAGCTTTGCCGTGTCACTGCCGGGTGACATGCTCATGATCTCCGCTCAACTTGGTTGAGGAACTCGGTCGTTGGCACTACCTGTCTCAATAGTCCGCGTCAAAGCGCGAATTGTTCTGCGGCCCCAGTGTAGCCCAGACTCTTGAGGCCGCCCAGATTGCGGCGCGTGGCGTGCGGCTGGCACACTCTATATATGTCAACAAGCTGCCGGGTGTCGCGGTCGGGAAATCGCTCGATGGTGCCGTTGCGCGATCGCGGTAATGCAGATTTGAAAAATTTTCAGTCCGTGTCTTGCACCCCACGTGCCGCCAGCTCGCGTGGCCGGCACAGCGTGCGTCGACGGCTTGCGTGTTCAGACCAGTCTGGCACCTTGAGATCGCGGCCCGAGGCCGGGAGCTCCGTATGAACGCCATCGGGATCCGCGCGGCATCGACCTCGGATACCGAGCAGATGCTGCCGCTCATCGAAGCGTACTGGCAGCACGATCGCATCGTGGGCTATGAGGCCGCGCGGCTGCGCCGTCAGCTGGAGGAATTTCTGTCCACGCCCGCCTTTGGACGGGGCTGGCTGGCCACGCGCACGGATGTGGCCGTTGGCTACCTGCTGTGCACGTTCGTCTATAGCTTCGAGCACGGCGGTCTGATGGCAGAGGTCGATGAATTCTTCGTCGGCGCACCATACCGCCGGCAGGGGATCGGACAGGCACTGCTGGCGAGCGCCCGGTCGTCCCTGGCGGCGCTCAACTGCGTCTGCCTGCAGATGCAGGTGGCGGACAGCAACGAACTCGCCCGGGACTTCTATACGCGGCAGGGCTTTGAGGAGAAGACCGACTACCGGCTTTGGCTCTTACCCCTGCGCTCTTCGCCGCATAGGTAGTCGACAGACACACAAGGAAGAGTCGTGCACACCGCGATCGTCGTAGGCGGAGGCTTGTCATTACTGCTGAGCTGCCTGCTGCTGGGTCATGCGTTTGGGGGCGGCGTGGGCGCCATCACCGGGGCAAAGCTGTTCATGCCGCTTTGGCTCATCGGCTCAGGCGTGAACCTGTGGTTGGGCGTGAGTCATGCGGGATATTCCGTGTCCGAAGAAGCTCCGATCTTCCTGGCCATCTTCGGTGTGCCGGCCGCGGTCGCCGGGCTCTTCTGGTGGGCGCTGTCCTGAGGCCTGCCCCTGAACGGATGCAGAACGGTCAGACTTGAAGTTCTGTGCGACATCCCGGGGCGGGCGGGCTGCAGACACCAGCCGATGGTCGTGTGCAGCGTGGCTTCGAATGGGAGCGCTGTGACGGGGGCGTTCCACGGCGCGGTAACAACCGTCCCAAACGGCTTCGCAGTCGCTGCTTGGCGACGTACGGTACGGCATACACGTTGCAACTAGGGACTATTCAGAGCTAACTGGCCTCGCAATGTAAGGGCAAACCCGCCGCAAGGCGGGGACGCAAAGCCTCCGGTCTTACGTCCGATAGGGACACGAGATAGCGGGGTTGCCGACTTCACCGCGACGCGTGTGCTTCGCGATGTCGCCGTCATCCCCTTCTCCTATCGATACGTAACCGCCGAAGCGCTTTGAGGTTTTTTTACCTATAAGCGAGGCGACTGCACGTGCATATCCAAAGGCATCGGGGACTTTCCGGTCGAATCTGGGGACTGCTGACCATATTGGCGGCGCTTGCCGGTTGCGGCGGCTCAGGGAGTCAGGCAGTAAACACCGGTGTGGCGAGCGCTTCGCCCAGTGTTTCTGGCAGTCCTGCTATCGCAGTCGTCGCCAACACCAAATATAGCTTTCAACCTAGTGTTACGAATCCAACTCGCGCCCCCCTGACATTCGGCATCCAGAATAAACCCTCGTGGGCAACCTTCAATTCGCTCACTGGCGAGCTCTTCGGTACACCGACTGCCTCCGATGCCGGCGACTTTCCGAATATCAGTATTAGTGCCAGCGGCGGTCGGTCTTATGCGTCGCTCCCCGACTTTTCCATCCAAGTCACGTTGCCGGCAAACACTGCAGCACCCTCCGGCTCGAGCTCGGGCACGACGTCGAGCAGCACCTCAAGCAGCTCCAGCTCGTCAGGCGCCGCACCGATCTCTGGTAGGGGCTCAGTCACGCTCTCCTGGTCCGCCCCCACCGAAAACACGAATGGAAGCGCGTTGACCGATCTCGCGGGCTATTCCATCTACTATGGCACGAGCGCCACGACGATGACGAACATGATCAGCATCAACACCGTAGGAATGTTGACCTATGTGGTGAGCGAACTGACCCCCGGTACGTGGTATTTTGCAGTTGTCGCAGTCAGTGACTCGGGTATGGAGAGCAATCCCTCGACCACAGTGGAAAAGACCATATGACATTTAACAGTCTTCTCCTCAGGTCGCTCAGTGTCACGCTCGTGGCCGTTGCACAACTGAATAACCCCGCGTCGGCCGCCGTAACATTCCTGGGCGATTGGGCCGATTTCGGCACAGAGTTCCAACTGAGTGGACCTCAAACGACGTTCATCGATGGGTCCGCAGTGGAATGGGTGGCGGGGTATGGGCCGAATCACTGGCGCATGGTGCAAGAGAAGGCATTGAACCGTTTGGTGATGGCGCAAGATCCTACGAGCCCGAAAGGCGGCGCCGTACTCCAAGTGCAGGTGCTCCCTGGCGATAATGTCGGCTGGACAGGCGAGCGGGCCGAAGCGTCGTACATGCTGAGTCCCACCGGAGCGGGATACGAAGTCACCGCGTCGAACGGCCATGAAGTGTACGGTATCTCGGTCAAGCTAGATCCCAATTGGGTTCCCCCGCTGCATGATGCTACGCATGGCAATACGTGGGGCATATTTTTACAGCTTCACAGCCCCAATCAATTTGATTCGCCTCCCGCGTTTGCGCTGGACGTTACTACTCAGTTTGCCGCCGGCTTGTTGGGAGGAGATCTGATTGACGCTAACGGCAACCGCAGGAACGTCAACTCGTACGCGCTGACGAATGGCCAACTTCGAGCGGGTCACTGGGTCCAATTCATTGTTGATGTGGTATGGGCCTACGACAATACCGGATCACTCACTATCTACCGTAGGGACGAGGGCGACAGCGTCTTTGTCCAGGTGTTGACACAGACGGGTGTACCCACGCTGCAATTCGATTCGCAGCTGCCGAACTCACAAAATACCAGCCTCGCGCAAAATGCGCAGACGTATATGCACTATTGGAAGACGGGATACTACCGGTCGGTGAGTCCCGGCGTGACCAGCCGCTTGTCGCTGGGGCCCGTCGTCCGCGGCGCGTCGCTGAAAGAGGTGCAAGCCGCCGCCTTCGGCCCCACGGTGACCCCGAATCCACCCAGTGCACCAGCTGTAAATAACTAGGCCTGTGCGCCAGATATCGGAGCGGTGACCTCGGCCACGCAGCTAGCGGCCGTGCCGCGCTTGTCGGCGATGACAAGTATCGTCACGCCGGAACGTGCATTTATCACATTTCGACAGATGCCGCCGTTGATACGACTGTAACCTTGGCAGCGACGAGTTCCGCGGCTGTGGGCAGGCGCATTCGTTCCCCGCGATGCTCCTAGCGTCACTTGAGAGCAATCCCGAGACCATCGATCACCCTTATAACTATGATCACATTGACGTTGAGGTATGCCTCAACGCGATCCGAACCGAGGAGTTGGAACGTCGGCGTCGCGCTGGCTTATGGCTCGATCTGCTCTGTCGAGCTGTACGGGAACGACATTCGCCGCAGGAGCTTGTGGCCTCAGTTCCCCCTAATAAGCGTTTCTCCCGCGGACGACGATCACCGCGGTCTTGGCGAGTATCTTGAGGTCCAGCCACAGCGACCATTGACGCAGGTAGTCGAGGTCGTACTGAACCCGCAAACGCATCTGTTCGACGCTGGTGGTTTCACCTCGCAAGCCGTGGACTTGCGCCCAGCCTGTCATGCCCGGGCGAACCTTGTGTCGGATCATGTAGCCGCCGATCAGCTTGCGATACTCCTCGTTGTGCGCGACAGCGTGAGGTCGCGGACCTACGAAGCTCATGCGGCCTTCGAGAACATTGAACAGCTGCGGCAACTCGTCGACGGATGTGCGACGCAGAAACCGGCCCACGGCGGTTATGCGACGGTCCTCCCGCTTTGCCTGCTCCACGACCGAGCCATCCTCGCAGACGTTCATGCTGCGGAACTTATAGACGACGATTTCTTCGCCGTGCAGACCGTATCGTCGTTGTTTGAACAGCACCGGGCCCGGCGACGAGAACTTCACGGCAATCGCGACCAACAGCATCGCGGGCCAGCTGACCAGCAGTGCTAGCAATGACAGCACAATGTCGGTCGCCCGTTTCTGCACCGCATTCATGCCGTGGAACGGCGTGTCGCAGATCGAGAGCATCGGTATGCCGTTGATCTCGATGCAGCGTGCCTGCACCAGGTCGAACGCAAAGATATCCGGCACGAAGTAAATCGAAGCCGTCGTGTCGCGAAACTCCCGGAGCAGATCTTCTATGCGTGGCGCATTACTCATCGGCAGGGCAATGTAGACGGCGTTAACCGCGTGGCGTCGAACAAAGGCAGCGACGTCCTTGCACTGCCCGGCGAGTTGGCTGTGGGTGTCCTGGGGCAGGCGATCCACGCTGCGGAAGTCGAAAAAGCCCATGAACGTGCCCATACCGACACTTTGCGATACGCGGCGCTCCAGCTCTAAACCCATCGCATTAGCGCCAATGATTATGTATCGCTGGCGCGCCGCGCCAGTACGCGACGCGACACGCGCGCTGCAGAAGTCCCCGACCAGCAGCGAGATTGACGTCAGCGTGAGCCAGCTCAGTAGCAATGAACGCGGGAATGTACTGCCGAGCCGCAGCGTAAACCCGAGGAACAGCAGCGCGGCGATCACTACGCCCCATTCGAGCATCAGGCGCACAAGTCTGCGCGGCGCGCGATTCGGAGTAGTGGCCGATAGCATTTGCAGCGGACTGAACACTTGACGCGAAATCAATACAGCGACCAACGCCAGCGCCCAGTCGGCGCGCGTCGATCGTTCGGGCGAGAACACAATGCAGATCAAGAGCGCAGCAGCAACGACTGCGGGTTTGGACCAATGCTTCAGCAGCGCCAGCAACGGCGGCTCGAGGGTGCCGAGCCGTACGGTTTTCTGATGGACTGTTGCGGTGGTGAGAGCAGATATATTGCTAAATGGCCTGATTCGACCGGGCAGCTCTTCGATAGCGTCGGCCACTGGGCCGTCGTCAATCATGCCAGCTTGCTGCACTAGGGATCCTGAGTTAAAGGGCGGTCCGAATGTAATGCTGGAGCAACGCGCATACCAGAGCGTTATGTCATCTATCGATAGATATCGCCTTAATTACCTGCGGTACACGCCACATTCCGTATCCGCTGCGAAAGCATGACCTCGCAAACAAGCTGGTTTATACAGTCAAAACAATATGCCAAGCACCTGTCAATTTCTACAGCTAGCCACCATCCGCGTCTGTGCGCAAGCTGTCGATGAAACTGTGGCAGTTGCGCGCTTGCTTCGCTCGTTGCGCGAACAACAGGCGGGAGTGCCAAGACGGATGTCCGTCTGACAGCGCTGTTGCAATGGCGCGGGAGATAGTTGCGGTGGATGAGACTGAAGGCGGAAAGCGTCTTCGTTGGTGCAATGTAAATACTACATGCACGCATAGGGTGCGGCGTTACGCTTCAATGCAAATAGCTTGAGAGGCTGTGCGTAGCAGATTCGCGGCTGTTGAGGCACGTTTAGCAAGGAGACGTCGGTGGTTAGCTTCTGGGACGAATGATGGTCCTCCGCAATATGCTTTTGCGTCGAGGATGCGGAATAATGCCCCTTGAATGAGTCATCGGCCCGATAAAGATCCAATTACCGAGTGCAAGCAAGCTAGCAATTCCGCTCCGGCAATTCCGCCAATCGCAGAGGATTCGCGACATATCGAATGATGACAGTGATATAAGCAACATGAACGCCAGCAGATCATTGGACCCTGACTCGGGAATCGCCCTTTTGAAATTATTTCTCCCAATTGCCCAATAGGTCTCGTGATGGCGCCAGGAAGCATCCTGCTTGTCGTCGAAAATCTGCCAGTTCCCTATGATCGACGGGTCTGGCAGGAGGCTTTGACGCTTAAGGCGGCCAGCTTCCAAGTGAGTGTCATATCACCCGCGACCAAGTTACACCCAAAGCTCAGCGAGTTCCTGGAAGGGGTGCATATCTATCGATACCCGATGATGATCGAAGGCCAAGGGCACGTTGGTCTCATCGTCGAATATGTCTGGAGTTTTGCCTGCATTTTCCTTTGGTCTATCTTCGTGGCCTTACGCCGCGGCTTTAAAGTGATCATGATCGCGAACCCGCCCGAAATCTTCTTTCCCATCATCTGGATGTGGCGTCTGCTCGGAAAGAAGATCGTGTTCGACCACCATGATCTGACGCCCGAGCTATTCGCGACAAAATTCAAAACCGACCGATCGGTCATCCTATCGTTCTTCTATTTCGCTGAACGAAGGATGCTGCGGGTTGCCCATAAGGTCATCAGCACCAACGAGAGCTACAAGGCGATTGCCATGAAGCGCGGGCGACGGGCAAGCGAGGATGTCCTCGTCATTCGAAATTCCCCGGATCCCGCGCGTTTTTGCGTTCGGCAACCCGAACCGGAACTCCGAAAATCGGCGAAGTACCTGTTGGCATTTCTTGGGGAGATAGGTCTGCAGGACGGCGTTGATATTCTCATTCGTGCCGTCAAATCCATCAGCGTTGCACTTGGCCCGGATTCGCTTCACTGTGTCATTCTGGGAGCCGGTCCCAATTACGATAATATCGTCGATTATGCGAAGGACCAGGGGGTCTCGGATAAGATCACCTTCACTGGACGGGCCGACAACGATACGATTTGCCGCGTGCTCTCGACCACCGACATTGCTGTCGATCCATGTCCGTGGTCGCCGCATGCCGATCTGAGCACCGCCACAAAGATCATGGAGTACATGTTCTTCAGCCTCCCGATCGTCGCTTTCGACCTGACCGAAACGCGCTGTTCTGGCGCCGATACAGTTTGCTACGTTGACGACGAAGCCGACTTCGCGCGGCAAGTAATTGATCTGCTCCGGGACGAAGCGAGGCGGAGAACACTCGGGCAAGCGGGGCGACGTCGGCTTGACGCTGCGCTGTCCTGGAGGGTGTCCGCACGGAATCTGGTTACAGCGATGGATGGTCTGATCGGTGACGTGCCGAAGCGGCGAGCGGAGGATTTCCTTGTGTACGACGAACACAAGTTGGACCATCGTCAGGAGGCGGTGGCCGTCGAGCGACGGCAGGAGAGCTGAAGTAGGAACTCGCCAGGGTTTTCCCCCGCCAACTTTAGTCGAGACAGCTAAGCGGAGCGATTCAGAGTAAAGCCGTACCCACGTATCGTAGAGCGCCCATGTTATCGGGTTGGACCTTGACGATTGCGCTGCGAAGCCGATTCTGATGCACATTCCGCGTGAGCGACGATGAACAGCCGGTATTCGATGGGCTCATAATGTGCCTCGCGGCGCCGCGACGCCAAGGTCGCGCGCGAGCGTGCGCACGACGTTGGCGAGCGTGATGGAAACAGCAAATTCGGCCGTGGGATGGGAACCGTCGGGGAGCGCACGCACCAGATTCGCTGGCGGTAGCGCTTCCCAATCGGGACGATTGTCGATGAGCCCAGTCCGTTCGCGGGCGCTGAGGCTCGGATAGAGGTCGTAATAGCGCCCCAGCCGCGGCCGCAATAGCCCGCGAAGCCCGATGGCCGGGCTCATGGTCATGAGGTGGAGCCGGATGTTCCCATCCGCGGTACGCAGGCGGCGTATAATGGCCGTCACGTTGGCGGCGCTCTCGGCCAGAGAGACGCGGCGGTGGAGCGCAGCGTCGTTGCTGGCGAATTCAATGATCGCAATGTCCGGCCGCGCCCGCGCGACGTCGTCGACGACCGCGAGCCCCCAGCGCGACGTCGCGCCGATGCGGGCGAAATTCCGGGCGCGGACGGGGCGGCGAACGAGGGCTTCAAGGGCGGTCGGAAGCTCCTGGAGCCACGCACCGCGCGCCGTGAGGCTCGTACCCATCGCCGCGATTACCATCGGTTTTTCCGCGGTCTCTGTCACGGATGTTCGACCGCCGGACGGCCTTGACGAGAGGCGGCCGAGCCGCCACTTTCGGCCACGCTCTCCGTTGCTTCGCGCATCGGATCGTGACGACCGCGTCGCGACGGCACGGTCGGGTGCTGGGCGACACGTGGGAAGCGACTCACCGATGTCATACTCATTTCGACGACCGATATCAAAGTCGGATTCGGCGAGGCGCGCGACCGCACGCTGCAGTCTCTGGTCGAATCGAAGCACACGTTGGGCGAGCATTGCATGGTGCTGGCCCTCCTGTTGAAAAATTGCGCGGTGGACGCCTTACCCGCGTTCGCAGGGGGCGCCCCCGCTTGCGCAGCCCCTTGCCACCTTCGCGGGCGGCCAGCCGCTGTCGCCAGTAACATGCTGCCGCGACGGCTGGCTTAGGATGGCGCTATTGCCGCCGATGCGCTCGTGGCATTTCCCGACGAGGATAGCTGGTATCCGCCTGGATTTCTCGTCAAAGTTGCGACGCTGCTCAAGCGCGATGCGAAGCTTAATTTCTGCTTTTACCGCGATGCCTCTCGGCCGGCGCAGGCCTCGTTCGCGGTAAAGGGAGCACCATTTTTCAAAGCGCCCGTGCCAGCGGCGTGCGCCCCGACGATCGTGCTGTCGAGGCTGGTCGGCTTGATCTTAATGCGGATGAGTGCTGACGCTGCAGTTTCTTGATTTTGCCACTCGTTTCGAGAGGTGCGGCAAGATACCTCTTTGCGATTCGTAGCAATATACAATGCCACAATGAGAATTATTCAGGCGCTTCCCCGTCGCATGCGCTTCGAGGCCACCAAAGCCTCATCGATCGAACTCTGTGTGGCCGAGTGGGTGTCAGGTAGCCGGTACAGACAGGAAACGACAGTGTTTGCCGAGCGTGGGGCAGCGCCGCTGATCGATGTCGATATCTTTCGCCTCGCGCCCACAAAACGACTTTCTAGTTGGCACCTCGCCTACACGATCAGGCGGCAAGTCAAACTGGGCGGATACGACTTGGTTGTCACACAGCAGCATATTCCGACAGCAGCCAGAATTGCCGCATTCAGTCCGCATATTCCCGTCATTCTTCAGACTCATAACTTTATCGATCCCCCAAGGCGTGGTATCGGGGCATATTTGTACAACACAATGAGATATCGACAACTTAGTCGTCTAGCTGGAATCACGTTGGTCAGCGAGGCCACTCTGGACCGCTTCGAGTCCGACTGGCCCGACGTCACGATTCCGCGAAGGGTGATCTCGAATGGCTTTGACTTCTCTTCGTGGCGCCCAGCAACCACAAGGCAAAAAACAGTCCTCGTCGTTGGTCGGACACATCAAACTAAGGGGATTCTTGAGGCGGCACAAGGCGTAAGTATCTTCTTGAAAAGATTCAGAGACTGGCGCGCCGTATTTATCCTATCTGAGTCCGAGCAAAACAAACACTATTTTAGTTCTATTGTAAACGTCCTTAAATCAATTGAGAACCAAACCGAATTGATAACCGATACCCCATTTACGCACGTAAAGCAGATTACCGAGAATGCAGCGATATCGATCGTAGCGTCAAAATGGGAAGAACCATTCGGCAGAACCGCTCTGGAGGCCCACGCTGGCGGCGCTGCCCTGATTTCCTCGCAAACCGGCGCGTTGCGCGAGATCAGTGGCGACGCCGCCGCCTATTTGGAAGAAGTCACAAGTACCGCTATTGCATCCATGCTCTTTCGCCTAGCATCAGATGACGCTCTACGCGCAAGGCTTTCGTATGAAGGAATGCAGCGAGTTCGGCGTCATTTTCAGCTCGCACGAAGTTCGAGCCAAGCAGCGAGCGGTATTATGCCGATTGTCGAACGTCTCGATCATTTCTACGAGGAGGTTATGGAGCGTCACATTGATGGCGCCCGCGCGGGGAAAGTTGGCAATGGGCGTGCGATCTGAACAAACGCGGCGGCCTGTTATGTCTTGGAGGGCCGTGCTACGCGCAATGTGCGCAAGTCACCCGCGGCTGATCGCACTAGGAGTTGGCTTATCCCGACACGATTTTTCGGCGAATGTTTGGTGGGCTCGCACGTGAGGGAGTCGAAGTTGCGCGTCGTCTTCATCACCTCGGGGGGAACCACGAGCCGAGGCGGAATGGGACGCATGGCGCTATATTTGACACAGGAGTTCCAACGGCGACATGTTGCGCTTCGGGTCCGCGTTCTCGATTCCTATGGGCCGGGCCACGCCGCGCTCATGCCGTTCTATTTTCTCAAATGCTTCATCGGACTCGGCATGCTGTGCATCGTGCGGCGGCCCGATCTCGTTCACCTCAACTTGGCGGCCCATGGCAGTACCTTGAGGAAGCTGCTGCTGATGCGGCTGGCGCAAACCTTTCGCGTTCCCACGATCCTTCACATCCATGCATCAAAATTCATCCCGTTCTGTGAGTCGCTCGGGCCCGGCTCGAGAAGACTACTCATTCAATCGCTTTCGCGTGCCTCTCGCATTGTCGTCATTGGCGAATACTGGCGCCGCTATCTTGTCGAAACGCTCGGCGTGGCCCCCGAAATCGTGATGGTCATCCACAATGGCGTGCCACTGCGGGCGGCCGCCGCGCCGCGTGCAGGCAATGTGCGCTGCCGGATCTTGGCACTGGGGCTGCTCGGGCCCCGCAAGGGTACATATGAACTGCTCGATGCCCTCGCGGCGCCCGCGATGCGCGAGCTCAACTGGGAGGCCGTCATCGCGGGTAATGGCACGGTCGAGACATCGCGCGAGCGGGCGGCAGCGCTCGGACTCGCGGATCGGGTGCAGATTCCGGGGTGGGTCGATGCCGCGACGGTCTCTCGCCTGCTCGCCACAGCGGATATCTTCGTTTTGCCATCGCATAACGAGGGACTCCCGGTCGCTGTTCTCGAAGCAATGGCTGCCGGGCTCGCAGTGGTCACGACACCGGTCGGTGCCATTCCCGAACTCGTCATCGCGGAGGAGACCGGAATCCTTGTGCCGCCCGGGTCTGCTTCGGCACTCTCGGGAGCGCTCGCCGAACTCGTCAGGAACCCTGATTTGCGCGTCCGGCTCGGAAAAAACGCGCGTGAGCGGGTTGAAACGCGATTTCGTATAGAGGTAACGGCCGAGCGTTTCGTGACACTTTATCGTACGCTGACATCGGTGGACTACAAGTCCAGGTGATACGCATATTGAGCGCATGACATTCAAGAAGGCTCGTACCGCACCCAAACCCAGGTGCTGCGCTCAGCGACGTCCCGCGCCACACCTATCTCAACATTGCGCGAGAATTGATCCGAATGAGATAGCCAGTGAGTGCTGTTGCGCATTGAACGATTTGAAGGTGAGGGAGTTTAATTTCTTCTCGCCAAGATCGGCCACGCGCCGCGCGGTCGCTCGGTCGCGCGGTCGCGCTGGGGGGAAGGATATCTTCAAACAGACCGAGATAGCGCACTGCCGCGGCGCTGACCGAAAAGGACTCGCCACGGTCCTCCAGGAATTCGCGGGAGGGTGGTGGCGCATTAGGCGTAGCCAGGATAGCTCGAGTGAGCGCCGCCGGATCTCCTACCGGCACGAGCAGGCCATAGGGGCCATGATCGAGGATCTCGACAGGCCCGTGCGGGCAATCGGTGCTGACGACAGGCGTGCCGCGGGCGAACGCCTCGGCGAGCACTAGGCTGAAGCCTTCATAGCGCGACGAGAGAACGAGATGACTGCAGCCTCGCGCAGGCAACGATGAAGGACTCGCTGATAGCGCGCGCTCAAGGTCGGCGGCACCTGTATCCGATCTGAAAATTGCCGGTGCCGGTGCCGCATCATCAAAACGGCACTTTCTTCAGCGAATGTACGGCCTTCCGCGAATGTACCGCGAGGTCGGTTACGAGGGACTTATGGAGCCTACGGCGTCGGAACGCCTATCGCAAAGAACCCGAACTTCCGGTTAAGCCAGTTAACCAGGAACGAGAACGAGCACTAATTGCTGCCGCAACCAAGGATGGTCAGGGCTGGCCGAAGGCGGCGGCTGCCACCTCTTCACGTGAGGTGCCACGGACGATGGGCCCGAGCCACAAACGGCTGGTCACACCGGGACTGACGGAGCGGTAATACCCGGCTTTCCAATAGTGCACATAGTTCTTCCTATTCGGCAAAGGGTGGGTATTTTCTGAATCAGGAATTTGCGAGTCAAATTGCAACGTTGGCTGTCCCGCCTGCGTTAGTACGGGGATAAAGGCGGTTTCGCCCTCGTCCCTACGATAGACGGAGAATGATCCGTGGTTGTCGTAGGCCCAGACCACGTCAATCAGGAATTGCACCCAATGGCCGCGCCGCAACTCGCCTCGCGTCAATGGCAGGGATTTCGCATCCTTATTGTGAGATAAGACTCCCCCCTCCACCAGATCTCCAGCACAAGTGTTGATATGGAAATCGTCCTCCGCGGCTAAAGCCAGGGCTGGCGGAGCGCTAAAGTCATCGGGGCCGTGCAGCTGGAGAAAGAGCCCCCAGTGCCATTTATTTGCCGGCGGCTGCCAATTGGCATCAAGCTTGACTGAGATACCGTAAACTTCGTGACCGCTCTCCGCCGTGACCGGGTATCGTGCCCCCGTGGGGCTGAGCATGTGTGATACTTCGGCTCGTTCGCCGGACCAGCCAACCGTATCACCGGGTCGCACCTCTACCCGGAGCACCGCACCACCTCTCGGGCTCGTTGGATCACGCTCCACCTGTAATCGATCCTCCCCCCGCTCTTGGATAATACGCCAATGATTCGCCCCGTAGCCCGCCACCCACTCCACGCGCACGCCGTCGAGTAGACGCGTTTGAGGTCCAGCTTCTTGGAACTGCGACCCGAAATCGGCCCAGTCGCCTAAGAAGGTCACTGCCGCGGAGGCCGCGGAAGCGATCTGGAGACTCCCTACGAGCAATGCGGCAGCAAGGCGTTTCAGGGTGAGCGGGTCGTGCATTAAAGACACCTCAGTTCAGCGTTTCTACGCTTGAGGCCACATTTCGACCAGTCTCACCGTGTACTGTTCGACATTCAGCCTCTCTTCGAGCGCTCGGGCGTTATACCCGAGCGGCTCGCGCAACTGCGCGTCGCCCAGCAGCCGGTCGGGGGTGACCACGAGCCTCTTGACATCATCGGGCTGGACCACGAGGCCGGTGACTTCGGGTTCGACGATGTCCGGCAGCGCGCCGACCGGCGTGCAGATGACGACAATGCCGCGTGCAAAGACTCCGACGACGGACAGCGGCAGATTTTCATCGAATGAGGGCAAGACAAGGATGTCGGCCTGGCTCAGCAGCGCTTCGAACGCAACCGGATCGATCCAGCCCGGTACGGTAACGCGACCCACGATGGCCAATTTCTCGATCGCCTCGCGGGTCTTGTCGAATTCACCGTCGTCCGTCAGCGCGTCGCACGCCAACTGGACTCGTGGGAGCCCTTGCCGAGAGCAGTCGTCAGCTGTCGAACGCCCTTGCACGCGCCATGCCGGCCTGAAAACAGAATCTGCGCGGGCCCGGCTTTCGATCCGGAATACTCGCGCGCGGCGTCGCGCGACGCGCTCGGAAATATCGCGATACGCGAAGCCGCGGCCGGTGCTCTCGTGGCGACATACTCGGCCCAAACCGTTCCCAGAACGATGGTGCATGCCGCTCCGGAGAACAGCCGAACGAGGGCGCGGTCGAACCATGGCGGAGAGCCGTCCCAGAATTGGCGAAAACGCGAACCATGGAGATGCACGATGTAGGAGGTATGCGACCGGCGGCACACTCATGCGATGATCATCTTGCGGTAGGCGCTGCCGTCCAGCGCCAGATTGATCTGCACGACGTCGACGCGACCGGAAATTTTGCGTGCGCCCAGCGCGCAGATCGATCCCAGGAAAGACAGTGGCGCCAAAGCGAGGCTTCCGGGTTCCGGGTCGCCGGCTGGCATTGAACACGACGTCGGCATTGCCGGCGCGTTCGGAAAACATCCCGCGCAGCTCGTCCAACAATCGGTCGATGCCGCCGCGTGCACCGCTGCCCGGCGGGGTCACGACAAAGACGTGCAGGGGTCGAGCCGTTGCTCGGTCGGCGGTGGGGGATACCGATTCTGAAGTGGGCGCGACCGAATTGCTCAACGGACTATTCATAGTTGGAGGGCGCGTCGGCGCGCGGCGCTCTGTTCGGGGACGCAATCATGCATCTAAGATACGAGGCGACCTCCCGGATGATCGAGCGCTACTTTCATATGTCGCCATGGCGCTAGGGCTTTCTCCATCCGCGCGATACCGGCGTTCTTGTCGCTCAAAGCAGACGGTAGATGAAGTCCGGGATATAGGTATGGCGCCGATTCAGAATAGCGCCGATGAATTTACCGCCGGCGTCCTGGATGAGGGATTGCGCCTGGCGAATGATCTCCGGCCGATTGCGTTCGGCCTGGACCACCAGCACGATACCGTCCACAGCCTCCGGCGATAGCTCGAAATAGCGGTCGCTGAACACCGCCGGACAATCGATGACGGTCACCTCGTACTTGGCACGGAACTGATCATAGAGCAAGGGCATCGCCTTGCGCGACAAGGGGGGCGAGCGCTGCCCGCACAGCGCCCCGATCTGGAGCTGCGTGTTGTCCGGGGCCGTCACTAGACTTCCCTCGATCGGGTTTCCCGCCTGCACCTGATCGAAGATGCCGAGATCGGTCGAGCAGTTGAAATTCAGTGCAGTCGTGAGCTGAGTCCTGTCGGCATCGACCAGAAGCACGCGCGAATCGACGACCCGCGCCGCGATGAGAGCAAACTCGCTGCTCAAGGTCGAAGCCCCCTCGCCCGGCGAAGCCGCCACGAAATGCAGCACCAACCCGTGCCCCGCCTCTTTCCCTAGGCGGTACACGTTCGGATAAACGGATTCAAGTGCGCGTACAAGCGGGCCCCGCGAGAGGTTTGGCTGTTCCCTCGGTGCGGCGCCCTTCGCCGCCTTGTTCTCGTGCCGCCGCAGGGCCTCGTAAATCTTGCTCATATCACCGGGACATTCATTTTTAGTTTGACCGCGCCAGTCCGACGCGCTCCGGCATGATGATGATCTGCCCTTGCCGGATCAAGCCGTTCGGTCCGATTTGTGGGTTGTAAGCGAATACCGCCTTCAAGGCTGTCTCATCGCACACGCCGTAAGTCACCTGGCAGGCCTTGGTGACTGTATCGCCCGACCGGACAAACCATTGCCGCGTGCGCCACGGTTGCGGGTCCCGGGGATTAGTTGGTTCGGCGGCCGCCGAAGCGGTGGCAGTCCGCGGCAGCTCGGGGGTAGGAACGGTCGCAGGATTTGGCTCGACGATGGCGACGGTGCCAACGCTGTCGGATTGCGGAGCAGCCGGGGCTTTGGCCGGTGGCGCCTCCACGATCGGGTGGACTGAGGTGGGCAGGGCCGGTGGGGACGCGGTCTCGGCCTCCCCAACAGGCGCCGGGGGGGTGCGAATAGGCTCGGCGGCGAGCGGTGGGCCCGGCAGAGGGGTGGCCGCAACGGTAGGAGGCGCGGATGCTTTCGTGACATCAGTCTCGTAAGCAGCTGGGCGGTCGCGCCAACCGAATTCCAAAACTTTGCCGCGAGCAGGGACAGCAAGGAAATGCTGGAGGAATGCATCACGGGATAGAGCGGTGCCGACAAGCACCACCGCCGTAGCGGCGAGCACGGCGACGCGCGGGAATGGCGCGCGGAACCTTAGCGAGCGGCACGATTCACGCGCGATCTTCAACGAAATGCGCTCGGCACCGTGGCCATAGCCGTTGATGAGGGCATTGTCGCAGCAGATATTAATGGTGCGCGGGATGCCGTGCGCAGTGAAAGCCAGATACCATAACGCCGGTGTCGTGAAGAGCGGTGGCTTCCCGATCCGCCCAGCGCATTGACTACGATGCTGAATGTAGCGACAGCCTTGCTGCAAGGTGAGCGGCTCGATACGCGCGCGCACCGCGGCGCGCTGCGCCAGTTGGCGCAGGCTGTGCTTCGCCAGCACGGTCTCAAGTTCGGGCTGACCGACAAGGATGATCTGCAGCAGCTTCGACCTCGCGGTCTCGAGATTCGACAGCATGCGCAGACTTTCGAGCGTCTGTTCCGGCATGTTCTGCGCCTCGTCGACAGCGAGGATGACTTGGGTGCGGACCTCATGCATGGCAAGGAGCGCACGATGCAGCCTATGCAGGGTGTCGGCCGTGTTCCTGCGGCGCCCGTGAAAGGAGTCGTCGAGTCCTTCGAGAAGGGTTGCGTAGAGCTCGCTGACAGTGAGCGCGGGGTTGAAGAGATAGATGATCTTGGTTTTGCTCGAATCGAGCCTGTCGAGACAAATCCTGAGCACGGTCGTCTTGCCGACCCCGACCTCACCCGTAATGACGATGAAGCCCTTCCCCGCGGCGATTCCGTATTCGATCGCACCCAAGGCCTGCTGATGCGTCTCGGTTGCGAAGAGCAGTGACGGATCGGGTGTGATGTGGAAGGGCGGCGAATCAAAGCCATAGAAGCGGCCGTAGTAAGTTTCGCTCATATGGGTTTATCCGACAAAACGCGAAGCTTCGCGACCGCTTTAAAGGCGAGAAATGGGCGATCGACCGGTACCCGCGGGTCGCCAAAGAATTCGGGTCCGTATGGCATTCAATCCCTTGGGCGGGATAATGTGATATCTGGAACCGCGCCGAGGACCCGGAGATTGAGCGTCCGCTCCAGGCTTTCAATTGTGATAATCGAGTCGCGATAGACGAGGAAATAGAGTATCGCCATTCCCATCGAAAAAAGCCCGGCCGCGATGCCAACCGCCGCGAAAAGCAGATGGTTGGGCTTGTCCGCCTTCTCGTCAGACTCCGGCGTGTGGATGACGCTGACACTGATCACATTCTGCTTGTCGAGGTCTTGGGTGCTCCGTGCTTCCTCGTAGCGCTCGCGATAGTCATGGACGAGTTCTCGCAGAGTGCCCTGCTCGCGGTTCAACACCTCTAGACTGGCCTCCCCGTCGTCCAAGGCCTGGAGCCGCGTGAGGATCTTGTTGTCCTCCGCGGTCTGAAGGGCGATCTTCTGATCGACGGCGGGGACGGCCGCCTCGGCGTTCTGAAGCTTGAGCCGCCCGTCGTCATAGGTCAGGTTGCGGCCGAAGGCTTTTTGCTGATTCACCGTGGGATCGTTGATGAACCCCTTGATCTGGGCGATCTGGTTCTCGAGATCTTCCATCGGCCCGACGGCCTCGGGGTTGCCGTCGGCATAACGCTGCTTGAGCTGGAGGAGTTGCGTGTTTAAATCGAGCAGCCGGGATTTCGCGGTCTCAATTGCATCAGCAGAATTCTTGTTCGTGAGTACGAGTTCGGGCATCGATTTGAGCTGCTGCTGGTAATAGTCGAGGGTGCGGTGCGCCTCGATCGACTGCGCCTTGAGATCGCGCAGTTTCGCCTCGACATCCGAGCGGTCCTGGATAAGCTGCTCGCGCTCATAGACGATGTCGCTGAGGTGCTGCGAATTCTTGAGCTCCGTGATCTTTTGGGTCACCTGCTCGAGCTGCCTCTCGTAGTCGCCCGTTTGCTGGCCGAGAACCCCCGAGCGCTTGTTGCCGAATATCTCAGCGTGTCGTTGAGTGTAAATATGCGCGAGCGTCTGCAATGTCTCGATGGCGATGCTGCGGTCCGGATTCCAATATTGCAAAGTGATGATATTGGACATCGTGACGGGTTCGGCCTTGAAATTCTTAGTGAACTTCTTGATCGCGTCGTTCATGCGTTCCGACTCGGGATCCCCGTCGTCCGCGATCTTCGGATAGATGCGCGCGAGACCGACCGCCTTGATGACGCTCTCCGCGAGATCGCGGCCGCTGAGGATCTCAACTTCCGAGTTGATGACTTCCTGTTTCGTAATGTAGGGGACACCGGCCGGTGGATTGTTCCCCTTGTCGGTGGGAACTTCAAATTCGCGGCCGCCCTGCACGAGGATTCGCGCCTCGGCCTTATATTTCGGGGTCAGAATGTAAGAGCCGCCGAGGAAGACTGCGAAGACGACCACAAAAAACCCGGTTAGGAGCTTCGCGTTCTTGAAGAGGATGCTGACGACTTCGCGACGGCCCAACGCGGTATCCATGTTGTCAACGCCTTTTAGAAGGTGTGGTAAACCGTATAGGCTACGCTGACTGGTATCATCCGTGTGAGGTTCGCTTGTACAAAATCCGCGACCGAAGCGATGAAGGTGCGCGGCACGTAGATCAGATCGTTGCTTCGCAAGATCGGGTCGCCCTCTCCGCCGGGCAAATCGCCCTCCAAAGCGAGCCTGTAGTAGACGATGGCGCCGTCGGGTCTGCGGCGGAGCAACAGGGCGCCGTGTGAATGCGCAGTGGCGAGCTTGACTCCGCCTGCCTGAGCGATGGCGCCCGTTGCGGTCAGCGGAATGCTGCTGCGGATGACCCCGGGACTGTTCACTTCACCGTCGACATAAACCTGCTGCAGGCCGTAGCTGCGGATCGTCAGACTGACGCCCGGGTGACGCAGGACGCTCGCGTAGCGCTCGTTGGTCTCATTCGTCGCCTCAGCGACGGTCATGCCGGCGATCTGAAAATCGCCGATCAAACGCAGCGCAATGTGACCGTCTGGCCCGATAAGCGCCGTGTCGTCGAGATCGGGAAAGGAAAAGAAGTGCACGGCGATACCGTCGCCGACCTGGAGTCGATAGCTCGTGTCGGTCCCGGCCGACGTTCCCGGCACGACATCAATCTTGCTCGCGGGCACGGTCGTCTTGCACCCAGACATGCCGAGCGCAAGCAAACCAAGCACGCTAAAGAGCGAGACTATCCTGGTTCGGCCCATCAAGCCCTTTTCCTTTTTTCGCTCTCGCATGGCGGAGCATGATACCTTTCTAACATTGTTAGTATAATGCTGTAAACATTTGATATATGGAAGATGACGGCCATTAGCAGATTCATCGATCGTCGTCTGTTGCGCGCCCTGCCGGTGGCGCTCGCTGCACTTGCCGTTGTTCCTGGTCGTACCCTCCTTGCCCAGACGAGCGCAACGGCCGCCGCGACGGCGACTGCCGCGACACCGACGCCTTCGAACGATGCGCAGGTCACGCGCCATCTGGAGGCGCAGCGCCGACTGCTGCTGTCGCGCCGCCGCCGCGTCGAGGAAAACCTGCAGAATGCCCAATATGACTTGCTGCTGACGGCGAGCCCGGATGAGCCTGCCACGAACGCCGTGCAGCGTCGCGCGCACCGCGCGGTAGCCAGGCACCGTCTCACCACGCCACTGGGACGACAGGCAGCCAGGCCGCCAACGCCGCCGGCGGTCAACCCATGACGGGCCGGGTCGGCGCGCGCGGTAGTGAGCCCACGGCGCAGCGAATCATCGGTGTGCGACGCTTCATCGGCCTCGCAATCCTAACGGCCGGAGTGTTCCTGCCATCCGCATTCGCGGCTCCCGCCGAACCGCCGAGTCCCCCGCGGCTCGGTGGTCCGCTCGTCGACGGCTCCGTCGTTCGTACGCGCGGCTGCGGAAGCCGCTTCTTCATCGTGTATCGCGACGAGTACGTTCTCGCCCAATGGTTGGGCGGCGAGATGGTCAAGGAGGGCGACGTGCTGCAGGGTGTCGACGATCAAACCAGTTTTGAGCGCGAGGGCCCGATGATCTTTACCAATCTCGCAACCGGCCGCACGATCGACGTCGTCGTCGAGAAAGTACTCTTGAATCGCGCGGATTACGCGCTAAGCGCC
>Ga0302324_100009781_pt1 | contig 19975 bp, 26 predicted proteins | sample Palsa_T0_1_FD_201949 | JGI IMG/M metagenome (GOLD analysis project Ga0302324, IMG submission 201949) | Peat permafrost microbial communities from Stordalen Mire near Abisko, Sweden - Palsa_T0_1 | ecosystem: Environmental > Terrestrial > Soil > Palsa > Peat permafrost | place: Sweden: Abisko...
CAATCCAAGAAACTGGAATTACATCAATGTCAGAGGCCTTGGCTTCGTCAAGGGAGTCGCCTGCCCCCACTACAACAGCAGGACACGGGGAGTTCCGCGAAGGAAAGATTTCCGAGACATGATCCGCCGAACCGGCGGCATCGGCCTCGCTGTCGAAAACAACTGCGCGATTGAGTTCATAGACGGGCGCTTCTACAGAGTGATCACTTCCAAAGACTACGCCCGAGCATACCGACTCTACAAAGACGGGGGCAAAGTTTTCACCGAAAGAATACGGCAGCAGAAACAGCTCGCGCCCATTGATCTGCTTTATTGCCGGTGATCTCGGTGAAGGTGGGATACCGAAGCGGTTGCAATGTCGCCATTATGCTGACTGGAGTGCTCAACTGCGAAAGTTCGGCTAGAATCGCAAGATCATTTGCTCGCAACGGTACGTAATCACAGACTATGCGCAATTTCGAAGCTGCAATCAGACATGCCATCTTCGCGCTTCTCGCCGTCCTGCTGGCTTGTTCCTCAACCTTCGCCGACGAGGGTATGTGGCTCTATAGCTCCTTTCCAAAAGACAAGGTAAGAGCCAAATATGGTTTTGAACCGACGCAGCCATGGCTCGACCACGTCCGCCTGTCTTCGGTCCGCTTCAATAATGGTGCCTCGGGATCGTTTGTCTCCGCCGACGGCCTCACCCTAACCAATCATCACGTGGGCGCGCGGTGCATTCAGCAGCTTTCCACGGGCGGCAAGGATTACATGAAGTCCGGCTTCTATGCGCACTCTCTTGCCGACGAAGCCAAATGCCCAGACCTCGAGCTGAACGAATTGCTCACCATTGAAGACGTCACCGCTCAGGTGAGTGCCGCAGTGAAGCCGGAGATGTCTATCGCAGACGCGGGCCAAGCCCGACGGGCCGCGATGTCCGCGATCGAAAAGCACTGTGTCAGCTCCACCGGTCTGCGCTGCGATGTGGTCATGTTGTATGCCGGAGCGGTTTACAACCTTTACGAATACAAGAAGTACACCGATGTTCGTCTGGTGTTTGCGCCTGAGTTCGACATAGCCTTCTTCGGAGGCGATCCCGATAATTTCAATTACCCGCGCTACGATCTCGATGTCGCGCTTTTCCGCGTCTACGAACACGACAAACCGGCTCACCTTGATAGCTATCTTCACTGGTCCAAAGCCGGAGTAAAAGAAGACGATCTGATTTTCGTGTCGGGAAATCCCGGCTCTACTGATCGCCTCGAGACCGTATCCCAATTGGAGTTCTTGCGCGACGTGCGTTATCCGTCCCTTCTTGCGCTATTCACGCGCCGCATCGCGCTGCTACAAAACTTCAGCGCTATTTCGGCCGAAAACGCCCGCATCGCGCAGGAAGAGATATTCGGATATCAGAATGGCTACAAAGCCATTAACGGCTCCGAGAGGGGATTGAAAAATGAGGAGTTAATGGCGGCCAAGGCCGTCGACGAAAAGAAATTGCGCGCGGCTGCGGCCTCGAATCCCAAGTTGAACGCGGAGGTTGGCGACCCCTGGAGCGCCATTGCGCGGGCCATGGTCGTGGAAAAGCAGAATTATCTGTCTCTCGTTTATCTTGAGCGCGAATACGCCTTCAACTCCGACCTGGCCGGAATTGCCCGTACTTTGGTGCGCGTAACCCAGGAAAAAACCAAGCCTGACGGGGAGCGGCTTCGAGAGTATGCCGACTCCGGGTTGGCCTCGCTCGAGCAACAGCTTTTTTCCGCTGCTCCGATTTACAAATCACTCGAAATTGTGACGCTGACGGATTCCCTGGCCGCGATGCAACAGGAAATGGGAGAAACAAGTCCTATCGTGCAAAAGCTGCTGGGTGGTAAGAGCGCTGCCGAAGTTGCCAAGAACCTGATCGACAGCACGAAACTGGATGATGTCGCTGTGCGCAAGCAACTCTATTCTGGCGGCGTGGCGGCAATCGAGGCATCTTCCGACCCTCTCATCGTCCTGTTTCGCAGCATCGACCCCGACGCCCGCGCGGTTCGCAAAATCTACGATGACCAAGTGGAAGCGGTTGAGCGCCAGGCAGGCGCGAAAATCGCACAAGCGCGCTTTTTCAACGCCGGATTCAACGACCCTCCCGACGCCACATTTACCTTGCGTCTCGCCTACGGAGCCGTTCGCGGCTACACCGAAAACGCTCGGCCGATCCCTTATTTCACTACTTTCGCCGGCATCTACCAGCACGCGGCCGATCACGGCAACCAGTCGCCTTACCGGTTACCCGAACGCTGGATGACTTCCAAATCGAAACTCAATCTTGATACTCCGCTCGACTTCGTGACCACTGCGGATACCATCGGCGGAAACTCCGGCAGCCCGCTCGTCAATCAGAGGGGCGAGATTGTAGGTGTTAATTTCGATAGGAACATGCAGGCCTTGCCTCGAAATTTCTTTTACGAAGACAAAGTTGGGCGCAATATTGCCGTCGACGTCCGGGGCATCCAGGAGGCGCTGCGCAACCTTTACGGCGCAACTGCGCTGGCTGACGAACTGATCTCCGGCACGCTCTCCGCGCCCTCCGCAGGGAAAGCGGCGCAATAATATAGTGTGGCCACGGCAACGGGGACATCGAAAATTCGAGCTAACACTCGCCTCACTCTGCAGCTGGCAAGACTGGTATCCACTTTCAAGGCCAAACTTGGTGTTGGTCGATGCCGACTCGCCATTTGTATCTCCAAGATAAAAACCCGCTGCTGTGGCACCACTTTTGGCCGAGTGCTGTGTTTATGCCTGTTCGGGAGATCTCACACATGTTGGTAAAGGTTATTCTTGCGGCGCTGCCACTTCTGGTGAGCTTGGGAAAGTGCGATTTGTGGGGGCAGGAGAATGCCGGGATGTCTTCCGTCCTGCATATTGCGCACTCTGTGACCACCTCGAAAACTGGTTTTCCGCAATTTCTCTATATGTATCGGGTGCTGGACGGGGCGAAATCGGCGGCTTCGGCGCAAGCACTTACGGGGAACATTTCGCTTGAAAACTACAGCTCGAATTTCAGCGAAGTCCTGTGGTTACTGGCCTACTGGGAAGGTGAGTGCCCGGCCAATGACCAGAGTCTAGAGGGAGCCAGCTTTCTTTGGAGCGACATTCTGAAGAATCCTTCGCGGTCGGTTTCCCAGCTTCGTGTGGACCTTCATTTCCCGCATCCCTTGCCGATGACGGGATGCGTGGGTTTTGTTTTTGGTGGAGGGCCGTTGGTTCAAGGCGAGGTTACGATGTCGGCGGATTTGAGCCTGACTTATGAACCGTCGAGTTCAACCCGGAACACGGTGATCGATCTATCGGGCGAGTATTGTTTTGGTCAAGATTGGGGCTGCCAGAACGCGACGACGGAAGATGACATGGTATTTGGTGTTCCGATCGTGATGCCGGCGGGACATTTGGTGGAGCTGTTCGGAGACATCAGCGACAGCACGTTTGATGGGACGCCGAACTTCGGTCCGCTTCCGACGGGCAACGCGTGGGGCGCGCTCAACGACTTTTATCTGCTTCCCGGCGGATGCGGAAAATTTGGGGAGAATCTCAACAGCCAGGGGTTCCCCAATCCGGTGTTGCTATCGACGCTATATAGTTGGCTTCCCGACAACGCCTTGCACCTCGAAAGCGTGCCCCTGGAATACAAGATTCCGGGGGGAAAGACGGGCAAGGCAACGCTTCAGAAGCGGGTCGAGAGAATTCCGGCCCCGGTGACCGTGAATTCCGGAGATTGCATGGTTGTGATTTACGGCAGGAAGGGCGACGGAGCGACCGATAACGAAACACAGGTGAAGGCTGTGTTGACTCCGTAAAGGATTTTATCGAGGATGGTGAGCAATCTTCAGGCGAGATCACGCTAGCGAATGGGGCGCCTGGCCATACTCCCGCAGCTGCATTTAGGCATCCTGGCGATTTCAAGAGAGTCGTTGTAATCGGGCTGTTTAACAGCGATCAGGATTGATCGAGTGAAAGCGCAGAAGGCCGAGAAGACTGGGCTCAGGTCCAGCGATTCGTGGGACGCGGGCTCGGCGGAATTCCGAAGAACGGGAGGGAGACTTTCGAGTCTCCCTCTCGGTAATCGGTTGCTGACTGGCTGTCAACCCTTTCGCGGTTCAATCAGTCGCATCCTCCCACCTCGCTGCCGGTTGCGTGGAACGTGTTTGGCGAGAACGTGTTGCCGGAAGGCATGTCTACTCCCTCGTCTGCATCTGTGATGGTGTTGCCTGTAACCGTGAAGCCGCTTGCAGCGGGACCGCCGAAATTACCCCCGCCGCACCCATAAACGGCGAACCCCGAGTTGACGATCGTATTGGACTCGACTACGGAGCTGGTGGCCGATCCGTTCAGAATTACACCGTAGTCGCCGCCTGCGTCAATCCGGTTGGTTTTGATCGTATTCGAACCGCCGGTTACCTGCACCGCGAACTCGGGCGTGGAAATAATGTTCGCTGTGACCGAAACCGTTGACAACCTCAGAGAGAGACCGGAGGATACTCCGGTGATTACATTGGACTGGATGGTGCTCGTCGCGTTGTTGATATGAATACCGATCAGTCCAATACCGGCGCCGTCAATCGTGTTTGACGTAAGCTTGGCAGTCACCGTGCCGGCGCCTTGGCCCGATATCCCATTTATCCCTAGATTGTCAAAACCACGAACCACACTGTTCTCAACCGTTACCGTCTGCGCCGAGGCCGCGGTAGTCGTGGCCAAGACCCCAGTGCCTTGCGCTGAGTTTGTCTGGTTTCGGACGCTTGCATCATTCACTGTACCGGAAGCATCCTGGTAGAAAATACCCGCGACCACACCACTGGGGCCAGATCCGTTCGTTCCATCCACGACGAGATTGGAGATGTTGACCGGACCGGTCGCCTGCACCAGAATCTGGTAATAAACAGTTCCGGCGGTAGGATCGCTAACGTTCTGCGTCAAGCCGCCTGAGGGCACCGTAACTGCCGCCGCGTCGCTTGAACCTAATGCGATTCCTTCCAACGTCAGTGGCTGCGTGATTAGAACTTGTTCCGGGTATTTGCCCGGGCACACCTCAATGGTGGCACCTGAAGGGACGCTACTCACCGCCTGCGAGATCGTTGCGTAGAAAGTCAGTTTTGGCTGGCAAGTTCCTACCGCGTACTTAGTCTGCGCGAATGAGAATGCGCTCAGGAATACGGCTAGGGTCACAATCGCGATGAATCTCGGTCGAAACATCATTTCTCTCCTTGCGCGTGAGGACTTCGCTTTCGTCGTGCGGTTGAGTCCTCGGTCGCGTTTTTGTCTCTGGAAAGCTGGGGAACCAGTACTAAGAAATCCACCCATCGGTGGGATTGAGTGTGGGCGCAGAAATACCCGAACGAACGGTGGCGGCTATTATGTTCGGCGGAAGTTGCCCTGTCAATCTAAAAATGGTTGCAAGCTGCCACCGTAGCGCGAGGGCTGGTCCGATGAACCCCAGCGCCCCGACTTGAGGGCGTTGGGGGTTTTTAGCCTAATCCTGTTAACAACGATGATCGTGCGGATGCGCGACTTCCACTTCGAGCGCGTTCGCTCAGCGCTGCACTTCATAGGCCAACGACATTCTCCCCGACTGGTAGAGGTGATGGCGAATCAATCGCAGTTTGGTGGGGCTGTAAGGAGGGGGAAGTAATGGAATCCCGGCGCCCAACAATACCGGGATGACAGCGACTTCGACGCCATCTACGAGGCTAGAGTCAATAAAGGAGCGGAACAGGTCGCTGCCACCAAACAACCAAATGTCCTTTCCGCTGTGAGCTTTCAGGTCTCTTATCCAATCTGCATTCAACTCCGGCATGACAGTTACGTGGGGGTGATCTTGCTGTTTGAGAGTCCGCGAGAAAACGATGGAAGTAACTCCGGTGAAAGCCGTGAACGCCGCTTCCCCTCGTGTTCGGACGGCAAGCTCGAAGGTTCGCCTGCCCATCAGCAACGTATCAAATTGCGACCAAAACGCGGTGAAATCGACTTCCGCGTCCGTGCCAATCCAGTCGTATTCTCCGTTCGGGCCTGCAATATGGCCATCCAGGCTCATCGCAACTGAATAACGAAGTTTTCGCATACCTGCTCTCCCGCCGAGCAATACCACAACCCGCAGCCGCTGATTGTTTCACAAAAACGGATCGCTGCTGAAAAATCTCGATAGAGCTGCTCGATCAGGACAGGGGATTTTGAGAGTAACCACCCTGATCGCGTCAGTGGACAGTTTTTTGTGCAAGGGGGTCAGGCAAGGTTCGAAATCGCCAGGCTGCTAATGCAGCTTCGCGTACTCCACCTTGACTTCTTTCAGGATGGGAATGTCAGGGTCGGCGTGTTTCGGGAGCGCAGAAGTCTTGGTATGCACTCTTCTCTTGTGCCGCGTCGCGTGCCATCGCTTTTAGGCATCGCATTTAGAGATGTGACAAAGCGCCCGTAACAAAGTTTCCGACAATGCCTGTGGGATTCAACAGTACCTGGAACTCCGCGGCTGCAGCCGTTTCGTGCCCGCAGGTCTTGGACGCGCATGTACGCGGGATACCGGAAGCTGGTGAACATTTCTGGTTGACCCGGCTCGAAAGGAGCGGCCGCTTCCACATTCACAAGCGCTTGGGAGGAATAGCCGGTGCGGAGGTGGATGGCAGCGCTAATCGTGGGCGGCCAGTAGAGATTCAGCAAGGTGTTCCACGGGTAGTTCTTCTCGAGTTCCTCCGTGAGGCCCCCAACTGGGGAAGCGTCGCCGATTCGAGCAAGGGTAAAGGACGCCCCTACCTTAACATTCCGCCTTGAAGACAGCGCCAAGGCCGGTGTGAAGGAAAGGCCGTCCCCTTGGTGGGTCCGGACCTGAAGGACACAGAGTTTACCGCAGACGTCTTTAGGCCCCGAACTGCGCAAAAGTGAGGACGTGCCCGGCTGGATCTTTCACCCCGATCTCGCGTGCACCGTAGAAAGCGGTTCGCTCCGGCATGACCACGCTGGCGCCTTTCGTGGCCGCGATCACATCATCCAAGCTGTCGACCTCGATGTACAGGAACGAAGGGCCCTTGGGATACCCCTGGGCTGAGAATGAACTATCCTTCTCGACGCTGGCATGGCTTTGATACATCAACTCCACTCCCGCCTTTTGCAGCGAAACGAACCCGATCTTGTCGCCCTCGGGAACTTCTATTGCCACTTCGAAGCCCATGCGCTCCTTCCAGAATCTAACGCAGGACTCGACTTCGTCTACCAGCAGTACGGGCGTGATTTTTTTAACCGTCATCAGATTTCTCCTTTTTTGAGTGTCGATCTCAGCGGACTGGGGCAGCCCAATTTTCCCTTGCCAAGCGACGCTAGTCTTATTTAGACTAGTTACCTTATAAGAAATACCGAGGTGCGTCAAGGGGGTTTTATGACCCGCGAAGAACAGCAGTTGCGCGACTTGGTTTCGATTGGCCCGGCGATGTTGCGCGATTTCGAACTCCTCGGTGTTCGCACCGTGGCGCAGTTAGCGCGGCGCAATCCGGAGAAGATGTACGAGAAGCTCTGCCAAGTCACCGGCCAAACGCAGGACATCTGTTGCCTGGATGTATTTCGGGCAGCGGTAGCGCAAGCGAAAAATCCGAATCTGCCAATGGAGCAGCGCCTGTGGTGGCACTGGAGCCGCAAGCGCAAGGCAAGCGATGCCTGCCGCTAGGAAGCGCGAGCTGACCACTCCCGACCTTGTTCTCCTCAGCCTGTTAGCGGAGCGGCCGTTTCACGGCTACCAAGCCAATGCCGAGCTGGAACGGCGTGACGTGCGCGATTGGGCGGGTATTTCGCGGCCACAGGTGTACTACTCGATCGAGAAGCTAGCGCAGTTCGGGCTGGTTCGAGCATCCGAAATTGAGTCGGCGGCGGCGGGTCCTGAACGCAAGGTCTTCCAGACAACCGCCAAGGGTCGAGCCGCCCTGGCCGATGCGCTGGAACGTGAGGAGTGGGCGACGCACCGTGAGCGGCCACCGTTTCTCACCTGGATCGCTCTCTCCTGGCAGGCGAGACCCGGAGTGTTTCGTCAGCAGATCGAGCGCCGCCGGGAATTTCTGGAGAACGAATTGTCACGGGAAGAAGCGACGCTATTATCGATCAAGAAAGAAGTCGGCCACCAGTTTCATGAGGCGGTGTGGATGGTGAGCCTCGTGATCGAGCAGTTCCGCGCCGAACTGCGTTGGCTGGGGAAACTGGAGCGCGAACTCCCGCGGCGCGCTGCCGCGAAGCACCCTTGATATACGAGAGCTAGCCTATCTCCGACCCGCCAGAGTGGCTCTGAAAAAGATCCTTGACGAAACATCGCCACATGGACCCGGTTTGCGTGACAAGGCCCGCTAATCACGGCCAAGCTTTGACAATGCAGCGTGGAAGAGCCATCGGCGGCCACGATCTTCGATCCGGTGGAACGAGCTGACCTGCGTCGACTGTTACTCTCAAACTCTACTCACGAGGGGGAGTTACGATGGGTGGCGAGCCTTCAGGGTGGTCGCCCAAATACTGTTCGAATGGTTCGTTGCGTAGCGTAAAGCGGAAACCTCTCCGCGTGTTTCGATCAACGGTCGTTTGCAAATCCAGTGCGTCGAAGGGAATCACGTGTTCCGCTGGTTTCGTACCATTTCCCTCAATCATCGTGAAATGAAGCTGGTCGTCGACGAGCCAGTAATCGATCACGTTGAGAATCGTACCATCTTTCAAGAAGAGCTGCGGCAGGTCCGGTCTCTCTTCGCCATAGACATACACCGGAGTCTCATACACCTCTGCAATATAGTTTGTTGGGCCCGGGGAGGAGACAGTCGTGTAACCGAGCGTCCAAGACCAGAAGAGGTCACAGGTCGCCCACCAACAGGAGTTCAGTCCCCAGAATGGTCCGCCAAGAAGAGAAGGAGATTCGTCGACCACCAAGACCGGCGGAAATGGGCGAATCGGACGCCGAGGAGGGCGAAGACCAGCCGTACCGAGTGCGCCCGCAGACGGGGCCAGCGAGATTCGGGGAGTCGAAATCGGCGCGTGGATCATCGGTGCTGAAGAAATCGGAACGTGGGAAATCGGTGGCGCAGATATATGAACTGCTCCTCCAGCAGTGCCGACGGCGGGGCGCTGTGCCAAAGTCAGCGCAGCGGGGACACAAACGGAGAGCGCGCAGGAAACGACCATGAGGAATTTCTTGAGAATCGAGCGGCGAACCAAGGGCGACATATTCTCACCCTCCTAACCGTCTGCCCGGATGGGGCTGACGCATTACTGATAAGTGTAATCTTTTAATGAACCGCGCTGTCTCTATTTCTTGGCGATGACTCATCGCTGCTGAGGAGGACAAAAAGAGCGTAGTCGGACTGACCGCACCAGAGGCACGCAACGAGCATACCTCTTTTCCGCATCTAATCCTGCATTGCGAAATTGCGGAACATTGCTGTTGCGAATCGCCATTGCACTCATTGGAATTCGCGAAGCCGAAACGTGGCCACAGTCATCCAATCCTGACAGGACGGTGACAAAAGATGTACCACGTGCGGCAAGAGCACCTACCTTTTGTTGGTAGTTCGCGTGAGTTTGTTGGTGCTGAACAGGGCCACACCAGTGTCTCGGTCTTCCTGTTCGATGGGAAGCCCGGTTCGGGGCCGGGTCCGCACCGGCATCCGTATGACGAGATCCAGTTCATCCGTGAAGGCCGGGGTCTGTGGACAGTGAGCGACAAGACCTTCGAGGGCAGCGCTGGAGACATCTTTGTCATCAAGGCCGGCGAGATCCACAGCGTTAGGGCAGTTGGTGACTCACCACTGGTACAACTCGACATTCACCTGAGCCCCCGCTTCATCCAAGAGGACCTATAGAGCAGTGGGTTCGGATGTGGCTCGGCCGCAGCCCTCGGCAAAACGCAAGCACTTTTTGTCAGCTCGCGAAATATTGCTGATTTCATTAACCGGGATGATGAGAGTAATCGCCTAGCATCGACAGTCCCCTTCCAAATCGCGTCCCTGGGCCCCAGATACACTCTTCACCTGCTGGACCGCTGGACCATCAATTAGCTTCACTGCACTCTCCCGGCCGCACGCGTGTTTACATCAATTATTCCAACCAGATTACAATGCTGATATGCACGAGGCGTCCTTGGATCAACAAAGCATAATTGTTGTTAATTCACAGCGTTCTGGTTTTTGACCGTCTGCCCACCATCAAGTTGGCAGTCAGAAGGGAGCTACGATGCGCTGGTACCACTACGTGGCCTACTTTTTCGGGGCCGCATTCCTCGCGAACGCCCTGCCCCATCTCGGCAACGGGATCTCGGGGCACGCCTTCCAGAGCCCCTTTGCATCACCGCCTGGGAAAGGCTTGTCCTCCGCGACGGTCAATGTCCTATGGGGCCTGTTCAACCTTGCCGTCGGCTACCTGCTTATCTGTCGTGTGGGCAGCTTTAATCTGCGCAAGACCGAGCACGCGCTCGTGCTCGCGGCGGGCATCCTCATCATGTCGCTCATGCTTGCCCACACGTTCGCACGCTTCCACGGGGGCCTGTGATCCTGCCCCTTTTCTACTTCCGACCAAACACTCTCGGTTAAATGCCTAATCGCGTGCGTTGCAACCTTGAATTCAAGCTACTTAACCGGAATGAAATCAAACTTGCCCGACGACTCTTCGTAAAACAGCGCGCCTTCTTTCTTATCTCCACCACTCCAGTGTTTGTGTCCTCCTGGTACTCGCAGGAAGTCACCCGGGCCGACGCGCTTCTCGCCCCCTTCGTCTTTGTATAGATAGGCACCTTTGATCCCGACAATCCAGACATCGTTGGTGTGGGTGTGCATGCCCCCGTCGTACCCGGGCGAAAATTTCGTGAATGTTCCATGCGCACCGGCGCTGTCGTCCCCCCAAATGGGCGCCGTGAAGACACCGCCTTTACTGCCCTGCATTTCACTGAAATTCGCATGGCTCGCGGAAGCGAAATTAACTTTGTCACTTTGCGCTTGTCCCTGAAGCCGTCCAATGGACCAAGCCGCGATGATCCCCAGAGCGACTCCGACCGTCAACAATGATCGTCGCATCACGTTCTCCTTTTGTCGTAGTTTGCAGCTTGCTAAGGCAGACGTATTCTACATGAGGAGCAATGTTCATTGGTGTTGAATCGCCTTTACATTCAATGATCCGCGATCAAAAACGTGTAACCCGCCTCAAAGTCGATTTGCGCTCTCAGGAACTCACTTCTGAACTGCGGTGCGTCAATTTATCGGCGCATGCTAGCATCAACGAATGAGGGCTCCGCCTCGCGACGGCCTGATGTGGCAAGCCGAGGCTGGTGCGTTTCTATCGTGAGGGCCTGGCCGGATCTGCCAAATACACGCCTTCTCGCCGATGTCTCCTTGTGGTCGGCGAATCTGGCCAATCTGGCAGCCGAAATTCAATCTCTCGATCCATATGCCGACTCGTTTCATCTGGATGTTTCCGACGCTCACTTCGCGCCTAGCCTACTGTTCTTCCCGGACTTAGTGCGAGCGCTGCGTCCTCTCACCAACCGGCCATTCCATGTTCATCTCATGGTCGAGCGCCCCACGAGCCTCATACCGGAATTCCTGGCCAGCGGCGCCGATGTGGTTACCGTACATGCTGAAGTTGGCCGATCCGAGGCCGAAGCCGCCATCGAAGCAATTCTCCGCGGAGGCTGTTCAGCCGGTCTGGCGCTGCGCCTTGACACACCCCTTGCGGAGTCGCAGCCGTTCCTGGAGCGCATTGATTCTTTGCTTCTGCTCGGCACTGAACTGGGTGTAAAAGGCCAGGATCTTGCACCGGAAGCCTGCGCCCGTTTGGAGACGGCGGGATCCATGTTCGGGGCACGGCGCAGTGCGGTCCGCCTGATCTCCGATGGTGGTATCCGTTCGCATACGCTGCCTGATCTCCGGAGCGCAGGCGCTGACGTCGTCGTTCCTGGATCTCTCGTTTTCCACTCGCGGAATCTGGAGGAAACTTTCAAGTGGTTGCGTTCACTTTAGCTTGGAATTGCCGATGATTGTGATCATGGCGGGCCTCCCGGGCACGGGTAAGAGCACGGTGGCGCGATCGCTTGCGCAGCGGCTTCCGGCCGCCGTACTTGATAAAGATATTATTCGGGCGGCGCTCTTCTCGGCAGCACACGTCGAGTATTCGCGCGAGCGAGACGACTTTTGCCAAGAGATCATGCTGCAGACGGCTACGTATCTGCTCGGAAAGAATTCGTCGTTGTACGTTATTTTGGATGGCAGGACCTTTTCACAGCGCTACCAGCGGGAGCGGGTATTCAAGTTCTGCTCGCAGCTGGGGGCGAAATGGGCCATGTTGGAGTGCGTCTGCTCTGAACAAACCGCGCTCAGGCGCCTGGAGCAAGCAGCAGTGGAGCAGATCCACCCTGCCATGAATCGGACTCCAGCCCTGTATCTCCAAATCCGAAAGACGTGGGAGCCGATTGACGGCCCCAAACTCATGATCGACACCGAAGCTAGCTTAAACTCATGTGCCGAGCGAGCCACACAGTACCTCGCCCAGATTGCTCAGCAAACGCCTTAGATACAACGCATTTTTCGTTCCTCCGATAAGCGGATAGTTGGCGAACAATCGCCACAGAACTCATTGACGCGATTCGTTTGTCGTTCAAAGGCTTTGTTTAGTCCACCGATATCGCCATCCGAACTGCCACTTGCCCTTCCACTTCCTCCATCTGAAACTCGGTTCACCAAGTTCATCCGGAAAAAACATAGTGGCCGTCAAGTATCTCGCCACCTTCTTCGCTGCGCACATAAGCGAAAGAGCGCAGTCTATCGTGGTCGTCATGGTAGGTCAGAAATTCAACCGGAATCCACGCATCGGAACCGCGCTCACGGATGCGTCCTGAACCCTTGAACGGTCGCAGTAGAGGCTCTGCTTTAGCACGTCTGAACACGGCGGAATTATAGTTCCCATCGATCACTGGCGTAATTGTGCGTGGTGAAAGGCGCTGGACCTCGGCGGGTGCAAGTTGCGCCCGGAAACGGGTTCGCTCCGCCCGGTAGCATGGACTTTCAACAGCCACGGCTGATTAAAACCATCACTCGGTCCGCAGCACCGTTGTGGCGTATTCTTTACAGAGTCTTGCCCTGGAGGAAATTCCATGAAAACTGCATTGCTGAATCGACCGAGTGCGTTCCTTCCAGTCGCGATGTCGGCTATCGCTTTGGCCATCGTGCTTGGTTATGCAGTTATGTTCGGCGTTGCGCCTCAGGCAGACGAGGGGATCGCTGCCCACATGTGGCAAATACTCATGGTGGGACAGTTCCCTGTCATCGCTTTCTATGCTATCAAGTGGCTTCCGACCCAGCGCAAACAAGCACTCCTCGTCCTTGGCTTGCAACTTGGTGCGGCCCTGGCTGCGATCTTCCCGGTTTGGTGGTTTCGCTGGTGACTGCATTTAGAACAATCTAACTGTTGTAACGTCGCGTGGTGGGCCCATCCCATTTCGTCAGATGTCGGTCGTTCGAGTTCCTGCTGCATTTTGCTGAAGCTCTGTTGAGCTCTGAAATCCGCCATCCTGCGGCGCCTTTCGCAAGATTCCCCTTTCGGGACTGAGCATGATCGAAAGTTCAGAAATGAGCAGTTTTTGGCAGAACTGAAAGCCTGTGCCAGAGCACACTATCTCCTGGGGGGAGTAAAAGGTCTTCGGACTACGCTTTTTTGGCAGCGTTGTGCTGAGTTCTCGTTCCAATTTCCCGATCCACCGCCAGGGGGCCGTGTGCACAAGCGAATTTTTAGGTTGGTCTTTGTGTATTTGTGTTTCCACGCCGGCCAAATCACCCTACAGGCACAAGAGTTCAAACTTCTGGACCGCACGGTTCAGGTCCATGGCTTCGTCTCGCAGGGATTCATCTACACCAGCGACAACAACTGGCTGACCATGAATACCAGCCAAGGCAGCGCCGCCTTCACCGATTTCGGGCTGAATATGTCGTCTCAGGTCACCGATAAGCTCCGGATTGGGGCGCAAGGCTACGATCGCAACCTTGGCCAACTCGGCCAATACCATCCATCCCTCGACTGGGCGGTCGTTGATTACCGCTTCAAGAGCTGGCTCGGGGTTCGCGGCGGGAAGGTTAAGACCACACTCGGGCTCTACAACGACACTCAAGACGAGGATTTCCTCCACACTTTTGCCCTGCTTCCGCAAAGCGTGTATCCGACCGATCTCCGCGACGCGACCATCGCTCACCTGGGCGCAGATATCTACGGAGATATTTCCCTTAAACACCATGTTGGCGATCTTTCTTACACGGCCTATGCCGGGCATCGCAGTGACAGCCTCTATGGCGGCTACGTGTACGAGGCCGCTCAGTACGGGATCCATTACTCCCGGTATGGCGGGCTACAGTATGGCGCCGATCTGCGATGGAACACCCCACTGAAGGGTCTGTTGATCGGAGCATCTCGAATGAATGAAGACCTCACTGGCCAGGCTGCGGCCCAAAACTTCAGCGGCGCAGGACCCGCATTTTATCCGGAAACCGATCGTACGAAGTCGGACTGGACCAACCAATTCTATGGCACTTATATGGTGGGAAAACTGCGGCTCGATTCGGAGTATCGCCGCTTTGTCAACGGTGCGAACTATTCAATCCTTGCGACAGTCCTCGCCACGAACCTAACCGATGTGCGCGGCTGGTACGTCTCTGGAGCCTACAGAGTTGCAAAGCGGCTGGCACTTGGGTCTTACTACTCCCGCTACTCGATAACCAGCGTAACGGAGGGCCCTGCAGCTTTTCTTTACCCGAACCAGACTGACACCAGCCTGCCGGCCGATCACATCTACGACAAAGTCCTCACGGGACGTGTCGATCTGAACCAGTTCTGGAATGTAAAAGTGGAGGGCCACTTCATGAACGGCTATGGAAGCAGCACCTACCCAGACGGGTTCTATCCCCAGGTGAACCCCCAGGGCTTCAAGTCAAACACTAACGCCCTGGTCCTCAAGACCAGTCTGAATTTCTAACTGAGGGAGGCCGGGAAACGGGAGAACGCGATGAAGAACCACAGACTACTTTCCCTCGTCGCTATCCTTGTAATCTTCGCCCCAGTCCGCGTTATTGCGGCCGACATCAAGGTAATCCCCAATGGAAGTTAAAGCGGAAGTGATTTCCGCGAATGAGGTCAAAAGCGTATTTCTGGAGGAGTACAACTCGCCCAGGGACGGTACCCACGTCGAACCAGTACTCGAAAAGGATGGGCCGGTCCACGAAGCCTTCTTGCATACCTCGGGGGAACCGACGACGACCTGCAGAACTACTATCGTGCTCTGGTGTTCTCCGGTAGAGGCTCCATGCCAAAGCAACTTGGCTCCGACGCCGAAGTGGTGGCTTATGTGGCCAGGACGAAAGGTGCGATCGGATAACTCTTGGTGCAATTCCACCCCTCCAAATGCTCGCAAACAATTGAAACGCTTTGGGATAGAGCGTCATTCCAAAAGGTCGCGGGGAGGCTCCATTCAAGGCCACGTCGGCCAAACATAACGGGCTTGGAATCTATGACTTGGCCACCCTCCTCGCGTATCAAACTTGCACCAAGAGTGAGGAAGAGCCTCATTAGTGCCCAGACGATGCTAAAAGGTGTGCCAGTCCACTCAAGAAGGAATCACGACACACGCGATCGCGTGACTATCAGCTATGTCAACCATCCAACCCAACGGATTGTGGTTTGTCCGCAACGTCGCCGAGTTCGCCGCACTCGGTCGTGGCGTTTGTCGCGTTGTGTGATCGTGCTTACGGACGCCCGAGACCGAGCGAGGAGGAAACAGATGCGATGGCGAAGGGCGGTTTACCGGTTTACCGACCGTGTACTTCAATCGTCCCGAACTGGACCCGGATATCGCGCAGCAGCCCGAGTCGGCAGCGCCTGCAGGAGAATTTATTCCTGCCGAGTTCACAAAGTGTTCTCCGGGACATATAAGACCGAATCAGCAAGCGGGCCATCGCCGAAGCAGTGAAGCAGTTGCTGGCCTTCTTCGAGGGTAAGGCCGATTTGCTCCGGCGACAGATCGGTAATCGGTCGCGTGATCGTGCCGACGTCGCGAGTGGTGGGCCCATTGTCGTCGTCCAGAGTGACCTCTATCCGAATCGTCCATTTCACGGCATTCCCTCCTTCGAAAGGCAGGGTCCAATCTTATGCCGCCGCCCCCACATACGTTCCACTCCCCTCAATAGGGAAAAACGACACACTCAGACGACCAGCAAGAGCATGTGCGCTGGATCGACGGGATCAGGAAGGTCGCCTTGCCGCTCGACGTACCGGAGTGGGAATACGGCATCTGGCAGCGTCAATAGGGGTACGGCCTCGGAACGGACACAATTGTACGCTCTGCTGGTGTGCAACTATATTTCTGGATCCATCTTCAAGAGTTAGTGCGGAAACTGCATTGGCGCATTACCGTACTCTGTTACCGCAATAAAACGAGTCGCCGGCTTTCCTTCCGGCTGGTTAATCACCGCAAGGACGGCTTCGCTCAGAGTCCGCACTGTTGGTAAAGCACGGGAGGGCATCCTCTAATGTACTCCCAGCAGAAAGTTCAGCGGCTGTCCCGTCGCTGTCCCGGGTTTGTCGCACTGTAGTTAACAGCTGCAGAACTCATCCGTCCAGTCGCAGATTGTGAACTACTCAGTGGGTGGAGAATCCAATGCTAATCCGGATCTCTCAGATTTCAGCGTTCTCGCATGCCGGGCACATGCCTGCCACAGTTGCACATCAGGACTGGCGTCGCGCTCACGCTCAAACAGTTCTTCCCGTCCGATCCACTGCGAATAGTGCTGGTTCCGAATTTTCAGCCAGCGTGCTCCATGCTCCACATAGGGATCGAGTGCCTATACGCTGCGATAATACCTGCTGATACTCTGCTCTCTACCGTTCACTCGACGGCGGCAGGCTCAAAGCCCGCCGCCACCAGATCGGGCACATGGAAAATCCGTTGTCCCGCCATCCCGCCTATCTCCACCTCGCGCATTCGCTCAAGATTGATTCTAATCGTGGAGATTTGCGGTTCCGCCAGGTGAAGGGCCTTCATGGCTTTCACGAAGCCTGAGAGCTTAAAAGCGCGGGTGCATAACAACGCGCCTTGATGATGAAACGGCCGTGCTCGGAGTTGATAGGCTCCGTCGTCTTCTGTTCGCACCGAAACGATGTAGGGTTGATCTTCATACTCTCCGAAGCGGCTGATGATGACCGCGCCTCCTTCGGGAAACACCGCTTGAATCTGGAGTACCCCGCCCATCGCTTGGACGTAATTGCGCAGTGTGCTCAGGTACATATCCGCTCGTTGCTCGATTCGCGAAATCGAACTCTGCGGGACGTCTAAAAGCTCCGCCATGTCTGCCTGTGTAAGCTGTTTGGCGTTTCTCAATTCATCCAACGCCATGCGCTGCAGTTCTTCGCGCACACGCTGCTTGTTCTCGGCAACGTCCGCAGGGTTCATCTTCGCTTGCAGTTCTCTGTAGTTCCTTGCCATAACCGTCTCTCTCTTCAGTGGGTATCCCCAGTACGGAGGACTGGTGTGTTTGCTTGCTTACTCATTTTCCAGCTCTTTCAAATGCTGGTCGTAAATGTCATCTGCCCGAGGAACGTATTCCTCGTACCATCGGTTGTTTCCTGTCTTGTCTCCGCCGCTCAGCAAAATTGCTGTGCGGCGCGGATCGAACGCATAAATAACGCGGTACGGGCGTCCTTCATGCTGAATCCGGAGCTCGCGCATACGCTTGTGGCGCGATGTCTCAATCCCGGAGGAGTGGGGCATCTTTAGCGTCGGGCTGGCCTCGGAGAGTAGAGTCACTGTGAAATCGACGCTCTTCTATTCGGCAGCGTCGAGCTCATCCCACCACTCCCCGAATTCCTCCGAAAACTCGACTTCCCACGCCCTCCACATTTAATATGTCATAGTCGGCATAATGCCGTCAACAGCATAACACAAGTTTATGACACACAAGGCGTTTACAGCAGCAGAATCGATACTGCTACGTCCACAAGAGGCATCCTATGCGGCCTTGCAATTCACGTATTTTTCGGACTGCATCCTCATTTCGGCGGAGCGCAGCGCGGCCGGTCTTCGGCGTTCGGAGCGCCGAGTACTTCATCGCGGCCATCTATCACTGCTGTGCCAGATTGCCGCTACCGGCGCAATGCTAATTACACTTTCGGGATAGGAACCCTTTTGGAAAGGACGCTCTATCCCAAAGCGTTTCAATTGCTTGCGAGCATTTGGAGGGGTGAACTTGCACCAAGAGTGAGGAAAAGCCAAGTTAAGTACACCAAATCGCCGTTGTCTACAGGTTAAGCAGCTCGATGGGCAACCTGTTGCAAAAACCGTTTGGGCCGTGGGCCTTGGCCAACGACTAACGACGAACAACTAACGACGCCGAGGCTAAGGTGGATGTCGAGCACGATTCATTCCAAAGCTCATTGACTCGACGGTTTCGCCCTAGTAAGATTCGCCACCAAGGAGGCGGGATGCAACTGCGCCTGGAGAGCCGCCCGGTCGGCGAGGTCTTGATCGTTCAGTGCCATGGAAGGATCGTGGCGGGAAATGAAGTGTCTACCTTGCACTCGCAGGTCGGGGACTCCATCGACAAGTATGGCGACGTCGTGCTGCAACTCGACCAACTGGAGTTCGTCGATAGCAGCGGGTTGGGAGCGCTTGTACGCCTGCTGGGCGCCGCGCGATCGAAGGGCGGCGACCTCAAACTTTGCGGATTGCAGCCCAGGATCCGCAAGATGCTCGAGCTGACCAGCCTGCTCTCGCAATTCGAAACCTACGATTCGGTCGAAGAGGCTATCACCGCCGCTTACCTGGGCTCGCGATATTCACGGGGAAAGGCCGGGGACGCGAGGCCGCGCATGCTTTGCGTTTTCGAGTCGATCGATGTGTGCACGTTTCTGCGGGAAGTGCTGTGCAACGCCGGCTACAACGCCCTTACCACTCTGAACATCAACGACGCCAGAATCCTGCTCAAGGCAACGAAGGCGAAACTCGTGGTACTCTCCGCGCGCCAGCAATCCGTTCATGGCAAACCCACTCAGAAGATGTTGGAGGAAGTTGATCCCTCCGTTTCAGTTCTTATGCTGGACGAGAACTTTGCCTCCCAGGATCCGGGCGAAGCGGCGGAGAAGCTACTGGGCAGCGTGGGCAGCCGGTTGGCTCCGGGCTAACGGGCGAAATCCGGCCGTCTCGATTACTTTCCCACGCACCAATTTCGTTATTCCTTGATGAGAAGACTGGTACGCTTTCCGCCATCGATTTGCCTTTAATCGGGCTCTCCCTCAATCTTGGTGCGAGCCCAGCCTCCAAAGACCTGCAAGTAGTAGAAACAGTGTGAGATAGAGCGTTTCCGCACTGGAATCTCCGAGTCGGCCTCTCCAAGGTCTGTTCGCTCAAAGCAACCGGCTTAGAATCTCTAACTTGGCCGCCTTTTCGACGGGTCAACCTGCACCAAGATTGAGGGAGAGCCTCAAAAGGAATCACGACACCCAGGGAGCAGTGCGGGAGCTGGGAAGGGTTGTTCTTAATCGTTTCCAACTGATCACGAATTTTTTGCGAATACGGAGCATGTGGCCCAAATACCCTCTCTGCATACGACAGCGCGCGACAGAGGTATGTTTCCGCTTTAACTGAATCGCCCTTGTTCTTCAGAAACAAGCTAGATCCCGTAAATGCTGGAAATGGCAGGCCTTCGCATGTGGTTGAGTAGGCCGATGGAATCGCACCACCGGCCTCTCGTAGAACCGAGCGTGAAACTCTCGTCTCACTCGGCTCCGATCAGGCAAACGAGCCGGTCATACCGATGTGCCAGTGAACGAACAGATCCCGGCACTGCACAGCCAACCGTTGAAGGAACTGACTGGCAGGGATCGTATGACGTTGAAAGCGTTTGAACTTGCGTCGCGCCCAAGCCACGAGCGTCTGATTGACATACCGCAGCAAGGGATACAACGCCGAGGGTGCATAACG
>Ga0302324_100009783_pt1 | contig 19974 bp, 21 predicted proteins | sample Palsa_T0_1_FD_201949 | JGI IMG/M metagenome (GOLD analysis project Ga0302324, IMG submission 201949) | Peat permafrost microbial communities from Stordalen Mire near Abisko, Sweden - Palsa_T0_1 | ecosystem: Environmental > Terrestrial > Soil > Palsa > Peat permafrost | place: Sweden: Abisko...
CGACCGGTTTTGCGGGCCGCTCCCCGTCCATCTCCCCGGGACGACGATAACGATGGATCTTGTAATCGTAAAAAACCGACGCGCGAGGAGCTGACGAAGGGGTGTGCATGTCTCCGATGCGCGCCGAGCTGCTACCCCGGCAACGCGATATTGAGCACTTGGACGGTCGTGTATTCCTTGAGACCGTCGACGTTGAACTCGATCCCGATACCCGAGTTCTTCACACCGCCGAACGGCGCGAGAGGGTGCAGGGTCGAATGTTGGTTCACCCACGCCGTGCCGCATTCCAGGCGCGTCGCATAGCGCGCAGCCGTGGCGGGATCGTCGCCCCAGATCGAGCCGCCGAGTCCGACAGCCAAGGAGTTCGCCCGGCGGATCGCCTCATCGACGGTCGCATATTTCAGGATGGGAATCACGGGTCCGAATTGCTCTTCCTTGACCACGCGCATGTCATCGCTCGCGTCGGCGATCACCGTGAGCGGATAGAAGAATCCGCGTGCCTTGGGTTTGACTCCTCCCGTGACGATGCGGGCGCCCCGCCCGCGAGCCTCCTCCACCATGGACTCAACCTTGTCGCGTTGCGCCTCGTTCGACACAGGTCCGATCAAATTGGCGGCGTCAAGTCCGTTGCCCACCGGAATCTTCGACACGTACTCCGAGAATTCCCGTACCACGTCCTCGTATTGATCCTCGTGCACATACAGTCGTTTGAGCGCCGAGCAAGTCTGCCCGGCATTGAGAAAGCATCCCCAGAAGAGCTTCTCGAGATGCGGCTTGATGTTCGTGCCCGGCAGCACGATGCCCGCATCGTTGCCGCCCAATTCGAGGGTCACGCGCTTCAACGTTTCGGCCGACGCGCTCATGATCTTCCTGCCGGTGGCAATGGATCCGGTGAAGATCATCTTGTCGATGCCTGCGTGTTGGGACATGTAAGTGCCGATGTCGGCACCGCCCGTCACGACATTGACGACCCCGGCAGGCAGCACGTCATTCATCAGCGACACCAACCTCAAGGTCGACAAGGGCGTGAATGGAGAAGGCTTGACCACCACCGTGCACCCGACGCGAAGCGCCGGCATGATGTGCCACACGGCGATCAGCAGCGGCCAGTTCCAGGGAGTGATCGAACCGACGACCCCCAGCGGTTTGCGGTGCACGGTGATTTTGCCGGCCGCATTGTCCTGGATGGTCTCTTCGGGCAATGCGAGCCCGGCGGTCACGCGCGACCACGCCACGGCGCCGCCCAGCTCAAAATTCGCTCCGGGGCCGCTCTGCGTCTTTCCCTGTTCCCGGGTTACCAACTCTGAGAGCTCCGGGTGGTGCCTTTCGATCAAATCAGCGATGGCCGTGATTTTTGCAACGCGCTCGGCGTCCGCAAGCGCGGACCACGCGGGGAATGCGCTCCGCGCGGCTGCGACGGCTGCGTCGACATCGCTCAGGGTGGCTTCGGGGCAGGCCGCGACGACGGTGCCGTCTGCGGGATTCAAGACATCGAAGGTTTTTGCGGTCGACACCGAGCGTCCGCCAATCGTGAGGGTATAGCTAGCCATGTGGAGTCCCTTTAGAAACGATGCGGCACACCCCGCGTCCAGAGCGCCACCATAGTCAGGCGGATGCGGCGATGCGAGCCTTGTTGCGAAAGCGCAGTACGCGATCGGAAACGAAATTCCTGATCATTGGATCTTTTGCTTGAGCGTCGTCGAGGGCGAAACGCCCAGTTGTTCGCGATAATACTGCGCGTAGCGGCCGAAGTTAACGATGCCGACGCTCATCATGAGCGTGGTCACTCGCGCGGTCTCCTCCGCGGTGAGCAGCGCCTGGTGCAGTGCGTTCACGCGCGCCCGCCGGATATATTCCGCGGGCGTCAGGTTGAAGGCCTTGCGAAAGCCGCTTTGCAACGTCCGCGGTGTCACACCGACCTCGGATGCGATGTCGGTAACCGACATGTCCTCGGCCAGATGCTCGTGAATGTAATCGCGGGCGCGGCCGACGTGCCACGCGGCGATGCGATTTGCGCACTCGGTGAGTGACTCGGAGTGGTTGTGGGGGGCCGCACTCAACATGATTTCCATCAAGGTTCGTGAGTACTGCCTGCGGACATCTTCGCTCGCCATGGCTGCGGGTGCGGTGGTGGAGACATGGCAGATGTGAGCCACGAGCTCGCACCAGGCGCGCGCGAAATCGCTGTCCATGGATATTTCGAGATCGAACCGCAAGGCTTTCTGTGACGCGCGACCTAATTTGGCCGCCAGAGTCGCCAGCAGCGCGCGGCGCGAGACCCTCACCGTCAGGTGATGACATTGGGCCGTCATCCGAATCTGCGTGCGCTCGGTCGGCTCCGTGATGACGATTGACTGCGGGGAAGTGAGCGCCCTACGGCCGCCGCACTGCAGATGGCCTTGGCCGGCCAGCGTCCATTTGACCAGGTAAAAGTCCTCGATACAGCCCGCGTCGATATCGACATCGAACCCGTAGCGCAGGCTCGCCAGGCCGCACGCACCCAAATCCAGCGAAGAGAGGTACGCCAGACTCTTCTTCGGCGGCGTCAGGACGCTCAATCGATGCGGGCAAATCGCGGCTCGCACGAAGCCCGTGGCCTCGTCCAACGTGTCGGCGGTGACCACTCCCCGAGGATTCGGCACCGGGAAGCCGGTGGCCCCAGGACTGGTGGGTTCCAACATCACCTCTTTACTCCCGCGCAAGCTAGCTGCCGGTACCCACGCGCAAGGGACTTCGCGTTTCGGGTAGCTGTGTCGCTCCATCTTAGGCCAAACTTGAGTCAAACGCGCCGGGACGCGTATTCTTGCGTTGCAGCAATACTAGAAAGAGCTTGGGAGAAGGGTATGAAGGGTATGGGGATCAAGAAGTATCTGGTCTTGACGGGCATCGCGGCCTGCCTGGGTCCGTGGTGCGCGCTCGCGCTCGCCGACGCGGAGCCGGCGCCCGCCGCCGGACAGCTCGAAGAGATTACGGTGACCGCAACGAAACGCTCGGAAAGCCAGCAGAACGTGCCGATGTCGATCACCACCTTCGGCGCGGCGGCCTTGGAACAAAAGGACATCAATAGCTTCTTCGATTACGCCACGAAAGTGCCGAATTTGGCCTTCGCGCCGACCGGCGACGGCGTCGGCACGGCGCGGACCGTGTCGATCCGCGGCGTGTCCGGCAATAACGTCACGAGCTTCTATATCGATGACACGCCGTTGCCCGACTCGATTGATCCGCGGGTTCTGGATCTCGACCACATCGAAATATTGCGAGGCCCGCAGGGGACCCTGTATGGCGCCCGCTCGATGGGCGGTCTGGTGCGCACAGTGACGAGGGAGCCCGACCTCAACGACTTCAGCATGACCGTGCACGGCGGCACCTCCTATACCGACCGTACCGACACGCCCAATTATGTCGTCGACGCCGTTGCCAACATTCCCTTGATCCAAAATGTCGTGGCCTTGCGCATGAGTGCATTCGACGACTATGAGGCGGGATATTTCAAGCGCAGCTATTGCACGAACCCCGCGGCGGCCATGGCCCTCACCTGCACGCCGCTCGCCAGCACCGGGATCACCACGGTCGACAACGTCGGGGCGCTCGACACGTCCGGGTTCACCGCGGCCCTCACCATCAAGCCCACCGATTCCTTGACCATCACGCCCAAGATCATCCTGCAGAAGGAGGGCTACAACGGCTTTCCCATGGCGGACTACCCCACGGATACCGCCAACGGGATCGGCTATCCGGTTCCGACGCCGGCCGCCGGCGTGGTCACGCCGTCCCGGATGGTCCCGAGCAGCTTTACGCAGGCGCGCTGGTTCAATGTTCCGGAAGGCGGATGGGATGACTGGGGATTGTCCTCGCTCACCGTGCACTGGAAGACGGGCGTCGGCGAGCTGGTGTCCTCGACCTCGTATTTCTCGCGCAAAGTGGTCGAGACCGAGGACGAGACCGACTTCGTGTACGCCGCGATCACGGCGGGCGCCGGTGGCACACCGCAGCCCAGCGGAATAACCGAGGAAAAGGACTACCAGGAATTCGTACAGGAAGTGCGCTTCGTGTCCGCGCTGCAAGGACCCGTGCAATTCGTGGCCGGCGCCTTCTATTCGGACACGCATGGCCGTTTGCCGTTTGCCGCCTACTATCCGACGGCGACCGCGCCGGGGCTCGATCTGACGCTCACCGGAGTGCCGGGGGCCGAGATCACGCCGGGCTATCCGAACGCGGTCTTCGCGCAGGACTTTCACACCGACATCAAGGAGCCCGCCGTGTTCGGCGAGGTGTCGTATTCGCCGATCGAGCCGCTCAAGCTCACCGGCGGCCTGCGCTGGTACCAGGTGAAGAACTATTCGGAAGGCTATGAGCTGGGTCTCGCCACCGGTGGCGGACCGCCCGTCGTCAGTCCGCCCGCGACCACGACGGAAAGCGGCGTCAATCCCAAATTCGAGGCGGATTATCATCTGACCCAGGATCAGATGGTCTACGCCAACATCGCCAAGGGTTATCGCCCCGGCGGCATCGTGCCCATCGTGCCGAGCGGCGAGGCGGGCACGGCGACCGACTGCACCGCGGCGTTGAAGGCTGTCGACCCCAATATAAACATCTCGCAGACGCGCACCTATCAGTCCGACTCGCTGTGGAACTACGAGCTCGGCACCAAAACGGCGTGGCTCGATCGCCGGCTGACCGTCGACGCCGCCGGGTTCTACATCAAGTGGAAGAACATTCAGCAAGAGATCCTCCTGTCCTGCGGCTTTCAATACACCGCGAATGCCGGCGCCGCGGTGAGCAAGGGCGGCGAATTGGAGGTCCGCGCGAGGCCGTTGGACCCCCTCGAGCTGTCGCTCGGTTTGGGCTATCAGGACGCGAAAATCACTCAAGCCAGCCTCGAGTCTCCGCAGACGGTCGGCTCACCCATCTACCAGGTGCCCGATTGGACCGGCAACGGGTCGGCGCAGTACACGCTGCCGCTCAGCGCCGAGTGGCAGATGGTCAGCAACGTCGACTACTCCTATATCGGCCGGAGCTTCAGCGGCAACAACCAGCCGAGCGACCCGCGATTGCGGCCCGCGTACCGGCTCATCAACGCGCACATCGGATTCGACCGCAACCGGTTCGAGATTGCGCTCGTCGGCAAGAACCTCGGCAATGAAGTCGCCAACTTAGGCGACAGCCGCTCGATCGCGGCGGAGACGCCCGGGCGGCCGCGCTTGTTCGTGAATCAGCCGCGAACGGTCGGGATCGAGTTCAGGCAGTCGTTCTGATGTTCGGCACTTGCTCAGGCCACGCGGGACGGAGCGCTGCGCTCGCCGTCTTGCTGCTGCTCGGCGCGGCCCCCGCCGTTCGCGCCCAGCTTCCGTCCGATACGGATAAGGGGCCGTCGGTCACGGTGCTGGGCGAGCCGACCAAACACTGGGTGTGGGTGAGCGATCTGGTGTTCCCGCACATGGCGGATGGCATGGCCATGCTGATCGACGGCGACAGCGGCCGGTATCTCGGGACGTTGAGCGGAGGCTGGGGATTCGTGCGCGTGCTCCTGCCCCACGACGGCAAGCTCATCTATTCGCCCGAGATCTATTTTTCTCGCGGCACGCGCGGTGTGCGCACCGACGTGGTCACGATCTACGATGCTCATACGCTGAGTCCGGTGAAGGAGATCCAGATCCCGCCGAAGCGTTCGGCCAACATGCCGATGATGGCGAACGCTGTGCTGACCGACGATGACCGCTACATGCTCATCTACAATTTCACCCCTGCGCAATCAGTCAGCGTCGTCGACATGAAGTCGCAAACCTTCGTGCGCGAGGTCGAGACGCCGGGCTGCGCGCTCGTATACCCCACCGGTCCACGCAGCTTCTTCTCGATCTGCGGGGACGGAGCACTCTCCCTCGCGCAAATCGACGATTCGGGCAACGTCACCTTGACCCGCTCCGCTCCGCTCTTTTCGCCGGACAAGGACCCCGTCACCGAGAAAGCCGTGCGCATCGGGAAGACCTGGTATTTCGTCTCTTATGACGGGCAGATCCATGCCGTGAACGTGACCGCGACCGATGCTTCGGTCGATGCGACCTGGTGGCTCACGAGCGAGGCGGAGAGAAAGCAAGGCTGGCGGCCCGGTGGGCTGCAACAGATGGCTGTCGACTCGCATTCGCATCTCTACGCCATCATGCACCGGGGCGGCCTCGACACGCACAAGGATCCGGGCAAGGACGTGTGGGTGTACGACGTCGCCACGCACAAGCGCGTGAAGCAGATCGCCCTCAGCAATCTCGCGAGCTCCATCCAGTTGACGACCGATGACAAACCCCTGCTATTCAGCATTTTCATCGACAAGCCGGGGCTCGATATTTACGATGCCGCCGACGGGCGTTTGCTGCGCTCCGTTGGCGAGGTGGGCACTACCCCCACGCTGCTGGTGACGCCGTGACATGATCGATCCAGCCCTCGGATATCTCGTCATCTTGGACTTGGCTGCATTGCTCGGATGGTCGGCCTTTCAAAAACTCGGCGCGCGCCGCGAATTTTCCGAGATCCTCACGGCGTACCGCGTGCTGGGCGATAGGTGGGTGCCTGCCGCGGTCTATGTGGTACCTGCAGCGGAGTTGCTGATCGGGCTCGCGTTACTCGTTCCAGTCTCGCGACGCGCCGGTTGTGTGGCAGCCGCCGGTTTGCTGCTGATGTACGGCTGCGCCATCGCGGTCAATCTGGCGCGGGGCCGCCGCGATCTCGACTGCGGCTGCGGGCTGGCCAGCGGGCGCCGGGCGATCGCGGAATGGATGTTGATTCGCAATGCAACGATGGCATGCGCCGCGGCGACCGTCGCCCTGTCGTGGGTTCCGCGGACGCTGGCGTTGCTCGACATCCTGACCATTGTCGCCGGCGCATCGGCGGCGGCGCTCTTGTATGCTTCGATCGATGCGCTCCTTGGCCGGGTGGTCCCGGCCGCCGCAATCGCGAGGGCTCGATGAACGCGAACGCACTCATCATTTCCAACATCGTTCTCTGGTTCGTTGTGCTCGCGCTCCTCGTCGCGCTGCTCGCGGTCATCCGTCAGCTCGGCGTTCTTCACGAGCGCATTGCGCCGACCGGCGCGTTGATGCTGGCCAAGGGGCTGAAAGTGGGCGAGGGTGCGCCGCAGGTGCCCGTACACGACCTCGAGGGCGCGCCGCGCAACATCGGTGAGCCCTCCTCGAACGGCCGCGCCACCTTGCTCATGTTCGTCTCACCGACCTGTCCGGTGTGCAAGTCGCTGCTGCCTGTTCTCAAATCGAGCCTGACGGCGGAGCGCGACTGGCTCGATATCGTGCTGGCGAGTGACGGCGATCTCAACTCGCAGCGGGAGTTCGTGCGCTCGCAAAAGCTCGGCGGGATGCCGTACGTCGTCTCGACGCCGCTCGGAATCACCTACCAGGTGAGCCGGTTGCCTTTCGCGGTACTCATTGATGCGCAGGGCATTCTGCGGGCACGCGGTATCGTCAACTCCCGCGAGCATCTGGAAAGCATCTTCGAGGCAAAGCGCCTGGGATTCGGTACCATCCAAGCTTACTTCGAATCGATCGCACGTCACGAAGCGGCCTGAACGGGGACGACGCATGAAATGGTTTGATCTATTCGCAGAGCACACCGCAAGGAGCCTGGCACGCCGGATATCGCGGCGCAGCTTCCTCGGCACCGTCGGCGTTTTCATCGCGGGCTCCGCGACGATCCCCCTGTTGCCGGTCGCCCGGGGTCAGGAGACCAAGCCCTCCGCGAACGGTGCGCATGCGGATCCCGCCGCCTGCGACTACTGGCGTCATTGCGCCATCGACGGGTTCCTCTGCGGGTGTTGCGGTGGAAGTGCGACGAGTTGCCCGCCCGGCACGGACATGTCGGCGGTCACGTGGGTCGGAACCTGCCACAATCCGAGCGACGGCAAGGATTACGTGATCTCCTATAACGATTGCTGCGGCAAGACCTCCTGCGGGCGGTGCTTCTGCAATCGCAACGAGGGTGACACGCCGCTGTACCAGCCGGGTCATTCCAACGACTACGACTGGTGCTCGGGCAACAGCAAGGCGAACGTTCCCTACCACTGTTCGACGGCGCGCATCGTCGGCGCCGCCCAATAGCGTCGCATGCGAGGCTTGGCCACGGCGGGGATGTGGGTGTCCATGGCTTTGCCGACCGTCGGATATTGCTACGAGCCTCGGGTCAACTACCAGATCCAGTGCATGGGTTGTCATCTCGCCGATGGGACGGGGGAGAGCGGTCGTGTGCCCTCCGTGCGTGGAACGCTCGTACCCTTCTCGATGATCTCGGAGGGACGTGAATTCGTGTTGCGGGTGCCCGGTGTCGCGCAGTCTCCGCTCACTGACGCAGACGTAGCGGCCGTGCTCAACTGGATGGTGCGCAACCTCTCCGACGCGCCGCTTCCCGCGGGGTTCAGAGACTACGACGCCGGGGAAGTGCACGCCCTTCGCGGCCGGCCTCTGGCGCAAGTCTCCGCGGCGCGCCAGAAGCTGCTCGAGCGCGTGCAACGATCCGACGCGGGCGCGCGCATGAACCCGCCGACGCGGAGCGATGGAGACTAGCGCCCCGGAGCCGATCGAGCACGCCTCGATCGATGAGGTGCGCGGCGTGCAATTTGAGCGCCTGAAGTGGTCACTGGCGCATGCCTATGAGCACGTCGCGCATTACCGGCAGAGCTTCGATGCCGTCGGAGCCCATCCTTCGGACCTCAAGCAGCTCGAGGACCTCGCAAAATTTCCCTTCCTCACCAAACAGGACTTCCGCGACAACTATCCATTTGGGCTGTTCGCAGTGCCGATGCAGCAGGTCAGCCGCCTGCACGCTTCTTCAGGTACTACCGGTAAGTCGGTCGTCGTGGGGTACACGCGAGCCGATCTCGATACCTGGGCCAATCTCGTGGCGCGAAGTCTGCGCGCGGCGGGAACACGGCCCGGCGACATGGTGCACGTCGCCTATGGCTACGGACTGTTCACCGGAGGCCTGGGCGTACATTACGGTGCCGAACGACTGGGCTGCACCGTGGTACCGATGTCCGGCGGTCAGACCGAAAGGCAGGTGCGGCTCATCCTCGATTTCGCGCCGCGGGTCATTATGGTGACGCCTTCGTATATGCTCACCATCGCCGAGGAGATGGAGCGCCAGGGTATCGATGCCGCCGCATGCGCGCTCGAAATCGGCGTCTTCGGCGCCGAACCGTGGGGCGAATCGATGCGCTCAGACCTGGAGCGGCGACTGGGATTGACGGCACTCGACATATACGGGCTGTCCGAGGTCATGGGGCCCGGCGTGGCTCAGGAATGTGCCGAGAGCAAGGATGGTCCCTGCATCTGGGAGGACCACTTCTATCCCGAGATTATCGATCCGGTAACGGGAGCGATCCTGCCCGACGGCGCTGAAGGCGAGTTGGTTTTGACCTCGCTCTCCAAGGAGGCACTGCCCGTCATCCGCTATCGGACGCGTGATCTCACGCGCCTACTGCCGCCCACCTCACGCAGCATGCGGCGCATGGCGAGGATCACCGGCCGCTCGGACGACATGCTCATCATTCGGGGCGTGAATGTGTTTCCCTCCCAGATCGAGGAGCTGCTCTTCCGCTGTTCCGGCCTCGCCGCTCAGTATGAGATCGAGCTGACCCGGGAGGGCCACCTCGATGCGCTCGCGGTCCACGTCGAACATTTGGCGGAAGTCGGGCGATCGCACGGGGAAGCGGCGGCGCGGGATCTCGCGCATCTCGTAAAGGCGCACGTCGGAATCTCGGTGCAGGTCAAGGTGCATGGTCCGGGATCACTGCAGCGTTCGGAAGGCAAGGCGCGTCGCGTGGTGGATCGCCGCAAGGCGACCTAAAGTACGTTCGTCTATGCCCGAGTGCCGCTTGATTTGAATTCGGCCGCGAGATCGGCGGCACTCTTCGCGAGCAAGGTCATATCGATGCCGACCGCCACGAAGGAGGCGCCGAGGGCAAGATATTCGCGGGCGAGTTTGCGGTCGGCGGTCAAGGTTCCCACCGCCTTGCCGCCCCGCCGGACCGCGGCAATGCCATCGACGATCGCCTTCTGCACCGGGGGTTCCATGGGCTTGCCGAGATGGCCCATCGAGGCCGCAAGATCGGCGGGCCCGAAAAAGACGCCGTCAACGCCCTCCACCGCAGCGATTGCGGCGAGGTTTGCGAGACCTTTGACCGATTCGACCTGCACGATCACGCACATTTCCTGATCCGCATTCTGCAGGTAACCCTCGATGCGCCCCCAACGCGACGCGCGTGTGGTCGCGCTTGCAACCCCACGATGGCCCCGAGTCGGATAGCGCGTCGCCGCGACGATGCGAGCGGCCTGCTCGGGGGTCTCGATCATGGGCACGATAAGGGTTTGAACGCCGATGTCGAGATATTGCTTGATGAGTTCGTCGGCGCCGTGCACCGGCCGGACCACCGCCTGCACGGGATAGGGAGCGATGGCCTGCAATTGGGCAAGCACGGTGCGTACATCGTTCGGCGAGTGCTCGCCGTCCAGGCAGAGCCAGTCGAAACCTGCGCCGGCGAGGAGCTCGGCGGCGCACGGATCGACCATGCCGACCCACAGGCCGATCTGGGGCTTGCCCGTTACCAGCGCACGCTTAAAGACGTTTTCGGGCATTCGCATGGGGTATACCCTCAAGTGAGCCGGAACGTAATGTTGCCCAGGGGACCGTAGTCAGCGTGCAAGACGTCGCCCTGTTGGGGAACCGTGGGTCGTGTGAAAGAGCCGCTCAATACCACATCCCCGGCATTCAGTTGTTCTTCGTAGGGGGCGATCTTGTTCGCGAGCCAGGCGACGCCGGTCGCCGGATGGTTGAGGACGCCGGCCGCGATGCCGGTCTCCTCGATCACCCCGTTCTTATAGAGAAGCGCACCCACCCAACGCAGATCGATGGCATCCGGTCTCACGGGACGACCGCCGATGACGATCCCGGCATTCGCCGCGAAATCGGCGATGGTATCGAATACTTTGCGCGGCGCCTTGGTCTCGCGATCGAACTGCTCGATGCGCGCATCGATGATCTCGAGCGCCGGGGTCACATATTCGGTGGCCGCCAGCACGTCGAACAGCGTCGCACCCGGGCCCTTGAGCGGTCGCGCGAGAATGAATGCGAGCTCGACCTCGACGCGCGGCGCGATGAACCGCTCGGAGGGGATGTCGCTCCCGGTCTCGAAAAACATGTCATCCATGAGCGGAGCATAGTCCGGCTCGGTAATCTGCGAGGCCTGTTGCATGGCGCGCGAGGTCAAGCCGATTTTGCGGCCCTTGATGATGTGTCCGTCCGCGAGCTCAAGCTTCACCCATTCGCGCTGGATCTCATAGCCATCCTCGATGGTCATTTGCGGGTGAGCTTTCGAGAAATGCCGCAGTTGCGTGCGGCTCTTGCGGGCATCGTAGAGTTGCTTGGCAAGGGAGCGGATGAGTTCTGTGGGTAGCATGGGCTCGTGGGTCGGGCGGCTACGATTTCTTGAGCCGCGCATGAAGGTTATTGTGCTTGAGGGTGCCGCTTTCGCTGAATTCCGAAAGCTCGAGGGAGAGCGCCAAACCACGCGCCGCATATTGGCTCTGGAAGTGAGCCTTCATGATGTCGAACAGCCCGTTCGCGGTCGCCTGTTTCGCGGCATCGCTTCGACCCGCACCGATCTTCAGAATCGCATGCACGAAGGCCGCATCCTGGATGCTGTCGTCCGCAATGCAGTACTCGTCGCAGGCAATGGCGCGCACGCGCACGCCGCCCGGCGGAAAGACGGGCTTTCCTTCGACCACGAGGTCGGTCATGAACAGCGCGAGCTTGCGGCACAGGTCGCGGAAATCGCCGCCGGCACGCAAGTTGCCGCTGTATTCCAGAGTCATGTGGGACATGGGGCGATACTCATGTCGGCGAGGGTGCAGCCCACCGCGAACATCGGAATGGGTCGATAGTGATGCAAAGTGCCGGTCCCACGGGCGGCCGCGGCGACCGTGATGAAGGTGCGAATCTCATACCCGCCCTGGCCCGCATCGCGATAAGTCGCCTCATCGGTGTAGGAGAGCATCGATGTCTTGTCGTTCGACTGCCATCGCGCGAGAAACTCCCGATCCCATGCCTCGTTGATCTTCCCCGAATCAGGGGTCGCCGGCCAGTGCGAGATGCCGCCGGTTCCGACGATGGCGATGCGCTCGCTCACCGAGTCGGCCGCGCGGCGCAATGCCTCGCCGAGCGCCCAGGCTCGATGGAGCGGCGTCAAGGGCGGACCTTGGCAGTTGATGTTCATGGGAATCACGGGCATGTCGAAATTGGGCGTCAGGAAATGCAGCGGCACCATGATGCCATGATCGAATTTCCACTCCTCCGCATAGGCGAGGTCGACGCTCCCCATCATTTCGCGAATGAGACGTTGGGACAGCGCGGCGTTGCCGGGAACCGTGGCGCGGGCGATGCGCAGCCAATCGGGATCCTCGATCGGTCCTTCGTATTGGTCCGCCATACCGGCCGCGAATGCCGGCATGTTGTTCATGAAGAAATTCGCGAAATGCTCGGCCGCGACGATCACCAGGGCATCGGGGCGCGCCGCCTTCAGTCGCGCGGCCATGGCGCGAAAAGCGCCGTGAAACTCGGCAACGATGGCGGGATCGGCCATATGCGCGCGTCCGGTAATGCCCGGCGCGTGGCTCGCAATCCCGGCGTAGACCAAGCTCACAGGCCGGCGACCCTCTCGTCGGCAGTCGTCGTCATATGGTACAGGCCGGCGCGCACCGGACCGTGCTTGGCGACGCCCGCGCGCATGGCGGCGATGTAGTCGGCCCACGGCATCCCGAGGAACGCCGCATAGTGCATCAACAGCTGGCCGTTGGCGCCGAGCACGTAGATGAGCCCGATGTCTCCCGAGGCAATCGCATTGCGTTCCTCCGGAGTCAGATGATAGCTCTCGAGCACCTTGTCCCGCTCTGCGCGAAATTGCGCCTGCACGCCGCGGTCCCGATTGATATCGAACAGAAACTTCTGCATCTGATAAAGGCTCATCGGGATCCCCAGTGCGGTATGTGGTGCGAACCGAGGCTCACGCACACATTTTTTGGCTCCAGGAATACTTCATAACTCCAGGTGCCTCCCTCTCGTCCTGTTCCCGAAGCCTTGGTGCCGCCGAACGGCTGACGCAGGTCGCGGACATTTTGACTGTTGACAAAGCACATGCCCGCCTCGATGGCGGCGGCGACGCGATGCGCCCGGCCGAGATTCTCACTCCAGACATAGCTCGACAGCCCGTACGGGATGTCGTTTGCCTGGGCGATCGCATCGGCCTCGTCGTTGAACGGGATCAGGCAGGCGACCGGGCCGAAGATCTCGTCTTGCGCGATGCGCATGCGATTGCTCACATCGGCGAACACGGTGGGCTTTACGAAATTGCCCTTGCGCAACTCCCCTTCGAGCGCCGGGGCGTCGACCCCACCACAGGTCATCGTCGCACCCTCCCTCGCGCCGAGCTCGATGTAACGCCGCACCTTGGCGAGATGGTCCGGGCTGATCATGGGACCGATGATGGTCTTCTCGTCGAGCGGATCGCCGACCCGGATGCGTTGTGCGCGCTCGGTGAATTTCTGGACGAAGTCCGCGTAGATCGACCGCTGCACGAAGATCCGCGATCCGGCGGTGCAACGTTCGCCGTTGTTCGAGAAGATCATGAATACCGCGGCATCGAGCGCGCGGGACAGATCGGCATCGTCGAATATGACGAAGGGACTCTTGCCACCCAGCTCCATGGAGAACTTCTTGAGTCCCGCGCTCTTGACGATGCGATTACCGGTCACGGTCGATCCGGTGAAGGAGATGGCTCGAACGTCCGGATGCTTGCACAAGGGCTCGCCCACCTCGGTGCCGTAGCCGTGCACGACATTCAATACGCCCTTGGGAATTCCCGCCTCGAGCGCAAGCTCTCCCAGCCGGGCCGCGGTGAGCGGCGACAGCTCGCTCATTTTGAGCACGGCCGTGTTGCCGAAAGCAAGCGCGGGAGCCACCTTCCAAGTGGACGTCATGAACGGCACGTTCCAAGGGGAGATGAGCGCGCACACGCCGACGGGATGGAAAAGCGTGTAGTTCAGATGCGATGAGGTAGGGTAGGTATGACCGTCCACTCGCACACACATCTCGGCGAAGTAGTAGAAGTTGTCCGCTGCTCGAGGGATGAGCTGCTTGCCGGTCTGCGCGATGACTTGTCCGGTATCCTGAGTCTCGGTCTGCGCCAGCGTCGGCACATGGGCTGCGATCAGATCACCGAGCTTGCGGATGAGCTTCGCTCGATCCGCCGCCGGCAACGCGGCCCATTGGGGGAAGGCCTCTTTGGCTGCCGCCACCGCGGCGTTGACTTCCAGCTCCCCGCCGCGGGCGACTTCCGCCAGCACCGCTTGGCTGGCAGGATTCACTGTTTCGAAGTATTCCTTCGCGGCGGTCGGCGATCCGCCGATCAAGTGCTGTATTCTCATGTGATCCTTCTTGTCACCGGCCGAACGGCGCATCCGAGACGATGGAATTCTTGAGTCGCCCGAGGCCGTCGATCTCGCACACGACCTCATCGCCCGGCATCACGTTGCGCACGCCTTCGGGCGTCCCCGTCAGGATGACATCGCCGGGGCCGAGCGTCATGAACGAGCTCAGGTATTCGATCAGATAAGGGATGTCGAAGATCAGGTCGCGCGTATTGCCCGATTGAGTCTGCTCCCCGTTCACGAAGGTGCGTAGAGCGAGGCTGCGCGCGTCGGCCACCTCGGCCGGTTCCACAAGCCACGGACCGAGCGCGGTGGCATTGTCGCGATTCTTGGCTCGCAAGTTGGGGCGGTACCAGTTTTCGAGGTAATCCCGCACCGCGTAATCATTCGCGATGCAATACCCGGCGACATGACGCATTGCGTCGGCGCGCGAGACCTTCTTCGCCGTTCGTCCGATGACGACGGCCAGCTCGCACTCGTAATGCATGAACTCCACCCCGACGGGCCGTCGTGTCATGCCGCGATGACCGACCAGCGTGCCGGGACCCTTGAGGAATACGAGCGGCTCGTCCTGCGATTTGAAGGCGAGCTCCCGGGCGTGATCCGCGTAGTTCAGTCCGAGCGCGAGGATGGTCTGCGGTTCCAACGGCGGCAGCCAAACCACGTCCTCTTCGGCGAGATCCCGCCCGTCGGCGAGCCGAACCCGACCCTCCACGGCCGCGGGCTTTGCCTCGTGAACGGCACCGGCGTAGGCGACGCGAGCTCGCATCACGCACGCCCCGGGACGAGTGGATTCTCGATACGCCCGATGCCTTCGATCTCGATCACGACCGTTTGCGCCGCACGCGCCCGCGGCGCCGGAGCGGCTGCCCCCAGCGCCAGAATGTCGCCGGGTGAGAGGGTCATGAATTCGGTCACGTCCGCGAGCAGCCGGGCGGCCGGTCGAATCAACTGCGAGGTGCTCGTCGTCTGGATCAATGCGCCATCGACATAGGTGTGAATGGCGAGCTCGTCCGGATTGCCGACCGCGTCGGGCGCAGCCACCTTGGGACCCAAGGGGCAGAAGCCATCGCGCGCTTTGTAGCGCACCGAGGGCCGGTAGTAGTTGGGATGGGGCACGCTGACGTCGTTCACAATCAGGTAGCCCGCGATGTGCTCATGCGCGCGCGATTCGGCGACCCGGCATGCCGTTCTGCCGATCACGAGACCGAGCATCGCCGCGACCTCGAGCTCATCCTCGCCGGCCGGTACTTCGATCGGCTCACCCGACAGCGCCAACGTGTTGCGTGGTTTGATGAACAGCACGGGGGCCTTCGGAAGCCCGTTATAAGGCGGTTTCGATGCGGCACCCGCGATCGCCTCCACCGCCGTTCGATGATTGAGCAACGCACCGTACACCCGGCCACTCAGTGCGAAAGGTGGGAATTCGAACGGAATCCTGAGCGCCGGCATTGCCAACTACCGTTCTCCGGTGAATCTCACTAATATATTAGTAATCGTTCCATTAACAGGATGGCCTGTCAAGAAAATGGCTTCCAAGTTCAAACATCGGAACCTGCCGCTGCTGATGCTGCAAGCGCGGGAGCGGGTGATCGGCCGCTTTCGGCCGCTATTGCATGGGAACGGCCTCACCGAGCAGCAATGGCGAATCGTGCGCGTGCTGGCCGACCAGGGCGCCCTCGAGCCGAAGCAAATCGGCGGGTTGTGCGGATTGTCGAGCCCAAGCCTCGCAGGGGTTCTCGCCCGAATGGAGGAGATCGGTCTGGTGGCCCGGCGGCGGCTCGAGCACGACCAGCGCCGCGTGCTCGTGTCGCTCACTGCCCGCAGCCGCGCTCTCGCGGCCCGCATGGCGCCGCAGATCGATGCGATCTATGCCGATATCGAGTCAGAGCTCGGCCCGAGTGCGACCCGGCAGCTGCATAGCGCCCTCGACTTGCTGATCGCGACGCTTGCGCCGCAGGATGCGCAAACGGATTGATCGCGGACGCGCCCCCGTCAGGTCGGATAGTAGATATGCGCCGGGACATCGTGCGCTTCGGCCAGATCCGGGGCCGGTGTGCCATAACGGAAATCCATATCGCGGTAGCGACCTTTGAAAAAGAGCAGGGGACTGTGCGGCTCGATGCCGCGGTGCAGACCCTGCACTTGACCAATCACCAGCCAATGATCGCCGATTTCAAGATGTTGCACGCTCGAGCATTCGATACACGCCAGGCACCCTTCGAGTCTGAGCGTCTCGCCTGCCGCCACGAACCGAAAGGGCGGCGGGGCGGCCTCTTGCCAGCCGCCGGCAAAGTATGTCGACAAGGCTTGCTGCTCGCTGCGCAACACGTTGATCGAGTAATGTTTCAGCTCGCCGATCCGCTGGGCGAATCGGGTATGTTTACCGGGCGCAAACATGATCAGCTTCGGGCTGAGCGATAGGGAAGCGACGGCATTCACCGTCATGGCGAACACTTCGCCGTCGATGTTCGCGACGATTACTGCGACACCTGTTGAGAAAAGTCCGACCGTATCCCGGTACTCGCGCTCGTTCGGCGGCAGTCGCACCGCGGCGCCCATCAGTCGCGCACCCCACCGAGCGCCTCGTCCCGGCCCTCGCGCACGAACGAGCGCACCTTTTCCGCATATTCCTGGATTTGACGGTTATGTCCAGTCACCAAGGCCCCCGCCATTCTCACCGGATCGCCGAAAAAGAAGCGTTCGTACAGAACCTGGCGGGATCCGAACGCCGAGATTGCGGTGTCCCAGGCCAGCCGAAACAGCGGCACCCGGTCGAAAGCGTCCGCACGCGCGGCCTGATAGTAACGCTTGATTTCCCCGGACAGCGGTCCCTTGAGATCCGCCTCGGTGGGCATGGCGACGAGGCCGCTCGCACCGATCTGTTGGATGATCTCCACCATTCTTGGATAGAGGCGAGGGAAGAGATTGCGGGCCGCATCGAGCGGGTCCCATGCGGGGCGCATCACGCCCCACTCGTCGAGTTTGGCGTCGACTTCAGCGGTCCGCAGGAATGCCTTCATGGTTTCGTGATTGACCCAGAGCTCGGCGAGTTTCTCTTGAATGTGTTGGAAGACTTCGGCGCCGATCGAGTTGGCCAGCAAGCTCGCGAGCCCCAGCATGTACTCGCTCTTTGCGATGTTCTTCACCACCACCTGGTGAGTCATGTGCGCAACGGCGCCGGTCCGGGCATAAGCCTCGTTGCAGCGCTTGATGTCGCGATACAAGAGGACGTTCTCCCAGGGCACGAACACGTCGTCAAAAATCACCACGGCGTCCATTTCCTCGAATCTGGAGCCCAGGGGATGATCGAAGTGCGAGCGGCCGTAATCGACACTCTCGCGGCAAATGAAGCGCAGGCCGGGCGTGTTGTTGGGTATCGAGAAGCCGAACGCGTACGGCGCATCCTCCTCCGGACTCTTGAGGAGCGTCGATGGGAAGACCATGATCTCGTCGGAGATGGGCAGGGTCGCGAGCATGCGGCAGCCGCGGATCACGATTCCCGCGTCGGTCTCCTCTTTGATGCGTGCGGCGAGGAACGGGTCTGCCTGTTTGGCCGAGCTGAGCGCGCGATTCGCCTGGGGTGGGATGAGTGTGTGCGTGAGACAGAGATCGTTCTCGCGCAGATACTGGTAATAGCGAACGGCGTTGGCACCGAAACGCGGGTCCGCTTCGGCGAGGAAGGGCGCCCCCGCCGCGTACCCGGTCATGGCGCGACTGATGTAATCGGGCACCCGGCCCATCATGCCGTGGGTGTAGTCCTGCCACACTTTCATCGCGCGCGAGATGCTCGCGAGCTCCTCGTGGGTCTTCGGCATCATGAAAGCGCGCGAGACCTTGCGCCCCGACGAGGGCGAGTCGTAGAGCGCGACGTCGGCATGCTGCCACTGCAAGTCGTAAAGATGGGCCAGCGTGTCGACACCTCCCTTGAGCGCGGGATGCTGGGTCACGTCCTCGACGAGCTCGCCCTGATACCAGAGGGCCGGCGGATTGTCCTTAAGACGCTGGAGCACTTGATGGCCGCGCCGGGCGCCGGCTGCGGCGTTGGTGTCGGATGTCGGACGGCTTGGCACTGGAATTTCCTTTTTGTCGTGTGGCAGATTACTATATACGTAATTGAGTTATGATTATAATAATCCCATGATCCAGCCTCGGTCAAACGTCGCACTGGCAGGGCGCGCCAAGACGCAGCAGGGCGTGCAGTCCGTGGAAGTGGGCATGCGGCTGGTCAAGGCGCTCGCCGCCGCAAGCGATCCTCTGATGTTGAAAGACCTGGCGGCCGCTGCGCGAATGCCGCCGGCCAAGGCTCACCGCTATTTGGTGAGCCTCAGTCGTGCGGGCCTGGTGCAGCAGAACGCCGGCACCGGCTTGTATGAGCTCGGGCCGTTTGCCGTCGATCTCGGTTTGAGTGCCCTCGGACGTCTTTCCCCGGTCGCTGCCGCGGAGCCATTTCTCGAGGAATTGAGACAGTCGATACGCCAGACGGTTGCGCTGGCGGTCTGGGGTGCCCAAGGTCCGGTGATTGTGCGCTGGCTCGCACTGGAAACGCCGGTGGCGGCTACCTTGCGCGTGGGATCCGTCATGCCGCTCACCCGGTCGGCGACCGGCCTCGCATTTCTGTCCTACTTGTCCGAGCACATTACGGACCCGTTCGTCAAAGACGAGTTGGCGCAGAATAGACGCGCCGGACTCAAACCCCGAAACCGCGAGGACCTGTCGGTCTGGGTGGCCGAGACCCTGAACCGCGGATACGCCCTCACCAGCGATTTCATTCCGGGCATCAGCGGGATCGCATCGCCCGTGTTCGACCACAGCCGGGCCATGGTGCTCGCGCTCATTACACTGGGATACACCGCGCCCTTCATGGCCGACCGCGCGCGCATTGGTGCGGAGATCCAGCGCATCGCCCGGTCGCTTTCGAACAGGCTCGGATGGCGCTAAAGTCTCGATTACTGGAGTCAATATCGCTATGGCCGGCATCCGTCCTGATGACCCCCAGACGCTCAAGCGCACCAAGTCGCTCGGGGATCTGATTGCCGCCACGACCCGGAGTCCTGTCCATATCGTTTACGTGCACGGCATGCGCGCCGATGGAGCGGGCGCCTCCGCCGCTTTTCGGGCCGGCCTGTGCGAACACGTGCCGGGTCTATCTTCGCGGGGCGATGATTACAGCCGCGCCGAGAGAAACTACTTTGAAGTCGGCCCACGGCCGCCAGCCACCTACCTGGATGAACCTATCTGGAGAAGCGATGAGGAGTGGAAAGGAAGCAGGCCTTTCGTAGATCGCTACGTGTACAGTCGCCAGCGTGCGGAAGCCATCGTAGTTGACGAGGTGAATTGGTGGCCGCTGCTCTTTCCCGTCAAATGCCGCTCGCTTTTGGTCCCGGAGACCGATCTCTCCGGGGCCGATCGGGAGCATCTCAAGCTCTGCGCCCGGAGCGACACGGGCTACTTCCCCTGGCTCACGCAGCAGGAGCTCGATAGGGCCTTGAGCCAT